>Ga0179593_1731202_pt1 | contig 12544 bp, 12 predicted proteins | sample CZODoug2_1_08_16_FD_185931 | JGI IMG/M metagenome (GOLD analysis project Ga0179593, IMG submission 185931) | Vadose zone soil fungal communities from Angelo Coast Range Reserve, California, USA - CZODoug2_1_08_16fungal (PacBio error correction) | ecosystem: Environmental > Terrestrial > Soil >... | reverse complement strand
GGCAAAAATTGTTCCCGCAGCAGAAACCAAACCATGTAGATGATAAACCTTCTATTTGGATTCACAAGGAATCAAACTTTCACCTTTCTGTCCTACGACCCGGAGCCGCCCCGAACCGTCCCTCCAGCCGTTTCCCAGCGCGTTTTGCCCCTGTCTTAAGGTTCCTCGGTCTAAGTATTCATCCCAGTCCACCCCCTTGATTAGCACCTGGGGTCCCTCAGACTGGATCCTTTCGTGAAGTTTACCGATCGACCCTCTATAATGCAAGCTTAATTACAGGCCCAACCTCCCCAATTTCTCCCATTCCCCCACACGTGTCTTCCCCTCCGTGTTGTCACTCTTACTTTTTTTCCCAAAAACAAAGATACTGAACGGCGTCTTTCACTGCATGTCTTTGCCCGTTTCGGTTTCAGACGCGAATTTCCGGAAACAGAGGGGAACGCGTTTGTCAGCCCCGATGATCAGCACTTTGTCACCAACAGGCCCGAGGAATGGTCGATTCCTTTCCAGTCCCTCTCAGCGGGGTAACTCCTCCGCCGGGGCCCCCCCTTTCCTCAGCACCCAATGAGACCTTCGCGGTAGACGCTGTGGCGAGCCTCCCTCTCGACGGAGCCGTAGCGGGTCGAACCTTTTTGTGCAAGCTTACGCGCACCCTTTCTCAGGTGATCGATCTTCACATCCAGATTCCCTAGGTTCTACTTTTATCGGCCCATCACCCAGAGAAAGTCTTCTGATGTGCCAACGGAAAGCTCTAGTCTCCCCCCCGGCGGCGTTCCCAGACCAGGAGTCCCAGGCCCGTCCCGGGTTCCCCTCCCCTTTCGTACCGCAACCCGTTGATTCCCCATTTTTACAAGTCCTTCCTTTTCCACAACCCTGTAGCCGTAAAGTCATGTCCCCCCTCACTGGTTCTACGGGGGTTGAAGGGCCGGCCCGCGCTTCTTCTTTTTCCTGACCGACCGCCGTACTTCCCCACAGGTGATTTTCCTTGACATAGTTTTTCGTTTAGCCAGGGACGTTCCCACCATTATTTTTTTCCTGAGACCCGCAAAGCCGCTTACTCTTTGTGACACAGCCCACGGCCGGATAACATCACGGGATAACGGCGAGGCTTTGCAAGTCCCCCCCTATTTTTTTCTTTCATGCCTTCCATGTTACCCGGCTTCCGCGCTCCCCCCTTTTTCCAAGACAGCTGTGCGACTTGTTTCCTTTTCTTGAGCGGAAAAAACGGACCCCCGTTTTTTTCCTCCTCGGGCGGGAACTTGCAGGGCATTACATCCCGAGGGTACATGGCGTAGTGTTGCCCTTCTGGACTGGTACCCCGGCTTCCGATCCCTCCCCCGCCTGCATCAAAGTTAGTGAACGGGCGCTCGAATTCTCTCCAGAGCCTTTGACTCCTGCACTGCCCATAAGGTCCCCGCAGAAAGAAACGGCCCCTTTTTTTTCCCCACCAGGACCCGACTTTCCTTGTTTTTCTCGAGGTTCTCCCCACCTGGTTGTCTGGGCACATTAAATCGTTTTTACGGGTTGTAGCCAACAGATTGTGGTGTCTTTCTCGCTTCTTTACACCTGAAAACGAAGTCTCCGGCAACACTCCCCCCCGATGGATTTTCCCGCTCTTCGAAGGACGGCCGGTCCCAGACGATCATTTTAGGGCGACTATATCATGGGGCCAGAATCCTCCTTATGCATCCCAAGGACCGACTGAGGGTAATGACGCCTGACCCAGGGCCTTTTTCTTTTTCTCCTGCCGCGGTCCAATTCTCGATGCAACAGCTCCGGACATATCCGATAAACACGGCTTTTTGTAAACCGGACAGACCCCCTATACTGCAATCATTCTCGGTTCGCCTGCTGGCCGTAATGCTCAGAAAGACAGCTGTTGAAGCCTCTCTCCATCTGAAGTCCCTGAACAGCCAGACGTTCATTCCGAGTCCGAAGCCCCTACCATCGGGTCCTGTACGCCGAAGGCCCCGGAGGTGCTTCGAGTTTTCGCCCTCTCCCCCCTGAGAGTGTTCAGGTGCATGCTTTGGCCCCCCTCATCTTTTTGTTGTTTCGATATTGTTTGCCCCAAACGCGCTGGATAAAATTCCACTCGCAGGGAGGTCGGGGTTTTTTTTTTCTCGGAATCCTCCGCCTTCGGAGTCCCCCCACGCGCCTACGCTGAAGGGCCTCGAGAATTGATACTTCTTGATAGGTTCGGAGAGAAGAGGAGTAACGTCTCTCGGGCGGTAGGGGCTTCCCAGTTTTTTCAGTGCTGACTTCGCAGCTTCCTTCTTTTCGTCTTTTTCTCCTGGGAGGCACAGTGTTGTTCTGGAATTCTGCTTGGCGAGGCCCGGAACCGGGACCCGCTAGTTTTTTCTGCCGGCCTGCGGCCTTGTCGGTTCCTTTTTTTTCTTTTACGGTGACGGCCCCATTCCGGGAGTCCCGGGCGAAATGATATTCGCGGCCAGATTTTTCTTCTTTTAAATTCTTCCTTCTGTAGGATCCCCTCGCTGATGAGAGACTCTGCTTTCTGCGGATTTTTTTTTTTCACGGTCCAGGCTTCAATCCCGAAAAAATCTGACCTTTTCCCCTTTTCAATTGCCTTTAACCCCATAAAATGGGGTAACAGTATAATTAAGACCCCTTATTTCTTCCTTTTGAAGCTTTCTTCGCGGTAGCTTGAAACCTTATACTGGCTCTTTACACTCTATTCTGTTATAGTTGGATGTAGAAAGAGTTCCCCTTCGGAACGGTCTCTTGAGTTGGGTATAGGGTCAGACGTTTCCGTCTTTCAGCTCAACTTACCTCTGCTGAATGATAGGTTTTGCGGTAGAAGTTGCCCGCCCCTGCTGGCCTTTTTTTCTTTTTTTCCTCGCATGCCCGTACTCTCCCCGGTAGGGGGAACTTGGGATACGCGTTGCTGATGTCTCAGTTCGTCCTGAGTGTCTTACGGCAACCAAGCCTCCGATCCGTGTTTTAGCCGATTTTATTCTTGAAACGTAGCTGCGCGGCGTCTTGTTCGAATGGTGGGCGACGTTTTGGTGCTCTCCACCGCATGGTTTTCCTTCCTTTGATTCTTTGAAAGTACGGATTGTTTCCTTACCAAAGACTTGCGGCCGTACGCCTAGGAGAAGTTCTTCTATCTGACGATAGTCTTTGCAGCTCTTACATGGGGGTAAGGAAGCTGGCACCAGCTTACAAGATTCTGCAAATTTGAAAGGTACGTGTATCCCTGATGATAGAACGTTCATTTCCTTAGTTACGACTAGGGCCCTCGCGACTTTTAATGGTTTGAAGTGGTAGTAGTTTGTCAATCCCCCTCACGTTTTCCCTCAGCCGCGGAACCCGATGGCCCCTTCAGATCGATCCCCCCCGATTGCCGGCGGCTGTCCTCTGCGCCAGTGGACCACGTTCTCCCATGATCAGGCTGCCCGTTCCTGATAGTCCCTTTGAGGTCTTTTTTCTAGACTTCCCCTTGCTTCGGACCCTCCCCACTTTCCTCTTTGCGTCCTTCGAAGTTGCCACGTCGGGCGTTAGTCCTGGGCGCCTCCCCAGAATTCGCGGTCAGGTGGTAACCGGATCTTCCTCTCCTCTTCTTGAGCATTCACGCAGGCGTAACCCTTATTTTGTATTGAGACACTGTATGAACCTTAGATGAGTCCCCGGCCTCTCGTGTTTCCTGGCTTCGCGTCCGAGATTTGCGGGAAGCTCGATGCAGTTCCTTTCTGATGAACTGTGTCCTTGGAACGGGACCGACTCTTGTCTGAGCGGTAGATCGCCCGAGGCTAGACAGGGAACTTGACTTAGTCTTGACCCATTGCTCGCTGAATCGTGAAGATGCACTACTCAACTGATCGATACAGTTCAACATATTCCTTTCAATTTCTTTTTTGCAACCCTCCATTTTGCCCCTCCGTCTTTTGAAGTTCAAGTTGACCCACCGTATGAAGGTGAATTTTCTCCCCCTGTACCAAAACGTGGAGACTACCCGTGTCTTTTTTTTTTAGGATTCTAGTAATCTCAAAAAGGAGGGTGAACTTTTTTTTCTGTTTTGATTACCCTAGACTCCCTTCTGCATTCTTTCAATTGATATACTGACGAAAGGAATGAGAGGCGGGCAGTCTTCTTCTCTCAAGGACTCGCTTTTACGGTACCACTTCGGAGTGTTTAGCAAAGTAGTTTACTGCAGAAGATTCCTCCGCCTATTACCTCCAGGGAAATTCGATCTGTCTTTCACATCCTGGCGGGTTCAGGGTCCTATAGTGTCGCCGATACCCGGGAATCCTTGAAAGTCACTAGTTTTTCCGTCCGAACCGAAGAGCGGAAGTTCGTTTTTCCAAGTTAGAGCTGGTTGCACCGCACGATACTAATTGAAGTTCCGACTCTGGTTGGATTTGGAGCTCCGTGCTTCCTCTGCTTCGACCGCCCGGTCACCCTTTCCTCCTTGCCCCCCGTTCGCCGTAAACCTTTCATCTGTTTGAGTTTCCGCGGGGTGCGGATCCCCCCTTTACTAGAAGTACTGCGACAAAACTCAATCCTCTCTTTGTGCCCGAGGTCGCGTCTCCCTTTTTGTGCCCCTTTTAAATCTCGTTTATCTCACGCACAAGCGATAGTTTCCCTTGCTGGTCTTCATCCACGAGACTACAGTGGTTGCTCCCCCCGTTGTGATAGACCCTAAAGGTGATAACCCTATTTTTCCAGACTTTCCCCCCTACCCGCAGTGGTTTGCCCCTTACGGCGTGCCGCCCTCTTCTGCTCTCCAACCTTCCCCCCTCTCAGGGTGTTCTCGTAGCTGACCACCAGCTTTTCGCGAGCCCCCATCCAGGTTCCCACGCTTTTCCCGTAGCCGGCCCCGTTTGCTCCCCTGCGTTGTTCCGGGCGATCGGCCCCCCCCTTTGTACAAAAGTAAGCTCCCGGTGTAAGTCCCTGTGTCAGATTCTCCCGTAGTTAATCTTCACCCACGGGGGATTTCAGGTCTAACTCCGGTGCACTTCCCCTCATGGTGATCGCCACCCTTTTCTCGCCCAGAGTCCCGATACGCGGTTCGCACTTCAACGTAAGACGGCAGATCCAGCGTCCTGCTCTCGTTTTCCAGGTCATGCTAATGATACCCCTTTTTTTCAATTCCGCGGTTATTTCTTGTCCACACTGTCTTTTTTTTTAGAGCAGATGTTAGTGACCTATCGATTCACCCCGTGGCGCTTCAGATATCCTCCGGTTTGATCCCAGGAGTTTCAGCCCCGCTTCGCCGTTCCTTCTGCCGTTTTACTCGGTCGATATCTCGGAAGTCGTGCACGAACTTCTCGCGCACCTTTCCTTTTTGGATTTCTCCACCTTTCCTTTCACGCCTGCTCGCCTTTTCGTACGGGAAGCTTTCCACATTTTTTTGAGGGATGCCTTCAAATTCAGGACTTTCGCCCCCCTGGGGGCCCAGGAATTGTCTTAGGGCCTCTTTCCCACCATCTCTCTTTTCCCCTTGTTTTTACCGAGATTGGACTTACTGACCGCGTTAACGCCTGGCCCCAGTTCTTAGTCCCATGGAAGTTGAAGAATCTCGGCGGCGTGGTTCTCGTCCGTAGACCGCGATTTTGTGGGGATGGCGGAATTTGATTTTTCCTTTTCAACCTTGGTCGCCCGCCCCTTTCTACGTTTAGTTTGCCCCCCTTAAGAAGTTCTTCCCTTCAGGAGCGACCGCGGCTGTACTCAGGGCTCACGCGTCTGGGCTTGCTTTTTCAGATTGAATATTAGTGTCAGTCCTCATTCTTTTCTATTGCGTTTCCCAGTGTTCCCCCTCTTTATGTAGTTTCTTGTACCTTCAAGTGAGACAGGGTGCAACAGGTATACTTCCTTTTTTTTACTTTTTTCTAATTTCTTTTCTCCCTTTCCACCGGATTCAGTTCAAGCGTTTTTTCGATCGTTCTCTCTGGGTTTGAGAGTCTGCGGGACTGGCGATCAGGCTGTGGCCGCTTTCCAGGTCTGTGAAATGGGCCCCCCGGTCCAATGCCCGTTCCCCAGATGACGCCTTCACCTAGGCCTGCGACGGTGCCCCTGTTTCCCGACACGGGGAGAGAGGCTTATGACACCCTAATTTTTTTTTTGTCAGTGCAGGTATTTTAAAGCTGTCCGTTCTGATCCCCCCTGGGTGTTTTCCATCTACAGTCCGAGCCCCCACCCCCCCCATAGTTCCTCGTGTTTGGACCGTTCGTGAAGATTTTGTCAGTGGAAAGGTACTTTGCTTTTTAAGTCTTGGCACTCGTTCGGAGCATTCCACTTCTTTGTTACTACACCCGGGTGCGCCCACAATAAGGTACAGCTTTTCCTCTCTGAGATCCCACTGTGCCCGGGACCCTTGTTCCGGTGATGTCGCGAAAAAGAGCCCTTTTTCTTTTGCCCCGCAGCCCTCGACAGGGCTCCCCCTTTCAGCTCTTCTGTATTGCCGTTTGGACTGTTGTCCCCCGGAGAAACCGTGCCCAGAAGATTTTTTATCTCACACCCTGCTGACCCCTTTGTTCTTTAGCCCTGTTTTTTCCGGCGAAGTCAAATGTTCCAATTGATTTTTCGTCCGTTCAGACGATCTGTATTTTCAGCTTCCCGCTGCCCGAATTCCCAACCATCCCCAAGTCTCCGTTACGGCTTCGTATGCCCTAACCCTCTCGCAAAGTTAATCTCCAGATGTCGGTGCATTATGAATCCGAGGCATAGGTGTGTTCATTTTTACTTACAAATCTTTTACCGAGAACCCCCACAAGATAATTTTTTCCCTTCTTTTGGCGCCTCCCGGCCTCCGTTCTTTACCCCCTCTCTAGCTTTAGAGTAGTAGAAGAGAACCTAGAGTTTTGACCAGCATTGCTTTCTATCCTTTGGTACACTGAAGAGGCAACTTTTCAGATTTTGGAGTTCAGTCAGCAACCTGTTGTTTTCTTCCTGACGTAGGGCGGTCTACAACCGATACGTGTATCCATCTTTTGTGCGTTATTAACAAGGTGCCGCCGGCTGCCCAACACCACCACCCCCCCTTTACACATGATCCCTGTGTAAGGGTGTTAAGTCAACGGCGATTTCGACTTAATTTTCTTCGCCGGTCCTTACTTGCTCCAGAACAGTCCACTTTCTCCCTTTGCGAGGTGCCAAAGAGTCCTGCGTTGACCCCTCCTTATTTTTAGGCTATCAGGGTTCGTTTAATTACGACCATTTCCCCCTCTGCGCTAGAAAATTTTAGTCCCTTTAAGGATACTTTCTCCCGCGGCGATCCTGGTTTCTCCTGTTCTTCCCTTGGCGACCCCTAGCGGTCCCTTTACGACCTTTACCGTGTCATCGGTTGAAAGACGTCATACTTCTTACCCCCCCCCCCTCTAACGGATGAAGTTATCTAAAACAGAGAACGGCCTGGGGGGCGAGCAGCCGTTGCCATCTCTCCACTAGATTTTCCTTGGGAAGTTCGGCACCGCGCCCCCCCCCCCCCCTTGCAGTTTACACCAGGCCCTGACGGCTTTCAGGTCTCACACACCCCGCCCTTCAGCGGCACCAGCCTCTGCGGTGCAACGTAGCCTTGTCGGAAATCGCGGGTCGCCCCCGTTTTTTTTCTCCCGATCCCTCCGACCGGGTCGCTGATCAGCGGGTTTTCCTTCCCCTTTTTTTTCTCGGCCCTTCCTTTGCCATTGATTCGATGGTATTCCGGCTTTAGAGGCTGCCGTCATTTTTCGCCTGCCCCCTCCCATGCATGTGCTGAGCAAATTTCCTTGCCTCCGCGTCCTCTGCCTTAAGCCAATGCCGGCGCCCTTCTCAATGCGTCGCACCACGCACGTGTTGTTGCTGTCTCTTATTTCGCAGGTCCCCCCCTCCTTCCCCCCCCCCAGGTAGCTTACCCGGCTTTCTACAGCGAAGATGCACCCACGACCTGGTTTACGATGTTGTTTTCGCTTCCTTTTTCGGTGTATGGTCATTAGACACGCATTCTCCACTTTCTCCCGCGGAATCGACACCCCTGCGTTTTTTTTCTGCACCACAGTCAGTTCTCCCCACCAGTTCCGAAGATACGCCACGCGCGCCGAGACTTAACCCCCCTCACGGCGTACCCGGGGATCATGATTGCGTTTGGTTCTCGCGAGACATCACTTCGTCCGTCCAGCGCTCCAGCGTTCCCCCCCGACTCGATTTCCTTGTGGCGAGCGGCACTTTACCAGCTGTCTTTAGCGGCCCAACTGCGCCCGTTTTTGGTGTTTGGGTGGAACCCACGAGCAGGTCTCCCCCAGCCCCTTGTTTTCGTTTGGGGGACATTCCATTCTGATAAGGGTCCCCACTTTCCCGTAACACATCAATTCCCTTTCTGGGCAACGCGTAGCATCTCCTTCAGATATCTGATCGAAAACTCTCAGCCCCCACCTCCCTAGTCTAGAAGAATCAAGCCCCATCGGTTCACTAGTAACTTGACCTCTGTCGAACTGAGTGGGACCCATGGTTGACTTTCCTCCTCGGGACTTGGTTGGCTAGTCCAAGGTCCAGCCTTGTCGGATCTGATGTAGACATGGAAATTGAACGGACACAGAAGAGTTCCTCTTCCTCACGGATGCGTCATCTTTCTCGATCGTAGCCGGTGCGGTTGAGGATTCAGCTGGTGCTCCTCGACATGGCGTCCCACGCAAAGTCCTGATTTCTTCCCACTTCCCGCCGCCACCCAATGTCAGATCCCAGGTTCAAGAAACCCTTACTTTGGCTCTTTCCCGGTAGGATCTCCGAGCACCATTTTCTCCCATTGACTCCCCCCACCTTTTCACCCCAGAACACCTACTCCCCGCACTTCTTCCCGCCAGGTTCTCCCTTGCCTTTCGGCCCCAAGAAACCTCCCCCCGCCCGCTGCGCCTTTTCCTTTTTCGACTCCGACCCAGCCAGGTCTCTTGTCTTCCGTCGAGCCTTCGACATGGAGTGGGTACCGAAGGGCAGGGGATCTTTCTTCACCCTTTCACTAGTCCAGCGAGGTGTTTCAGGTTTGCACCTGTTTTCCCCCCCCCTTTTCTACTCAGTTGTTGTTGTGATTTTGCACTTGTTTCCTAACACTCCGGGCGAGGATGGGGGATTTGCACCTCCCTCTTCGGCGTTCCCCAATGTCTCCTTCCCCTAGGCTAAGTGCTCCGTACCGGACCGGGCTTTATGGTAAGGTATGGATCTAGTCTTACGCAGCGGGGCGGTCGGTCTACTTTTTCTTCCCTTTTCTTACGTAGATTCCGCGTGCACTTAGGTCTTTCTCCGTATGGTCTCCATTGTGTTTTAGCGTTCTGTTTCATGATTGCTGCGCGCGGCACGATTCTGACCGTTACCCCTCCGTTTTTTGGGCAGTCGGCCCGGCATGTTAAGGGTCTTCTTTGATTCTGTCTTGGGGGTAAGTTGTAGGGATGAATGCGGGAAGCATTACGTCTTTCTTGACTTCTCTACCCTTAGGTCGAAGTCGGATCTGATCTATTCGCAGACCTCACTCGTTATGCATGCTTTTTTCTCGTAGTGTTCCTTCCAGTTTTTTTCCCCAGCATCCCTCCTCAAACCACTTTCTATAACAAGGCCTTTTACTGCGGCCCTAATTTTTTCCCCAACCTAAGTTCGGCAATTATGCAGAACCCCTCCTGGGCCTGTTAAAGCTTTTTTTGCCGTGTATTACGAGCTAGGCTTATTTTTTTATTCTGGCGATCCAGCGGCTCCCGATCTCTGTTCTTATCAGAAGTTCATTTGCAAAGTCTGATTGAGTTATGATGGGTCAGGGACAGAAGCTGAACTTATGTTAATTCCTCAGCCGTGTACAAGCTCGTGCGGCTGATCGTGTCCCATTTTTTTTTTCTTTTCTGCAAGCTGAGATGACTGCCGTGTTTCCTTTTTTTCCGATATCAGCCCCCATCCCGTCATCCCTGTTAGGGGAACCTTGGGGATTACGCGAGTTTTCCGTCTTTTTTTTTTCCTCCAAATCTGGTCGCCTTGCTGCTTCAACCACGCCCAGTTCTGTGGCGAACGAAAGTGATTATATTGTAATTTTTAGTTAGAGGCCTTTGGCGGTGATCTGAACTTTTTTTTTTGCTAGCAACATTGTTGTGGTCTCTTCGAGATGATCCTGGGCCCAGTTACGGCGTGTAGTTCCGACCCCCCCTTTCTATCGTTCCCGCACGAACATAGCGACCCCTTTTTGTTACTCTCTTGTACTCGTCATTGGACCGAGCCCTGGTGGCTTTATGCAGCGGTTCCCCTCCTTCTCCAAGATCTCAAACCGTTCCCGTCTGTCAATGGATGATAGAAGGCAGGAAGGGGGACCCTCGCGGGATTCCTGATTTTTTTCATCACGCCTGCTTTTGTAGTCTGTGATAACTCCCTCCACTAACATCCTTCTTAAAAAGATGTTCATGCCCGTGAGTATAACTGATTCAATTGAGGCAAGTTAAGATGACCCTTTTTCCTTTTAAGCCAGATGATAGTCAAAGGTATGATGCTCTGGTCCCACATTTAGGAAACTCTCGATCTACGAAGGAACCTATGGGTTGTTTTCCTTTTCGTTGCTGCAGAGGAATTTCCATGTTTCGTTCACCCCCACAATCATGTGCTCGCCTGTTTAGTTGTTAATCAGGGGCTTGCCGCTTTTGTTTCCCAGCGGGTCCCGGCTATTGTTGAGCCTGTGGACCGGCACCGCTTCTCCCCTGGCCCTTCTTCGTGTTTCAGGCTCTCCGAGATCTGGTTAAGAATTTGGGAGTCTTCCAACCGCTGAGAAGGTTCATGAGGAGACTTTTCCTCCGGCGTCTCCCGGTGAATTGCGGCTGTCGAGGACCGAGATAGCTCGTCACCTTTTTGAAGTATTTTTATTTTACCCCCTTTTGCTCGATCATCTTTTCTCCTTTTAGTACTAAGCCTTCCTCGTAATCACGGTAATGGCAGCAGTCTCACATGACTAGCATGGTCAATGAAGGGATCAGGTTTTTGCCGGTCCTCTAGCCTCCATCTTGATCAGGTATTTCTTCTGTACCCACCGGGTTGAGATCCCCCTTAGTTTGTACTTTTCCCCTTGAGCCGTCTTCGACGGGCCGCAATCACTCCGGGTTCGTTTTTTTCGGACGGTGATGCCTCCGACTAAGAGCTGGGCCCCCGTTTTGGCAAACTAACAGCTTTGTTCTTGACTGGCACGTTACTGCTGCGCCGCCGCGTGGTTTCCGGCGAGCTTCCGTACTCTCCCTGCCCGAGAACTCCCCGCCCATTTTGACATTCGAGGCCGGGCACCCCTCAGAATTGCCTCCCCCGGTAACATATGCGCTTGTACACTCCCTTTTCCCTGTCTTGTAGTTTTTTTTCCATCGTAAGCGTAAATGTTTTGGTCTCCTGTCAAAAGTGGTTTTGCCTCTGGTCAGACTTTTAATCTTCCTTTCTCCTGAATTTGACGATGTGGGAGTAGTTTCCGACCTTTCCCAGATTTTAGGATTGTACCCTATCCTTATTCCGACACGCATCCCCCAACCTTTGTAACAAGGTGAAGTTCGTAGACAAAGCCGTCCCTTTTCTTTTGTCTTTTTCTTTTAAAGTTTAAGGTATAACGGTTAGTCTGAAGGTTCGCCGAACTGTGTAAGCTACCAACTTTATAAGAAGACGCTGCGCGTTTCCCCCTCTTTCTCTTTTCCTAAGTATCGGTGTAAAGAGTCCCTATAGTGTTCCTTCCCACTTCTCTCGGGGGAAAAGTGTGGGGCTCAGATAATTTCTTTTTAGTGACTTGAGTTCCCTCAGGTTTGATCCGCCCCCCACTGCCGCATACGAATAGGGCCATCCTTTCCCCCACCGCAGTGGTCTGAACTGAATTCTGTGCAGAACCGTTTCTCCCAATCGATGGTGTGCTCCTCGTCGCTGACCCCACCCCCGATTTTAGTAATGTTTCCCGAAATTACCCTAGCGTGGACAATGTCCAGTCCCCAGATGAGGTTTTCAGCGTCCTTCTGTCTCCTTGATGGTCCACAAGTAGAGCGGTTATTGAAGCTTTTTACTGCGTATTGTAAATTCCTTGTAACTTCCCGTCTTGACCCCCCTTCGCCACAAGTGATATCCAAGTACCCCGAAGAATTTACCACTTACCCCCCAAACTTCTTTTGCTCACCTTGACCGTCAGCGTGATCCTAACTTCTTTGTCTCCCCTGTTGAAGGTAACTTTAACTGCCCCTTTCTTCCAGACTGTGGCATCGCCCAGCCCCCCTCCACACACTTTTGTCCCTCGAAGTGCTACCCTAATTTGATGACGTCATTTTTTCTTCCCCCCCTTTCTCCGCTAGAACTTATCACAGACGTTCGCCCAATGTTCAGTACAGCCGATGTAGAGACCGTAAGGCTTACTCTTGCTTGCGGCTGTACGGTGCACCCCAAACGAACCTTCGGTCGGGAGAAAATTGTTTCGTGAAAAGCTTGGCCCATCTAACCCCCGGACCATGTCAATCCGCCTCTTCTGAAGATCCGCAGCTCTAAAAACATTTCTCTCCTCTGTGCTTTCCCTTCACGTCCTTCCCTTTGTCCCCTCCCCTGGGCCCGAATGCGGGGGGTGTCCTCCTCAAAATCCACC
>Ga0179593_1689601_pt1 | contig 12544 bp, 24 predicted proteins | sample CZODoug2_1_08_16_FD_185931 | JGI IMG/M metagenome (GOLD analysis project Ga0179593, IMG submission 185931) | Vadose zone soil fungal communities from Angelo Coast Range Reserve, California, USA - CZODoug2_1_08_16fungal (PacBio error correction) | ecosystem: Environmental > Terrestrial > Soil >... | reverse complement strand
GCTCCCTTCCGATACCGACCCCCCCAAAAAGAGACAAACAGCATCTCCCGCTCGCTGTCTCCCTTCCTTTTATTTACCGCCGACTGTGGCCCGACGTCTTCTCTCCTTCCTTCTCTTTCCTTTTTTTCGGTGTTGCGGCTTGTCCACGTTTTTGCGTCTGGGGATCAGTGTTCGGTATGGCTAATGAACCCCCCCCCTTTTTCTCCTCTTTCCTTTTTCTTTTTTTTTCCTCTTGAAACAAAGCCGTGCTCGCTACCACCCCCTTGTTTTTTTTCCCTTTTTTTTTGATGCTGAAATTTCGAGCTTCCTCCCACTCTAGTCCCTCCTCCTCGCGTCCATAAATTGGGATGGCATGGTCTTTTCGTGTCTTCTCCTTTTCCCTTTCTTCTTGCGACGTCTTTTCGACAGAAGTTAGATTTTTTCTCCCTCCTTTCTTATTCCCCCCTTTCGTCAGAACTCGGGCTTTTATTTAGGACCCTTTTTTTCTTTTTTTTTGAATGAACTTATGCAGTTTCCCGTCCTCTTTCTCTCTTTCTCCCCAGTTTAACATGCGAGAAAGGGCCCTTTTCTTTTTCTCTTTCGCCGCCTGGCTGGCCAAAACCCCCAGGCTTCGCAAGATGGCATCGTCTGGCAGGCCTTTTCTCTTCCCTCTTCCTCTTTCTCCGCCGGCGCGCGACCAACCTTTCTCAGCCGCTTCTTCCCTCCGGAAGTCATCGGCATCAAGGGTATAGGCCCTTTTCTCTCCCGGTGTCATTGGTGAATGAAGACACTTCTTCTCTTTCTTTTTTTTTTTTTCTATTGCGTTGGTTTTCTTTTTTATGTTTTGTTTCCTTAATCGGGGTCCAGGCCCAAAAATCCCATTCCCCTGTTCCTCCTTCTTTTCTGCAAAAATTTGAGTACACGCGTATCTTCCTTTCTTCCCTTCTATCGTACGCAACTTATCTACCTTCCTTTCTTCTCTGAAGGATTTTTCGTTAGTATAATTAGTCGTCCCTCCCCCTTCTTTTTTTTTTTCCTTCTCCCTGTTGGAGAGTTTTGTAGATCTTTTTTTTTCTTTTTTCATTGATCTGACGCAGACTCCATCCCCTCCCCCCCCTCCGAGCAGCGATTTCAAGGGGTGGCCTGGCCGTTCTCTTTTTTTTTTCGTTGGGCTCGACCTTTGTGACACTTTTTTTCCTCCTTCCCCTTCTTTGCGGATGGTACTGGTTTCTTTCTTCGTCGTACAACTCAAATCGAGGCTTCGCTCTTTCTTCCTTTTCTTTCCTCTTTTTGAAAAAAATCGAATTGCTACGTGACCTCCCCCCCTTCTCTTTTCCTTTATGCAAAGGAGCCTTTCCGGTCCTGGTCATAGGTAGAGGGGAAGACCTTCATTTTCTTCGTAAGGACGAGTTGGCAGTTGAAAAGTTCTCCCCCCCCCTTTTCCTCCCGTTCCTTTTGACCGCGAATTTTGTTCTCTTTGTCGATGGTTTTTTTCTTTCTTTTTTTCGGGGGGGTTTTTTTTTTTTTTTTTTTTTTTTTTTTTTTTTTTTTTTTTTTTTTGTTTTTTTTTTTTTTTTCTTTTTTTTGTTTTTTTTTTTTTTTTTTTTTTTTTTTTTTTTTTTTTTTTTTTTTTTTTTCTTTTTTTTTTTTGTTTTTGGATGTTTTTTTTTTTGGGGGGGGGGGGAGGGTTTCTATTTTTTTTTTTTTTTTTTTTTTTTTTTTTTTTTTTTTTTTTTTTTTTTTTTTTTTTTGGGGGGAGGGGCAGGGGTTTTTTTTTTTTTTTTTTATTTTTTTTTTTTTATTTTTTTTTTTTTTTTTTTTTTTTTGTTTTTGGAGTTTTTTTTGGAGTTCCTTGAAATAGAATGTTCTAGGACCAACACTCTTGTTCCCCCTCCTTTTTTTGGCCGATAGAACAATGAGGACCCCCCCTTTCTTTTATTTTTTTTTCCCCTTCCATCAATGTCGGACACATTCTCCTTCCGTCCCGCCCTCCAAATCATGATAGTCTCGAAGAATGAACAGACCTTTTTTCCCCCCTCCTTTCTTTCTTTCCCCCTTCTCCTTTGCTAGCGGTGGAAACGGGATAACGTAATCTTTTCTCCGATTCCTCGAACCCCTTTTTGTTTTTTGCTTTAGTTCTTTCGGAAAGAGGCAAGAGTAGGTGACGTTCTTTGAGTCCCTTTTTTTCTCTCAGGAAGGGGAGGAGAGAGATTTTCCTCCCTTCCCCCTTTTCTTCCTCTCGGTGCCGGGATTTTGTGCCTTTTTCTCTCTCTTTTCATCATCCTACCAGTGGTGGTTGTGATCTTTCCTTCCTTCTTTTCCCCCAATAAAAATCGACGGAACCTCTTTCCCCTTCTTCCCTTGGCAATTACCTCAGTTTATTTTCTTGCTAAGGAAAGCTTCCTTCCCCCCTCCCCCCCAGGAAGTATGGCCTCTTTTTCTCCTCCTTTCCGCAGCAACTTTTCTGATTCGTTCTTTTTCTGAAAATCTCAATCCCTCTCTTTTCTTTTCTTCTAGGAAGCTTTCTATCACCTCCTTCTCCCTTCTTCTTTCTTCCTGCCCTGATTAGACTTCCGTTCTTCTCATTTTTTTCTATTGGAGGAACGCCGCAGTCATGATTTTGTTTTTTTTCCTGTCTAAGCAGAGGTGTGCCGACATGTCCTTCCCCCCTTTACCCCTTTTTCCCTGCTCAGCCCGCGTGATGTCCTTTCGTATCGGTTTTTCTCTTTCACTGCTGCAATGGCTGCTTTGAGTTCCTCCCAGAGCGTGGTGATGAAAAGTTCCTTTCCCTCTTCCTCCCCTTCTCCTCGGTTCGCTCCCCCGACAAGCTCCCTTTGAAGATCACAAAATGCTGGGTACAAAAGCCCTTCTTTTTTATCCCTTCGAAAAAAACTGGGATGATTCCTTCTTTTTTTTTCCCCTTCCCTTTTTTTCCTCCCCGCCGGATAAGGATGATCCCAACCCTCCCTTCACAGGAAAAAAGGTTAGAAGTGTTGGCCTCCCTAATCCTCCCCTCCCTCAATGGAGGTATGGAACGTCCCCCCTTATTCTTTCCCTTCCTCCTCCCTGGTCCTCGGGACCGTCTCGCTTCGATTGCGTCTCCCTCTCCTCTCGGATCGAAAAACGAAACTCCCCCCTTTTTTTTTCCTCCTCCATCAGAGTGGAATCTTTTCCCCCAACTTGAAAAGCCCTGTTATCTCCCCCCTTCCATCGATGAAGATGTGACCCCTCTTTTCTTTTTTTCCCTATCAATGCCCCCCCGCGCAATTTTTTCCCGAACCAATTCCACCACCCCCCCCCTTTCTCCATAGGGGCCCGCTTCTTTTTTTCCTCCCTTGTTTCCCGCCGGGAGACAAAGTTTCTTGTTTCTCCCTCTTTTGATTAAGCTTCCTTCTTTTCCCTCCCCGCCAAAAATGACACACCTTAGTGCTCGGCGTTTTTCCTCCCCTTTTTCTTTTCTCTTTCCTTTCGGCAGGGACTTGATTTTGCACTTTTTCTTTGCTCGGAAGATTGAGAAAAACCCCTCCCCTCTCCTCTTTTTTCTCTTTCCCGCTTTATTCATTCACAAAGGGACACCTTCTTCCTCTCCCCCTTTCCTTTTAGCACTTGACTTCCTTGACTTCTCTCTTCCGGATGCAAGGCTGAGGAGCCACCTTTCTCTTTTTTTCCCCCTTTTTTTCGCTCGACGAAGAGGATGAGTCGCTAGCTTCCCCCCTTTCTTTTGTTGGTTCTTCCCTCCGGAAAAAACAATGTAAAGGAAGCCCCTTTCTTCCCTTTTTTTCTTTGGAATGAGCTCCCCTCTTTTTCTTCCCTTCTCCCTCTCAGACACTCACCCCCATTTCTTTTTCTTGATGAACTCCCTTTCCCTCTTTTTCTTAGGCAAATAATTAAATCTAAAGTTTGGCGAACTTCCCCTCTCCCCCCCCCCTTTCCCTCGTGCCAAGATTCCACCCTCTACCTCCGCCCTCTCCCCCCCCCTTAGGGGCAAGGAGAAGCCTGCTTTTGTACCTCCTTCTCCCTCCTAGAAGCTGGCGAAAGTTTAATCATCCCCCCCCCCCCCCTTCCCCCCCTCTTCCCTTTTTGGTACGGGCAAGCTTTTGGTCTGCATGCGACTTTTTTCTCCTCAGTAAAGAGTACAGACCCGTTTTTTCTCTCTTCCCCCTTCTCCCCCATCGCAACCCAATCGAGAAACCTTCCCCCCTTTTCCCCCCCCCTCAAAAAAAGACTCGGTTCCCGCTTCCCTTCCGTCGTGCCACAGTCGGAGGAAAGCTCCTCCACCCTTCTTTTTTCCTTCCCTTATGAGGTTAGAGAGGTGTTGGTAAAACCCCCCCCTTTTCTTTCTCTTCCTCCTCCCTCCTTTTCCTCCGCTCCGGTGTTGTGTTTTCTTTTTTCCTCCTTGCCGCTCACGAGGCGGTTTTGGATTTGACCAACCCAACTCTCCCTTTCCTTTTCCTTCTCCCTATAAAGGATCGATTTTCGCAGATGTGTTCCCTCCTTTCCTTTCTCCCTTTCTTTTCTGTCTTTTTCTGGGTTTTCTTTTCGTGCTTTTTTTCCTTTTTCGAATTGGGATGGAGATGTTACTCAGTCTCTTATGCCCTACCCTTTTTTTTCTTCCTGGCGCGGGGTTAGGACCTGGCGCTTTCCCCTTCTTTTCCCTTCTTTTTCCTTGTTTGCCGTTTTGGGATGATTCTTTTTCGTCTTTTTCTGACACAGGCGTGTCGTTCAAATAACGGAGACTGTCCCTCCATTTTTTTTTTTTTTTTTTTGCAAAAGAAAACCTTTGTGGGGTTCATTTGGGAATTTTTTGGTTCTTTTTGGGGCACCCCCCCCCCTTGGGTTGGGAAATAGATGATTTCTTTTCCTCCCTTCCTCCCTCTCTTTCTTCCCTGATGATGATGACAATGTTCGTAGCCCTTCCCTCTTTTCTTTTTCTTTGGTTTGTGGGGAGAATGCCGGAGTTTTTCTGTCCAAGATCCACGCCACGTGTAACCTTCTTCCCTCCTTTTCTCTTCTTGAGAGTGAGCAGAAGGGCTGTGACAACTTTTCCCTGCCCCTATTGTTCTTCCCTTCTGGTAGCGAAAGCAATTCCTTCCTGAGATTAGTCTTTCCCCAATCCATTGGCTAGACCAGGCAGTCGGAAGGGATAGTCTTTGAACCACTCGCCCATCCCAGTTCGTTATCCCATTCCTTTCCCTTCCCGCTTGGGAGGCAAGAAGTTTTAAATCAACGGTAGTCATTTTTGCTTCCTCACGACCTCCCCCTCTTTTTTCCCCCCCCTCTGGAAGTTGCGTTTTTTTTGCGTACACTCTTTTCCTCGGTGGTCCAGGCCCATATAATAATAAGTCCGCTTCCTCCCCTTCCCTTCTCTCTTTTCCCCCCTTTGCGATACCAACGACGAGAAAGCTGACTTTTGTATGTCCAGTTTGCGCTTTTCCCCCCTTCTCTTCAGCAAAGCCTTTTTCTACTTTTCCCTACAGTCTTATCTGGCGGCCAGTACATTTTACATGGCATTTTCAGATTTCTTCCCCTTTTTCTTTTCAGTGTGGGGAATGGCAAAGAGGGCCTCCTCACTTTTTTTCTTTTTTCTTTTTTCTCTCCCTTTTTCTCTGTGGAATTGATCTGCCTCCGAGTGACCCCTGCCTTCCCCCAGAAGAAGAGATTTAACAGGTTTGTCGTGGATCTTTTTTCCAAGTTTGGGCCTCGACCTTGTGCCCACTTTTTTTTTTTTCCCTTCTTTTTCTCTTGTCAGGTCCGGTTTTTAAACTCTTTCCTCCCCCAAGCGAGGCGTCGTTTGAGTTTTCCCCTTTTTTCTTTTTTTCTTAGTTGAAAACCACTTCGACTTGTCTTTCCCCCCCCCCTCCTTTTTTCTTTCTTCAAAGGAGAAACAGGGTTTCATGATGTCCCTTTGGGTCCGACTCAGCCTTGCCAGGAGTGGTTCGCCTTTCCTTTTTTTCCTATATCTTTCAAGTGAGAGACGACTTCCCCAGTTAATTATACCTTTTGGTCATATTTTTTTTTTACCTACCGTTCATTTTGCCCCATGTGATCGGGCCTGTTTTTTGCGTTGCGGCGAACCGCAGGGTGCGTCGGTTTCTTGTGTTACGCATTCCTCCGTTCTTTTCTTTACCCAAAAGCTCGAAGAGTGACGCACCTGTGCACCCTTGCCCCCTTCCCCCCCCCGCGTGACTCCATCGCGGTTTTCCCCTCTCGGCAACACCTATCAGTCTTTGCCCTAGTCGGTTTGCTTTTCTTTTTCCCCCCTGCATAAGACAAATCAACGAGCCTGTGTTTCCTGCTATCCACCTTTCTCCCCCCCTCTTCATCTCTGCAGGGATGGGAAAAAATCGCCTGTCTCTTTTTTTTTCCTCTTCTTTCGATGCTATGAAGATAGACACTCTCTCCCCTACTAGACAGGCCTTTTTTTATTCTCTTCGTGGCGATGTCGAACCCGTACAGCGCTCGATTCCCTCTTGGAGAATGACTATTTCATCTTTTTCCGTAGGAGACAGGGCGTTTTCTTTCTCCTTTTTCCTTCAGAACGCAGTAGTCAAACTCTTGAAGTTGCTTCGGTCTTATTCCGTCACGTAACCGGGCATATATCTCTTTTCCGTTGCCCCCCCTCCCCTGTGTATTCGCTCTCTTTCGAGGTCTTCTCACAATTCCCCCCGGCAAAGAGCCTCGTGCAACTCCCGGTCCCCCTCTCCCTTTCGTCAGTTACAGGCGAGTATCCAGCGTCCCCCCCCCCGTTGCGGGATAAATACACCCCGATCGGATCAAGAACGACCTCACCGACTTTTTCTTTCCTCTCCTTTTCTCTCCCCGGGCGCACGAAATTGTCGCTTTCCTTCCTTCCCACGTGTTCCCCCTCGAAATACGCGATACCCTACATCTTTCTTCCTTTTTCGCCAACCGAAAAGGCCCTGCTCGCCTCTTTTTTTTTTCTGTTCGCGAGAAGGATCATGATTTTTTTTTCTCTTTTTCTTTTCCCCCCCTTCTCCTACAGCAGATGTGGTGTTGTGCCGAACCTTACCCCTTGATGCCGCAAGTCGACTGCCTATTTTTTTTCTTCCTCTCTGCCCCACTGCATGGTTGCATATCCCTTCCAAAAGGCTCCTCCCTCCCTGCGAATTTGGTGTTATTGTTAAGGTGTCACAGACTTTTTTTGGCTAGAAAGTTTCTATGCCTTCGCCCCGTCTTCCTTCCATTCATCGGTTAGCCGCAACGCCCCCCCTTCTCTTCACCCCCTTCCGATCACACAAAGGGTCACATTCTTGGCAGAGAACGCTTACCTCCCCCTCTTTCCAAAAATGGAGGAGGAAGAGAGAAAGTGTTTTCCCCTTCACCCTTTCCCTCCATCTGGCAAGTTGGGTATCTCTCCCCAGTCATGAAAAAGGGAACCCTTTTTCCTTTTTTCCCTTCCTCCACCTTCCCCACAAGAGCGGCGACTTCCCGAGGGAGTTGGTGTGTCATTTCTGATGGTTTTCAACTCAAGTGCGACGCCGAGCGGGCTCCCCGCGTCCTTTCTTGGACGACAAGAAAACGACTTTCCCCAAGTGCTTTGTCGTCCTATTACCAATACGTTCCCTCAGTGTTTATAGTACTCATCCTCTGTTTTAACCGGTAGAGGAGGCCAAAGTGAACTCCCCAGCTCGCTTCCCTCCCCTCCAGAAATCGCCCATTATGTATTCTTGGTTATGGTATGAGGCAGATCCCTTCCCGCTTTTTTGGTTCCTAGATCTATTAAAACCCCCACTTTTCGCCTTTACTGTTCTGCCTTTCTTAGCTAATGCGGCACCCCATTACCAAAAGAAGGTAACCTCCCCATCTTCCCCCCCCTTCCCTTCAAGCTGACGCAGATAAGGACGTTCTTATTGCCCTCCTTTTTCTCTGCGATCTGTTGCCTCCTAACAACTTCGTGCTCTTTTTTATAGACCATCTTTTTCCTTCGTTTCTTTCTCTGTAGGAATCATTTATTTAGCTCCCCGATTTAAGGATCGTGATGATAGGAAAGAGTGACTACCCCCCCCCCCCCCCCCTCTTTTTTTTTTTTCGTGCTCGCCGTGCCTCTACAATTTTATTTAAAAAAGGATGCCTCCACAATCTCCCCCTTTCTTCCTATGAATTAAGTAGGGAAATGTGAAAACCTACCATCCTTCCTTTTTTTTTCTTTTCCCCCCCCCTTTCTCTTTTTCGCCGAGGCGGATCGTTTTTTATTTTCTGGTTCGCTAGCCAGTTTAATGCCCTACTCGACGCACGTATCTTCTTTTTTTTTGCCCGACGCAGACATGCTGATAAATATTAAAGGAATCTCCTTCCCCGCCCTCCCCCTCTCGCATGTTAAAAGTTTCTGGAGGGGTTACTTTCGCTGCGAGGACAACTTCCTGTTCCCCTTGTCCCCTTTTCCCCTACCCCATAGTTACTAGAATAAGAGCTTCCATTTCCCTATTTTTTGCTCCAATCAGCAGGTACTCCCTTTTTTGCTGGGGTCCGGGCCAATTAATCTAAGTCTTGTCCTCCCCCTTCCTCCCCCTTTTTCCCTCTTAAAAAATCGTACGGAGCCTCCCCCTGTCCCCGTTCCCCCCCACGTACTGGATTATGAGAGAAGGATGGGCCCTGCTGTGTTCAGCGGGGGCATCAGCTGGCGAAATTTAATATCCCAACCTTCACCCCCTCGTCACCTGTTGGTCAGAGTCATTCTTCTTTGTCTTCCCCCCTCCTCCCCCATGGAGAGAACGAGACTTTTTTTAGAGTTTTCGCCGGGTTTTTTTTGTTCATTAGCCATAACGGACAACGATCCCCCCCCCTCTCCGCGTTCCCCCCCCTTTCGCTAACGAACGACTCCCCCCCGCCCCTCCCCCCCCTTTCCCTTCTTCTTCTCGGAATTGCAGATGCGATTCTTTTTTCCCCGCACATCGATCCTTTATAGAGATGTCTCTCCGCTTTCTTTCTTTTTTTTCCCACGCTAGGAGAGGAAGGATGGAAGCTCTACTTCTCCCCGTGTCTGAGAGATGCTTCAATTGGCGCTAACGAGGTTTTTCCAACCCGCGCTAAACGATCTCCCGCTTGTTCCATCGTTTCCCCCGATATTCCGCTCGACTGTGGCCAGAAGTTCGTAAGGCTGAAATCGCCGTCTTTGCTCACCTTGTTCCTTTTTTTCCTCTTTATTCCAGAGTTCTCGTTTTTCTAGGGGTTATTGTTTCGTCGCCCTTGTTCTCTGCTAGCTTAGTCGCATAATTGCTCTGTTCTCCCTTTTCCCTTTTTCCACTTTCAATGAATGTATTGGTTGCCTTTTTCTTTGCCCTATTTTCCTTTTCTTTCTCCACAGAGGTCGTTCCCCTCGCCTTCATCGTTCCTTAGGGGAGGCGCCGGAAGAGGTGGAAGCTTTGCCCTCTTATTCTTTTTTTTCTAGGTTTTTTTCTCTTAATTGAATAAGAGACGATAAATGATGATTTCTTTCCCCCCGTTTTTTCCACACTCCTCCTTCCCCCTTTTTGATTGTATGCTCGGGAGACGTTCCAGAACTTGCGCAGGACCCAAAGATTCAACGCAACGTTCCCCCATAATAATTCTCCTTCTTTTACGGATCTTAATAGAGAGGTTCCCCCCGACCCCCTCGTCTTTGCTCCCTCGTCATCGTATGGCCGCTTTGCGAGCTGAGTATCCTTTCCTTCTAGCGACGAGCCGCCTCGGAGCTGTCTACCCTCGGCCTCTCTTCTTCTGATAGTAGTGGTTCACAGTCCCGACGGGCCTCGCTGTCGGCGCTAGCTTCCCTCCATTTTTCCCCTCCCTGATTTTTTTAATACAGGTGTCCTTGTTTCTATGATGACGGTTCGAAGCGGCACAACCTCTGGCGCTCTTTTTTTTTTTTTCCTTTCTGCGTATTCCTTCCCCTATAGGGGGTACAGGCAAAACTCCCTTCCCTTCTTTCCCTTCCTCTTCCGTCTGCACAACAATTTCTATCTCGTTAGTTTTCCCGCCTTTTTTGGTCGTGCAAGGAAGATCGTCCGCCCCTCCTTCTTTTCCATTTTTTGCGGAAGATTGAAGGCTTTTAGTAGTCTCCTTTTTCCCCCCCTCTTTTCTTTTCCCCCCCTGTTTTTCGAGTTTTTGTAGCTGCCCTTATCGATGCTTGGCATTGATCTGCCGCAGACCATGCACCCATTCTTTCTCGCCCTCCTTTTTTTTATACTTCTTTGGCGGGGAAAGTTGTGTTCCTCGCCTTTTTTCTCTCTCCTGGCCGAGTTTTTTGAGCTTTTTTTTCGTCGTCCAAACTCAATCGTCTTTCTCCCTCTTTCCTTTTCCCTTAGAAACTTGAGTTGAAAAAAATCGCTTCCCTTTCCCCCATCTCCTCTCTATTTTCGTGATGAAAAACTGAAGGTCCGTGACGTGATCGTAGAGGTTGCCTACTCCTCCCCTGTCCTTACCTATCTCGAGTATGAAAGTTGAAAATTTATATACTCTTCCTCCTCTATTTCCTTTCCCCTCATGTTGAACCCGGCCCTTGGTTAATGCCTCTTTCGTTATTGGCGAGAGAAAGATGAGTAAGTCGTGTCCTTGGTGTCTCCTTTCGCTGTTCCTTCCCCCCCCACGATCGTCGGGCCCCGAATCTCTCCCCTGGTTGGCGATAGAACCATTACGTGCCCTTCCTCCTCAAGTCGATTCGACGGGCTTCCCCCTTTTCGGACCCCTTTTGGTTGGCACGTCCCTCACCCCCCAAATAATGATCAAGTAGAGAAGAATGACAGGCCCTTTCTTCCCCCTCTTTTCTCTTTTTCCCTTTGTGGAGAAAACCCATTTTTTTCCACGGGCTCGTACTCGGCTGTCTTTCTCTTCTCCTCGATCCTCGAAAAATTTTTCGTCTTTCCTTCTTCCCCTAGAAGCGGCACCTTTTACTTCCCCCTATCGGAGAGGACGCATGTCGTATCTCTTTGATAGAGAATTCCTCTTATTTCTTTGCTCGAGAAAAGTAAGTACGCTGCCGACATCGAATATATCTTTTTTCCTTCCTCTTGTTTTTCAGAGGGTCTATTCCCCCCCCTTCTCCCGTGCATACGAGCCTTATCCGTATTACCTAGATATAAGCCCCCGCCTGCTATGTTCGCTTTCCCCTCTCACGAATAGGATACAAGAAAGAATACTCTTCCCGCCCTTTCTCCTTTCCCTCCCCCATTGTAGAGGATCTGCTTTCTAACTCCCCTCCGACATCACGAGATTAGAGAAAGTGTCCCCCTTCTCTCATGGCGTCTTCGCGTCCCCTTTTCCCTCGTGAGTGGGAAGACAGAGGGGGCATTCCTCCCCCCCCTCCCCTATCTTCACCTTTCGTTCTTGAGGTCCGTTTTGCTTTTGTGCCGAAAGGGAATTTCTCTGTTTTTTTTTTTCTCCTTGGGAGTAAGACAGCGTTTTTTTTCTTTTTTTTCCTCCTTTTTCCCCTTTCCTTCCCTTGCGGACTTCTTCTTCTAAGAGGCGATGTGGTGCTCTCATTCGCACCCGGACGAATACTTTCCCCCCACCTGTTCCTTTTCCCCCTCCAAGCTCGCCCCCCATGCGGGTCAAAAAGAACTGTTCTTCCTCGAGGAAGAGACCGAGAAATTAGGAAAATTCTTTTTCCTCTCCCTGTCACTAGGCATACGTTGAAAGACAAGGATGAGTAGGCAAAGCCCTCTCACTTTTCGTAAATGAAACGGAAAAAATGTTCCCCTTTTTTTCTCTCTTTATTCCCCCCTCTCTGTCAACCGTTATAAAGGCGATGTTTTTTCCCCTCTTTCCGCAGACGAGGGCCCCTTTTCTTCTCCTACGAATCGATTGTATGTAAGCTTCTGGATCCGAAAAACGCAAGGCTTCCCATCTCCATTTTTCTCTCTTGGAAAAAGGTAGATTCCCCCTCCCCCCTCCTTCTTCCCGCAGACCACAGCCCTTTTCCGCGTCCTGGTTCATGTATGCGTCCCTCTTCCCCATTTTTTTTTTTCGGACTATACAAAAAACTAGGCCCCCTTTTTTTCTCCCCCTTCTTTCCCCCTTCCTACGAGGAGACGACCTGTTCAATCTTTTTCCTTGATTACGAGGACTTCTTTTCCCCCCCCCCCATGCAAAAAATAGGGGATAGGCGTGTATCTTTGCACATTTTTTCGCTCTCTTCTCTTGCCGTCGGCTTTACCCCTCTTCCGCGTGAGCATCGTTACCTCTTTCTCCTTTTCCCCTCCTCAGGTTTGGCAAGCTTGGCTTTTCCTCCGTTCCCCCCGGAAACGGTCTTTTTCTGGTCCTTTCTTTCCCCGATGAAACACTTGAATTCCGATTGTATCCTTGTTCCCATCCGGCGAAGGATGTTTTTCTTCTCCGCCTTTTTTTCCTTCCGAGGGCTTCTGTCTCTCTTCGTTCCCGCTAGAAAGTTTCCCTCCCCTGACCCTTCCCTTTCTAAGATGTGGAACAGCAATGCTGAATACACCCTTTCCTACCCCCCTCCGCCGCCCAGTTCGCGCATAGGCGTGGGGAATTTGGCATGCGGAAAATCGGCTTTCCACTTCCTCCTCCCTTTCTCTTTCACAACAGTAGTTCACTGAGAATAAGCAGG
>Ga0179593_1620472_pt1 | contig 12544 bp, 14 predicted proteins | sample CZODoug2_1_08_16_FD_185931 | JGI IMG/M metagenome (GOLD analysis project Ga0179593, IMG submission 185931) | Vadose zone soil fungal communities from Angelo Coast Range Reserve, California, USA - CZODoug2_1_08_16fungal (PacBio error correction) | ecosystem: Environmental > Terrestrial > Soil >... | reverse complement strand
ATCCCAATACCCTCTGGGGTTCTTTAAGTCGGCGAATAGATGACTCTTCCCCTCAATGCAGGAACTTACCCTCGCTAAAGTTTTTTCCGTGGACTCTTGAGCTTTCCAGTTCCTACAGGGGGGAAGTCGTTTCCCTCCCTTTTTTCCTCGTTTTCCCTGTTTGATCTTTTGGGACAGACTTCTTTTCCCCTGGTTCCCTCTTCCCTTTTCTCTTGAACCCTTCCCCGGTCTGGAGCTTTCTTCTTGTCATTTTTCATTTTCGGACCATCGCAGGCAGGCGATGCACGCTCCTGAGCTGCCCCCCCGAGTTTAGCCTCTTTCCCTTGTCTACGTTTTTTCGGGAGATGTTTTCTTTTAATATATCGGTTCACAAATTTCCTTTTTGTGATTTTGCTGGGTCCAGGACGTTCTTTCATCATGGTAAGAGACCGGAACCCCACCCTGGAATTCCTTTCTTGTTCGAATTTTATTGTCCTCGAGCCTCGGTATTTCTTTTTTTTTTTCTGTGGCTCCCCCCTTCCTTTTTTGAAAATCCTTGGAAGTGATGGCCAAAGGTTCCCGGGACTGATTACCCTTCTCCTTTTGACTTTTTTCTCGCCACTGTTCTTGAGTTTCCTTCCCGTTTCCTGAGACGCCTTTTTCTTTCCCCCTTGTAATGCGGTCTGGTTTTTTTCGCGAGAATTCTTGGAGGTCGTCTCACTTCGCTCCGAATTTTGGAGTCCCTAGATTTCCTTTTGGTCCCGGGGCCCCTTCTTCGGTGAGGTGGGTTGATCTCGACCTTTGCCTTTTCTTTTTATTGGTTCTTCTAAAGGATTCGTGTCCCCTGCTTCGAGGGTTCTCCCTCCCGGCCGTTTTGCCTTCCCCTGGCTTCGCCTGACGCCCCATCTTCCAGAAACTGAAAAGTTGGTCCGCGTGTACGGCCTTTCTCTCCCCTTCCCCTTTGAATTCCACTCCTTTCCTTTCGGGAATGCCCGCGTCTAGATGGGCCCCTCCCTGGGGAAGACGTGCGTAGGTAATTTGTTTCCCCCTTGAAGTCTCACAGTTTGAAATATTGCTTTTTTGAGTTGCGCGTAGTGCCGGGCCCCAGTACCCTTTTCCCCTCATTCACTTTCCAACCCAATGTTTCCCTTTTTTTCGGCTCAACCAGAATAAAACCCTTCACGGACCTGTTCCCCGCCCCCCGTGAATTTCTCAACCTGTTGGCCGCCCGCCACCCCTTCCCCCCCCCCCTTGCAACGGTTTGTGTGGGCTGAGGTTGGTTGATTCATAGTGCCCCGGGCCCCGTACCCCCTCCCAAAGCCTTCCCGTTTCGACTAGTTTTACGTTCTCTTTGTTGGTCCTCTTTCGACCGAAGGGGACGGGTCGAATTTTACGAAGACCCGTTTCCCCCGGAGTCGCCCCTGTATCCCTCCGGAACCCAAGGCCCCCTAGAACCATATTTCTTATGCATCCCTGATTTTCTCCCCTTGAATTCCCCTTTCCCGGCGGGCCTGCCGAAAGAAATGTCAGCCTTCACGATTCCGTAATTCTTTCCCATTTCCACAACTTCCACAGAAATAGTATAGTCCCTCCCTTCTCGTTCCCGCTCCCCCTTTTTTCTGAGGTCTCGGCGGCACGTAGTACGACGTGGTAGCGGGAAGACCCTTCGTTTTGGTTCCTTTTCTGAAAGGATCCCATTCACTTTCGACCTTGAAATTCCCCGGGCTTTCCTTCTTTAGTTTTCTTTCCTCGGTCCCAAAGGGTTTCCCTCTTCCTGGTGGAACACCCCCGAACCCTCCCTTTTTTTGGCTAAGTTTTTCACCCTCTTTCCCCTTCCTCCGCGACGGGACGTTGTCTTCAATCCTGGCCGAGTCGTTGGTATTTGACCAAAGTATCATCTATCCCCCACCTTGTTTTTTTTGTTTCGAGATGATTTTCTTGTTGTTTGGACCCTCCTTTCGACCCAAGGGGAGGGGACTTTTTGAAGCTTCAACCCTTCTTCGGTTACCTTTTTTTTCTTCTTTCAGAGCTTCTGACTTGACATCAACGTTGGGTGCGGGTAGTTGGTGGCCCCATGGTTACCCTCCGACCCTTTGGTCCTATTGATCACGAGGACCCCCCCAATTCCCTCCCCGCGACCTTTCTTCTTTGTAAGTGACCCGGCGTTCAAGCGCCGGGTCGTCTCAAGTTATCGGCTCAGACCCTGGCCTCTTTGCCTTTTTTTTCACTGCTCTCCAGGTATTTCCCCTTTTATGCGTTCGTCGGAAGAGGTCGGGGAACCTTTCCATGGCCCTTCCTACTTTTGTGGACCCCCCCCCCCCTTGTCGGAAAGGTTGCTCCTTCGGGGCTGCCTGTCCACTGGTTTCCCAACCCTCCCCTTTCGTATTTTGTAGTCCTGATACGGTCCAATCACGAGGAAAGTCCCGTTCTGTTTTCCTTTTTTTCTAATCTTTTAGGAAGGGCTCTTCTCCCTTCTGACCCTCCCCTCCCCTTTACCCCCAACCCCAACCCCATCGGCAGGAAATCGCTTCCCACACGTCCTTTGGTCTCCCGAGTTTCCCGGAAATGATTTTTTTGACACCGCCCCGCTTTTTTACTTCCCCAAGGTTGGTCCCCCTGTTTCTTTGACAAGTCCTTTTTCCTTCGATTTGCCCCGTTGCCTTTTTTTTTTTTTGGGCGTTCTCCACGAAAAGGGGCACTGTGTGTCTTTCATTCTTTTCCCCTTTTCTCTCCTGCACTCCACCCGCACAGGCAAAGGGGTAGGTCCCTGGCAGTCCCAAATAATGCCAATGTCGTTTTTTCCTCCCCATTTTACCTTAGTTGTTTCCTTCGGCCCTGTCCCCTTCCTCCACCTTTCGGGCCACCTGGAGCCCCGATAACGGTTTGACCCCCTTTGCTTGTCTCCCCGTGTACCCTTTAAGGGCCGCTTGTCGAGTTTTCAATTTGGGGTGCTCGCTTTTGCGTTTTTTTCTGGCGAAACCCTTTCCTGGTTTTGGTCCCCCTCGAATCTTCCCCGCTCCCCCTTTCCCTCCCCTCAAGGTTTCCTGACGTAGCGACCGTGGCGTCACCAGATAAGCTTCGGGTCCCTTGAGTCCTTTCCCTGCTTCCCCTCCCCAGGACGACCTCCGTCTATTTCCGTTTCCTCCTACCCCCCCCTTGAAAAATCCGCGTTCCCCCGGCCGGAAACCCGAAGGGGACCCCCTCGAACTTTTCCCCCCCCCTCCCCCCTTTTTCGATCAACCTTCTCCCTTCGAAACGTCCCCTTTTCCCTTTTTTTTCTTTTTTTTCCCCAATCGCGCCCGTCGTTCCTCGGGATTTATTTTCCACAGTCTCCGTTCAAAACCCCTTCGGGCCTTGTCTTTCCCCCCCCCAACCCCGGCCCACGTACTGTGCCCCCCGTCCTTCCTCATGTTGCCATTTTTTTTCTCCCTTTTTCAGCCTTTGGGTCCCCCTCTCTTTTAACCTTTTTTTCCTGATTCCCTGGTCGGGATGCGTCAGAGGACTCTAAATGGGGCCCACCTCCTCCTTCCCACGCACCCCCACGCTTTAGATCGACCCGTCGGGGCATTCTCATGAATTAATTCTTTTTTTTTCCACTGACCCTGAAATGACTCGGGGTAGTACCCGGACTCAATCGGCCCCCTCTTGCCGTCCTTTACTTTTCCTTGCCCCGTCCTTTTCTTCCCTAGTGGAAGACTTACACCCTTATTTCAACAATTTTTCTTGGTTTTTCCTGAATTGCCCCCGCGGGAGGACCGAAAGTTCATTTTTCTCCGGTTTTCTCCGTCAGGTGGTCCTAGTGACGCTTTCCACGGATCATTCGTAGTATACTTCTGACTGTCGGGTCTCCCCTGGTATGATCCGCCTTGGGGGTGGGAGAGGGCGGGGCGAGGTGGCCCTTCTCCTCTTCTTGACCTCAGCTCACGTTTTTACTTTTCACGGTGGAGAGCCCCCCTTGGTGACCACATACCCTCAGCTCTTTTTTCCACCGGGCCCCCTCGGGCGTTCCGTGGCCGGGTACGAAGAAGACTCCGGGCGGAAGTTTCCCGTCCTTCCTTTTACTGAAAGGGAAAGAGGTCACTTGTTCTCTGGGTTGGAACCTTCCCTTATTTTTTTTTTTTTCCCATTTTAAGTTCGTGGTTGATAGGCATGAGAGGGTCTATTTTACTTTCCTATTTAAGAGTTTTTTTCTTTTACCTCGCCTTCGGTTCCCTTTTTTTTTGAAGTTTTTTTTTTCTTTGCTCGCGGAGGTCTAAGGAGCCCGATACAGAATCAATTTTTTTTTTGACCTTTGAGGGAGGGTTGAACCCCCCGGCCGGTAGCGTTTCTTTTCTTGAAGAGGGCATTTTTCCTCTTCTGGTGATGTCGGACGCGGGTCTTCCGCTTCGAAGGGGTTTCCTCAAGGCCCCCGTTCCTCAACCCCTTGGTCCCCCCCACTGTCCTTTCTTTAACCCCCTTTTTTCCGCAACAAATCGATTCATCCGGCCCCCCCACGACCTTCTGACCCATCTTTTCCCTACCGACGTGAAGAGTTTCAACCTTTCCCTGAGTTCTAGTGCACCAGGGGTCGACAGTGAGTCCCACTTTCGTTGTTAAGGGACGCTTCCCTTTTTGTGCCTCTGGTTCTTTTTTCTTCGTGTATTTCTTTATCGGGTCATTCCAGGTCCATAAAGGCAGTTTCGAACAACATGGGTTTTTTTGCTCAGGTACACCCCACTGGAACTGTTCCCACCTTCTCCCCCCCGTTTTTTCCCGAACCGCCGTTTCCACCAACGTGGTCTTTCAGGGCAGGTTTGACGGTGGTGGTCTTTTTTTTTTTAGCCGTCAAATCGTAAACTTTCTCCCGGCCGTTGTTGCTGGTACCTTTCCTTTGACTTTTTTTTTTTGTGTGAGCTATGAGTTCCTCTGAACTGGCACCCCCCCAGTGTTGAGATCCACTCGAGCCTGTCCGTCGGCCAAGGCATTAATTTGACAGGCAATGGAAATTATTCTCCATGTTCTCGTATTTCTCTTTCCCTGACTTTTTCCCCTTTTTCCTTTTTCGCCCCCCCCTGGTAAGCTCCAGGTCCTGGCAGGGGCAAAAGTTCCCGGACCAATTCCTGGCCATCCCCACTTTCCCATCCCCCGACCCCCTTGATTAATTCCAGGAAGGGTTTCGCGTCTTTGGTCCGATTTCTTTGTCTGAACCCTTTTACTTGTAGCCCGACGACTTTACAAAGGTTTTCTAATGTGGTCAGGATGTTGCTTTCTTTATCCTCATGTTTCCCTTTTTTTTCCTCTTTGTTCCAACCCCCGCAACCTGATTTCCTTTCCCCCTGTCAACCTTCCGACGAGCTGGCAGGACCTTCTGATTTGTTATCCCCCCATATACCAATTGGAAGAGGCAGGTTTGGTCGGCCATCACAGCCTTTCCCTTTCGACCCTCCTCTTTGAGGTCGGGCCCTCCCTAGGCGGTTGTCGGTCATTTCTTTCTTCTCCAAAGATGCCCTTTGGCCGCTCTTGGCTTTTTTTGAGCGTTCCCATCACAAAGTTTGGGGTCTTTGGGGCAAATGGAAGCTCACACTTTTTTGTGCCTTTGACCTCTGACGAACGTCCTCCCCAGACTTCCAGTGGCGTGGAAACCATTTCCCTTTTCTAGTTACCTTTCCCTTTTTCCCACCAGTTTCCCCCCCTCGCAGGGACGTCCCCACGGATTGGGAACCAGTTTCTATTCCTCCCCGACTGCACTGACTGTTTTTTCCCCCCAGCGGCCTGTCGGATGTCCCTTTTTTTCTTTTCCCAGGAGGCCGGTGGGTCGTTTAACTTGCCCTGGGCCACTTCCTTTTGTCCCCTTTCCCCAAGGGTTTTCTTCCTTCCCCCGACGCATTTTGATATACGAATAGAGATAAGAGGAGGGTTTCGTTCAGACCTTTCTAGGCGTTGACGTTTTTAAGTTACTCGTTTTTTTTTCGCACTGTATACCTTTCTTGCGAGGTCCTTTTTTTCGGTCCTCTTCTTTTTTCCCGAACATTGATAGGACCCCCACCACACCCATTCTGCCTTTCCATAACCCACGGACTGCTTGGCACGATGTTCGCCTTTTTGGTCCTTTTTCACTTTTCACGGTCAAAGGCCACCCCCGGACTTTAGGTCAACTGGGAACGGGCTTTGTTCCCCCTGGTTCGAATGGGAGCTCATTTGCCAATCCGCCCTTTTGGAGGCCTGGAAAAGCAACCGAAAAACGAAAAGTTTTCCCTCGTTCTCTTTGATGACGTGTTCCTTTAGACGAGTAACCCTAACCCTTTTCGGTTTTCTACCTTCGGCGTCAAAGATGACATTTTTTTTCTCTAGTAAGCCCTGTTTTTGCCAAACTTTGGCACAGTTACATACACTCCACCGGTCCCTTCCAATTTCACGTCTTTCCGTATGAAACATGAAGGTTTTTTACTGATCTTTTACTAAAGCCCCTCCCTTGGTGAGCCCTCAGGGGATTACCAGGGGTAAAAAACCGGGACGGGTTTCTGAGGACCCTCTTCCATTTTGTCTCTGAAAGAAATCCTCCCCTCTGCCCCTCTACCTTTTTGCACCAATCCCCTCCCCCTGAGGCTGGCCCCCGATCGAGGGCCGGTCAAAATTGGTTCTGATAGTCCTATCATGTTCAGGTTGCGACCCCCTTACCCTCCTTCATGGCTAACCGACCAGGGACACAGGAGGCGGTACGCAAAGTCGTTCATCTAAGAACCTTCTTTCTTCAGTTTTTCATTCCCCCCCCTTGCACTTCTCCCCCCCTTCTCGGTCGGACGCTGGAAAGACCGTCCCTTCGTTTACTTTTCCACCTCCTTACGACTGAAGCCCCCAGACCCTCCCCCTTCTGCTAGTTCCCCCCCCACCCTTTGGCCTAACTCGCAACATTCATCTAATTTTTATTGTTTTCCCGATTTTGCAAGAAGTCTGGGTCCCCTCCGGTCGTCGCTTCCCTCCCCCTTTTCATGACCAACTCCTCTCCTTTTTTAAATGGCCAATCTCACTGCGCGTTACGTCCCCGAGTCGACCAGATAGGTAGGGTCATTTAGGAAGGTACGACCCTCCTCCCCTTTTGGGTCTCCATTCTTCTTACAGTCCCGCGTCCCACTTCGACAAGTCGTTTGGAGCAGTCCGTGGCTCGATGCTTCGTTTCAATGAGAACGTGCCTAGGAGGTCCCACCATTCCTCCAGTGTTTGTTGAGGGGATGAGAATTGAAGCTTCCCGCAGAGGTAAAGGACTCGTTCTCTCTGCCCTGACCTCCTCTGGTCAGTGCGCTTTATTTTCTCCCTTATTAGGACATCTGGTCCCTGGCCCTCTTCCTCTGGTTCCCCTTCTTTTTTTCTTAGAGCCGGGGGGTGAACGTCCTGATTCTTTTCGAGGGGGACCCCCTATTCTCTTCCTCTTTTCCTGCAACCCTTTTTTCACCGGGGAACCGACCCGGGGGTCTGTTGCCCGACGTTCTGAAGGCCTTGAGGGTTTTTGGGGGTTTTCTTTTCCCTACAAACTTTCTTTTTTTTTCCCAAGGTGTGGGGCCGTGGTATGGCCGCGAGGAAGGGAGTGATTGGGGTGCCGTCCTTTTTTTTTGACCCCAGGCTCTGGCCAAGACGGCGGGGGTTTCTCGTCCTTTTTCCCCCTTGAATTCGAAAAGTGCTTTGATACGTCACTTCTGAGGCTGATGGTTGAATCGGATTTTTCCCCCCCACGGTTTTGAGTTAACCGCTCCTGAGTGCCTTGGTCTTTGTTCCCCCTTTGAGGTTTTTTTTTCCTAGATTTCTTTAGTCATATGCGGCAGGATTCTCAAGGGTTCTTCACCTTGAGTAGTCTGGAATGAGTTCCTAGGACCGGGCGTTTGCTTTGCTTTCCTTTTTCGAATCGTTTTCCCCCTTTTTCAAGGCTTCTTTCTCTTAGTTTTATAAATCCCCTTGTGGTTTTTCGCATTACTTTGATTCCCCAACGGGTTCTTTTCCCCTCTGACAGCTCCTTTTTTCCCTCCTTCCCGGCCCCCCCCCCCCCCCCCCCACACCCCCCGATTATTTTATTGGAAAAAGGTGCTGGAAGACTTGACATATGGACCTTTTCCGCTTTCTCTGGAAAGGTTTTTATCTCCTTCTCCCTTTTGGGTGACCCCTCCCCCCCTTTTACTTCCCGTGCGTGATGTGCGGTGGAGGAGGTAGTTTGGGGATCGTAGTTCGGTCATAACGAGTTCCCCTTGAACCCTTTCAACCCCCTGGGGAATCCCGTGGATTACGGCCTCACCAGTCACGGACGTTCCCATCGTCCTCTCTTCATGTCCCCCCTCCAAGTTACCCCCTTGGGCTCCTTGTCCCGGGGTGGGGATTGACTGGTGGTCCCAAATCAGTTTCATGCCCCTACCTTGCATCCTGTTTATCGACTATTTGCCGGCCGATGTGTTTTGTTCGAAGTCTCCTCCATGGATAGCCCGTCCTCGAGTCGCTGTTCTGAGAGAAGTTATTACGGACCGGCCCTCTATTTTTCCAACTTGCCAAATCGATCGATTGGCGTCCTTTGGAAATTCTTGTTTCCCTCCTTTTTTCAATGTTCCCCCTCTCTTTCTTTTCCTGGTAACTTCCCCGACTCTTTCCTAGCCCAAAAGGGCCCCTTAGGAGTCTCGGTCGTGGACCGTTTCATTCCCATTTTCTTCTCGTCGCCGTCCAGATAAAGTGTCTCAGTTGTGACCCGGGTCCCCTTCCCCTCTCCTTAATACTTTCCTGTGGTAAGGCTGCGTGGGGAGTGTACGTTTATTAGTGTTTAGTTGATCCCAATTTTTTTTCTCAGGTTTTCCCAACTCCTTGGGGTGTGGTGGGTTTTTGTGGGCTCCTTTTTTTTTCTTTTTTTTTGGGGGTTGGGGGTTTTGGGGGGGTGTTGCAACAAAACCACCGTTTATGTACGACCTGAACCCGCTCCTTTCTTAACTTTTCTACTTTGTGTTTTTCCCCCGCTCCCCCCCCGCCCCTCCCCACCCTGTTCTGTGTTCACTGGGACTCAAGATCCCCCGTTGTTTTCTTCTCTCGAGCATCTTGAGTTGGCCAGTCCAAAATCCTCCGGCCCGGGCGAGGGCAGTTTTTCATGGTCACAGGCGCCTTTTTGCCGGGCTCTTTTTTGCCGTTCCCTTTTGTGCCTTTTGTGGCTTTTGGGCCACCCCCTGAAGCAGTCAAAAACCCCGGCATAGGCGTGATCTTTTAGTTGAAACTTTGAAGAAAATGGACTTTCGCGAAAGCCTTCTTTCCCTTCCCCCTCCCTGCCCCTCCCTTCGGGTTTTCCCCCTGCTAACGTCTGACAGTTTCGCATACCCTCCTTTCTTTATTTCCCGAGGTCCCGACGCGGCCCTCGCTGGCCCCTTGTCTTTTTAATTTCACGGTTAGGGGAAAATTGTTTCCTTTCCGAAGGGAACCTAACCCCCTTAAGCTTTCTGCCTTGCTCCGTTCCTTCACTTGACCTTACAACCCCTTCCCACGTTCTTTCTTTCTATGTCCATTTCATGGGCCGTTTAATTAGGCTAGACCAGAACTCTTTTTTTTGGGGCTATTTTAAATCCACCCTAACGTTTCCCTTCTCCCCCCCCCCTCCCCCCCCCACGGGCGTTCCATACTACGAATAAAAAAGGACCTTCCTTTCGTCATCGTTGGAAATGACTTTGCCCTTCAAAAACCTTCCCTTCCGGCCCCCTTTTTCTCCCCCACCCCGGTGGTGAAAAAGGGGTGAGGGACCTGACTGACTTCTTCACTAGTTATCACTTTTTTATTACTGGTTTCTTCTCCAAACGCCACCCCGTGTCACGGATTCGTTACAGTGCTTTTTCCTGACCCCTGAATGGCACCCTCCCCCGAAACATCGGCCCCGTCCGTTTTCCCCCAAGCTGCCCTCCACTTTCGCCCGGACGATCGAACGTCTTTTCCAAGTGTCACTCTTGTTTTTTATCCGCTTTTTTCCCCCTGTTTGAAGTCTTGTGAACCCCTTCAGTCGCGTGGTTTGAGGGTAAAGTCCAACTCGTTTCGTTCAGTCCCTTGTACCCCTTCCCCCCTGGTTTTCGTGGACTCCCCTCCCCCGAACCCATCAGAAATCTTTCCATCCTCGTCTGACCTTTTTTCTTTTTCCAAAGTTCAGGAACAGTCCCCCCTTCCTTTCCAATTCCGGGGCTCCCCCTCCCTTAGGGGCTGGACGTTTACCTTTGAGTGGATTAGCCTGAGGCCCCTTGTTCCCTAACGATATATTTCTTTTTTTTTGCTCCCTCTTTTTGAAACCCCCCCTTCCCCCCCATAAGTTGTGTTCTTCTTTACTGCAACACCCTGAGTAAATAGATAAGTACCCCCCCTTTTTGACTCCCCCGACCTTGCTCATGCACAACCCTTCCTTTTTTAGGATTTTCCCCCCCCCTTGCGTCCCCCCTTAGTGGTGCTGACTTATTCATCCCCCCCCCCACTCCCCCTTAAAAGGCCCCAGAAGTTATTTACTTCTTCCACTACCAAGTCCCCCACTTTGCCCCCCCTTTTTCTTTTGAGGGTTCTTCCCATTATGAACCCAAGTCTGGGCAACAGGCCCCTTTTCTCATTTCTTACCCCAATACTTTTTGTCTTCTTTTGTACCTTTTCTAGTACCCCCTCGTGTTTTTCCCTCTTACGCCCCCCCCCCAGAGTCTCGGACAAAGCTAGGTCTGGCCAGCTTAAGGGAATTGGTCCCCTACTGTCTCAGGGATGTTTTTAATGATAAGGGCCTAGCCCCCCAATTCTCCTCCCTGTGGGCCCGAAGCGCTGAGAATTTTCGTTTTGGGACGGTGGGACTTCGACCAATCCCCTTTCCTAATCATACTTTGTTTTGTTTTTTTACCGTCCTCTCTCCGCCGAGTTCACCTTCCTGATATTTCGTGGGGCCGGAACGGCCAGCCGCTGGCGAGTGCTTTTTTTTTTTTTTTTTGTTCCTTCCGAGACATTTTTCTGGTGCCCCTCTACCGTCGGGATGCCCGTTCACTTTTTTTTCCCCCTTAATGAACCCCCCCTTTTGGTGTAGCTGACCTCCTGTGGGTTTCCCGCGGTTCGTTTTTTGATGTTGGCCACTTTCCCTTCTCTTTCGTTTTCCGCGGACCCCTTTCCTCCCGGTTTTTCCCCCCAAGTACGTTTCTTCAAGCATGGAGTCCCAACGGGCAACCCATCACCCTTCTTCGGTTTTTGACCGCTTCGGGGGGGGCAGGTAGTGGCCATTTTTTTGCCCTTGCCGGTCTTCTTTTCTTTCTCCAATTTTTGATGGGAACCCACGGAAGAGCGGGGCTGGACTCTCCGACCGCTTCGGTCCTTTTTTTAACCTTGATCTCCCCCTTGAGTCTTCTTTCGGATCGGAGGCCCCTTTTTTGTGTTGCTTCCCGCCATTTTTCGGAGGCTGTCGCGTCGGTGGAGAGAATACTGGAGCGGGAGGTCGTCCTCCTTTCTTTTGCTTTTTCCGCTAAAGGGGGACCTTCCTCTTTGGACGGCCGGACCTTTTCCCCTTTGTTTTCTCCTTTGGTCATGTGTGTTCGACTGTATACCGAGAGAAGAGGATTTCTTTCGAGGGGTTCCCCCGTTTTTCGCCTTACTCCTGGGTGCTTCACCGGGGCCGTTTCCACTCTGCACCTCCCTTCTTCAGGGTCCTTTCTTCCGTTCCCCCTATTATTCGTGGATGCAGGTGAAACGAAGACTGGGTGGGCCCTTGTTTCGTTCTTTTTTCCATGCCCTACTTTCTGAGTTCCCCTGTTGAGCCTTTTTTCCCCCCTTCCTTCTTGTTGATTCTTTTCCGTCCGTTTCCCTGAATCGGTGCCCCAAAAGTAGGTCCTCACGGTCATCACTCCTTTTTCCTTTTTCCCCCCCACTGTGCCGTTTTTTAGTGCTCCCATTCTACCACCCGTCAACCGTCTGGTCCCCTTTCGCTTTTCCCCTGGAAAGCCCTCCTTTCCACCGTCCCCAGGAAGGGGTGGTGTGACCAGTGGTTGTTTTTTTCCCCTAGTTCGAAAAACTAGTACAATCATTGTGATCGCCTGCTTTCCCCGTTGTTCCTCGCCTCTTTTCAAGAATTGAAGTAAGAATGGGCGAGTGCAGTCCATAGAGTTTCTCCGGCGAGCCTTTAAGGACTTCTTCCCCCCCGTATGGTTACCCCCTCTGTTGTTCTACATAAATGAAGGTCATTGCGAGATTTCACCCTTGTGCCGACCGTCCCGTCCGGGCCCTTTGTCCTCCCCTCCTGTCCGGGACAGTCAACCAAGTCCCCAGGTTCCCCCCATCCAATTGGCAAAGTTGCAAAGGAGTGGAACGTTTTCGTTTTGGAGCGCTGTTACGAGTACCGGATCAAGTCCGGGCCCCCTGACCCTTCCCTCCTGATTTTTTTATTCTGTGTTCTTCGTTCGGGTCTTTGTTCGCCGAGGCCAAGGGGTTTACGCGTTTTCCCATGTTTGTTTTCCCCGACCGCCAAACGTTGAACGCCCATTCCCCCTTTTACGAGCCCCCCTTCCCCCGAATTTTTTTGAAGACTCACACCATGTCCCCCCTTGCCGAAGGGATTTTTTTTTCCTTTGCACCC
>Ga0179593_1567832_pt1 | contig 12544 bp, 4 predicted proteins | sample CZODoug2_1_08_16_FD_185931 | JGI IMG/M metagenome (GOLD analysis project Ga0179593, IMG submission 185931) | Vadose zone soil fungal communities from Angelo Coast Range Reserve, California, USA - CZODoug2_1_08_16fungal (PacBio error correction) | ecosystem: Environmental > Terrestrial > Soil >... | reverse complement strand
CTTTCCGAATCCCTAAAGTTTCACGACAATGGTCATCAGTTTTTTTTTGAGGAGTGCCCCGGAAGCACCCCCCCTTGTAGCTAGCTCCCGGCTCTTATCAGCTTATCAATGTTACGCTTCCGACGGACGCACGAAGATTATTGGACTTGAGGGCGGACATCTTCCCCCCCTCTTTTTTCGGATCTGGAGACGAGTAAAATGCTGTGGGCTTTTGATGCGTTCCTCTGATGTAAGAGTAAGTCTTTCTTTTTGACGTACAACCCCCCCGAAATCCACCCCCCCACCTCCGGACACTCGCGGTTCTCGTGTTCCCCCGCTTCGAGGAGTCTCCCGACACATTTCTAATCTGTCGGGCACTCACTGTCTCCGTCAGGGTACAGACCGCGGTTAGGGGCCCCCCCAGTCTTCCCCCTGTGTCGATTTTTCTCAGCTGCCGTGGCTTGTAGTTTCGCCCCCTGCTGCTCGCCTCTTAGGATGTCCAGAGCGAGTCCTGTGAAGAGCTTTTGATCCCCCCGTCAGAGCGGGTCCGGGTACTTTGGAAATCCGTGAGCCGACAGACCGAAGGTCGGTCTCCTCCACAAGTTAGACTCCTACTTAGAGGGGCTGCTCTCTTCGAGTCTGGTTCCCTCCATTCCTAGCCTGCATTAGACCTGATTAGCCGTGACCTTCGGACACCCCCTCCCGAATTTCCTGTATCCCGGTAATGACATTCCGGCGCCGTCCTCTCGTCTCTGGTGCACGCGCTGTTGAACCTCTACGCAACTTTTTGAGCCAAGCGGCCAAAAGATTTCTACTTGTTCGTCCTAGTCGGGCAGGGTCCCTCCTTTCTTATAGACTTCTAGAACTCAGGCCCAACTTATGGTGGCCGAACTTGTACTGAGCAGCATTCTTGATCTGGGAGCGCACGCTGTTTTGTCGCGAGCTCTTTATTTTACGGCGCCGTCATTCGTGCTCTGTTCTACACCCCCTTCCAGGGACTCCGGCGTCATAATGCTCCTTCCTCCTTTCAACTTTGCAGTCTCTTCCTTCCCGTAGCCGATGGTTTAGAGTAGTACCCCTTCGAAACATTGCTCCCTGATGACTTTAGAGTTAGAGATCTACTGAGCTCCCCTGCACCGGTGCCGACAAGCAGCTTAATCTTTTTTTTTCCTTGGCGATATAAAAGGGCTCTGTTCCGGTTCCGATTTCTTGTGTGGTAAACGTGGGATGACTTAAGTGCTCGCTTCCCCTCGAAGAGCGCTGTTTTCCACGTTTAGGAGGCCTTCTGTCTCATTTTTCCATAAAGCTGCTGGAAGATCACTCACGGTATGGCTCCGAACAGGGGTGCTAACTGTTCCATTCTTTAGGGTAACCCAGGGAGAGCGTTCCCCAATTTTCAAACCCCCCCCCCTCGTATGTTATCCTTAACTCCTGAAACGGTTTACAGCAAGCTTACTTGATATTTTGGACTAGGGGTTTTTTTTTTTCCCCCTACAAACTTGATCCCTTACGCGAGTTTCGTGAAATATAATAGTCCCTCCTCTATTTTTTATGAGGTTATGGTTTGACGTCCCTTCCCCGTGTCTCTTTTTCACGAGGACTAAACCTGTCTGGACTTCTTCCCCCTGAGACTCTTCTCGGGCCCAAGCGGTGATATTCTCTTTCCGGTGATCCTTCTGTTTTGCCCCCCCCGGCAAACGTTGGCGAGGCCCCGTTTATGAGATCCCTAACGCCGTGTGGCGTGGGAACCCCCTTGAGAGTCCATTCCCGAGAGCAGCTGGTCGCCTCCATTTGTTCCTGTCTTACACTGGTCTTGGTTTCTTTGATGTCACGTTCCTAGAAAACTGGTCCCCCCGACAGTCCCTCTGCGGAAAACGACAGCTGTTCGTCCCTTTGCTGAACCTGGGCCTTCGAATGATTTATCTTTAAGGACGTTTCGCGTCCTAGGGCCGCCGTTGAATTTTATCGTGTCCCTTGATTTTCTAGGGGTCCCTTAGTCGTGAGTTCTTTTCCTTTTGATTACTGTGCGATCTCCTGTCGAACGTCCGCTTCGGCTGAGGGCTATCGATTTACCCAGTGAACGGTCCTCCAGTAATGGCACCCTTTTACTAGGGACGAAGGCACTTTTAAGCTGCCCCCACCTGTAGCCCCCTTCGACCCATTAACGTCACGATTCCGGCCAGGGCTCCTGTCGCTGAGGGCCTAACCTTTCTTTAGGCGTGCCCCTAAGACTCTTTCTTCCCAAGGAGCGCTCCCACTAGTTTGTACTCTTTCCTTCCTCTCGCTGAAGCCGTGTCAGTCTTGGACAGTAAAGACGACTCTTCCCGGAAACGCGCAGGCGATAGGGAACGTAAGACAGTCTGCCTACGTAGAGTTGATTCTTTTTTCATGACGCCATATTTTTCTTCGAGACCGATTTCAGTTACACTCACTTAGAGGCGGGTTTCTTTTGAGACTTCGGTGGAGCACAGAAGGACCTGCTTGCGGTAGCCCCCTAGGAGCGGTACTTTTAACCTGAAGTCACGCTACCAACCTTTAATTCTACTCCTCTCCTTGGAGGAATGTTTTTGTACCTCCCTTTTCCGATTCATTTTTCGTCTAGGTCTAGAGTCCTAGGAGCTTAGTCTTCCTAACACAACTACCTGACCACATACTCACTGGAGCATGGAGGCTTGGAATCGCCCCTTTTTTTCCTCTAGAGACACATGTACGATTTTACGTACTTCTGTGCTGCCAAAAGAACACATCATAGTCGGGAGGCGTTAAACTTTGCTCTTGGGTCGCTGTGTCTATTTAAATCCCGTTGTCACGGTTTCAAGGACAGTTCTTTTACTACGAGGTATCCTTCGAGGGCCGCTTATCTTTTGCTAGTGCCTCCGACTAGTGTCGGATGTAGGTTGTTTTTACCCCTTTTGATTGCGCTGCTTAGAAGTGGTTAGACCACTCGTCGCCCGTTACCGACTTTCCGATTTAACGTTCGTGACCGTTTTTTTTTCTTGACGCTTCTGTCGACTTTTTGAGATGCTCTCGTTTACGTGTGTTGTTCTTTTTTTTATCTCCCTCCCCCTCGCTTCCCCACCCGCCCCTCCCCTCCCTCTACGTGGAAATGTAGTAGTAACCTTCAGCCCCTAAAGTTATGAAAAGGAGACTCATTGGATTCTCACATTCAAGGAAGATTCCCTCTATAAGACAGTCAGACCCCTGACGGTGTTGGCGCGCTACGCCCAAGAAGCGTACCTCTGGAAAGATATATTCGACCCAGAAGCGGGCCTTTGTGTGACCCTCACAGGATTACACCGATTACAACACTAATCCAGATTCATTCTGATATTTATCCCTGACCAGATCTTGGTTTCCATCAATCCACCACAGAGAGCGGACCCCGTAGAGGAGGTTGCCTCGAAAGGAGAAACTATTTCCCTTTATGTTACTTGCATTGCGTTTGTTTTTTTAGTGGACGTTTAGGACTTTACCCGTAGGTCTCTCCGTCATGAGGCGGAGGAGTCTCTTATGTCCGGACTTTATTTCCCCCAACTGAGCCGCCTGGAGTTGCTTCTATATTTTTTAAAAATCCGTAAGCACCTGATCAGAATGTTTCAATCCGGTGATCCGCCTACACATTTCGAATCCCTCCCCTTAACCCGTTATCCCCGGATCGTCCGAGTGCGTTCTCGACAAACGATTCACGATTTCCTCGCCTGTTTTTCTTCTCCCTCTTTGAGAGGCTGCGCCCAACGGGCAAGCTCAGAACTTTCGGTCCACCCGACTTCATCTTCCTTCGACGATTTAAGCTCGGTCCAACTATGCCTTGGTCTGCGCTCCTTGCTTCTGGTCTGCCAAGCATCCTTTTTTATCTCTTTTTTTTTCGCCCAGAAAACCTTCCCCCCTGCAGTTGGACGCCCCATGCGTTACCTTTGTCGAAGGGCTCCCCTTTGCGAATGATGCGTCCCTTCCACTTTTCCCCGTTCCGAGTACTTTCAGGCACCTTACCCTTCACTCCAGTGAAGATGACGCAGCCCTGAATTCGGTTTTTTATTTGTTTCCTGATCGAGCCATCAGTCCTCTTCCTTGAAAGAATGATCAAAAGCCCCCGACCAGTCTCCTTCCGCCAGCTGCAGACCATTGATCGTCGCCTGCCGCTCCTTAAAATACATACATCAACAGAGTACGCTGACAGCCGTTCTGAACCCTTTCTTCCACCCCTCCTGTTATCTCCTCCCCCCACCTTTCCTCCCTCTCCTCGCCCTCCTCCTCTCACCCCTCCCCTTCCCGGTATCGTTTTAAGATCAACGGGAGCTGCGCCTTGAATCCCCGGCACCGCAAATGCGGCAGTCGAGGGACGGTTCCGCACACACATCCCCTTTCCTCCCACATGCAGCGATAGATGCTCTCGCTGTAAGCGGTCGCCACCCGACGAAAACTCCCATGTGAATTTCTGCTATAGAAACATCCCCTGGCGTGGTTTTTCTTCCAGACCCATGAAGACTTCAAAGAAGGTTCCCGTGACATTTTGCCTTCACCATTCGTGCCCCCCAAAGAAGCTTCGTCCCCCCAGATTCACTACCTGCTGTAAGTTTAAACCCCATCTGTCCCGTCTTCCCCTCCTCGCCACTTCTCTCGTTCTCACTCCATCTCTCTTTTCCCCCCGTTCCGATATTCCTGACGGAGTGCACCGATAGCGCTGAGAACCGCTAAACGAACCACTCGTCCGTTCTGTCTTTGAGTAGATTTATAAGCGAGAAATGACTTTACGTCAGATAAGAGATACCGACACTTTTTACCTGCTCAGAGCACTTCAAGTCATTTTCCAAGTACATAAAAAGAAATACTCTCGCTCTGCTGAATCCAAGGGTGTAGCGCACAGGGTAAACTAACTTGGCAACATTTCCCCAACAGCGTTTTTAGTCGCCCCTAAAAGGTACCCCTTAAAAAGAAGATGCGGTATCAGCATGAACATGCCTTTTTGTCGACCCTAAGTGAGACCCCTGGGCTCCTCTTCGCTTGTTCCAGGTGGTTTTTTTTAATCAATGGACACCCAACAGCTCAGCAAGCCCATTTATGGAAGATTGGTAGGTATCACAGTCACGACCTCCTCTGGATCTGTCAGGAGATAGTAACTGGTGATGATTATTTGAATATATCCCACCTTTCAGCACGTCCTCGATAGCGACGGGGTCGGTTTTTCTGACGATATGCCATCTGAGTTTCCGGACCGGTACCAGGCAAGTAGCGATCTTCCAGGTGGTATTTGGCGATGAATTTCCATTGCTGCTTCCCCGGGGGTTCGTCCCAGGCAAGTTCGCCGTCCTGTACGGGACATCGTGCCGCCCCGCAGTTTCTCCTTTCCCCCTCCCACAATCCTCCTTCGGCCCCACAGGGACTTTCTAATTGTGAGTTTTGCATGCTTTGCTTTTTTCCCCTTCTGCTGAATGAGCCACCCCTTATTCTTAGTCAGTGAATGCCCCCCCTCTTTTCGATTGAGAAGCTAGTATATGGCTAGCTCCAAATTTTTTAGAATGTTAAGGACCGTTTTTCTGTTTAGAGAGTGAAAAAGATCGTTGGAGGATCCGATTCGACTTTGGATAGCTTCCTTATAACAAGGAGCGGTGGGTCTGTTATATAAACCGTCTCTAATTTCCGCTTTACCCCGTTTTTTCTGTCAGTAGGGTTTATTATAGGGCGCACCGCAGAAATTTCCACATGACTGGATTTATCGCCCCTACTTTTTTTTGTCGGGAGAGCAATTGTGATGACTCTAAAGGATTCGGCGGATGTCTGAAGACCTTTCCAGGTACTTGTAGACCCCCATCTTTTGGACGATCGACGGGTATATCCTAGGAAGTCCTTAAGTTTTCCTCACTACCGAGAATTTTCTCCTGGTTTCTTCCCATCGATCAACGAACCAGCCGAAAACCTGGTCCTAATGAAACGATCACCTTAAAGACGGAGTAATACGAATCGTTTTTCATTGACCCAACGATTTCCTTGGAGACCCCCCTTTTAACGCAGAAGCCTTAGGTATGTCATCCTTCTGGTAGAGGGTGTATTTTTGTCTGTTGGGGAGGGTGTCCTTTTCTTACCCTAGCAGAATTCCATGTCACATAAGATGAAAAAATGTCCTAAACTTCCCCCTCTTTTCTCCGGCCAAGGATAGCTCGATGGACCCTCTTCCTCCATCAGGTAATCCGGAGTTGTAGTGGGGGCTTCCTGGAGTCCACTTAGAAGATAGACTATATACTTGATCACAACTCTCGTTTGCCTGCGCTTTTCAGCATTAGTCCAAAAGTAGTGGACCTTTTGGGCGGTTTTTTTGCATATTCTCTTTTCCTCCTCCGTTTTTCTTCCTAGCTCCCCCCCCGAACTGCCCAGACGACAAGGTCTCGAAGTTTGGAATATTGAGCTCAGTCCCCCCGATTTTGGGTTCTTTGACTTCTTCTTTGCAGTGGTCCTTTCCGACCCTATCAGGAGATGCTTTGAGACACTAATGAGTGTTTAAATGATGATGGAGTCTTCCCTGAAGTAACTTTTTTCTTTGCCTTAGGCGTCCAATGGCTTTTGAGTTTTTCCAGGGGATGCTTCGGCGGTCATTTTTAAGGCGGATCGGTCCCCAAAGTTTCACCCACTTCCCCCACCTCCACTCCCGCGACACTTTTCGATTGCCGCTAGGACCGACTGCTGTGGATCCAGGACAAAGTCTTCTCCGTGGGTCCAGCCTCTTTAGTTTTTCCCGGCCAGTCGGTATTGGTCCTGCGTCATTCGTGAACCGCGCTTTTTATCGCTGCCGTTTTGGAGGTCTTGGACGATTCCCCAGGCTTTCTAGTCCTGTCGTTTTCCCCAAGCTAGGGTAAGGTAGGAACCTATTTTCTTCTTGAGATTACTCACCGCATCCTTTACAAAGGTTTTATCCAAGAGTACGTTCCTTCGAAATTTCCTCCCGGTAATTGTACTAGATCAAACTCTGACTCTCCCCATTCACTGAACGCAATTTGGGATGCGCTCGGCGATGGTGTTTCGGTATGGTTCCCTAATCCTCCTCTGCCGCGATGGTTCAGCTCCTGCATCTCCGTGGAGGGACTTAAGAATACCCTGTATATTCCCTGGACACCCTGATAAAAGAATGGTTATCACCAGATCTGGGCATTCGTTCAAACAATACTCCCAACCTTCCCTGGTTGAGACAGAAACTCCTACCCAGTTTTTTTGCCATCTCTCGTGTTGCCAGTCGTAAAGTTCTAACGCCTGCTAGAAGCTCTCAAGTTCCCAATTTTACCCCTTGCTCCAGTCGCCTTTCTTCTATGAAGTGTTCTTCGGGAGGCCTGCGGGCTCCTCGAGAAGAATCTCCCTTGGCTTTGAAGAAAAGGCCAGACAGAGTATTTTTTTGGAAGCAGCCCCTATGCTTCTCCTGCAGACTCATCAAGAAGAAACTTGAGAGATAATGTAAGGTATCCCTTTAACTGCGCCTCTGTAGCACTTCCAGAAACCCCTTTTCCCCCTTACTCTATGGAGAGATGTTAGTTCTTGCCTTTTGCACTCAGCAATACCTTTTCCAAGACCCGCCTGCCCTAGACTTGTTGTTAAGTGACAGCGACTGTTCTCGGAAATACAGGGGTTGCGGATGCTTTTTGTTGTTTCCCCTTTGGGAACCCCAAAACGGCCTCTTCGACCTGTACACGCTTATCCGCGAGATTCTCCACGTCGTTCTTTGGGCTCCGATTCTGATTGGCCCATCCTTAATCTGCTGTGAGCGAGTACCTAGTTGTTTCCGCCACGTTTGATGTGGAAACCGGGTTCACGGGTTTTACAAAGGGAAGATTTTTTCCCCCCCGGCAACCTCTCCAATTAGTTTTCCTCTAGGTTTTACTTCACTATAGACAAGGTGTCCGCTATTTAGCCCGTTGCCCACGGTCGGGGGTGCTAGACTGCAGGGACCGTGCTGCTCTATATAAGGAGCCATTTCTTCTAGAGGGCTTCTCCCTCTTTTTCTCCCTTCTATTTGACTCGGTTAGATTGGTGCGCTGGATCTCTTTATTTTGGACTACGAAGTGCCTCCGTTTTCAACACAGGACGGCAGCCGTGCAGGACGCGACCGATTTCGCGCTTGGAGGTTTAAGACTCCTGGACGTCCTGATCGCCTAGGTGAGCCACACGTTGAACCCTTCTGGGGGCTGCCCATTTGTCAAGACCACCCCGTCCATGCGCGCGCCCATCTAATTTTACCTCAGTCGCATAGGCTCACTCTGTGGCGGTCTACTTCGCCTGCGTGGACGCCCCTCCGACTTTCCTGGCGCAGCGGGGGCTCCTTTCTTCCCCAGTGTGGCCTGGCCCCGGTTTCCTACCCTTCTAACCATTGTCCGCCTTCGGTTCAAAAAGGCCGAATTGTCTTCCCCCCTTTTAGAAAGAAGATTTCTTCTTCGTACTCTTATCTATTGGAGATTTGAAGTGCGATTCCGAGCACGCAGCTTATAGTGGTTCCTTACGAATAACCGTCTCGGTCTCTCTTTCTTTAGTACTGTAGTGGGTTCTTCCTACTCCTGCCCCGCTAGACGGCTGGCGTGTTCCGATTAACGTGTGGAAAGGCGTTGGCTGCTAAAGCGGCACGGGAACTCGTTCCATTCCGAGACCCCACTTTCTCCTTCTCAGCATGTGGTCCCCCTGTCGGCAAGGTGCAGGCTGTTGTCTCTATTTAAGAGGAATACTTTGGCATCGAATCATGCAAGGTCTTCAAGCAGTCCTTCCTCGCGGACTTATCTTTCTGATGAATCATTACCTCCCAGCCTGTGCCTCTTGTTTGGACCCCCTGCCCACGCTCCTTCTCCCAAGATGACTCCTCTTTCCGCCTTAAATGTCCCCAACAAACCCAATCTTTGGTGAGATTGCGCGTCTGAGAGAACCGCCGGGTTAGCAGGTCTGACGGATTTCTTGGATTTTCGCCCGTAAGGAAGTTCACCGTCTCTTGTATCCTCTCGTGCAGACTTTTTTATGCACGCTATGGCCCTTAGCGACTGAGGAGAGTATTCTGATTCCCCTGCATCCGTCTTTGCTTTCCCTCTCTCGCTGCGCGTTTTCTCTCAGCTTTGGCCCAACCAAGAGTCCAGACATCATTCATGAGGAGAAGGCGTCTCTCTTTCAGTCAACTCTCCCTTGACTCCCGTCTTTTTCTTTTTTTCCGATCTGGTAGTTTGGAAAAATTTGCGGCCGGTGGCACGCAAAGTGATGTGTGTCGGTAGATCCCCGAAAACCGGGCCGGTGTTAACAAAAATTCCCTTTTCCGTCCTCGTTTTAGGACGGCAGTTCGAGGGACCGCTTCTCTTTTTTTCGCGGATTGCCCTACCAACGGTGGATCGGCGCGTGCGATTCCCCTGCGAGAAGGTGTTTGCAGAACCTGTCTTTTCCAAACCTTCCGATTGCTGAATTAACCGTCTTCCCTAGTCTCGAAGGGCCAGGGGGATAATGTGGACTATCTATTTCCCTCTCCTTGGTTGGTGGGTCTCAGCCCACAAGCAGAGGTCCCCATCTCCGGTCCATCGTAGTACTACTCAATTTTTCCTCCCTCTTTTTTTTGCTACGCGTAATCGAATTGTCCTCCCCCGATAAAAAACTCCCCTGTCAGAAAGACAGAAACTTCGGTGTTTCTTCCCCTCCCTCAGTAAGCGCAAAGCTCCTCCTAACCTCTATACACCTTTAAGAAAGCAGCTTTCCTTTGGGTCGTCATAGGGATTTTACCGTTTCTACCTGTGCACGTGCTTTCCCCTCCCCCCTCGAAAGCATTCCTTCCCCTCCCCTGACCTTCTTTCAGATCCGTTCGGGGCGCCCTCTCCAGGCGAAAGGAGTCCTGATCCTGTTCAGGCAGGCTGTCCCCGTGTTTTATTTTTTCCCATGGAAGACCTCCTTCCCCCTTTCGGATCTCGCGAGTCCGCAGACGGTCCTGTAGCTATTGACCTTCCGCCCTACTCGCCCTAGAAGAATGAGATTGAACGCGGCATACGTCCTCAAAAGATTCGCACTTGTTTTCCCCCTTCTCAAGATTCCCGGTTAACTTCCTCGGTGCGCCCTCCCCCCCTTTCCTCAAGACAGCCGCGCCAAACGTTGAGGCGCAGTCTCCCGCCCGATAGGGCTTACCCACGATCGCATACGTGCTTCAGGCTCTTTTTGGCGTCTTTCGCGGATGACGTTAAATTAATTTCCCCTTGCTCTCCCTCTTACCAGTACATAGACTCAGAGAGAGAGGACCGAGTTTAAATCAAAATGATGGTCCTCTTTGCGAGGAGCTGTATGCTCCGCACCCCCGTATTTCTATTCGAACCAGCTCCCCCCCGTAGTCCTTTCCCTCGGCGGCACGGACCGAATAGTAGTACCGATGGAATTGTAAAGTTGGGGAGACCACCCTTTTTAATTTCTTTTCTGTATATCTTCACGACGGTTAACTCCGTGTCCCTTGGAGATACCCAGCCCCAGAGACGCAGTGGTTAGCATAGTAAAACCCTTCAATCGAGAGAGATTCCTTTTTTTCAGCGTACCTGCAAATTTTTCCCTCCTAAGACTAATCGAGAGCGGCTCGTTCTAGAGAGAAAGATTCAAATACAGCTCTAGTTCCTCTATGCCTTTCATTTTTCCATGAGAAAATTTCTGCTTTTAGTGCAGAAAATCATGTTTCCAAACTTTTCTTGGACTTTACCGCTAACGAAACCTCAAATTTCTACAGGGAAGAAGCGAGATGATGAATGCTTCCGCAGAGGAAGAGTCTGTAGAGAGTAAGACTACCCTTGGTCCTTCTCTGATATAATCACTCTCCCTCCCCTCAAAATCCGGGGTAGGTTGTTTTTGACATACTTTGGCAGTCTCAGGTATCACCGTTATCCCCCCCTTCTTGCGAAGTAGCTCACCTAGTGCGCCATTCCGAGACGCGATTCCCGTTCACGAGATTCATCCCTTTTGGATCACAGCATTCCCCTGCTCTTCCTCACCCTACGTACTATGACCGAACGCACCCCCTAGGAACATAGAAGCTAGCAGTAGATGGTAAGTTTCCCTTTTTTTAGCTCCCTTTTCCCGTCCTCTGCCCCCCCCCCGGACCAGTGAGCCGCTGCGGTCAGTGTATTCGAGGTCCCTTTTACACAATAAGCATCCTTATGCCGGACTTCCCATTGTCTTTCACAACTTGGCCCTTTCCCCCCGCTTGTCCACCCCTTTTTCAAAAACGACCCCGATGTGTCGACCCAGAGCCGCGGTTCTCTCCCCCGCCGAGTTGATGTACCCTACTGGACCGAGCCGCCCGCCGAGTTCGCGGCACGCGCGTGGGTACTCTCCCTCTTCCCAGTCTTAAGCCACAACCGTGGTACAAAAAATCCCCCCCCCCCAAGTATCGCGAGACTTTAGCCTTTCGCCCGTCCCCCCCCTTCCCCTCCTTCGAGGGCTGAGGTGTCGTAACCTTGATGTTGAAGTCCGAGCCGAGCCAGTCCTATCGCCGTCTCGGCTTTTACGAATCTATGTCCCCTCCTCCTTTTTTCGCCCTGTTCACGTAAGCCGGCAGGATCGCTAGTTTGATCCTTCCGAAGGAGACATAGTCTTTTGATGTACTCTTGCTCCCACCTTTCGTCACTTAGGCTGCCTCACAGCTTATCCTCCTCAAGCAAAAAGCGTTTTCCTGACCAACACTTCACTCTTACCTGATGAGTTGCCCCTTGGATTCAGGTGACCCGAGTTGGCGGGTCGCTGATTCTTAATACTTATGGTCGATTCCCCTACTCTTTTTGTTGCTCCTCTTGCGGCGATCTTTATGTTTCGAACCTATTGGAGTCGAGGTTCAGTTTTGGGTGTTGATCTCAGTTTCGTCTGCGATCCCTTCCTAGTTTATCGTTTTCGTTCCTTTCTTTTCTTAGGGGTTTTTCGAAGTAGCCCTCCGTCATGATTCGACATTGCGGATTGCCCCTTTCGAGTGCTAGGGAAAAAGCCACCAAAAAACTATCCTCCTTTCTTCTAGGTCTTTAGGGAGGTCCCTCTTCCGGATGAAGTCGGTTAGGTTTGGTCGGCTAAGCCGCTGGTATTTGAACCGATGCTAGACGGTTGGATAATCTGCACTACTTTTTCAGTTCTTCCCCCGATATGAACCCTCCGATGCTCGCATTGTGCTGCCCATGAAAGCCAAACGAGCCACCTCCTCTGGTCCCGCGCCTCGATCCAGACGGCTTATTCCCGGTTCTGAAAACGAAATCCCCCTTTGCCTCCCCCTTATAGTCCTCCCAGTCGGTCCAGTCGTCCGGCGAGTGGGGTGGAGTTGGTGAGCGGTCTTTTGAAGGTTGTAAGTCTCTCACCCCTGACCTCGCTGACCTCCCCCTGGGCCTCACCTTTTCCGCTTTGATATCCCCCCTCCCCCCCCCTAAAGATTTCGACTCATCGGGAATCATGTCCCGTCCTACCTGGTCTTTGCGGCCCCGTGCGTCTTCTAGAGTCCCTTGCCCCTGCGGATAACGTCTCTTAACTTACACTGCTGATCGTTGCGCGTTGGGTCGCCCCTCCTCACCCCTTCCCCCTCTTCCTTTGTCTTTAGTTCTCCAGGTCTTTTTGA
>Ga0179593_1417582_pt1 | contig 12544 bp, 11 predicted proteins | sample CZODoug2_1_08_16_FD_185931 | JGI IMG/M metagenome (GOLD analysis project Ga0179593, IMG submission 185931) | Vadose zone soil fungal communities from Angelo Coast Range Reserve, California, USA - CZODoug2_1_08_16fungal (PacBio error correction) | ecosystem: Environmental > Terrestrial > Soil >... | reverse complement strand
GGCTGGGGGGAGCCCGGATGGTCCGCATGTGGATGGTCCCCCCATTTGGGTCTGTTTACACTTTTTTTTCTTTTTCGAATTCCGCGAGGCGGTTAGACGAGACAGCGCGGTAAAGGGTTGTAACGGTTTTTTTTTTAACCCTCGTAAACCGCACTCGCCTGAAACAGTAATGCGCCTCCTTTTTTTTCCCTAGTGATGTAGTATTCTTTTATTCGCTTTTCAACCTCGGCAGATTGGCCAGTTTTGTTCACGCGGAACCACAAACCTTTGGTTCATCTATTCGTTCTACCCCCAACATTTTTAGTTCTTTATTGCTTCTTGGGCAGGGTCTTCGCGGCGTCATCGCTTCCTTCTTTTCCTATTACTTTTTAATTTTTTGCTCGCCGTCCTTCTTGCCAAAACTTTTCTCTTGACGTCGCTTTTGTCCCCCCCTGGCAAATGATCTGGATCTCCCCCTCCTTAAGGCTGCCGCCGCCTGGCCAAATCTTGTTCGGTCGGCAACGGCGCCAGCCAGAAGCCCTTGTTTCAGTGAAGCCCTTTGTTTCCTTTCAGGCCTGAATTTTCACGCGCTAATTCTAGAAGAGCCACCGCACCCCCTTGTACCTCCCCCCCTTAGCGCGATGTGCCGAAAGTAAAAAGAATATGTTGGTTCCCTTTTTTTTTCAAGCGTCGCACCGATGGGCCTCCCCGACCAACAGTCCAGCCCGTTGTTCTGATGTTGATGATTTTTTCTAGAACCCTGAGTCCCGTAGGTTTGTAGTAACGTCTTATATCGCAATAATGGCACCTTCGAGTTGAAGTGTAGGACCCCCCGTGTTTCTGCGGCGGTCTCAGTATTTAGCTTTTCCTCCTGCGTGCCACCCTGTTCCGACCGGGAGTTCTTTTTTTTTCTTTGTGCTTTTTCGCAACTTTTCTTCCGTCCGCGGCTTCTTCCGCACCAGCGTCTTTTTCTCGTGCGGCTGCCGATCATTCACAACCCTTCCTTTTTTCCCCAATTCTATTCCGGTTTTAACTTCGGAATCCCCCCTTTGTTCGCTGTACCAACACAGTCTCGATTCTGCCCCTTTTCTCAAATTTTAGCTTATGCGTCACTCATTGCGTTTGATGGTTTATGTTTTTTTTTCTTTTTCCGCGAGCGAGCACTGTTCCGATATTTCCCTCTTACTTCCCAGGTTCTCCATCGGCCCTTTATGCGGAACTCGGAGTGGCGGCGCCGCCCTGCGTCCTCGATTTCTTACCGCGATAGAGTTAGAGCCAACTTAAAGGATTGACTCCTTTTTCCCGAATTTCCAAAGTTTCGGTCTCCTTTATACCGGTGCCGAAAGGTTTTGCCGCTTCCTATGAGAGCTTTCCTGTGTTTTTTTCTGTGTCGACGGCGCCGTCAGCGACGCAACGTCCCTCTAGAATTCATTCCTTTTTCCCCCTCACGATTGCACATTCCCCCCCTTCCCTGATTGTCATCGCGGCAAAATCTTGCCGTATCACGACCTCCTGCGCTTTGGCTTCTCAACTCTCGGTGCGGGTTTCCCTTCCTCCCTACGACCCAATCAGACTGTCCGGACCTCCCTTAGGTCGGGGAACAAAGATCCCCAACCTTAACCGGAACCGGACCGAGAACGCCGATTGCGTTCCTTTCCCTCCTTTTCCCGTTCTCAGTGTGCGCGCCCTTGGCCCGACCGGATCGCCTGTGTGGGTCATCACCTATTTTTTCCGTGTGTTTTCTTGTTTTCCGCCGGAAAATTCAACCCCACCCTTTTCCCCTTGCTCTGCTTTTTTCCTTTCCCCTCTTAATCGGCGGGTGCTAGGATCGATGACTCTGCCTTCCCTCGTCCTCCTTTGTGAAGCGCAAGTTGAAGGCTGCTGACACTGCCCCCCCTTTCCCTAGTCACCAGTCTGTTTTTCCACTTGCAGCGTCTTCTCCTGCGTAATGACGTACTCGTCTTTTTTTCCCCGTTTTATGCGAATTGAATGACTACCCCCTCCCATGACACCCGCGCTCACGGTACGCTGGCCCCTTTTCTTTCCTAAGTCGGCACGTTTTCCACAGTGTCGCACGGCGTTAAATCGTTCCTCTTTGCTTAAGATCGCCCTTTTACGAATCCTCCGAACGGCGGGTTGCCTCTACCGGGCCCTGTATTTTTTTTGAACGACTCTTCTTTTCCGTGGGAGCCGACGTATGCCGGCAAAGCAAGTCGGTCTGGATCAATCCCAGCCCCTTTTTTTCTTTACTCTTCTCCCCTTCTCGCGCTGATGCCCCTCGCTTGGGGACTTGGAGGTGCTTTCTTCTTTTCCCTGTTGCCCTTGATGTTGCGGAGGCGAGCAAGGGCCATCGACATACCTGTCACTGTAACTGAGTGATCCCCCTGACCCTATGTAGCCCACGCTCAGTGACCCGGCGGCGTTCTTCCTTTTTTTTCCCAGGAAGGTCTCCTCCCCATTAGACCCAGAGATTCGACTCAAGCAGCTTGTGAAAGTCAGCTCCTGTTCTTGGTCCTCTACCCGACTTCTGAGCACCGGTTCGACGCTTCCAGCCGTGTCTTTTTCTTTCTTCTTCCCCCCACGTCACCCCGAGAAGCTTTAAGGCCAATTATTCCCTTGGTCGATGAGGTTACTGACTGCTTTTTTTCGTTTCGACTCCCCATATCGCGGTAGTCTTCTGTGAAGGAACTGCGGAGCCCCCCATGGGCGTACCTCCCTCCTTTAGGATCGTCCCCCCCCCTTTTAAATCCCCAAATGAATTGTTCCCCCTTTTTCGCGAAAAAATTTTGCGGCGTTTCGGTCACAGCGTCTCAATTTCCAATTCCACCCTCATAGGACCCAGTTATAGGCTGTCCTCTCCCTCGGATTTTTTTCCTTTTTCTTCCGGGCCCCCAAAGGATTTGACGCTGTCGCGTTTAGCAGTCCCTCATTTGCGATATCCAGAACTCAGGCAGACTGTGTGTTTTTCCCCTCCCCCCCGGACTGTCCCCCCCCAACCTCTGGCGTTCTCCGGCCGATTTATTTCCCGATCTGGCGGTTGGTTTTTTTCTCCGCGCAGTGCGCAAATTCAAACTTCTTCCTAATACTGGGCGTTTGTTTTTTTCAAACCTCGATGACTCTTTTTCTCCCCTCGTGTTTTATTTTGATTTATAGAGAATTTTCGCCCTTGATTCGGTTGTGCCGCCCCCCTCCTTTTTTCCCGCTTTCCAACCCACCCGCCACACCGCCATACGTAATGCATTACGGCGGATAAGCAAAGCCTTTTTGATAACTTTTCTTTCTTGTTACAGAAAAATGAAAAAAACGCTTCCTTTTAGTCAGTTCTTTATGTCTCTGAGCCCCGTGAAAGACTCTCCCCTCCCCTCAAAAGCCATCCGGTGAGGTCCCCGAATAAAAGAGGAAAGTTTCCGTAGGCCCTGGGCCGCCAAGTTTTGGTAGTGATGGAGTTTTGACTTTTTTTTGTTCTACTCAACCCGGCGCCAGAAATTTCCTCTTCTTTTTCCCACTTAATTGTCTGGAGGGGTATCCTCTTCGTCGAAGGAATCGTACGGGGGCGCCCCTTTTCCCTTCCTCCATAAATTCCCTTTTGTCCTGCAAGTCCCCAATCGGCCGCACCGCCCTATTCGTGTTTCTGCCCCTGGGTGGGCACCCTTCAGACTTTTCTTTAACGCTTGGCGAACAGGTCTCCCTTGCCTCCGATGCCGGCGGTGACAGCTCGAGGCTTCGTCCCCCTTTTTTGGCTACTTTTTTTCCCTTTTACTAGAAATGTTTTAACTTCGACATTTCCATTCGGAAGCGCCAAGTTTCTCCCTTCTCCTTCGGACGAGTTCTACTGGGAAATTTACGTTGGTTCACCCCTAATTTCTACGTGTGTTTACCCCCCCCCCCCCCCGTCTATTTCCTGGCCGTTATAAGAGCCGACCCTCAATTAGCCCATGCCTTTTTGTGCAAGATGATGACAGTACCAAGTTTCCATTCGACAGAGATAGGACTTTAACAATTTGCAAAATGTTATGTCGGGAATTTGCAGCCTCCCTTTTTTTTCTTGTACGTGTCTCAGTTTTGATCCTTTTCGGGCTCCTATCGACATAATTTTTTATTTTAGACCCCCCCCTTTTTCCCCTTGGAGCGCAAAAAACCTAAGGAGTCATGCTAATGGAGAGATTTTCCTTCAGATGACGACAGCGTTTTACATTATCCCTTTTCTGTATCCCTTCCTTTCACTGACCTTCGTAAGTAGAGCGATTGGGTTCCTTAATCCGGGCCTGGCTTCCAACCTTTCGTACACCTGGCGAGCAACAGGAATGAGTCCTCCCCCCCTCCCTCCCTTCATTTTCCCCTTTATTTTGATGTCGTCACGAATACTGAAAGTTTACCCTTTGAAGTTACGTGCCAGAGCAGTTCAAAAAAGAGTTCTCCCTTGGAATCTAGGCCCTCCTATTCTGCCCCCCTTATTTACCGTCTAGAATGTAAGAAATTTACCGCCCCCGGGTGGAGGTGAGGACCGACCGATCCGTAGACCCACGCCCGTTAGCCCTATCCGAGCGCACAAGCATTTTCCTCTTCTTAGCGTCCAGGATTGGTACGAAGAATAGGATTCTTTAGCATTCCCCCCCCCTGGCGACGGACTTGCGCCTTCGGTTGGAGTTTCTGGTTTTCCTCCACTCCGCTTTCCGGATTTTTTGTTCGGCTGAGGGCTTATCCGAACCGGCCAGAGCGCCGGCCAAACCTCGCCCTTTCTTTACCTTCCCTCCCTTTTGTCAGCGAATGGCAATAAAGACGGACAGCAATTTTCTTTTCTTTTTGCACGTCTGGCTTCTTTTTAATTCTCTTCGCATCGTGGCGGCGCTTTCTCGCCGCACACGAGACCTTTTTCCTCAAGTTTCAGATTTTACTCCTTTTCTTTTCCTCTAAGGTTGACTAGCTCCCGACACTTTTAAATGAACATTCATTCTTTTCCTTTTTTTCCCGGACTTTTAGCGTCGCTGTTGACATGGACAACGCGGCGCCAAATCGATTCCGAGGCGCGTGGCTCCCTCCTTCTCCCCTCCCTTTTTTTTTGATGTCGTACCCCTTTTCCTTCCCGTTTGCTAGTGCGTCGCCGGACCGTCACGTGAATGGAACTCCAGCCCCATATGACGTCATTCTCTATCCCCTTCCAGAAGGGTCCCTTCCCCCCTAGATGTCTTCCCCCCTTTTTTTCCCGCGGAACAATGGCGATCGAAGCTTTCTCAACCCTTCCTAAACCTCAGCATTTTGGTGATTATTTCCGACTGCCCCCCTAAGGAACGATTGTGACTCTTCTGAATGTTATCGGTCCTCTTTCCCTGAAGAAAGGATCCCAATGAACTCCCTTTCTCACGCGTCGCATGGGCGAGAAACAGCTCCGTGCCCTCCCCTTTATACTTGAAGACTCCAACAAGGCCGAGCACATTGCTCGCCGGCCTTCTTTCCCTTTCCATCATACCCCCCAAATACTAATAGGTATCGAGCCCCGCGCACCAACGGCTAAAAGCCCCACTTTTCTTTTTTCCGGGATACCAGTTCCCCCCCCCCTTCCTTTCCCCCGGTTCACACCGATTGCGGGATGTCTGGTCAAACATCTTTTTTCCTCCCGTAGGGGGGCTTTGTTCGTCGTGCTCGGAGCACATTTAAGTTCTTTTAAAATTTTTTCTCCCCTCTTCCTCAAACGCTCCGTGACGACCACAGTTCGGGTACGGTTAGGCAGCAGTCTCCCATCACTTCTTTTTTTCACTTTCTTGCCTCGCCGGCGAGTCGGCATCACCCTGCCTTTTCTTTCCCATCAGTTGCTTGGTCTTTTCTATCAAGACGCCGGGATGTTCACTCGGATCGCCCTCTTTCCCTCTCTTCCTTTTCCCCTCCTTCGTCTTATTTCCTTTTTATAAGGTCGCTCGGACCCTCCGGGTCACGTAAAGAGCGTCGCTGCGTTTTGTGTGGGAGCCTCAATCATCATCTCCATACCTGGTTTGGTTTCGCGTGAGAAAACTGCCCCCAACTTTTTTTCCTTTTTCCCCCTTTCTTTTACCCTCTTCCTGTCCCTACGGATTTGTCGCCGTCGCAGAATTCTTTTTCGACACCTCTTGTTTTTACTGGTGATTAACGTTGTACTTCGGCCGCCCGATGAGCTGACCCTTAGAATTTGAAAGAAGCTAGGTTTGCAGGAGTATTGCCAGGAGAAACCAAACCCCTCATTTCTTCCCTCAATTGCTAGCAATCTTTGCCGCCACGTATCCCTCTCTTTTTTCGCCCCTTAAGCAACGAGCGCGAAGTTTTTTCCTGCCTTCCTTTTTCTTCTATTTTTTCCGGGCATCCTCATGGCCGAGAGGCCAGCTGATCCATATTTTCCTTTTCCCCCCCCCCATGCCCTTTCCCCTAAGTACCCGGGAATCACCTCTCACCGTCGAGAAACTTTGACCTTCTCAAGGCGCACCGTCTTGATTTACAGATGTCCGGTCGCTACGGTTTTCAAATTAGCAGATTGCAGCGTTTTGACTCTTCGGTGGTCTATTCGTCCCCCCCCCCCAACCCCGAGAGACTTGAGATTTCCTTTTTTTTAGCTCTGGTCTGATTCCGAGAATAAGCGACCCTGGGCCTGCTTGGGTTTTTTTTTTCAGTTGGCCCCAGCGGTTGACGGCCGGAAATAACTTTTCCTTTTCCTGGAAGAGGCAATAGTATCCTGATGCCAGACATTCGAACTGAAGTCATTACCTTTCTTTAGGTCTCACGGCGCCGCCAACCTGTGCCCGGAACTTGGGTTTTTTGATGTTATAAGTTTTGGCCTTTGTTTTTGAGACTTTTGAGGAGCTTATTTCACGCGCTTCCTGGGTCATTATCAGCGCTCCACCCAGGAACCCTCGCTTGAAGCGCCGAGTGACCACTAACACCATTTTTTTTTTAAAGTGTTTTCATGGACCCCTTGGTGATCCCGCCCGAAGCCGTTGATGTTCTTCTCTATACGTTTTCATGAACGCTCCCTCCTTTAGTTTTTCCTCCTTTTTTCCTTCTCGCAACCTGCCTCTGCTTTCAAGGACAGTCGTGGCGCGGGCTGTTAGTTTTTTGTTTCAGAGGCTTTCCTGAATTGTTCTTTCCTTCGTGTCCCCACCATGCCTTGCTCGATGAGCCGGAGTTCCGAGTTTCTCACGGTTTTGTCCCCTTGATAATTCCGACATGCGATCGTCGCATCTGCGTCCTTAAATATCAACACCCCCAAATCCCCGACAACTTTATGCAAGTTTTCCGGTTCCGAGAAAATCGGTCTTTTTAGGGTGTTCGTTACCACTTGCTCATCGATCTCTCCTTTTTTCCCTTCAAAATATTTTCCCCCCTTTCTATTCTGTAATAGCGTGGTAGCTGGCTTCCAGGCGTGACTGTGTCCGTGTGAGTCGCTTTCCCTTTTCCCTTTGGTTCTTAGTCGACGACGTCATGAAGGATTCCTCGCGGCGAAGCGGCATCCCCTCCTTGGAGGTTTGTCTTGGATCTCGGACGGAATTGCGAGGAGAGCCCAAAATCAGGGACGGACATTTCCTGGAATCATGGTCCCCCGTGCGGGAGTAGTTCTTACTGTGAATCGGGCTGACATCTTTTTTCCTTCCCGATCATTTTTCTTTCCGTTACCGCGATGTGCATAGTGTCGAAGGGCGCTCCTCCTCCCGATTATTCCCTAGCCCCTGGACCGTCTTTGAACCGGAGAGCACACGGAACATTCTTGCGGCAGGTGGCTTTTTCTCCGAGAAAATCTCCAACTCCAAAGCGCCTTGGAGGTAAAAACGGAGGGTGTTTTCGCTTTTTAAACCCCCAACAGCTCAGGGCGAATGCATGACTAATGTAAGCGACCTTGAGTTTTTTTTCCCCCCCAGATTTCGTCCCCTGAGTTCTCCGCCCTTCGGACGACCCAAGTGCAGGGAGATGACTTTCCCCCTATGGCTTCGCCCGCCGATCGAAAGTTACTTTTCGGTTGCCGCCGCTCTCCCGGCTCGTCTTTTTCTCTTTAAATAGAGCTCTTGCCCTCACCATGGCTGTGATTGCTGAATGTAGGCCGTTTATCGTCGTTGCTTGACAGATAGATTTTATGAGCTGCCGACCTAAACGGCAGTTGACGAGAACGACCTCCCTTTTCCTAATTTTCTCCCCCCTTAGTTCCGCGCACGATCCGGGAAGGCCTTTCTGCCGGTCATGCCTATTTTATCTTCCGTGAAGGTTTTCGCGCTTGAACTTACGTGTCCCCCACTCTCTAGTTTCTTTTCTCTGGTATTGACAGCACGTAAAGCTTGCTTGACCAGTTTTATCCGGGAGGATTTGGCTTGGATCTTGGATTCCGCGGGGGGCGCGCTCCTTTCCCTGTGTTTGTTTGCCGCCACTCGGCTGCTCGGTGACCTTCGTTACGATACCGGTGTCGTTACTCTGTCAAGCCCAAAGGTCGGCCAGCCCACACCAGTGCGCCGCCCCGATTGTAAAGGACTTCGATGATGCCGGGGGAGAAGTGCGTTCCTTTTCCTCCCCTGAATTAGTTTTTTCTCCGGATCGTATTCAGGGCGGAGGCTTTCTTATAGTGGAACGAGCCCCACAAGTGATATCCCCCTCTTATCCCCCCCCGTAGTTTTTAAATTTTTTCCAACGAGAAAGTGGGAACAGTGGGACTTCTCGGCTGCCTTAGCTTGGGGCGCTCCATGTCACTTCCACTGTAGTGAAGTTCCCCAAGATTTCCAGACCCCGACCTTTCCCTCTTTGTCAATTTTCAGCTCCGCTTTTTACTTCGTACCACCGCCGCCTTATTCGCACCGTTAGATGGTTTTTCCCCTCGGTTCTTAGTTTTTTCGCATTCTTACGCCCAAATTCAGTGCGCCCTTCCTCCCCCCTTGTGAGGGTGACCGTCTCGGATGTAGTTCGATGGTTGATTGCTGCGCCCCTTGCCTTTTATATCCCTAACGACTTTCTTATCGAATCTGTTCGAAGAAATGACCTTCCCCCCCCCTTTTCTGTGAGTTTCCCCCCCTCCGAGCCCTTGCGCCGGGTAGTCGGAGCGTCGCCAACAATACGCACTCGCTCGTTTTACCCCGTTTTAGGACGGATCTTTCATTTTCTCGACCCGACTATGCGAGCCCTTTTCCACCTTTATTTTCTTTTCTCGGTCGAGTCCTTCTGCGCTATACACTGAACCAATTACTCCGGTTTACTTTTCGGAACATGTCGGTATCAAACCTTCTGTTATAAGCGCCCGATCCTGGCCTCGATGATGGCGTGTTTGCTTTTGCGGATGTTACCCGCTTCGTCAATTTTGCCACGTGCCCAGGCCAATTTTCCTTGGAGGTACCTTGTAGTCCTCCTCCCTTTTCCGTTGTTGTTGGACGATTCATAGAAGGTTTTGTTTACCCTATGAGATAATTTTTTAAATTTTTTTTTTTTTCCCAAGCTGCTGAAAGCGTTGCACCCTCCAACCCCCATACCTAGAGTCACACTGCCGGTGAGTTGAATTCCCTGCCACAAGCAGGGTTGATCGATTTTCCGGGACCTCCCCCTCTCCTTTTCCCCTGCCCTGCTTCGTCTGGATAAGCACGAAGTAAATCTCCCGCGGCCAGGTCACACAGGCCTCCGGCCCCTGGTCTCCCGAGACATTATACGGCCCCTACGGGGTCCCTTCTGGTGTATTGCTGATTTTTGCGACGCTGCGTTTACAGGCGGTGGCTCCTTTTTCCGCCGACTTGTTGGAACAATTAATTTGCTTCCCCGCTTAGGTTGTATAGATCCCTCCCCCTCTTGAAGGTCTAGAACATGTTGTCCTCCTCCTCTATGACTCAACAACCCTCCTCTGCGGTCCTACGCAAACGGTTTCGGACCCACGTACCCTCTCGGAGAGTGCGCGAAGAGTGTACTACCCTCAAAGAACACTCCTAACTGCGCCCCCTTGCTAAGAGATTGGGCGGTGGACGAGGACGAGCTTTAAGTTCAATCTTTTCCCACTTTTCCTTCTTAACTTTCTTTTCCCCTCTTGGGCGCAGGGGTGCACGCATGTTCATTGTCCGCAGGGAACGCGCAGACTTTTCATCTATTTCCTTCCCAGCGTCCTCAGGGGTCAATTTGTGTAATGTTTTTAGATTTCCCCACGTTATAACCCATTGCGTGTATGCGATTGTTTCCCGTCTTCGAGTTTTCCCCCTTCCATGATGCAAGGATCCTGCGCACCAGAGTCGCCGTCTTTCCTCAAAAGTTTCAAAGGCCGGCCAATTCCTCTGAGTAGTGAAATTTTTCGCGAGCGTATGGCTTTCCCCCCACGCTGGTGCTTTCAGGCTCATAGTTCCTCTACCCGGCTCCTACATTTTTTAGAATAACGGAGTTTTTCCCACGTCATAAGAATTTGACACGGTTAGCGGACCACCCCCTTTCGGAGGGCGCGCGCGGGACAGGATCACGCTGGGAATTCCCCCTCCGTTCTACGCGTGGGCCCCCCTCCTCTAGACTTTTCTTCCAGTGCCGCGTAGTAGAGTTGGTTTGTCTTTATGTACGGGTATTACAAAACCTCAAGAATAAACGGATCTTCCCCCTCCCTCCCGGCATGCATTAAGAGCCCTTCCAGCATTTTGAAATTCATAAGTGCGAGTAAAGAATTTTCAGAATTGCCCTTCCCTTTTTAGTGTTCTCCGCCCTTTCCACGGAACAGTTTTTTCGTACGAAATCGATTTATTTATGTAATACAAAGCGAGGCTAGCAGTTTTTTCCTCCCTTTTCCTCCGGATTGCGGGAGAGGACGAGTTAAAGGAGAAACTTCCCTATCCTGGGAAAGATTCGAGCGAGGAAAACCCGGACGAGCCCCTTCTTTGAAGGCGTCCCGAGGGACAGACAGGAACCCTTTTTAAGGACTACCTTCCCCCTTCCCCTCCGAGTCATTCGCTAGGTCCTTTTATTTGAAATCTTTCCCCCCTCCCAGACTCCGAGTCCGTTTCCCCTTTTTTCCCTCCTTTATTGCTCCGACCTCCCCCATCCTAGCGTTGCACGCCAATTCGAGGCGGCATCTCGGTGACTATGTTCGTCCGCTTTAGTTTTTTCCTTTAATCTTTCCTGCAGATTTCCGTTTCGCCCTCCCCTTCTTTTCCCCCTCCCACTTTCCTTGGCTCGCATCGTGGCGGCCTGGAGCGCGACGGGTACCTTGCAACATCTTCGGATCGTCCTAAGGTTCTCGCGCAAAAAAAACTGTCGCGCCTCCCTTTTCAGACTATTCAGCACTTTTTACCTCGTATAACCTGTCCCCCGTTACCTGGAGTTCTCTCTCGACGTTTCCCTTGAGTCAGGGGTTCCCAGAGCTCCGCCACTCCGATTCCTAGGAGCACGGGCGTGATGCGCTACTCATTCCACGCGCGGTAATATAGTTTCTTCCCCCCTTGCTCGCGTCGCAGGACGCACTACACCTCGCTTACATCCAGCCTCCCCTCCCTCTTTTTTTTTTTTTTTTTGTGATCGAATCCTCCTCTGCAATCTCAAGCTCGATGAGCCTTTTTGTGCGCAACCGCCTTCCCCGACCTTTCTCGCCCTCCTAGACATTGGCAAGCACTTGGCTGGTTTTTATAGTTGATATTGGAATCGGCAGTCGAACCGATGGCTGATCTTTTCTTTGATTTTCCTTTTGCAGAAGAAAACTGCGAATAAGGTTTCCTTTCAGGTAGAGGACCTTTGACCTCCATTTCACAGCTACGGACTGCCGCACGAACTCCACCCCTTTTCCTTCAGCTACATGTCTCTCGCCCGCATGATTTAGCTATATCCCGCTACACACAACTAGTTGCGCGTTGTTTATACCTCTTTTCCCCTCTACCCCCCTTCCCTTTTTGGAGTTTCTCCCCTTCGCGTCGGCATACTGTTTCGTAAACCCGGTCACCCCCGTTCTTTTCCTTTTTCTGTCCCTCGGGCGATCCGATGGATGCGACTTGTTTGTTCGAGTGAGCTGTCTCCAGCGAATTTTTCCGTTTGAACTCGAGCGCCGCTTCTTGATCAACTACGTTTTCCTTTAACGAAACCCCCCCTTTGTAGTTAAGGGTCAGCCCTTTTTCCTTCTCCCGACCGAGTGGGATTTTCTTTGGTCAATTAGAATTTCCCTTTCTTCTCAAGGACACTGATAACTCCTTTCCTTGTTTGTTTTCCCCTAAGTCAAGAAAGCCTTGGGATGTCCTTTTTCGGATAGCCCCCCAAAGCTTCCCTAGAGCAGTTCATTGTTTTCCCTCAGAAGGCCTTTTTCACGCTCGGACCCTGCCGGGGATCCGCCAAGATTTGACTGAGCGGCTGTGGGGGTGGTGGTTCTCCCAATTACATACGTTGTTTTTTTTTTTCCAAACCGCTGCCCATCTGCTTTGAAGTGCCTTGCGTACTGCACATTTCCTCCTCCGCTCGTGTACGAAGTTTTATCCCTCAAGTACCCCTTCTTCCCTTCTTTTGTCCTATTGATTCCCGGCGGTCCGCCCTTAAGATCTCCTCCTCTGTGCTCAGCTGAAAAAGAAGCCTTCTTACCATTCGTTGCCGGCGACAGTAGCCCCCCTTCCTTCAATTTTGCTTCGGCGCC
>Ga0179593_1335517_pt1 | contig 12544 bp, 14 predicted proteins | sample CZODoug2_1_08_16_FD_185931 | JGI IMG/M metagenome (GOLD analysis project Ga0179593, IMG submission 185931) | Vadose zone soil fungal communities from Angelo Coast Range Reserve, California, USA - CZODoug2_1_08_16fungal (PacBio error correction) | ecosystem: Environmental > Terrestrial > Soil >... | reverse complement strand
CTAACACCCCCCCCTTTTTTTTATACCCCCATATTGTAGCTCGGCTCGAAAGTTTCTACCCAGGCCCGGCGACGCCAATCATTTTAGGATTGGCGAAAGAGACGCGACAGCTATAATGAGTTCCCCTTTCTTCCCTCCTTAAGTCAACGCGATTACAAATGTCTTTTGTTTCTCCTTTTCTTCAGGCACAGTTCCTCTTTTTTTCTCTCAGACCCTCTGCCACGTTTCCCAGCGATCCCGGGGTTCACCTTTGGCTGTTTTTTTTTTGTCGAACTCTATTCGTGCAGGTCTTTCAGGATCGAACTCTGGCGGTCAGTACGCCTCCTGCCCATTCCAGCTGAATATCACGTCATGATTTTCAAAGTGGCCCACTAAAACGACCCCCGTCCTTTTTCTTTTCCCCCCCTCTCTTAGTCGTCGACCGCACCTCTTCTTTTGTTCCAGACCGAACAAAAGACGGCTCGAGGGGGGTACAACCGCATTAGTAGAGGAGTAAGTTCAGAAGAATTTGCCATTTGGTGGAGTTCCTTTCACTCCTCATTAAACCCCGGAAAACCCCAGCCCGGGGAGGAGGATCCCCCGATCCAAAATGCTGATTTCACTGCAGTGGAAAGGAATCGACGTCAACTTTTGTCCTAATTTAAGCAGGGTTGGGGGGTTGGCGGAGTGTTTTTGGGGGGGGGGGGTTTTTTTCGAGGGTTGGGTTGGTGGGGGGTGGGGTGGTTTTTTTGGTTTGGGATGGGCGGGGGGGGGGTGGGCCATTTGATCATTTGCTCGATTCGCTTATGACTAAACTCGAAGATCGTACCCCGATTCCCCCCCCTCTCCTTTTTATTTTATGGCACCAATCTCTCTCTCCCACCACTTATCCGTTACTGTCTTTCAACATTTCCGAGACAGATCGGTTTTCCCCGTTTAATGTCCCCCTTTTTTTCCCTACCTTTTGAACAGTATTTTCTTGACGAGATGTTCCCCCGACCTTTCCTTCCAAAAATCAAACACGATTGCCCCCAGCCCGACCGGTTAGAGTCCCGCTCCACAATACAGATTTCCCGTTCGAAATTGATTCGCAAACGGTCTTCCCCTCAATGAGAACGATTTCCCCTGCACAACGGACCTCTTCCAACTTTCCTTTATCCCCTATCTTTCTTACACCTCTTTTAGTAGAATGGACGTGCGGTCCCTCCCAAGTATTGAGTATAGGACGTTCCCGCCGGGTGCGGCATGCACCCACCCTTTCTTCCTTTCACCGAAGAAATCATCCTTTTCCCTTACGGTCTTAAGAACCCCGACAAGTACACCTCGTCCACCGTGACGGACTAATTGTTTTCTTCTCAATTATGGACTTAGGCTTCCCCTTCTTAACCCAGTGATTCGCGGACGCTTTGCCTTGCGGAATCCACAAAGTCTATAGGATTTTTCCAGCACACCCCTCCCCCCCACCCTCCCCAGTTTACTTTCATGACCCTTTGCTCTCTTGGCTCGATTGGATTAGAGTTTTCTAGGTGACCGGTATCGCATATCTTCTCGTTGTTAATCAGGTTTTTGAGACCCTACAACGACGTCAATCAACGACCCCCCTCCTCCTGAAGACCAACGACACCCCCCCCCATTTTATGCGGCTGGGACGACGCCCCCCCCCCACTCTCTGTTACCTCGTTTTTCAAGTTTTTTAGGGAACTTATGGACATCAAGAACAAACCAACCCTTTTTCTCGGCCCAGCGAACAATTACTCACAAGGTCTTATGATGAGACCCCCCTTTCTTCCACATTCGCGTTTATAATCTGGAGGCCCGCCTTTGCGCCTCTTTCCTTATCGCTTCTGTTTGAGCTTTTGCTTGAGACTTCCTTCCTTCATTCTTTTTATACCCCTCCTTTCCCCCCTACCGATGACACAACGACGCACCTTTCCTCAATCCCACCAGGAAGAGTCCCTCGCTCTCACTTTTCTCCTCGGAATGAAAAATTAACTTTTGGTTTCCAATATGCCTTTTTGTCCGGTGATCCCGTTCCCCTATAGACGTTTCTTGGCTGTCGTTCCCCACCGGTCACCACCCTTCCCTTTTTTTTTTCCCCTGATACGCTGTCGAAACAGGTCCTTCCCTGCTTCCGTCTTTTGTCTGGGACGATGATCTAGAGCCAATCCCATCCTCCCACCTGGTTCAGGGCTATTTCAGAGCGCGTTCAGTCGTCCTAACAACCATTTAAGTAATACTTACTTTCCTTCTTTAGGCATAAGGTTGTTTCTTCTCTCTCTTCCTATTCTCATGACCTCAGCGATTTTTTTTCGATCCGCGCCTACTTAAGTGATGTCCTTCACCCTTTCTGCCTGACCTCGGTATCTCTGCCGGCGTGATAAGTTTCTCCCTTCCTTTTTTCCCGATCTGCTCACCATTTCTTTTTTCAGTGCTCGTTTGCCGACATCAGTCTTTCCCCATTCTCTCTCGTGAGCACTTTCCACGGCCCCTTCATGATTGTCGACCCACGCTCCTTCTTCCCCCCCCCACCCGCTTTAACCCCGGCGAGCTATTGGACCTTCAGTTTTTTTTTTTTTCTGAGTCGGTCTCGTGTTCATGGGAGGGGAACTTTCGCGGTTTTCCAATGAATTCCCCTCCTTTAGTAATATCACCCCCCTTTTTCTCCTAGATTCACTGGATTCTTCTGCACCGGCTTCAAGGATGACTTCGCCTCTGACGTCCGGGAGTCTCCAGCTCAAAGCATGAACCCCCCCCTTTTCCCCTCCTGTTCCATGACCGCTTTGGTATTAGGCCCCCTTTTTTTTTTGGTGTAGTCCGCCTCTTCCGCTAGTTTTTCAAACTCGTAACACATCTTTTTTTTTTCTGTCCCAGTACAACCGCAATTCCCCCTTTTTAGTTTTGTCCTGCGCGATCTTTTTTTGGAGGGTGATGAGGGACTTAGTTTTTTCCTTAAACAACGAGCCCTTCTAAGTCGATTCCCCCCCTTCCACCTGAAACTCGCCTTAAGCCATATAACAGGATGCAAAGGGGAAATCCGTAGAAAAAGCGTTCGTTCGTTGTGTTTTCTTATCTGAAAAGATTGCTCCCCCCTCTGATCAGCTCTTCGTTTTCCTCACAGTCCCGGGGGCTTTGGTTCTGCGCCTCGCAGCCAGTCAGGGGCGGTGGCGATCGAGAGGGACCCCTTCCCCCCCTCGTCCTCGCTCCTCCCGCGCTTCCCGCGCTGCAAGGCATGATTCCTCTCCTGCGCACGTCGGCATAAAGTTTCCGACCTTCGGTCTCTGGCTTGTGTTTACAGTCGAACCTCTGGATTCTCCTCCTTCTAGGGTCACAGGTTTGCAGCACTCAGCCTCGCGTGTCACTCCTCAGTTTGAGTGGACCGAGTCCCCCTCCCCCCTCTAAGAAACCTGGAGATCCTCGGATCCTGTGTGGGCTACCTGGCTTATCGTGCTCCACCTCGGTCAGACTCTTTCTAGAGCCGTTATCCCCGCTCCCCCCCATGGAGAAGAAGGACCCTTTGATACTTCGGCCACGCCTTCTTACCCGTTTTGCCGCTCTGTGTTGTCTTTTTCCGTCCCTTTTTTTTCCACCCATAGCAAATTCCCTTCCTTTCCACCCTTCTCAGACACGGGTGCTTACGGCTATTCCCTCCCACTATCAAAGCGCTGGTGTCACAGGATATTCATTTCTTCGCCCCCTTTTTACAACTTAAAACTTTGAGATTTTTCCCGTCCTTTATCCAGGACGTCTGCCTAGAGATTCCCTAGAACTCAGTCGAGCAAATTGATTCCGCTCCGAAAACCCGACCAATCTTGCCCTTTTCCCTAATTCTTGATTACTTCCTTGTCAACTGGAATAGTGAGCATTTTGTCTCTTTCCCTACCCCAATTTATTCGTTAATTCGACTTATTGCATACTAACCTTTGCCCCCTCCCCTCCTTTCATTATAAGTGATTTTTTTGCCCTCCCCGTCTCCTTCGGGCCGTTTTTCCTCTTCATTGACCACGGGTTCCCCCCCCGTAAGTATTCTTCCCCTATCGCACCTTTCGCTGAGTGTCCCTGCCAATTGCCCTCATCCTAAAGTATTCAATTCCTCTATGAACATGCTTGATTACGGACCTCCCCTATCTAGCAAGACATACTATCCAAGACGAATAGAGGGTCAGTCCCCCCTAACCTAAATCCCCCACGCGGATCTATGTCCATGGTCTTCTCCCCAAATCTCTAAACGTTGCGTCCGCCTCTCTTTATCAATACCGGCTCCTTTTATAAAGGTTTACCTCGATATTCCGAGACAACAACTCTCTCCCAGGTCACCCTCTTGATCACCATACTCCCATGTCCTTTTCTCTTCACCGTTAACTTTCCGCTTCTAGCCCCTCCCTTACTCTTTGAGACAAAAATTTGTCTTCTCTTTTTCCTTTTCTTCCCCCCCTTGGGGTTGTGAGAGAGCTTCAACCCCCAAATTGGCTCCTCGCTCTTTCTCGAGAAAGCGTTTTATCCCTTCCATGTTGCGAGCATTAAGTTTTTCTTCCTTTGATACCAAGACAGCTAAATATCCTTGTGAATTAGAGGTCCCCGCTAATCACCGCTTTACCATTGGAAATAAAGTTTTAGACTTTCTGACTTCTCCAGGAAGGCTCTTTACTTCTCTCTTTTTTTTCGTTCCCCGTTTCATATCCTTCGTCCCACTTTATTTTCTTTCATTACTTCCCCTCCTCTTTTATCTTCCGATATGTTGCCTTATGCAATCTGGCGGCCGTAACGTCAAGTCGGACCACAGAACATACTGATTCTTTGATCTAAGGTCTTTCCCACCTCATGTTTGACCTCCCCCCCCAGTCATTTCTCATTACTTTTCTCGATCTGTTGCAGTGTAACACTAATTTGTCCCCGTTCAAGATGTTGGTCATCCGTACCCAACCGAAGGGTTTTGTTTTCCCCCCGCAGTAGCTGTAGCCCGACGGTCTTGCCCAAAGGTTTTTTTTGTTTATGTTTCTTAAATTCTCCAACCAGTCGTCTTGATTTCCTTTCCCCCCCCCTCGATCACGACTCCTTTACCTTCATTTTGACGTCACGATACGATAACTTTTTCTCCTTTTCAGAATGAGGTTTTTCGGTCCCTTTTTCCCTCTCTCTCTTTAGCAAATCTCATATCAGAGTCCGTATCCTCCTTCCCCCTCTAGTTTCATTAAGGAACTATTCGATACATGTCATGTTCTACTTTTCTTTCCCCTTTCCCTGAGGTTTTAGTTTACCCCTCTCCGGTTCCCACGTGGTCTGCTCAATTTTCCCCCTTCTTACTTTATTAACGGTTCCCCTCGATGTTTTTACTACCTGCTGACCCCCCTCCCCCCCCCAGTCACAAGTCCCTTTTTTCCTGTCGTTGATTTTCGCTCACCGCTTTCGCCCCTACTTTATCCATTTGATATATCCACCCTATTCCTCCTTCTTCCCCCCCGACGAAGTCCCCCCTCCTCCTGTTATTACCACCTCACCCAGGCATATCCCTCCTTTCTCCTTTTCTTTCACCCTGCGGCGTATCCTTGTTCTCATTAAATTGAGTTATATCGACTGTTTGACTTAGGGTATTCCCTTTCCAAACGAACGTAATTTTCACTCCGACATATCACCAAGCTTTATTATCGGGAAACTCCCCCTTCCCCCGCACTATTAAATTTAATTCCTTACGGTGATAGCCTTTAAGGATTTCCCTTCCCTTCCCTTATCGGACATGACCGTTATTCTCGGTCCCGTATCCTTTCAACTTCCTGCTCTTTGTCAACTTTGAACCCCCCCCTCCCTCCCGTGCTGAAGCTTCCCTTTGCGACTGGCTTCTTGGCCTCGAGTTTAAGGTTTTACGGCTGCTTCCTTTTTGTATTTATAAAGAGCCCCCCCTCCCTACCCTAGAGAGCACCTGCACCCCCCTCCCCACAAGTTTCTTTCCTGTTTTCCTGTTCCTCTAAACCAATTTACCTCCTTTTTTTCACCTAGGACCGGCTCCCGTACTTTTCAAAACCCTTGTCCTATTCCCCCCCCCCCTCGGTCTTAACAATTTTGGACCTTTTTTTTTTTTCCTCCCATTGATCTCTTCGTCCTAAACCCCTGTCTTTCTACTCATCCTTCTGCTTCCTTGACACCCCCTCCTTGACTCCATCCCTTTTCGTTTTGTTTCCTTGCTTTTGAGACTCCAGTCTTCCTTCTTCCTTCTCATTCTTCACCCCAACCCCCCTATTAACCCCTTCTAAACCCCCCCCCCAGACTCAGAAGGTTTTTCCCGCTCGCTTTAGCCCAGCATGAAATCGTGGTTCCCTCCCCCTCTTTCCTTTGTTCTTGGCACGGTCTGAGTTTCCCCCTCTCATGACGTTGAACATACTTGATGTCGCTTGGGCACCCCGACGTTTTCCAACTGAACAACTTTCCCTTTTTTTTCCTGTATCCGTTGATAGGAAATTTCCTTTCGAACTGATCCACTTTATTTGGTCCTCTTATTCCCTCTTCCTTCCCTTCAGAATAAGGGTCCTAAATTCCAGTTACTTCTCTTCTTCAGTCAGCCACCGGAGGCAAGGATCCTTTTCCTTTCCTCTCATAGTTGCTTTTTTCTGCTTCTCCTCCCTTTTACTTCAACTATCGATGTGTCTCCCTCTCCCCCGAAATGAGGGAGCCCCACCTTTTCTGAATTATCCTATAGTACCATAAAACCGTTTTCTTTCTTTCGACCTGAATTAACTACTCTTTCCCCCCCCCCCCTGTGACATGTAGGGAATAGTTTTGCATTACCCTCCCCTTATTCTCCACCCCTTATTCCGGTGAACGTGATGCACCGTCCCTTACCACTTTCTTGTCGACCAAGTTCTTCCCTTTTTTCAACAGGTCTGATGGTCTCCTTCCTTTTTTTTGATTCTCTCTTTCTTCTTCTTTCCTTTTGTTCTGCTGAGGTTACAATTGAACTCCCCTTCCTTCCGAATGGTTTTCTCCCCAATTCAAAGCACAAATATCCTCTCCTTTTTCCTTTTATCTTATGCCTTGGACCCCCTTTCCCGGTTTCTCTTACTTTCACGAGACAGTAGACTGGGTTCTTCCTCTACCACACAAACTGTCATCCTTTTTCAATGCTTTTTCTAAGGGTGTTTTCTTTCCTTTCCCCTCTCCCTCCCACATAGAATATTTTTGCCCCAACCTCTGGTAAAAGAGGTTTTATCCAGAGTCCCCTTCCCACCCAGAAAAAGGAATTGGCTCGTTTTTCCTTTGAGCTCTTTGGTCCCTTTCTCTGGCTGTTGGGTGTTGTGGGGGAGCTTTAGTTTCTTTTCTTTCCCCCCCCCCCTAGCAAGTAGAAGCGCTTCGGTCCTGCCCCTCTAACCCCGGCCCTCATCTATCATAACCTGTTTTCCTAGTCCGCCCCTATCCTGTGCGGGTTTGGCTCCCCTTTTTCCCCACCCAGAGGGACGTTTTGCTTCAGTCCGGCCCAGCGGATAAGTCCTGTGCCCCTTTTTTCGACTTCCCGTCTTAATACGGAGCCCTTCTGTTCACGTGAATGGGGTATCTTCTTTTTATTTATCCCCATGTCGGACCAGAGGGTGGATGTCTTCCCTGAATGCTCGGTGCTTTTTTTGGCTTCCACCGACGAACTCGGCTCTTCCAATTCTCTTCCTCCTAGTGATGAGCAAATTCCCTTCCCCTTTACTGACCGCATCGGACTATTCTATGCGGATGCCTTTTCTTGAAAACGGTTTGGCTCCCTGGCCAATTCGAGGTCTCCTCTTTCGCAGTCCCATATCCCTTTTTCGCGCAGTCCCCCACCTCGAGTTCTCAGATCAGACTCTGAACCTTTCGTTGGGCTGCTGTGGAGGGTCCTGCCCCCTTAGGTCTTGAAAAAACAGCGTATAACGTTCCCCCGGGTCCATAGACAACTTTGGGGCGTTCTTGCTAGTGAGAAAGAAAATATGACAACGCTGGCCTTGCTGTTGACCAGTCCGGAGGTTTTTCGCCCCGTTGCCGGCACTCAGTTGTTTTCACGGATGTTCCTTCTTCTGCTCTGGTAGGAACCAGATCCTCTCTTCTGAGCAAACTCTCACCCCCTCTCCTCAACTCACAATTATTTGTATGGTACAGACCTTCATCTTCTCGTCTTAACTAAGGAAGCCATTAGTTTCTCATTCTTTGCTCAAGGCTCCATTTGTTCATCCTTTTTCTGAGTTCCCCAAACCCCCCCCCTTCTCTCATCCTTAATAGGTCTCACTTCTCTTCTCTTTCGGTGGGCACGACCGTCGATCTCTTTTTTTTTTGATGCCCCCCTGAAGGTTCCCCTGAGCCTTTGCATACGATGGACCCTTCGCTCTGTGACTTGCATCCACTGTAGAACTTAAAGTTTTGTTTCAATCAGCTGCTTTGGCCTTCTCCCCTTTCGCAGTCCGCTTACACACCTCTTCCCCCCGCCATAGTTCTCCCTCCCTCCGCCATGACCTCTCACCCGTCTTCCTTGCTTTTTCGTACCCCTTTTCATCCCCGCCCCCATCCATTAACTTTTCCTTTTTTTTTCATTTTGATGGTCCTCCGCTCTATGTATAATCAGTTGTTTTCCTTTCTCTCCACATGCGTAGTTGACCCTCTCCCGGCCTCTTCCCGTTCTTTTGTACCTTTCATGAACCCCTCTTAACATCCGCTGAAAACTGTTTTGCCCCCGTGCTGTAACTAGAGTGATTCTTAGTCTTTCCTCCCCGACTATTTGTACCCCTTCCTTGGTTGCCATGTACCCTATCCCCATTATTGCCTGACTATTTTCCCATGCCGCTCCCCTGGTAATCTCTTTGTGACCTCTTGCTTATATGCATTCATGTGCGGCCTTTTTATCGCCCCCCTCAATTCTGTCTTCACGACTCCTACGTTTTTAGTCTAAAATCCCAGGGTGTTGTGTTTGTGTCGGACACTTTCTGTTATATAAAATCTTCTCTATAGCTGTCGCTCTTCTCGGCTTTCCATCTCTTGCTCTTTTTCATTCTCTTCGCGCCCCTTACCCGGTGTTTCAAGTACTCACTTCCCCTTTGTGGACTCTGGGTCCCATTTTTCCTCCCATATATGGATAGTAGCTCTCCCCTCGAAGACGTTGACACTTTTACACCCGAAGAGCCATAAACACTATTCCCTGGTTCGTCGAACCGTTTATCTCTCTCTCTGTCCCCACCCTTTCCTCTTTCTACCTTCCCCTCTTTTTATTTTTACCCATGATCATACTTTTCCTGCCGATTGCACTGTTGAACATCCGACATTCATTCACTTCACTTTTCGCATTTTTCTTTTTGTTTTTCCTTTTCTCTTTCGCTCCTATTTTTTTTTTTTGGTTCTTCGTTTCTCCTCTTGCTTTGGATGTAAGACAGTCATAGACCCTCCTTAATGCAGTCTTTATGCGTTTCTCCCCTTTCTTTTTCAACTCTTCATCTTTTTCTCTTTTCATCCTTTGCATTTTTTGCCCCATAATGACCACTTTCCCTACGAAATTTCCCTGACGATCGTTTCACCCTCCTTATACCTATTCCCAGTGGCCACTTCTTCCCCCCTAGTTGTATTCTATTCTTTTCTTTCCAATCCTCACCACACTTTAGACTTCTTCCCCCCCCATTCTCCCGTCGAAGTTCACCTTCTCTCATGCTCCGTCTTTCACTTGCTTCTTCGCTATGGTACTTCCATCACTTCACACAATTGGGCCCCCTTCCAGTCCTTGCCGCCTAGACCTGCTCACCACTTCTCCCCGGATTCAATTTTCTATAATTTCTACTCCCCCTAGAATGATACCCTTCTTGTAACCTCATTTCTTTTCCCCTTTAAAGAATTTTGCTAGTTTTTCGTTCTGAGGATACACCAATTTGATTCTTTCGCTCTTATCCCTCTTATGGACCCCGCCCTATCCCCCCTTTCCTCCCTCTACGATAACGCAGTTTGAAGTTTCTCTTTTCAAGTCGTAGTCTTTATTTTCAGTTCTTCTCCTTACCAGACGTTCAGTTTATTATTCTTTTCTTATAGCTTCCAAAACGGGTTCTGTTCCTTATTTTTTCACTCCTTTCCTATACGCCCCACCTAGCTATTCCCCCTTTTGGTTTAACGACATGGTTTTTCGGACCCACCCCTTATCCCCAACCTGAAGCCTCTCACTTCCTCAGCTTTTGGTCTCCTCATTTTAGTCCGCACTTTTTCCTGTGTACTTTGATGTGCTCTATCTGCCTTTCTTCTTGTCGCCATGTCTTTTTGACTCAAAAGCGATTTCTTCTTACCATGTATTGTGCCTTAGACTTTTTTTACTTTTTCCTTCTTTGACTTGATACTCGTCCCCTCTTTTTCGGGATTCCCCTTACCATATCCGCCCAGCCACACCTTTCTCCCTCTCTCTTTCTTCCTCCTTACTTACTCAACTCCTGGCTCGACCCTTTCGATTGTACCCTTTGGTAACTTCATTTCTGTCTATTATATGTACGGACTTGAACGCCCTTTCTTTCTGTACTCATGCACCTCTATCTCTTTCTTCCCTCTATTTCACCCCTGCAGGAGACATTCCCTCCCCCTCTTTTTCCTCGGGGATGTGCTCCCCACTCAGTTCCCCCCCCTTCGCGCCTGCTTCTTCTTTCGTAAGGACATTTGTTTTTTTCGGCTTCAGTGGAGCCCGGGCCCCTCCTCTGGAGACGGAACCCTTTTCCCCGTGCAGTTACTTCCCTTGAATGTTTTGGGATTTTCCGAATAAAAATGTCCCTTAGAGTGCTTTTGTTTCCCGTGTCTATTTTATTATGTAAACTTTCCCCCCTCCCTAACTTCTGTTCCTATGGAATTTTTTAGCACCGAGTGCCTTTCTTCATTGGTTTTTTTTTAGAGAGTTTTTTTCTGGTTTCCGGTACCTCCCCCCCTGTCCTTTTTTAATCCTTCCCGCCCCTGGAGTGACACCCCCTCTGTAGCACCATAGCTCTTCCCTCCATTGTATGCTGCGCTATTTAGGATTTCTCACCAATACAACCCTCTTTCCCCCTTGGTGCGCGATCCCCCCTGGCGCCGGTCCGAACCATCCCTCTTTTTCCGCTTGTTATGCGGACCTGTTTTGTAATAGTTTCCCGAAATTACATTTTTGATACTTACCTGCCCCTTCTTTAGTTATCCACAAAGTTTTTGGAACTTTGTTTTTCCGCCTTTTGATCTGAGGATCTCCCAGTAGTAAACGCTTTGGCTATTTTCCTCTTCCTCCTTTTGTCCTTTCCCGAATCCTGTTTTCCTCTCCACCTCCATTCCTCATTTGTTGTTATTCGTGATACTCTTCACTTGCTTCTTTTGACTTTCCCCTCTACATGTGTCGACATCCCCCGCTTCCCTCTTCTCCTTCTCACTTACTCAACTTCTTCAACAATTATTGCGTTTTCGATCCCATTTTATGCTCTTTTGCTAACCCGATCCTCTTCCCTTTATGTAACTCTTTACTCCCCCACCTACTGCATTTCTTGCTTTTTCGTCCCAATTGAATCTCTTTTCTCCCTTGGAGGCTCTTCACTTCCTTCACCGAGAAGGCCGTCTTTTCTTTCCTTCATTTGTGATTTTTCCGATTTTGGCTTCCCCCCCATTTTCCATTAATTCCACTTTCACTTTTTGCATCGTCAATACCTGTTTCTTTCTTCGCTTAATTCACTCGGTCTTTGTGTGTTCCTCTCATGTTTTTTTTTTGTACGATGCACTACGACTTTCCCTCTATCACACACCCCTTGAAGGGGCGTCCTATAATATCTTTCTCAGGAGCGCCCTGTCAGTCAGCCGATCAATCCGATTTCTGTTCATTCAGGACTCCTCAGACTCTTTTATCTCTTGTCTCCTCCCCTCTCAGTTCGTTTTCCTGTTCTTTGAGCTGCCCCTTTGCTCAGTCGCCTATCATCTGTGCGATTCGGACTTTCTTCGCCTTCCCCTCATCTTTCGTGATGTAGCCCCCTTTCTCCAGTCCTTTACATGTTTCGATTTATTTTGCCTTTCTCGTCGATCATGCAATAAACCGGTTTTGCTTTTTTCCCCATTGTGTCTTTAGTAATTCCCCTTCCTATCTATCTTTGCCGTTGGACACCTCTTACCCTTTCTTGGGGTGTTGTACGCTTTTTCCTTTCCCGTTTGGATTAAGTTCGACATCCCGTATTCGCTTCCATCTTGTCTTCTCTGTTTCCGTTCATTTGTTTTCGCACCTCCAGCCCAAATACCGCCATCGTTTCTGTCCTTCTTTTATTTTTTTTCCTTTTCTTTCACTTTTCCTTATCCTCTTTACTTCATGGACTTCGACCCTCCCCTTTATTCTTTTGACTGATTCCCTTCTTTTTTTCGTTTCGCGACGTCTAGTCTTGTAATCGTTTTTTTCTTCTGAACTTACGGGTTTTCCTGTTACTGGTGAATTCTATTGCCCATTGTACTTTTTCCTTCTTCCCTCAATTTTTCTTACTCCCTCTTATGCGATTCCTGTTTTCTTTGATTCCTGCCGAAAGTCCCTTTCCTATTAAGCCTCCGCTTTTTTTCTGGGTGTGTCTTCTTTCAGACCTAACTCTTCTGACCCTTAAAGCGTTCT
>Ga0179593_1495671_pt1 | contig 12545 bp, 24 predicted proteins | sample CZODoug2_1_08_16_FD_185931 | JGI IMG/M metagenome (GOLD analysis project Ga0179593, IMG submission 185931) | Vadose zone soil fungal communities from Angelo Coast Range Reserve, California, USA - CZODoug2_1_08_16fungal (PacBio error correction) | ecosystem: Environmental > Terrestrial > Soil >... | reverse complement strand
CTACAACTTCGTTGCCGCAACTTGCACCCCAACCCCTGCTCCGCTAGGTGTTAGAGACCTACTTTTCACATGCCCCCCATTCCTCCGTTTTTCCCCCCCCACCTTCAAGTCCCTCATTTTGATCTTAGTGGGGTTTTTTCTAGTTTCCCCCTGCGAAAGAATTTGCTTCATTTTATCCTGGTTCACCTCATTCAGGGCGTTTTTGGCGTTCATCGGACCGAGTTTTTTCTTCCCTGCCCTTTTTTTAAGGACGAAGACTCCGGAATACACCCTCCTAGTCCATCAAAAATCATGAAATCACCTCGAACCAACAAAAGCTCGCCTCCTCACCCACTTCGAAGACCCTTTCTCGCTGTTTCGTTACTCCAAGGCCATTAAATGGTTTTTCACCCTCTTTGGAGTGTTTTGACTTTCGAAAGTGTCACCAATCGGCCGCCTTTGTCCCCCTTTCGGCACCGTTCCCCTTTCTGCAACGTTGCCGTAAAACCTGTCCCTTAGGTTCTTTTTGATTCCACCCCGCCCAGCGCTTGTTTTTTCTAAATCTGCTGCAATGAGTGCGGTGATTCCTTTCATTTTAGTGAAATTAGTTCCTATAGCGGGTAGCCAATTTTTTTATTACAACCAGGGTCCCTCATGACTCCTTATAGTAGTGAAATCGTTCCCCTCCCCCGCGTCACACCCCCTCCAACATTCCCCCCCACTCCCCCGGGCAGTCCGTTCTGCCGCCTTTTCCTGCAAAAAGTTTGGCTTTTTGATGGTAGTCCACACCCTTCGGCTATACTCGTAATCTGTTCTTACTCTTACCTTCCTGCGACCCACTTGACCCGTTTTTTCCCCCACCTCGATATACCCGTTTTAAGACTCTTTTCGAATCCCCTTCGGCGCCGCCTGTTGCGCCTCCCCCTGAAACCACAGCCTTTTCCCCTTTTTCTCCGGACCCTTTCCCTATTCGTGCCCTCTTCTCCCCCCCAACAGTTGCACCTTTTCCACCCCTTGCTTTGTCCTTGAGTCATTAATGGTAACTGTTTTCCCCCCCCACAAAGCCTTTCCTTTTTCGAGCTAAAACTCCTGCTCCGCAAACTGTCCCCCCCCACCCGTATCTTCCCTCGACTGGGGTCCCCAGGTCCAACAGTTACTTTCCCGAAAATCTGTCTAAAAGCTACCGTCTATCCGACATCCCACTGCTTCGCTAGTCCACACTCCATGCTTCGTTTGAACTTTTTGATTGCTCTTCTCTTTTGAAACAAAACGCCCCGTGAAAAAAATGGGTACGTCCCCCAACCAACCGGGCCCTCCATCATTCCCAACAAACCGGCCTGATCTTCCCTTGACCGTTTTTCTAAGTTGCCATCCTGGAGAATTCTGCATTTTGTTGGGCCTAGGTCGTCCCCCAACTCCCCAAAAAAAAACTTTATTCTCCCCAACCCCCTCACTCTACCGGTTTACTCTGGACTTCCTAAATTCCCCGTGAAAATCGGACCCTCTTTGCAGGACCTCTCTTTTTTTCGCCCCCCCCCTTCACAACCCCAACCCTTCCCCAAGGTTCCTGCTATAGCCACACGGACGGGTCCTTTTTTCTACTTCAAACCATCCCCGAATTTCCCGTTCTTATAGACGTCCCTTTACGTCCCCCTGTCCCCCCCTTTCGTCCGCCTTAAACCGTCTTCCCCAATCCGCCTAACAATTGCCCCCTCTTCCCTACTTGGGGAATCTTTGACCACCCACCGTCTTTGACACCCCCTTAACCGTTTTTCTGTCCCCCCCTGCGGACTAGCAATCAAATCCAATGACATTTGCCTTAAACTCTTTTGATGCCACATTACCCGGTTTAGCGGTGACACCTTGTGGGCCGACTCGCCCTCCCCATATTTGTTTGGGCCCTTCTCTCGACCCCTACCCCATCTTCTATAGATGGGACTTTCTCCTTACCGTGACCCTTTTTGTTATCGACCTTTCGGACACCCACATTCCAGAGGGTTGAAATGTGTCACCGTTGGTTTCCAGCTACATGTTTGTCCGTCGGCTAACCCAACGACCTGCGTTCCGGCCTTCCCACATGTATCTTCCAAAAATACCACGTCAGCCTCCCCCCAGGGACCTCCGTCCCCTTCCCCATTTAGAATTTACACACTCTTTCCCTTCCCAACCACCTACACTCCGCTGCCCCCCTGAAACCACCTCCTCCATTCCCCGCCCTGGGGACAACCCCCGTGCCCCGGGGTTTTTTCACAACGTCACCCACCCGCATCAGTCCCGCCCCACAGCTTTTACCCCCCCCCCGGCCAACATCCCTTCCCCCCTTTCGTGAGTAGGTTGTTCCCCAAGCAAGACCTCGTTCCTCAATACACCCAACACAAAAAAACCCCCCAACGTTGTCCCCCACTCGTCTCCCTGTCGTTATTTCCCACACCACCCCGACAACCTCTGTCCCCGCCCACCTTTCTCGTGAGATTCAGAAACGCCCCCCTTCCACCCTGAACCACTCTCCTTTGAAACCTGGCCCCCCCCATACATTCCACCTTTCCAAAAAAACCAACCCCCACTCCTTCCCCTTTACCCTTTACTTCTCCCCGTGACACCTTATTTCGTGCCCCCCCAACTACGTCCAAATCCTCCTTTCCTTACAAACAACTTCCCGATACCCCCGCGGTGAATGCAGGCAGCCCGTTCCCATCGACCCTTTTATCTCCTTCGGTTCTTCCGCCCCAGCACTGCCCCCCAAGCGGACCCATCCCGCCAGTTTCCTTTTTTTTTTATGTTGTTGCGAACCAGGCCATTCAAGTCCTTAAGAAGCTTTCCCATCCTTCCCTTGCACCCACCCATCAACAAAACAGACCTTTCCCCTTCATCTTCCGCCTTTGCCGCGGACTTTCGGAAAACTCCCCCTCCTATGTTCCCTCCAGGCACCCCCAGTCTAGAAGTACTAACACCTATTTCACCGACAGACCCTACTCTATAGCGCCCTCGCCCATCCCCGGAGCACCCCCTTCTGCTACCCTCCCCCCCCCCCCCTCTTTTTGTAGAACCCACTTCGCTCGAAACAACCTCCCTTTCCTTCGCCACAACTGGTTCCATCCACCTCCCCTTCCCTCCCTACCCCCCCCTGGAACCATCCCCAGTACTGGTGTTCCGCTCCTTTTTTATATTCTTTGAGATGGAGACACCCCCACTCGCACCCCGCCCCTTTTCGATCATGTACCTCCCAGTTCCCTCACTTTTGCCGTTTCCCCCCCCCCCCCCCCCCCTCCCCTCCCCCCCCCCCTCCTCTTTCTTTCCGCGTCCTTTGTCCTTGTTTTAGCACTTTCAAGATTTTAGACGCACTTCTTTTCCTGGTGACGCAACCCCTTTTGTTATTGTTACTCTTACAGTTAAACTGCCCGCTTTTCGCCTATCATGTAAGGGCCACCACCTGGCACTCCCTCGTTTCTCCCAAGTCTACTATTACCTAACATTCATACGACTGGACTGAGTCCCTTGTCTTTTTGCCTTGACAACAGTCTCCCGTTGGGCGCACCCCTTCCCCTAGAAATAATGAAAACCCCCCCGCTGATCTTGGCCCCCCATTTTGAGGACGTTCCTCTCGTGGGGGAATTTTCTCTCTGCTCCGGTCCCCCTCTTTTGCTTCGTGGGCTGCTGGCCCTCTGTCGACTCCCAAGCCCAAACGGGGTTTCCCTCCCCTCCTTCTACGGCACACCGCCCTGTCTAGTCCCCACCGCCCTCCTCCGCAAAACGCCCGCCCCTTTTCCTCCCTTTTCCTCATTTTTCGCCCAGCCCGTCCCAGGTACTTATAGTTTTTCCCCCTTCACCCCCTATCTCCCTTCTCATTTTCCTTGAACCCTTATTTACAATACCGTTTCGTATCCTTTGGAGCTGAACCTGTGACACTTTCCGTGGGACTGTAATGTGCTCCCCCCCCCCCACATGGTCCCTTTCTCAATTACAACTTTTCGCTTAGCAAGCAGGCTATTGAACATCGCAACAACCCCCCTCTAGGCGTGCTCGGGAGGACCCGTTCCCCCCTTCAGGACCCTACTCTCCTGTAAAACTATCCTAACTTTTTTCCCTTTCACCCCCATTCGCCCCATGCGCGCACTTTTCGCACCAACGTTCGGCTTCGTATGCCTGTACCTTTTTTTTACCTTCCCGCGGCCCAATGGAACCTTTTCCCCCCCCATGGCCCCTTCCTTTCCTTTTGAAAAAATATTTTTTCCCTTCTTTTTTCTTCTCTCCCTTCAAATCACCCTGGTGAGCACCTGCCCGCCGAAGACCCCGCCGATCTCCCCCATTTTTAACTCACCCCTTTTTTCTCCCCCCCCCCCCGATGTCATCGATTGAACACCGTTGCGCCCCGATGCTCCTGTTTCCCGTGATCATCTCTCTTTTTTTTATTGGTTTTTGACCCTTTTTCACCCCTCAGCAGGGCATGGACCTGACTTTTTCGTAAAAACACGTTTTTTTCCCTCTTTTCCCAGCTTTCTTGTTCACCCTTCATTACCATCGCTCCTCTATCTTTCCCCTTTCCCTTTCCTGTTGTGTTTTAGAGTTCTGATAGCTGGTAGCTTTGCGTCTCACCGACGACTCTTTCCCCTCTGTTAAATCCTTGTGTGTTTCCACAATCGCATGCCTTTTTCAGTCCCCTGTTAAGGTCCCAAGCCTTTTTTCCTTTCATCCTCCACCCATGAGTGCACTTACGTCATTTAGGCACAGGCGTTTTCCCCTCCTTCCTTTAGGAGTGAAACCCTTAGTGTTCTTACCCCCGGTGGGACCCCCTTCCCCGTCTATATTTTTGTTCTTACCTTCATCCTGGCTTGTTTATCCCTCTTTTTTTTTTGTGTGTCAAGGACCCTTTCAGCATCCCCGGACCCATTTTTCCCTCCGCCCCCCGGTTACATTGGTCCCACACCGGCCGTGGGACGTTCATTTAGCTTTCCTTCCCTGAAATCGGAACCGCCTGATACTGGTTCTGGCTATCAATACTTTGTCCATTGTTCGTCCCACCCTTCTGTTTCTCATCGTTCGGATCTGCGTGACCTTTCATTTGCGTCGACCTCAGTACGCGACGTCCTTCCCCCCCCTCCCATGAATCTATCAGGGAACGGGTTGGTTGGACGGTTTTGGTGTATTAAGGTCTATTCTCCCGTAGATCGTGGACCGCCGGACTAAAAGTCCTCCCTTTTCTCGACCCTCCCAGCCCCCCCATATCCTCTTCATCTTCCTCCCCCCTTTTTTTTCCCTTCCCTACTCTCCCCCCGTCTTTTCCTTCTTCGCTTTTTTCTCTTGTCGATGCGGCCTATTCTTGTCGCCGCCGATTTCAAGGGGAGGCCCCTCTCCCACCCCCCTCTTCCTCACGAGTCATTTTAGAGCATGAGTCCTCTTCTTCTACCTTTATACTGCCGCTCTATCTCCCCTTTTTTTTCTCTTCCCCTTTCTTTTTTTTTCCGAAGCCTCGCGGTCTGAACCACCTTTGACTCGTCTTTTTTTGTTTTTCAGCGTTGTTTTGCGGCGGCGCGTTCAGCCTACCCGTGCCACCGTGGGTTTCTCGGGCCTGCGAGCGTTCTCTCACTGGAGTAGACCCCCCGGCTACTTTCAAGACCCCTAACCAACTAAGCCTTGCGACAGGATTCCTACCTTTTTGGAAATTTCCTATTCCCCCTACGTTTTTGTACCTCAGCGTGTGTTTAAGGTTCCCTCTGGACCCCGTGCTCGCCCGACTGTTCGCGGCCTCTTTCTCCTCATCCTTGGTTACCACCCCAATCACACTGTTGCTTCAGTCCCCTGAGGTTGTACAGCATATTCCTTCTATCTCACCTTTGCCTACCGCCTAGTTATGCTCCGGACCCCTTACTCTAGGGCCGTCCCGTGGCCTAGGAAAGGTTTTTCCTTTCTTTTCTTCTTTTCCCCTCCCCCCCCCTTTTGTCTCAGCGGTCTAAACATAACCTGGTTTATACTGATATAAGTATGCTGTTTTCTCACCCCCCCTTTTTATATGCTACCCAAACCCCCTCGACCTTTTTTTCCCCTCCTTTAGCCTCCTAGTGCCATCCTAGCATCCTTCAACACTCTGGAGCCCCGACTCGCCGCGTGCCCTCTCCCGGGCTTATCACTATTTCACCTTTTCTGTAGCGCCTCCCTCTATGTACCTTTAGTGTTGCATTTTGCTGCTCAACACCAAGAGATACTTCCCTATCCTTTTTCTCTGGCTGTTGCTGCCGGGTTGTTTTCACCTTTTTTCTTTTCCTTCTTCCCCCTGTCATCTTTATCAGCCCTATTTGGGAGTGCTCACAGCCGGCCTCACACTTTATCCTTCGATGCTTTGGTGGGATGGCGGTTACTCGCTCCTCCCGATTCCATTTTTCTTGCCCGGTTTTTGTCCCCCCGGGTTTTATACATACCATAATGTCTTCTCCTTTCTCTCCCACCCCCACTCTGTCCTCATTGATGTGGTGTCTTCCTTTGTTCGAGGGTCAGGCCTCGGGCCTGTTCTTCCTTTTCCTTAGCGATTGCGACCCGACAAGCCTAGTGAATGTTCGATTCCCGCCCCCTTTTTGAGTGTTTCTCTTCCGCTCTGGATACTCGCCTGCTTTGTACTCTGGCCTTTTGTTAATTATCGTCCCAGTCTTTTTTTCCCTTCGTTTCTTTAGCGAATTGTGGCCACAATCGTTTTGCCCTTCCCTCGTGGGACCCACCCGGATTGTATCCGAAGAACTTTCCGTCTGCTGGTCCCTTTTTTGCCTGTCCTGGTGTTGTGTTTATGGAAAATGTTTTCCTTGGTTCCGTTTCGCTTTTATGTTGAGTGTGGATTCCCGGTGATGAATATCACGCCCGTAGGGGAGTGACCCCCCTGTCATTCCTGGGGCCGTGTTTCGCTGTTGTCTGCGGTACGGACCCTACTTCTCCTCGTGCCTTCCCTTTGTGCTCTGATACACAAAAACGTCGTCGGTTCAGCTCTCTTTTGTTTGGGTGTCTTTTTCGCGACGGTTCCTTCTTTTTCTCTCCAACTTTTATGTATGACGGTTCTTCAAGGCTCCCCCCCTTTGGCGGCCATTCTGCGGTTTATGTGTAAACCCTTGGGCCCCTTTGTTTCGGCCCGATTTGTGAACCGCGGTATTATCGATGTTGTTTTTCCGCCGTGGTCCATCCTCCTTTTCCGAGATTGGTGTGACTGTGGGATTCCTCTTTTTGAAAACTATCTCACTGTCCCTTCCCTTTCGTCCTTTTTTTGCTGCTGCGTTGGTGGAAAATTTGATAATCGTTTTTTTGAGTCCCCTTACCAAGGTACCTCCTTGTACGTTTCCTATGCGCGTCACGGAGCCCCTTCCCCCACCCCCGAGTTACTAACGTGCCACTAAATTTTCTGCTTCTCTTGTTTTCCTCGGTCCTATTACCCCACTACCCCCCCCACCTGGCCTTTCCCATGTGTGCATCTGCCTTACCCCCCTTACCCCCCAACTCTTCCGACCCTTTCCTTAGCCTTTCTGCTCCCCTTCCCTGCATTGTTCTGTTCGAGAAGGCCCCCCCCCAGCTTGCGTGTCCTCTCTCTTTCCCGGCCCAGCAGTCGCCCTCTCGCTTTAACTCCTCAGGAAATTTCTTTTCCTGGTGATCCACAAGAAGATTGCTTCTGCATGGATTGACTCTCACTTCCCCCCCTTCGACTGTTTTGTTGTCATCCCCCCGGTACGGTTTGTACCGGAAGTTTCTAGTTCCTTTTTGTTTCAGCGCTCTGCCCAGGCTTGCCTTCGTCCCGGCACCTCTCTCAAAACAGTTCCTTGTCTTTAAGCTCCTAGGGTTTCTCCCCTTCTGCTCTTTGCTGTCATCGGTTCCCTTCTACCGTACCCCCCCTTGCGAAAAATTCCAACCAAACAGTGGACGGGCCTCCTCCCACTCCTTTCTTTCGATTCGTTACTCGAGAGATCATTTTGCTTACTTTTAGTTGAGGTGATTGAGTTCTGCCCCCCTTTCCCCGCCGCTTGAGCCTCTTTTGGCCCCGTGACCTCTGGGGTCCCTTGATTCCTGTTTTTGGTTGGTGTTTGGTCATTTTTGACCCAAACACGCCCCGTCCGGCCCCCCCCACCGGATCTTCCACGACGGTCTATTGTACCCAAGATTTTTCCAGATCGGTTATCCGTGCATTTTTGCGATTGTAATTGGTTTGTTTTCGCTCATCATGTACTTTTGGAGGACGTAGTGTCCTCCAACCCCCCCCTCGGCGTCTTCCTGTGGTTGCCTTTTAGATGGTACCTCTTTGATGGTCCCGCGGAGGCGAGCCTATATCCCGGGTGTCGCCTCTGTTTGCGCGTCCCCTCTGCTTTACGCTTGTATTCTCTTCCCCTTTCTCCTTCTGGAGTTCGTTCCCAGGTTTTCAGATCTGGGCCGTGCCCAGTCTGATTGTGGCCCATTTACCCCCTTTACCCCCGACTCGAGCCGCCTTGTTGCATTTCTGCCCTCTGGTCGTTCATAATCGGTTCTTTCTGTATTTTGCCTCATTACCGGGTTTATATGTTTGAAAGTTGAACCCCCACTCTTGTAGCGTGAGGTTTTTTTGTCGTTTGGGCCCCCTTGGCATGCTTCAGGACGTATCTTACGTTCTTTTCGACCACGGTCTTTCGTGTGATCCTTTGCCGCTGTCCCTCGTCGTCTTCCCTTCTATTCCTCATAGAAGGGGGTTGAGGGTCGTTTATTCCGTGAGACGACCAGTTGCTATACAGGAGGCTTTTCTTACTTTTCTCATTCACGTTTTTTCCCAAACGGTACAACTTTTATTTTTATCGGCTCATTTATTCAGGAGCCCGTTCTTGTATTTTCGGCAACGTCTATCTTATTTTAGCAAGGCCGATCGTTTTTTCTTGTTATCCTTTCCTCTCTTTGGTTTTGAAGGGCTCCTCCCCACCCTTTTCTTTTCTCCCTCCCCCTTTTTTCTGATTTTCGGTCTGTTGATAATCCTATCGGTTTCCGTAGACTCCCTTACCTGTCACGTTGCAAGTTTTTTTGGATCTTCCCTTCTTTCTTCACGGAGGTTTTTTTCACCTTCGTATCCCCCCGTCGTGTGTCTGGGCGGTGACTTTTTCCCCCTTCTTCTTCCTCTGTCTTTACCCTGTTCCCGTTTCGTTATTCAGGGAACTTGGCCCCCCTTTGCTACCTCACGAATTTCTTTTTTTCTCTCGAGTTCTTTCATACCCTTTTTCGTGTCGCTTCGAATTGTCCCTCGTGGAAGACCGGGGCACCCCCTGTACCTTTCCGCCTTCTTGCTTTGACCGACCCGGTTGTACTTATTCTTTTTTTCGGTGCCCCCTTTCTTCGAAGAAACCTTTTCACTTTATTCTACTCCCTTTACGGCACCCCAAACGGCCGACCCGCGTGGCCGATTCTTCGGACCTTTCCCTTTTCTTGGCACCACTTTTCGACAATCATTTTTCCAAAGAGATTGTTTCCCCGGGTTTGAAAGGACCTGGTTTCCGCTTATTGCCACTACCCTCAGTCCACTTAGGCCCACAGCTTCATCGACCCCCCCTCGTGGTTTTATCTTTACTTTCGACACCTCTCGCTCTGTGCTGGTCCTTTGTTCATTTTTTTTGAGGTCTCTGGTTTCTTCCTTGATTGGCTTTTGTTTCCTAGCATTTTGATTGTTTTTCCCTCGGGAGAAGTGGAATTCGCCTCCACTATCAGACTTTCCCCGACTTTCCTTTGGGCTTTTCCTTTTCCTCACAGTATCCGACTAGGACCCCACCTTTGATCCCCCCCCCCCCCCCCATAAAGACCCCCTTTTTCAGTTTTTGAGTGGTTGCCAACCGAGGATGGCCTTTTTCCCCCTCTTAGTTGCTTTTTTTTCACCCCCTTTTCTGTCCTGGGTTCTCTTGGGACCCGTTGTGAGAATCTGGAGCCTTATTTTCTTTCTCTCCAGCGTTTTCTCCGAGGAAGGGGGGTGGGTGCTCCTGAGCTGCTGATTCCCTCAACTCTTGTTGTTTGTTATTTTTCAACAACTCTTTTTAGTCGATCAGTTCTGAGCGAAAACTTTTTTTTAAATCCCCTTTCTACTTTTTCGGTGTAACACCCCCACCCATGGACTCCCTTTGTCGACTCTGGTTTTTTTTGTCCTTTCGAAGTTTGTCTGCTAGTTGGATTCTCTTGCTTATGTTCCCTAGGATCCCTCTCAGTGCCCTGCTCTGGTATGTTATCCCTCCCTTTTCCCAATAAGTGTTCGTATACGCCCCTTTCCTGTTTACTATTTGTGTTTTCAGACTTCTCCGCAGCCCCAGTAGACTTCATCTACCCTATCTCATTATCTTTTCTATTTCCCCTTTTTCACTCTCTACTATGACACTTCTCACCACCTGAGTTATCCTCAACTCCTCACTACTTCTTTTCCACCCTCCAAACCCTTTTTTATTATGCGAACTGTTCAGTAACCTTTTTTTTCTGTCTCTTCCTTACCCCTTTACCGTTACCCTTTCTCCTATCTCTTTCATGCGTCCTCTCCCAAGCATCTCAGTGTAACTTATTTTTGTCCAGCCTTCCTTGTGTGACCTTTCCCCATCTGCTCTCCCTATCGCCGCCCCCCTTATTCTCCCTTTTATTTTCTTTTTTTTTTAACTGTTATATTGTCGCACTCTCTTCCTGTTCGTGCGGCTTCTTTCGTTTTCTCCACTCCCTCGCCACCTTATTTCGACTTTCGTTCTTCTTTTTTGACCTTGTTTTGTCCCCCTGTAACCACCCCCCCTTACTCACGGAACCCCTCTCGGTCGCTCACACCCCCCCTTTCCTTCGCTTTATCTCCCCCCTCTGCCCCTCAACCAGTTCTTTTCCCCCACTAAGAATTTTCTTAGGGCACTTTCCCGACCTTTCCTCCCCGGATATTCCCCCAATGTTTCTAAAGAACGTCCCTCACTCCCATGGACTATAGACCCCTTTGGCCACCCCTCCCTTCCGGCTTCCCACCCTTCAACCATCTCACCCCCCTCCCTCATGCTTCCGCCCGTAACTCAAGTCCACCCCTTTTTTCCTATTTCCCCCTCCCTCCTCGTGCCTTTCCCTCTTGTTATGGTAGTACAACATTTTTTAGGCATCCCCTCTCAACACAGATACCCCCCCCCTGTCCTCCTACTGAAACTTTTCCCCCGCCCCTCACCAAAACTCTCCCCCCTCTAAATCAAAGACTCTTGCGTTCCTCTTGTGTCCTCCCTTCCCCCCTTCCTCGAACTTCCTTAAACTTCCCTCCCCCTCCCCCTTTTTCTCTCCCTCGCTCTTTTCTACCCTCTGGTGCTTCTTGGCAAAAACCAGAGTTGTTGGTGACCCCTTTTTTACTCTCCTTCCTTCTGCTCTTGATTTCCCCCTTCTCTCTACTCCTCACCCCCCGCCTTTTCTACTTTTCCACTTCCCGTCACGGTCTCCCCTGCCTCCATCTTGGTAACCCGCCGTGACACCCCCCCCCCTCATCTCATTTGCTTTTTACTATCTTTATGAGAAGCCCCCCTCCCTCCCCACCCTACTCCCTTCTTGCGTACTTTCCTGACCTGTCCACCACATCATACCTTCCTCTTTTTTTGTTTTCTCTACCACCTCCCCCGTCTAAAGCTTCCCACCGATTTTATACCGTTCCCCCAACTTGCCCTAGCTATGGCCCAACGCACTGTTTGGGTAGTCCCAGTATTAGATCTGGTCGTGTTCCCCCGGCAAATGCCACCCCTCCTTCTCCCCTTGCCGCCCCTACAATCCTTCCCGGACTCACTCCCACCCCTCTCTCCGATTAAGAATCAGCCATTCCGGTGCCCTGAACCTATAACCCTTCACCCATATTTCCTATCTTCGTGTCCACTTCCTTTTTTCGCTCCTCAGCTCCCGCGTCCTCCCCCCTTAACCCCCAAAAAAATTCACTCCGCAAACAGACAGAGTCTTTCCTCACTTCCTCTAATCTTCTTCTCACCTTCTCCCCGTCTGTTCCTCTTGGTGGCTCCTTAGTGACCGCTTGATCTTTTCCCCATGCCCCCAACCCCCCCTTCCCACCCACCTCCTTCCTTTTTTTTTTTTCTTCTTAATCGCTCAAACACCCTCCTATGTTGTTAGGCAATCCGATCCGTTAGCTTCGTAGCTCCGTCCCCCCCCCCCTGCCCCACCCTTTTTACTTCTATTCTTACTGATGACCACCCCTCTATTTTTGTCCTACCTTCCCCACCCCTCTCAAACGAATTTGGGTCTCATTCCCACAAACCTATGTTAACCCAAAACCTTTTCCCCTTTTTTCTTTTTCCTAGACTAGAGGACCATATCCACTTAAAACCCTTTCCAGGACCCCCACTGGATCCTCCCAACTTGGACATTCCCCTCCTAGTCCCTCTCCGGGAAATCCTTTCTTTGGCACTACAATTAGAATACCCCTTTATTTCTCCCTTGTTTTCATTTATCTCCACAACATTCACCACCTACCCCCACCTATGAGAGTTCTGCTTACCCTTATTTTTTTTTTGAGCCTCAGTGCCCCCGACCTAGACACTCCGAATTTGAGGGTTGAGGTTTTCCCCTTTTTTTTTTCTTCTCCCCGGCCCATCCCTTCC
>Ga0179593_1474709_pt1 | contig 12545 bp, 22 predicted proteins | sample CZODoug2_1_08_16_FD_185931 | JGI IMG/M metagenome (GOLD analysis project Ga0179593, IMG submission 185931) | Vadose zone soil fungal communities from Angelo Coast Range Reserve, California, USA - CZODoug2_1_08_16fungal (PacBio error correction) | ecosystem: Environmental > Terrestrial > Soil >... | reverse complement strand
TCGCGACTGCCCATATGCTTAATTCTTCATATTGCTGTTGGTTCCTTTTGACAGATCTAGGTTTTATTTCCATCGCTACGCTGCGACCGTCCGTCTCTCTTTTCTGATTGGTCCCGTTTCCGCCCCACACTGCGGTTCCTCTTGCTTCTCCATTTGCGCGTATTCTGCGGGTTAGAGTTTTCTGAGACCCGTGCTCCCAGTCATCTGAAGCGAGCACTCTTCCGGTATACATACACCATCGCGGTCCGATTTCTTTGGTCGCTTTCACGTCACTTGCCCCAGTCAGAACGATGTGCTTCGAGTACTTCTCTTTTCAATTTTTTTTTTTTTTTTCTGTTTCCAGTTCTCCTTTTTGTTCGTTATTCACGGGATTACTGGTTGGCAAAAACCTGAAGTGAATTCTTCCCTTATAGCTATTGGAGTTATTTTTCCCTTTATACACATCCGACGTCGATGGCCCGTCCTCCCCCCCTCATTATTTTTTTCTTTTGAAGCGATACTTTTTCTAGTCTTTTTTTCTTGGTCCTGGTCGGGTGTCCCTTGTTTCTTTTTTTCTAAGGGCTTCTTTTTTTAGTTTGAAATTCAATCTTTCCTAAACCAGATATTTCCCTATCCAAGTTTCCCCTTGAATTGCTTCTCCGTTCGCTTGCCCCCTCCTCCGCTTTTCCTTTTCCCTTTCTTTGACCTATTCTTTTGAGTGGTCCCATGACGATCCCCCCCCCCTGCTGATCCTCTTGTGCCTCGCGAAACCCTCTGTTTTCCAACCTTCCCCCTCGTTTCCTGCTGTTTTTTCCTGTTGCGAGCCTCAGCAGGCGGAGTTCATTCTTAACTTCTTTTCATTCCTGTGCCCTTTCTCTTTCTCCCCAAGTTATCAGCGAGGGCTGACCTTACCCCCTTGAGGCGCCCTTTTCCTGTGTTAATCCTATAAACGCGCTTTCTTTTTTTTTTCACTCTCCCGGTCTTTTTTCTGTTTCAATCTTGAGCTTGCGGATTCCCCTACTACTAAGTTGTTCCCTCTCTTTTTTTTCCCCGTGCTTGTTTTGCCAACCCCCGCCGAGGGCGATGTTCTCGTTGTTGCCAAACTGTCTTGTCAGCCTTCTGTTCCTTTCTGGACGGGGGGCCATGATTGGATAGATGCAAGTGAAAAAGCACGCTCCTTTTTTTACTTTCGTCCTTGTTTTTTTGTTGCTTCCCCTTCGGCGTTCCTCATCAGCCAAAAGGTCACGCGAGTCTTCTCTCTCTTCTTTTCCACTCTTTTTTGTTGATCGTCTCTGCCGTTTTTGAGTGTTTTTGTTTTTAGGATTGTAACGACGATTTCCCTTTGCCCAGACGGATTTTGCTCGAACTCCCCCCCAAGGTGTCGAAAAACCCCCCTTACAAAGTGAGTTTCACAAGGATCATTCTCAATGCAAAGTCCCCTTGTCCGTTCCCAGCATTCCTGCGGATTCCTTTTGACCCATAGTTGTTTTTTCTCCCTCCTCGTCCCTGGTTCTCCCCCTTTTCCCCTTCTCCAGTTACTCCTTAGTTTTTCCTTATTATTTTTCGTTGGTTTTGACCTCAAGCTACCGCTTCCCGCGCATTCGGAGTACCTTTGGTCAGTTTTCTCTTGATTCACGAACTTCTCCTTCCTTTTTGGTACCGTCGCCTTGGATTTTGTTTTGATGCCTCATCAGCAGTTCTGACCCGCCTTTGCCAAGAGTAACGCTTTCTCTCCGCTGACTGCTCTCTGGCGAAAAAATCCCCCCCTTTACGTCAGACCTCTTTGTCATGTTGCCCTCTGTTTCTCTTGCTTTTTTTTCAGCGTTGTTGGTGATCGTTTAATGGGATCCAATCCCCTTCTACGTACAATGCAATTGCCAAGTTCCCCTTTCTGAGTATTGTGAAATCTCCTCAGTTATTCCTCCAACCTGCACAGTTTGCCCCAGCGTTTCTTTGGGGATCTTGTTCCACATCTTCGCGGTAGCGACTCTTCCTCTCCCCCAGATCCAACCAACTTCTTCCCACCGCGCCGGCACCCACTACCCAATGAGCTATTACCACATCGTTCCATGCTTAATAACATCACCAATTATTTTGACGGATGCAGCCCCGTATGTCTCAGTCTTCTATTTTGCTGTTACTTCCCACTCCCTGCATTTTCAATACCGAAGTCTTCGTTTGCCCCAACCGGTCAGCTAAGCAATTTTCACTACCGTTGCCCCCTAGTACACTTCCGATTTCCCCTTGAATAAGCTAGCGTCTCCCCCCTTTTTTTTTTGATTTTTTGCTTCCGTTCCAAGCGCGGACCACCTTCCCATCGCTTCCCCGTAGATTTTGTAACCTTTATAAGTTCAACGCCTCAAGGTCTCGTCTTCATTCATCTTTGGACATTCCTCTCGACGCGAGTCTCCGTGGACTTTACGCTCCGATTCTGGGCGACTCTCGTCAAGCTTTTTTGGCTGTCCGTGGTGGTCTCAGCAGATAGTTTTTTTTCCGCTTTCGCTCTTCTACGAGTCTGGGACCCGCCAGCTTCCCCCCTCTCTCTGCATTCCTTTTGCATCTGCGAATCTTTGATCCTCGCCCCCCGGGGGTTTAAGCTCTTTATTTGCGGCTTTTTAAGATGTTTTTTTTTCTGTTTTAGTTCCCATCTCATCTCTTGCTGCTCTCTCCGCAAAGATCTTTTTGTCTTGAAGACCCACAGATATCTTTCCTGTTCATATGCTCCCTTCTTCCGCTACTTCCTCCGCGGCTTTATCAAAAAGCCCTGTCCCTCTTTGCTGCACCTTAATACCTTCAAATTGTTATGGCGTCTTTCCCATAGATGCGAGTGCCGCAATTCCCTCCGTCTCCACTGATGTCCTGGTCCTAGTCACCCGGGCGGCCTTTTAAAGAGTGGCTTATTTAGATTCTTGTCCCACCCCCCAACCACCCCTACCTCCTCCCTCACTTTCGTGACTTTGTTCCGCCACATTTCCCCCAAGAGGAGCCTCCAATTTTCCCCAGAAGTTTTTTTCCCCTCCGATGTGGCTGGATTTTTCGTTTTTTACGAGCCTTGCCAAGGCTCCCTGTTCCCCCCTCTGCTTTTTCGCGTAACCCAGGGATTGTGCGTCCTCTTCCCTTCCCAGTGTGAGAGTAACACCTTCTGAGCCCTATTCCCCAAACACCATCTCCTCTTTTACTCTTCCTGTGGTTGTTGTCTCTCTCGGTTTTGGTTCGAGGCAGCTTTAGGTTCCTCGCTCACATGGGATCTCTTCTACCCCTTTTTTTTTCCTCGACAATGCATCTTCTTTCTCCCCTTGTACGTCTCGTACTTCACTTCCCATCCAGCCCCAGCTTCTTGGATTTCCTTGTTTGGTTTAGTCTATGGAAGCGATACTCTTGTTCCCTTTTCTATACTGCGGTCAAAAAGTTTTTCTTTCTTTTGTTGTGTGATTGTTCACTCCCTCCCCCCCTCTCCGCTCTGAGGTCGTTTTTGTCCTCTTTTTAACTACCTTCTCGATACGGCTAATTTTAATTGCGGTCCCCGCCTCTGGTCTTTTCCCGGTTTTCTAAGTTGATTCGTGCATCCCGTTCTCCATTTTCCTATACCTCCTACTGAAAGTTTCCTCCTGCTGCGATATCCTAACACTCACTCTTTTCTGGCACTGTGAATGTCCCTTTTCTGGACGCTAGCCTTTTCCCCTCTCTGTCCCTTTGAATTTCCTTTCTTTCTCCCCTCCCCCGCACTTCCCTCGCGAACCCCCCTCTGTTTATACCTTTTCCACTTTGATTCGCTCCGCCACTTCCCTATCGATTGTTTGTACATGCGTGGCCTCCCGTCCCTTCCCCTTGTCGGTCATTCTCGTTTTTTTTCCAAAGCTTCTTCCAGTCAGTCTCCGCCGAAATTTCGCGTTTTCCCTTAGGGAGCCCCACGTCCCCCCCACTTTTCGTACTCTCCCCCTGAATAGCGTATTCTGCGTGATAGTTCGAGCTGCAGGCGCGCTATGTTCCCAAAGAATTCCCTTCCTCGCCGCCCTGACGGTCGGTCTTTACAATGTAAAAAAGCGCGTTGTTACTGTGATGTGTTGTGTCGCTTGAACGGCAATTGACACCAGCCCCCCTGTTTTATGCTCCCAGATTACATCGGCGTTTACAGAATTTGTCTCTTGTCTTTCTCCCATGTGTTGCCTTTTGCCGTGTCAACCGCGAGCTTTTTTTTTCCATATATTGGAGAGTTTGCCCCCCTTATACACCTAGCTATGGCATCCCTTCTCCCTTCCCAGATTTTTGTGTGTTTTTGCCTATACAGCTTTGTAATCGATCTTGTTTTTAGTGGCCGGTTTGTTCCTCTCTGTTGTGATGTGCTTTTTCTTTTAGTTCTTTCCTTTTGATTCACCCCGATCCTCAAATAGCACGCTGGTCACCTTTGAATTGCTTTCTTCCCTGTTTGCTTTCCCAATCCCTTTGGAAGTCCCCCAATTGCTTGACAGTCTTCCCATTTTCTTTTCTCCTGACGCCCCCCCCCCCGTGATCCGAAGTTGTGTTTTTTCCCCACTGGTCCCAACATGCTTTCGTTTCCTTCTTTCTTTTGCGCCAGCTCGCTCCTCTTGACTCGTTCAGTTCGTTAACTTTTTCGCCCCTGGTCTCTTCTTTTGATGCTGCTCCCCCAGGACTACGCGTATTTCTGGCCCGGTACCCACCGGAGGCGCTTTTCGTGAAGAAGATTTTTTCCGTTTAGATTGGTCCACTTTTTTTTTGGGGGGGTGGTTTTCCTCTTTCTTCGGTTCACTCCCCGAAATATTTTTTTAACTGTTCTTTCCCTCACGTCCGCCGAGACGATTTTCGCCCCACCCATCCTTGGTCGAGGTTTCTATTTGTTGCAAACCTTTGAAGTTTCGAAGATTTCGCTTCGGATTTGGCAGGACTGCCGGATTTTCTTCCCTTTTCCTTTCATCTCGTTTTTATCTAAATGGTTTATTCCTTTGTTTTTTTCGCCCCATCCGTATTTACCCACCGTTCTTTCAAACATCCAACAGCCAACCCGGACTTTTTGTCCGCCTAGAGGTTCTCCGTTTTTGGTTCTAGAGAGATGCCTCCGTTTGCTCTTTCTCTTTTGGGATACCGCTTTTTTCCACTTTTCATCAGCCTTCTGCGGAAACAAAGGGACCTTTCCAACACACAAATGGTTCCATATAACCACTGAATAGTGCGTTCATTTTATCCTGCAATTCCTGAGTTTCTCAACCTTCTCATCGTCCCCTTTTTTGCTGCACACTCCTGGGTTTTCCCCCCAAGCCGCGTTTCTCCCCCGCCTGCTGCGTGTTTTGCGCCCCCTCTCGGCCCACGTTTCATCCATCTTGCGACTGCAAAAACTCCCTTTTTTTGTGGGGGTGTGATCGTTGCAATCTAATTACCCCGATCTCCACGCCTGCTCCCTTCCCACTGCAAGCTTATTCTTTCCCCGCCCTTCTGCTCCCGTTTTTTTGGTTCCCCCGGCCGCCCTCGCTTCTCCTTTTTAGCCAGTCTTTATCGCTTCCTCCAAGAAGTTCCCTCGTTAACGTATCCTCTGAATGTCTTAAGCGGGTTTACCCTCCCAAGCATTGGCCGCGCTGGTCATGTTTTTGCCAAGAGGTTTTTTCCTTCTTCACCTTCTTTATCAGCTTTGTGATTTTCATGGACCCAACCCATGGAGACTTCCCCCAAGCAATTGCCATTTTTAGTATTGGTCAAAGTCCCTGTCCCTGAAGCCCCCAATGAAAAGTTGCCCCTTGGTTCATTGAGTCTTTTCTCGGTTCCCATTCAAGAATGATCCTGGGCCACTTTCCCTTAGCACCGACTCTACCCCGATCTTTCCAACCTACGCTGGCCATCCCCAATGAGCTATTACAAAAGCGGTATCGCGGCCCCCCACTACCCCTATTATCTTGTTCTGTTTATGCGCAATAGGTTTTCTCTGTGTATAATCCCCCCCACTCGACCTTCGAAGTTCCAATACCAGTCAACTCCTCCCTCCCTTTTTTGGCCAACGTCCACTGTTAGCCCTCCGATCCCCATTCTTCCGTCTGATCAAGTACTACTTGGGAAGCGCAAGCATAAGTTTGGATGCCTTTGGGCCCTTTCACTCCCCACGTCCAAATCGCGTTTTCACCGCTTCTTTGTTATTATAATTTCTCCCGGTCTCCCCCCCCCTCCTCCAGTACTCTTGTCCATCTCGCGCCCGGCTCTTCTTCCACTAGAATCAGAAAAGCTTTCCTCTAGAGGATGTTGTGGGACGTCGTTTTCTGGGCCCTTCGCCCAGCGATTTTCCCTGACTCTTTCAGTTTCGATTTTTTTGCCTACGAGTCTTATTTTTGCCCCTCAGTTTCCACCCTCCCCCGTGACCTATTTTTGCATTCGCGAATCCTCACAGGGAAGCTCTCTGTTTACTCGATTCTGTCCTTTCCGTTTTCAAGATGTCGGGCTTGACCCTCTTTCCCACCATAGTCCCTACGTGTCTGCCCTCTTTCCCCGCCCTCGGCATTTTCGCTTTCATGCGCATAATTAAGGATATCGTCCTTCACTTTTGGTATTCGTAACTTTTCATTACGTTCTGCCCCCCTCCATGTTCCTTGTGATGCACGTAATTCCCACTCACTTAACTGTTAGAGCTTTTCGCTTCTCCCATTAATCGCCGTATCTGAGAAGGTCTTACCGGGGGACCGGGGGCCTTTACAGAGCAGGAGTGAGAGACTAAGTTTTCAAAATCCCCCACCACCCCTCTCAGCCTTTTTGGCTGCATCTTGATACCCCGGTACAAGAGGATTTCATATGCTAACGTCTGAAGATCCCCTCAAACCTAGTGGCTTTTCCTTTAGGTACGAGAAGGACCCTGGTTCCATGCGCCTTCTGTTTCCTCGTCCTTAGTACACCCAGGATGGTGTACTTCATTTATCCCTTTTCTCCCCGATGTAAGGTCCTATTCCCAACCCATCCTTCTTTTCTCCTCCTCCTTTTTTGTTTGTTTCGTGCTTTTTTTTGGGGAACTTCATTAATTATTTGATCTCCTCACATGGGATAGTCTTTTTCTTCTACCTTCTTTTTATCGACAATTCATCGCGCAGGTCCTTGCTTTTTCCCCCCCCCACAATCCAGCCACAGCTCTTGGATTTTCTGTTCTGAGTGAGAAGATGTGGCTTTTTTTTTTTTCCTATTGGTACCATTTGAATCCGCTCCCCAAAAGTTGCTGCGAGGTCTTTTGTTGTGGATTTTTCCCCTCCCCTCCGACTTTTCATCTGTGATTTTCCGGTACCCCTCAGAACCTTCTCGATACTTCGAATTAATTGCGGCACATCGCATCTAGGGAGTCTCCGGGCCTTGCCCAGGGGTTATTCTGGCATCACTTCTTATTTCTGACTTCGTTAATTTACAAGTGATCGCCTCTGCTCTATACTTTTAAATACTCCTCTTCGTCCTCTGAACGCTGCATGTTTTCTTCCGCTTAGCAGCCATTTGATGCTCGATCTCCAATATGACCCTCCTCACTTCCTCCTCTAACCCCTTTTTCTTCAATGCGTCATGTTTGTCCACCGTTTATTCCCCCCTATCGTGATTGTTGACGTTACCAGCCAGCTCTTTCTTCCTCTCCAAGTGCGACAATTAGGCTTTTTCTGATTAGAAGTTGGCACGTTCCCCACATGCGGCATCGGCGTCGCCCATCCGAGTCTTTTTTTGATCTGCTGCTTTTTTTGTAGCGCTCTCCCACTAATTCCTTGAAGCGAGCCTGCGGTCCGGACTATAAATGTAAAACTTTTTTTTTCTTTCTATTTCGTTTTTTCCTTTCCACGGCTTCCCTTTCTACACAAGGAGGTTGTTTCCTCTTCTTCCTTTCACGGACGTTACTTTGTATCGGTCGTTATCCCCGGAAGGGTCCAATGCTGTTTTTTTCCCCCCCCCACCCCCGTCGCTTTCTTATTTACACTACTTCCTTTTTTCTATTCTAGTGGGCCCTCTTCACATAGAAGTTATTTCTCCTCAAACGCGGCCTCCAGTCAGATGAATGTAGTGTAGTTTCCCTGACTATACTTTGTAATAGATCATTGTGTAGTTTTCCCCGCGTCGGTGGGCTCTCTTTTTTTCTTTTTCTTCTTTATTCGCTCCCGCTCCCATTAAGAACCAGAGCTAAAATCGCCCGCTTTGTCACCTTTTGCCTTTTCTTGCTGACGTTCTCTTTGCCCCTACTCCCCGTTGCAAGGCCAGTTTTTTATCTCCCAAATGGTCGTTGATTCACTTCACCACCTCTGCTTTCTGCAGTGTGTCCCTTCACCCTTGGTTCCAAACTTTCCCTGTCTTCTGCTTGTCTTTTCCGCCCTTTCGCCTCCTGCTTTTTGGATTTCCCCTTCCACGGTTGGAATGATTCTTTGATGTTCACCAGGAATCCGCTGATTGAGTCGTTACCCACCCGGGAGCGCCTTTCTTCCTAACCCTTTTCCCTCTGTGTTCTCGGCGGTAGCCTTTGTGTATCTTGAGCTTCGTGTCCCCCCCGCAATAATAAGTTTTTTTTCCTTTTGCTTCATTTTTTTTTTTTTTGGCCCGCCCACCCGCCGAGGGGCTATGTTCGTGCGTTTTCCCCCTGTGTAGCAGTAATGCCTTCTTGACTGGTTGTACCCAGGCCTTTTGGATATGAGTGTTTGAACAGCCACGTATTCATTTTCCTCATTGTTTTTTCCTTTGTTTTCGCCATTCCGTTCCACGTTTTTCGGCGTAAAAAAACCTCCTAACAGTCACGAGCGAGGAGGCCTCTCTCTTTTCCTCCTTCCCCCGTTTTGTTTTTTCTCTCGATGCCTCTTTTGTTTGGCGGTCTTTGTTTTTGAGTTTTTAACGTCGATTTTCACGGACCACGTTTGGCACAGACGGATGGTCGTCCCAACCCTGCCTCCCCCCACTTTTTTTCATACCAAATGAATCCCCGTGCGTTTCAAAGTGCCTCATCCCGTCAATTCATGTTTCCCCCCCCGCAGAATGTCTTTGTCCATCCCGGGTGTGCAGCAGTATTGTAGCCCCCTTTTTTCCCTCGGTTTTTCCGTAATCTTTGCTCACGTTCCGCCAAGCATTCTCTTGACCACACTTTATTTTTTTCTTGATGAAGTAAGCTCGCTTCCCCCCTTCTTTTTCCCCTTTTTCGTAACCCTTTCTTTTCTTTTCTTCACTTCGCATTCCTCTTCCGGGTTTTGTACCGGAACCCCTCGCTGATTCCTTTTTTAGACGATCAAAGACAATCTTCTACAAAGACATTCCCCCATCCCTGTAACTTACCTCTGCCTGCTGATCTTTCCGTTGGTCTGGACCATTCCCAGCCAGGACGACGATTTTTTTTATGTTTAAAATTTCGGTTTCCTTCGTTCCTGGAATCTCCTTTTGTTTATAGTCAGGGTCAATCCCAACTTCCTTTTCCAAGCCCCCAACATGACCTGACCCCGGGAGTTACTTTTGCCGCGCCGTCCCCTCACAGTGTCCCACATGCACCTTTGTGCCCCTTTCTATTGCTTGCTCTGTGTTCCCCAGTCCGAATGATCGTTGTCGCGACCTAGCGCCCCCTTCTCACCGCCCTCAACAACGCTCTCCCCCCCGTCCGCGGCACCCCCTTCTCTATCCACAAGCGGCTCTGCACTCTACAATTCCCATTATCTTGACTGGACTTGCTTCTTTCCCTTCTCTTTGTTTATTCATTTCCCAATCCTCCACATGCGAATAGTTCATCCCCTCTTCGCGGGTTTTTGGACAACCCGGGCTTTTTCCCGCCAATCCTTTAGCTCCTCTCCATTTCTGTCTGATTGAATGATACCAGTTTCGCTCGCACATCCGTTTGGGATCCTGTTGCCAACTTCTTTAACGCTCCCAAAGTCCCCCTTCCCCCAATGTTTTCTTTATAAGGACTCCCCTCTTGCCGATTAGGCCATTATCACTTCGCGACCGGCTTCGTTTTCCGCCATCAAGCCGAATACGGAATTCTGGGCCTGAATCGAGTTCATCTTTTCCTTCTTGGGCTCTGCCTCCTTTGCCTTTCTTGTCCTTTCTTTTTTTCTTTTGCTTTGCCTCCCTCGTCTTCGGACCCTGCCCTTTAACCCCCTCCTTGTTCAGGGGTTTTTCTGAAATTAGCAATCCATCCCCGGACGCCCTTAGAACCGGCTGGTGTTAAGGCGATGCTTACTTTTGCCGGTGGTAGATGTCGTCTTCTGATTCCAATCGCATCTATTTGTGCTATCTGTCCGTCCTTCATTCGCGTTCATTCGCACCGATCTTTTTCTTTCAGGATAGGGGAAGCCCCCGTCTTGGCGAGACTCTTCATTACTTCTTCGTTTATAAGAACCAAGCCCCCCTTCTCTTTATTGATGCCCTTCCTCCCTTCCCCTTGCTTTGCTCATCACTTTTTTTTTGCCATATTAATTCGCGTATGAGAAGGTCTTACAGGCTTTCCCGGCGGCCTTCCGTAGCAGCTTCTGCGCTATCATTGTCCCCATCCCCACCCCTCTCGAGTCCCCTTTTTCTTAAACTTAGCACACCCTTTCCCCACGAGAGTCTTCAATCTTCTCCCCTTCCCCTTCCCCCATTCACCGTCCTTTTTTCCCTGGGGGACGTTTTCGGTTACTCTACCGGCAACGGGATCCTTTTTCTTTTGCCTTGTTTTTCCCCAGTGATTTCTCTCCCCTTCTTACTATCCGTGTCTCGCTACCATCCCTACTATTCCTATCCCCCATCTCTTCCCCCCCCGTTTTGTTTTGTAGCTGCGCGGTTTTTTGGTTTAGGGGAACGGGCCTTAATAGTTTTTCTCCCTGCCACTTTTTTTTAGCTTCCCCCTCCGTTTTTCCTCGACATTCATTGCGGCTTTCTTTCTTTCGTACAAGAACCACCCCCTCAGTATTTGAGGTCTTTTCCTCCTTGAGCTCTGGATGTTTTTTCTCCCCTTTGTTGACCTTTTTTTTCCCCTCCTTACGCGCAAAGTGAGTGCTTTTTTCTGTTGGTGTGTTCTTTTACCCTCTTTTTCGTAAGCTTTTTGATTTCTCCGGTCTTGTTCCAGACCCCTTTAGCTTCCGTCGAATTAAATTTTTTCCCTGCATATATGGTTTCCCTCCCATGCAAATTTGAAGTGATACTTTCCTAAGATAGTTTTGTGCGCTCTCCTGCATTAATTCCGTTATAGCCTCCTTTTGACCTCCTTTCATATAGCTTGCTTCCTCGCATTTTTTCTTTGCGGACTCTTATCATCCCCAGTCGTATGCTTTATTTGAACCTCATGTTAATCCCCGACATCTTCCCCTCCGCAATAGACTCATCGTCTTCCCCATCTGTGCTCCTTGTTCACGGGGGCCTGGATTAACAGCTTCTTCAATATCGATTTTTTTTTCCTTCGTGTCCAAAGACTCGTCGGATCTCGCCGCTCCTCCATGTCAGTTGGCATTTTGCGCATGCTGCTTTCCCTTGTCCCGAGCCACGGCCGACCACCCAGATGGCCCGTCTTTCCTCCCCTCCTTTCCTGAGCGTATTTGATGGTGAGTTTTTTTCTTTCTGCGTTTTCCCCGTCTTCCTGCAGTTCTCCTGGGTCGTTTTCTAAAGGCACCCAATCCGTAAGCCCGCTTTGACGGTGGGCTCTTGCACGGCCATTCCACCCCTTAACCCCCCCTGGCTGTGCTTGAGACTTTTCTCCGTTCAGCGTTGTTTCGACCCTTTGCTCGGTTTCACAGAGTGCTTAACTTTTCCCAACCCCGCTCTTTCTTTTCTTGAACTACCTCTATTGGCGATTTTGCCCTTCTACTCGAGTCTATGTGCATAATTTCTTCCCTAAGTCTTTCTTCTTGTTTTTTTTTCGTGCCGCGATACGCTTTTGTAATCGTCTTCCTGGTTTTTGCCGCGTCTTTGGGCATATCGTGGTTGAGGTCTTTTCCTAGGTCGCTGAGTCGACCGCTTTTGCTTGCAATCCCTCCCCCAGAAAGAGTTCATTCACTGTGCTGACCCGTTCGCTTTCCCCCCTACTCTTTTCTGTAAATTGCTTGAAGTCGGCTTGGCTCCATGACTATCACCCACGATGCTCCGTCTGTCCCTCCCCTTCCCCTCGGTCCCCCAACAACCCCCCCCACACCCATGACCGTCGTCCGCTGGATTTTGCCATTTTTAGCCCCTCCTTTTCTAATTTTTTTTTGGTTTGTCGAGCTGATGATGCGTCCCCCAAGTACATCCTCGAGGTTGATTCATTTTACCCCCTGAGGAGATCTTTCTCATCCAGCTGCCTTTTCCCTTTTCCTCCGTAAGGCGGTCAGACTTTCTTTGACTTGAGAGCTTGCGGCACACCCCCATACTCCTCAGTTTTGTTCACTCTTTTTGCGGCCACGGGCCTCTATGGACGGTTGGAGAAACGCCCTATGAGCTCCGCCTGCGTTCACACCCCGGTTTTTTTCCTTTTTCCCTCATTCTGTCTTCTGAGTTTTGACCCGGACTTGACCGCTCTAACTTGATCCCGTATTATTATATCAATTTTTTTTTTTTTCCCCTGTTTTCGCCATCGTCTGAGGCCCCCGTTCTCAGGCGTTACAACTCAGCCAAAAAGTCCTCTCGGG
>Ga0179593_1372523_pt1 | contig 12545 bp, 11 predicted proteins | sample CZODoug2_1_08_16_FD_185931 | JGI IMG/M metagenome (GOLD analysis project Ga0179593, IMG submission 185931) | Vadose zone soil fungal communities from Angelo Coast Range Reserve, California, USA - CZODoug2_1_08_16fungal (PacBio error correction) | ecosystem: Environmental > Terrestrial > Soil >... | reverse complement strand
CTGTCCCTTTAACTTAGTTCTCGCAGAAATCCCTCTTTTTGGAACCCCATTTCTTTCTTCAGATCGCAACACCTGCTCCCGTTGGGCGCCCGTCTGTTTGGGACCTCCCATTCGGAGAGTACTCTATGTTTTCCCCCCCTTCCTCAGACTCCCAAAAAAACAACTCTCACCCGAGGGATCGCATTGATCAGCGACAATTGTCCCCTTTTTCACTCCATTTGTAATTTCCTCCCCCGTGGTGTTTTCGAGCCCCCTCATCTTACTCGGTAGAGCTTCTCTTGGAGGATAGACCTCCTTTCGGACTTGCTTTGACTGCAGGATCGCTTGTTTGGTGGCGACCCTTTTTCCCCATTGCTAATGTGCTCTCTTGATCGGGAATCCCTTGGACAGGCTACGTTAATCTCCTTTTCTCCGACCCTTTTTTTTTCACACTGCGATCCCTCCGGATGTACCCCTTCATCTTTCGGTAACATGTGTCTTCTTTCCAACCTGAGTTTCCTTCGGCTCTTCTTTCGTTGTGCGCTCTTTCTCCCCCCAAGCCGAGCTCTGGTTCCTTTTACAAACTTTTTTTTTTGACTTTGTAGTGTCGGCCCTGTGTACCCGCACCCCTTTTTTTTTTGCGCTTTCATTTGGGGAATCCAGCCACCCCACATCTGAGGGAATTTTTTTTTTTTTTCGGGATTGGAATTGGCGGAAGTCACCCTTTTGATACTGTTGATTTCCTTCCCTTTTTTGGGCCGAAGAACCGTGAGGCCTCCAATAGGAAGTGAATTTTTCCCCCTTGATTATCTCCCCCCGTCGTAATAGGACCCTATACACTATGCGGGCAAGTTCGCCCGTGGTCCGGCTCAGACTGGAATGACTGAAACTCGATCAGTCCCCCCTTCCCCCTTGGATCCGGAAGTAACCGTACCCCGTCCAGTTTTTTTTTCCGCGAGTTTAGATGTATCCCCTCCCTTCAAAGTCAAGACGGCGTCTTTTTTTTTTCCCCTCCCCCCTTGATTTTGCCCCCTCCCCGCTCGGGCACGCCAGGCGTTGTCGGTTCTCCTGCCAGCGGCAAAAAACCTGTTGACTTTTCTGCCATTTGGGACCGTCCTTGAAAGTTCCCCGTTTTTTCCTAGATTCCCTTTTCAGTAGTAGGATTGGAGTTCGCCTCGTATTGTCTTTCCCTCTTTCTTTGTTTGCCCTTAAAGGGTCCTCCGACTGGGTCTTTGTTGTGGCCGTTTCACCCTCCTCTGTCTTGATTGTCCCGGTAAAGGTTTTTTTTTTTCGTGTCAATTTAACCCTCCAAACCTTCAGACGAACGATTTTGCTGCCAAGTTTCGGAAGAACGTGAAGTCTTCGCATCCTTTTTCGGGAAGGGTGGAGGGGTCACGGCAGGCCTAGTCGGAAAGACGCCATGGCCACGTTCCCTTCCCTAGAGTTTTATCGAGATCCCCCGCATTTTCGGTTTACTTGGCTGGCTTGTGCGGTCACCTTGCCCGTGTGTCCGCCACTTCTTCTTGCACAACAAAGGGCGGATCCCCACGCGTTCCCGTTAGTTTGCTTGGTTTTTCTCTTCACGCGAGCTGTCACAGATTAGTTTTTCCCCTTTCTAGTCAATTTTTTCGATTGACCCCTTGCGTCGATCGCCCCCCCCCCTTCAGATTCACCTGGCGTGGGTGCATTTTTTTTCCCCCATGTAGACCCAAAGCCTCAGGGAAATGGGTCCCGGGGGCTGAAATGGCAAAAGTCCCCCAATGTTCACAGTTCCTCTTTCCGACGGCTTTTAAGTCTTTCTGTTAGATTTACACTGCCCTTTAATTTAGATTTTCCCATTTAACCCCTTGCTTCCTACGTGAACCCTTTTTTTTTCCTACCGTTGAATCGTTTCTCAGGCTGGCAGGAGGGAAGATCCTTTTTTTCCTTCCCCTTCGTCTTTTCATCTTCTATGCGGGTCATTACCGAGAACCCAGAGATGATAGCCTAGAGATTTATTACCCTTCCCCCCCCCCATACGACAAAATGCAGATGCCTCCACCACAAAAGGGCAGCTCAATCCTCCATCAACCTTGCATGCTACTCGCCATTCGAGCAGGCTGGAGACTTTTTTTTTCTCCTTTGGAAATATCCCTCCATTGTGCGGGGGAACGAACTATGAGCCTGATAACGGAGAGGCCCCCCCCCCCACAGTCACCGACGGCGCCAAATGAGTGACCAAAACAGAATTTCCAAAAAACCCTGAGTTTTTGCGGTTCAAGCCCGAGGTTTGCCAGTTTCTTCAGATCTAAACGTGCAGCCAATTTTTCCCCCACAACGCGTGTGATACAATCCCGGGCACAAGGTAGTGACAATATTGCAACCCGCCGTCTACTTGAACAGGAAATTAAGTCTCATTCTTTTGTTCAAAGGAACACGACAGGCTCAACTTGAGACACCCCTTTGCCCCCTCTAATCGGCGCGGGGGGAGAGGAGGAAAAGGATAGAAGTATCCTTTTTTGGTCGTTTTGTCCGACACCCTGCCCACGTTTCGCGGAACCCCCTAAGAGCCGCCTGTCGGCGCAGCCTGTTCCAGCCTTTTCCCACCAAATTCCTTTTTGCAGCCTGTGTTGTCTGCTTCTCTTTTCTTGTCACCTCCTCTTGTTGTTTTTTGGAGTCTATTTTTTTTTTTCCCCCTCCAGCTTTGCCTTCGACCCCTAGATTTGGTGTTTTTGCCCCTTTTTTTCAACCAACCAGGCTCCTGTTGTTTTTTTTCCTGTTTGATTGGGGCTCGGTTTTGCCCCTGGTCTGAAAAGTGATCTTCCTAACGTCGACTCGAGTTTTTCTTTATGGTGCGTCAAGCCTCTTCTTTGCTAATGGGACTCCGCTTTTTCCGCTGAGGAAGTCCTTCTACCAGGCCCGTTGCGATTCAGAACACTTCTTTTGGTGTAAGACTTGGACCTAGTTAGGCGAACTTCCCCCCCATGCAAAGTGTCTCTGCTCCAGTTGCCAGTTCCTTTGGTAAGCTTTGGGCCGCGTCCTCCCGTGTGATAGCGAGGTAATTTTCGGATTCCCTCGACCCATGATGATACCATTGGCTCCGCCCTGTGCCCCCCCCCCCCCCCCCTCCCGAATTGAGAATGTCCCTCTTTTGACGTTGCCTTCTGTCTCGTCTTTTCCCCTGCTCTGGCAAACTATTTCGAGTGGGCTTTCCCCCCCTACCTCTTTGATTTACTCTTTTTCTTCTTTCTGTCCCAGTCGTCAAGACCCCTTAAGGCACTGGGCGGGGCAGAGTAGCCAAGCCTTTCCCCTGCCTCTTCCACGACCAAAATTTTTTTTTCCCACTCCAGTTACGCTGGTCTTGATCGTTTGTCTTGCCGGCCTTTCATTTTTTTCCAGACAAACCTTTTTTTTTTTTCATATATTGAACGGGTGTTCCTGGAGAGCCTTTCACTTCAGCGTTTTCAATTTCCTTTCGTTATGACAAACACCCAAGGTATTTTCGGAAACAGCCTTTTCTTTTTCACGTTCCTCCACGTACCAGACAATCAGCTCCTCTCTCGCTGGAGGCGTTCCTTTTGAAAGTTGCTTTAGTTTGCGATCCCCCCAACGATAGAATGATTTTTCAGCCCCTTTCGCTGACTGCCTTTTTTTTGTATACAGAATACAGTGGTTTTCCCCTTGACCCGTTTTTTGATGCAACCGCGGGGGCGGGCCCTTACCCAGGACACTTTTTGGGGAATGATTCTATGGAGCGCCTGACTCGTTCCACTTTTGTTCCTTTTTACAAGCCGGACCACTAGGGGAGTCTCAATCACCGACAGTTACTCCCTTGGTCCTCTGGCGTCCTATCCGTCTCGTCTTTTGTTTTCGTGGTCCCCCGCCGTGGTTAGAGTAAAATCACCTCTGTCTCGCGCGTGAACAAAAATCTCTCTTTCCTGTCCCCCCTTGTCCATTGCTCCTATGAACGACCCATCTTTCGAGCAAACCCACAGCGAGCTGGCTAATGTTTCCTCCCATTTTTTGAACACTCATTCTTTTTTATTTTCGTAATGAAGTCTTCCCAGCACAAGATAGTCCCCCCAGGGCGGCTTTCGTACTTTAGGTGAGGATTTTTCCCCCCTCCCCCGGGAATTCCTGTATCCGTTTAAGTTCCCCCTAGTAATTTAGTTAGTGTAAATCATCCCCGTCGTTGAATCAAGTCAACTTCCCGTGGTTGGGACATCTCCAACTGGTCCCGTCCGCGAGAGCAGGTTTCCCCCCCCCCTCCTTTTGATTTACTCGCCTCCTCATCCGATTACTGGTCCGTCGAAACCCCCCTTCTTCAGCACTTTGCCGTTGAGTGAGGAAATAACGCCAACGTTCGGCCCTTTTTCTTGTCCCCGTTATTTTCTTTGGCGGTCCGCAAAGAACCTCTCCCCCTGACCCGCCTTTCCTTGTTCTTTTTGGAAAGTTCTATCGACCAGAGGCACCTCCTTTTTTTTTCTTTTTTCCAATCATTGACACCCCCATCCTCCATATTTCGAATACCCCTCCGGATTCGGGTTTTTTTCCTCAATTCTTGTCCCCCTCTCAATCTTTTTAAGTTTTCCTTCCCCCGTCAATCGTTTGAGTACCCCCTCCTCTTTCGCATGTGGAAACCGTGTTTACGCCCCCAGTCCTCTGACGAGATTCGATTAGGTTCTCCCCCGTTAAGTAGGTGGGACTTCTTGTTTGGCTTTACGTACAGCCATTGGTGAAGCGGCCGCGCACATTTTCTAGCATGTCCCATTTTTTTGATAGTCGTGCTAATCCCCATCTGATTTACACATCCCCTCGTAAGCAACCTGTCGAGGCAAAGACACCCCCCCTTTCGTCTCCTCTCGGTGTTTCTCCCTTTTGATATTTTGCTTTGATATGAATCCAATCGGGGATTGAGAGGTTATCTTCTCTTTACTCCCGGAGACCCCCTCCTACGCCATTTACGAACTCATAAAACATTGACACCATTTAGGGCGGGCCGCCAAAGAAGCATCCCTGCAAGTTTGCCGTCTTTTTCTTCCCGAAAGAAACTGGTGCGGAGTCAGTGGGGGCAGAGAGGTGACTGGACTGATCACTTTCCCCTTTTTTTGATTGGCTTTCCGTTTCTTTACCTTTGATGGGAGGGAGCTCCAGATTTTTAGAGCTATGGAGCGTGAATGTCCCCCCCTCCTGAAGCATTTTTTTTGTCTCCATTCTTTTCAAGCAGCTGTCGTGACACAGTTTTGCAAAACAGACTTGTCTTAGCTACCCCTTTTAGCCATTCAACTCAGGGTCTTGAAGACGTTTTCAAGTTTCACTTTTTCGAGCCTCCGCCCCCCTTTATTTTTTTATTTTTTTCTTTTTAAAGAATGGGAGCCCCTGTCCCACCCCCCCCGAAGAATGTCGCTTGTCTTTCCCGGCGTCTTTCCCTCTTCTTGTCCTGGCGAGGTGACCACCCCTTTTTCTTTCCCCACACCTCCCTTCTTTCTATTTCCCCAGTGCACCGGCCTTAGTTCTCCTGGTTTACTCTTTGCTTGATTCTGCAAATTTGGCTTTTTTGTCCAGCCAGAAACCCTTTTATGCGGTTAACTCTTTAAGCATCTTTGTCATTCTTTGCCGGAAGGAGTTCCCACTTTACCCTCTTTTAGCTTTTATACCTCCTCCTTCCCCCTTGAGACCCGTTTTACACCCCACCCTTAGATTACCTTCCATCACACAATTCAGAGGCAACGGGTGGCCCCTCGATACCGGCATAGAAGTGTCCCCCCAACTAATTTTGAAGTTTGTGCTTGTTCGGGTTCTGTAGGATTTTCCCCCCCTCACCTCTTCTCTCTGTTCCGGGGACATTCTTTTTTCCTTCCAACCACAGGGTTGTTTTCAACGCTTGGGCCTCCGATTTTTTGAGGCACGCACCCTTTGGCGCGAGCCGGACTTCTTCCCCCTTTCGTTTGTGTTGAGATGTATCGCTTTTTCCCTCTCAAAATTCTGGCCGCCAGATGATGAAATTTAATGCTGATTTCTCTTTTCTTGGTGTGTACTGCGAGTAAACCACCGACAACCCGGCAAACGAAGACCCTTTTACTCTTCTGGGACTCCTCCCGACCGGTTCCGAGCTATAGCCCCCAAAAACACCTTAATGACTTTTGCACTCTCGCACGGCCTTCCCTTTTCTTGGCAAACCTTTTTCGTCCTGTTGATGGGGGAGGGGGCTGGCAGTCCTTAGCCCGTTTCCCCAACTGGCTGTTTCGAAAGTGTTTTTTGAATGCTCCAAAAACCTTTTTTCATGGTGCGCGCTCCGTTCAACAGTTTCTCTGCTCTTCAACAGCCGCCTTCTTGCCACCTTCGAAACCTCTTCGGTTTCAAACTGCTTCGTTTCATTCGTGCTTGCCTTTTGTCCCGTTTTTTTTCCCCAAATTTTTCCTACCATTACGAAGTAAGCCCAGCAACGGTATAGCTCCTCGAAAGGTCGGAGACCTCCCCTTTTCCTTTTGATTAGATTTATCCCTTTTTTGCCCTCACCTAGGCCCTGACGAAGGCTTTTATCCGTCCCCCAATTGGGATTGGTGAGCAGACTTTCCTTGGTTTCTCTGTTTTTTTTTTTTTACTACGGTTGAAGAGCGCGTTTTTAAAGGGGGAGATTCGGTCCCCCGATTTGTCTCGGTCTCTAACACCTATTTGCCGGCAGTCGTCCCCCCCAACCGTCCATCCTGCAATGGCGCTTTGTTCCCCCCCTTCTTTTAAGTAAATTCGGGTCTTCTCAATTGTGTCATGCGTCCTTTCCGGGATTCGCTGAGGTCCCCTTCTCAACAGACAGTCAATTGAGCGGGCTCATGGTTAAACACACGATTGCTCCACTCCAATAACTTCGTTGTTGAAACTATCAGAATCTACCCATACAAATAAAATTTGCTTTTTACCCCTGATTTGTCCCTGTCTACCTTCTTAGTAGGTTGAGGGGTGTCTAGACGGGGTGCCCGTTTACTTTCTGGAGATGCCCGCATTGGTTTTCATCTCTGCACTCCTATTTCCAAACCCGCCGTTTTTTTTCTGATCTCCCTTTTGTTTACTATCCCGACCCCCTCGCTTCTCGAAAAGTTATTTTCTGGGGCCGCGCTATTTCTTATTTGTTGCAGTTCAGTGGTTTTAATGATTGCACCCGCTGAAAGGTTGGGCGACAACTTGCGACTTCTGTTGTTTGCTGGTCTTTCCCCCCTGCGCCCTTCCTTTGGACTACCGGCGCGTCCTTCATCGCTCTTTTCCCTTCCAGTTGGGGGGCACGGCGGTTGTCACCCAGTTATTTTTTTTTTCTCCCTATGTAACTAAAGACTTTCTCTCCACAGTGTTATCGCAAGCTACCCTTCTTCTGTTTTTTTGAGGTTTCCCGATGCAAGACTCGGGTTCCACCTTTCGACCCCCTTCTTGGCGATTTTCCGGTCTTTCTGAAGCATGTAAGACCCTCCTTTTGAAGGGCTGGACTGGGGAACCCCAGCACCTTTTTTTTTTTCATGTGTGGAGTTGGTACTTTTGAGTTTCCAGCCCTACCTTCCTTTGTCCTACCTCAGTTAGGATCCCGACCTTTTCGCCATTCCTGGAGTAGCCCCATCGGGTTTGATCGCCACGTTTGGTCGACGATCCGTATCGGCGAGCCGAAAAGACAATTCCCCCCCCTTACTGTGTTTTCCCTAGACCTATGACCCCCCCAGTGACTCGACATTCGAGCAGACGCCCTTTTCCAAGTTTGGCGTCGGCCTTTAATTTATCTCCAGCTGGCCCCACCAGAGGGGCCGATCGTCCTTTTTTAGTGACTTCGAACCGCGTACCAATGCAAGAATGTGCAGTCTGTTTTTCGAAGGTTATCCCTTTGGAACCCTCTTTCACCCTCATACAGTCTGCAGTTCCCCTCATTGAAAGAGTAGAGCACTTCGTCAAGAAAGAGGTCTTTTTCCAAGGGCGAAGCTGATGTTTGGGTCCCCCCCTTCCCCAGACGTAAAAGACCATTTGGCAATATGTTGTGGGAGTGACCGTCGAGGTCCCGCCGTTCTGTCCTCCAATACCACCCCCCCCCCCCAGTTTTTCCTGTCTCGCCTCGCTCGACAGGTCTTTCCCGTCTGTTTGGTGTCTTCTTCTCGTTCTTCCCGGACCGGCACGGTTTTCCGGAATTCCTTCGAGGTGAGAACCCTTTCGCGTTCGAAGGGACCACTTCTTTTGGCCTACTGCACTTTCCGTGTTTTAACCACTTACTTTCGAATGTTGAAGTTCACTGAGACGGATCAGGGTTCTCCGTCCCGTAACTGGGAATTCCCCCGTCCTTTTTTGCAAGATTGTCTGTTCTTTCGCTTCACACTGCATTTTCTCTCCCCCCCTCTCCCCCCGTTTTTTTCCCTTTGAACTTTTGAACTTCCTCGGCTTCAACTTCTGAACCATTTTTCCTCCCCACTTCCAAAACGGACCCTTTTTGTTGCCGAGGCTCGCTTTTCCACAACTTCCCGGTGTTCATCGCCAAAGATCTTTCAGAAAACAACCGATGAATTCCTTGGGAACAATTTCGACCTGTAAGCTTAGAGCCCCCCCCCCCCCCCCCCCCCCCCCCCCCCTGGGTGAATGCTAACCTGGGCCTTCGCAACCTTTCTTTTTGACCAGCTCTCGGATGGTCGGGTTAAAGTTGGCCGACTATCTTTCTATGAGACAGACGATTCGATTATTAAACATTCAACAGTTCCAAACACCACCACAAATTTGAAGAGGGGGGGTTCCTCTGTCCCCAAAACAGCGTTGAAGTGCCTTCCCCCCCCCATTGGCATGTTACGGGAATTTCGCGCTTTGTGGCCCCCATTCGCAGGATCAATATCAACAGACTCTTTCCACTTTTCTGAAGCTTCTCCCCAGATACCTATAACGGAAGAGATCCCCCCAAGGGACCCCCCAAATAGTAACCCTTTTTTTTGGGAGGGGGTCGTGAAACGTTTTCTTTCTTTGAGATTTTTTTTTTTTCAGCTCTTGCCCAGAAGGAACACCCCCGTCGCGTTTTCCTTCTGAAACCTGATCCCCCTCCCCCCCAAAGTTTTGTATACTTCCTTCTTACAAGAGGCATTCAGGCTGAGTTATTTCTCTTGCTTTAAGAAAAAGCTCATTTCCCCCCCAACCCACCCCCCCCAAAAAAAAACCGCGCAGTGGCGACGAAATCGATACTTTTTGCGCGACAGCCCCGCATCGTGCGAAACCGTCTGGACGCGCCTGTTCCCAAGGCCTCCCCCCCAAAATCCTTTCTAAGGTTCACATGTGGATGATCTCTTTTTTTTCCCCCAGCTTTGTTTTTCTTCATAAGCTTTCCTCCCCCACCAAGGATTGCGTCCCGTAGGATTCTGTTTTTCCTTCCTATGGTTACCATTTTCTTTTATTTTTCCTGCTTTTTTTTGGTGGAGAGATTCCCTTTACTTGTTGTTTCGTCTCCCCTTGATCTCGGACTCCTTAACCACAGCTCGGCTTTTTGACCTGAGTGAGTGGGTTGGGGGGGACAGCCTCTTTCTTGTCCCTTTTAGGGCCCCGCCCTTTTTTTTCCCAATTTTTTCCCCCCCGACGCCCGTTTAGATAAGGTTTTTTAATACAACCAGAGGGTTGTGTGTCCCGCGGGACAGCAATTTCGATCGGCCCCCTTCCCGACCTCGGGTTTTGCTCCAGTTGTCCGTGTGAAGCTTTTTGGTCCTGTTTGAGCAGCGAGCCGTTGATATGCGTTCCAGTTTTTCCTTTCTGAGTTCCCAATTACCAATGTGATAGTTCCTCCCAGTATGCCGGTGCCACCAGCCCCCCTCCGACCCTCTGACTTCCTTTTTCCATTTTATTTTGGACGATTTTTTCTTCGGACGCTGACATGAGTCCCCTTTTTCTAAGTTGTTTCTGGTCATAAGACGATGGATCCCTTCTGTTTTTTTTTACCAGCCCCATGGACGCCATACGGCTTTTTTCCCCTTTGGCGTGCCGCCTTGCTTTTTCCTCTCGTCAACTTCTCGACCTCTTCCTTTTTTTAGAACCTTGTTCCCTCCCTTTCCCGCGGGTTCTTTACTTGGGACTTGCCCCCGTGAGTTTCGGTCCCATCTCCGAATCTTTTCGGGACCCCTTCCGGTCGGCTTCCCTGTGGGCGGGTTTGTCGGACTCCAGCTAAGGGTTCCCTTTCCCCCCCCCTTTGTGAAAAGTTGCTTTTTTGTTTTTTAGTCCCCTTTTTCACTGTTCCTTGACAAGTCTAGAAGTCCCAGGCGCTCATCTCTTTACCGTGATTTTGCTGCGTTTTTTGTGTCGGAGTACCGTCGAAACTGTACGCCATTTCTTTCTCTCTTCCCCCACTTTGGCACAGATCCATTTCTGAAAACCGTTGAAACGTCTGCCACACAGCCGGCTTGGCAGAACTCAGTGAATTTCTTCTTTTTTCTTAGGTACCCTCCCCTGATTCCCGGAGTGGCATTCAGGCATCGATATGTTTCGAGCCGGTAATACTTTTTTTTTCCCCGACCCCCTTCGTCGGCGTTGTAGGAGAGGCCCCTCTTTGGGGCATTACCTTTTAGTCCCTTTCCACCTCACCACACAATTTCATTTCGTTTCCTGTAGTTAGAGAGGTCCGTTTCTCCCTGCAATTTCCGAATGAGGCGCTTTCCCCCCCCAGGCTCTACCGGAGGTGTGAACCTTCTTTTAAATTCCCCCTTGAAGGATGTATGGCTTTGAGTGTGGTGTGTTGGTGGGTTTTTATTTTTCTCTTTTGTTCTTCTTTTTTTGTGTTCTTTGGTGTTTTTGGTTTTTTTTTTTTTTTTGTCTTGGGTTCTTTTTTTTTTTGGGTCTTTTTTTTTTCTCAGGTGACAAGTTTTTTTTTAGTGCCTTAGTATTGTTTCTTTTGCTGGGTTTTCAGCCTTCTGGGCAGCCGTTCTTTTTTTCAAGATTTTGATGTAGATAAGCGGCCAAGCCGGACGATTTCCAACGTTGGGCGCCCCCCCCCGGCACTTCACGTTACCACGGGGTGTCGTTTACATTGTCTTTGCTTTTCCTCCGGTATCTAGAGGCGGCTTGCTGAGTCCCACCTTCTACGTTCCCCATTTTGGGGCCTCAATTCCCTCCCTTTCGGACCTCCCCCGCCGTAGGTAGTCAGGGTCGGGGTTCCGCCCAACCATTTTCCCTCCGAAACTGGCCTCCTTTATTTTGAAGTTCCGCCTTGGAGAGTCCTCTTTCCCCTTTCAAAAACATCCGACACCATCTCACAATTCTGAAGTGGTAGAATCTTCGGGTGTTGCGATCCTCCCATAAGTTCTTGGACTGAAGTATTCCGACGATAACAAAGCCCCGCCGCAATTCTGAGTACCTCATATTGCTGTCATTTTTTTTTTTTTTTTTTCAACTTGGCGTGACTCCCCACTCTTCCGTTCCCCTCTTTGAGCCGTTAGGCTCTAGGGAAGAATGGTTGACGACCCTGTTTTGCTTTTTCTCCCCAGTCCATTCAAGATCAATGTTTCTTCTAGCTTTTTTTTCCCCCTTTTCGAATCCGATATGCGGACAACCTTCCCCGAGTAAGAATTCGCGGCCCATGCCCGTGGTGCGGATCCTTGGATTTATAGGCCCCCGTGTGCGCTCTAAATGCAAGGCGTCTTTGCCGTAGTGTTATGATGGGGGGGCTGCTCTATCCCACCCCGCAAATCTTTTTCCCCATTATCCCCCTTCCCCCAAATCAGAAAATAAGGAAAAGGCGCAAGTTTTTCGTAGAGTTGTTTATTTTTTTTTCCCCCCACATTTTCTTCAGCTGGGATTCGAGCGGCTTTGTGACTCCTTCCCCATCCCCTTTTCAATGAGGCGGTTCGGACGCGTTTTCTAACCCCGGCAGTGGGTTCTTTAGGTGGGCTCTTTTCAGGCTCCCCAGAAGCTACTTCTATTGCTATGACCCGTTTTTTTCCCCTTTTTCTTTATGTCTCCTTTCTTTGTCCCTGGTCGAACCTGCCTTGCTTCCCATCGGTATGAGGATGAAAGTTTTTTTCAATCTTTCTAAGGCTTCCCCCCCTTTTTCATAAAAGCCTCCTCCCCCGAAGTCCCCTTTCTACGCCCTCTTCACAATGCGATAGACTCTTCGTCAATAACGAGGTTGAACCAAGTGCGCCAGCAATCATCCTAGGCTGCCCGGAACCCTCTTCCCCTAGCGTTTTACCCTGGAATCCAAAATGCTTGAACGGCCGAACTCCCCCCCGCGGTGAAAGTGTTGTTTTTCCCCCTTCCCTAGGTTTGTTGCCGGGAGTGAGAGGTTCACATGCCGCATCTCCTTTCTTTCTGAGCGCTTGCCTTCTCCTACCCGTTCTTTTTTTCAGTTCCCCCTTTTCCAAGCTTTACTATGAAAAGCACACTCCGTCGCCAATTTTTTTGCGCCAGAGCTTTGTCCTCCCTTTTTTTTTCGATTAGGTCCCCCCCCTTTTTAAGTTTGGCTGTACTTCGGACGAGTAGCTTGGAGGTCTCCCGTTTTCCTTCGCTGTTCTCTTTTAGAATTTTTCCCTTTCCTTTACAACACATCCAATCTCTGGATCATATATTGTTTTGGCGGCCTCCCCCTTTTTGGCGTCGTTGTG
>Ga0179593_1309422_pt1 | contig 12545 bp, 15 predicted proteins | sample CZODoug2_1_08_16_FD_185931 | JGI IMG/M metagenome (GOLD analysis project Ga0179593, IMG submission 185931) | Vadose zone soil fungal communities from Angelo Coast Range Reserve, California, USA - CZODoug2_1_08_16fungal (PacBio error correction) | ecosystem: Environmental > Terrestrial > Soil >... | reverse complement strand
TGGCGGTTTGACTGTTGGTTAGGTCGCAGATCTGGTTACGTTCATGAGTTTTGTTCAGGTTTTGCAGGGCAACTTGTAGAAGACGCTAGTTCCGGAGTAGTTGTCCCCCCCTTTTCCCCTCCCCCCTCTGAGAGTGCCTCTTGACGATTTCTTCCTTTTTTCTCGGCAGTGTCAGAGCATCAGGGATGGAGCGGTGATTGCGTGAGGATCCTGTTCGAGGGCTCGATTTTTTTTTTTAGGGGAATAGCAAAGCTCTTAACTCATGTTTTTATTTTCTCCTTCCTCTCTCTTCCAAGTCAAAAATGCCCGTTGTAATTTTTGGTTAGGCACCCCTAGACAACTGTTCCTTTTATCGGTTTCGATTTTTAAGTGGTTTCGTTTTTTTGCTCAGAGCAGTTCGGGAGAAGTCCGTCGTGCGGAGGAGATAAGAAAGTGGAGTGATGACGCTGAAGGGCGTTCTTTCTTCCGTGTTACTGCAGAAATGGATCTGGCATTGTTTTTTTTCTTTTTCCCCCTTTTGGGAATGTATAAAAGTTATCAACTTTCTCGGCAGCTTCCTTTCTCTTGGTTAAAAAGGAGATATTCCCCAATAGCTCTCACCCCTTATCACCGTAGCTATCGGTTGCCTTCAGGTGCTTCCTATTCTTGTATGACCTTTTCCCCTCACTTTTTTATTTTTGACAGATAGGCCCGGCCTGTCCAGCCCCCCCCTCCCCTCGTGCGTCCCCCGCTGCAGGCGCGCTGATTTTTCCCAGGTCCTATCGTTCTTAGTCGTCTCTCCTACCTCCGGAGCAAGCTTCTACTGTCATAGCGCACATCTTTCTCTCGCCCGCCGTCAACTTTTCGGCAATCCTTTCCCTGTCGGTCTTTTGTTCTTCTCCACCCCATTATTCCCCTAGTGTAAACCTGCCACAGAACACATCCCCACCCCCCCCATACCCTCACCCTGTTCCACGCTCCTCTGATGGTCACGAAGCTGGACAACCTGGTCGTCCCTCTCTGCTGGCAATTCCCCCGGGAACCCCGTGACGAAAGGGTCCCCGTTATCGCGGAAGCTTGAACGGTCCTTTTCGCCTTTCACCTTCGGAAGATATTGTCGTCATCGCGAGGCTGTCTTTAATATTGCAGAATAGAATCGGGTTACCCGAACCCGCATAGAAGAGCGCTGACTTATGGAGGTGCTAGCTTTAAACTTTACAACTCCCCCCCTCCCCTCCCCCCGAATACGGAAGTCATTTCCACCCCCCTCCAACCTCCTACGCAGTTCAGGCCGTTTTCCTTTACGCCCCCTCCCCCCCCTCCTCAAATTATTTTTCTTTTCGAAGCGATTCAGCTTTACCTCATTGTCGATCCTCTTTGAGCTTTGCACATATAAGGTACCCGGTCCCCCCTCCGCTTCATACCCCGTGCTGCCCCTTGATCCCCCAACCCCCCCACACCCTCTTCCCCTCTTTTTTAGCGACGGGGTACGACGCGTCCCATCCCTTTCGCTTTCAACATCCAAAGTACACAGTAAACCAAACCCAGAGTTTGAATCACTCTGCATCCGCACCACCCTCACGCTAATCCTCGCCCCCACCGTAGTTCTTAATGATTTTCTTTCATTTACCTCTTCCCTCACGCCATAAACCGAGAATGATATTGTACGACTTCGAGTCGATCCTCTTCCATGTTCTCGTTTTTGCCTCCAGCCGTCAGGCTTTTCCCCTTTACTTCCAAGCAAGAAGTCTCCTCTAGACGGACGGGCCACTGCAGGGCCCTTCCCTCTTCCCTTGTCCCATTGTGGGGTGAAGGGCTGGGACGGCTCTTAGAAATCTGGTCCCACTTTTCGGCTGGCTACCTATTTTTTAGAGAGGATGTGGGACGAGGCGCACACGTCCTTTCTACCTGCTTAACCGATGATTTACTTGAAGCGATCCGCGCCGAAAGACACCTACATTGTTACCTTTCCGTTACTCATTTTTTCATCCTCCTGTTTGTCCCGCGAGAAAGGGCAAGGATACATGAAAAAGAACAAGCGCTGTGCTTCCCCCCTCTTCGTCCCGATCCTTCCTCCGACGTCGACCAGCTCTACCCGGAATCTTTTTTCTCATCCTTGTTTTTTTTTTTCTGCCGCTGGGTCTCTTCTTGGTATCAAGGAGAGCTTATCGGGCGAATGCCGGGACATGCCCCTCTCTTGTTCGTTCGCTCTTGTCCCGGGAGATGGGACCACAGCATCTTCCTTTTTCTTCTTCAATTTGGTAAACCTGTCCCCGTTTTTTTTTATCTATTCCGATATAGGATGAGAGCAGGTCGATTTATCGTTTCTCCGTACCATTCCAGCTCTTATGGTCCTCGGAACGACAGTGGGCCGCTGGTTGTCAACTTCTTCTAAAGTCCATGCCTTCCATCCAACCCCCAAAACAACCCACAAAGATTGTGCTACTGCGTCATTGGCTTTTTTTTTTTTTTTTGCCCTTGCCAATCTCGAGCTAGGATTTGAGTTGTCCTGTTGCACTCAACGGTACACTTTTTGCATGTCCCTCGTATCCGAATAGAAAGTGCTTACTAGAAGGTCCCCCCCGCTGTTTATTTTTTTCTGGAGCCCATCTGGTAATGCACGTGCCTTGTCCTTTTCAGCCGCCTTTGTTTCGTACCTCCGATCTTTTCCTGAGGCGCATGATCACGCATCTGTTTTGTTTCCCTTTGTCCCTGTGTTCATGTTTGAAATGCGCCAAGTGCTTGGGCCTCCTCCTCCCCCCCCCCCCCCCCCCCCCCCCCCCCCCCCCCCCCCCCCACCCCCCCCCCCCCCTCCCCCCCCCCCCCCCCCCCCCCCCCCCCCCCCCCCCCCCCCCCCCCCCCCCCCCACCCCCCACCCCCCCCCCCCCCCCCCCCCCCCCCCCCCCCCTCGATAACCCTTTCTGTTCTTCTGTTTTTTCTCAGTAAGGTAAAGGCACGTGGTCCTCCCTCTCCTGTCTTGTGATTCTCTATTAGCTGCCAGTTTCTCGTTCCCTCCTCCCCTGCTCGACCCAGGAGATGACCTTTCCCTTTCTCGTTTCAGGACCCGGAACTTACCCTCCTTCTTCTTTGCCCCCGAGTGGAGGGGTAGTTGTGGAGACAGGACCTCTTTATCGTCGATCAGTAGTCGTACTGTCCTTCGATCCCTCCATCAGCTCTCTCTTTTCTTTCTTGTTCCTTTTCCTTCACCGATGCGATGAGCCCATTCCCGTCCCCCGCTATCGGATGACGACAAGATCTGAGCCGGTTTTCCCGGGTTTCAAGTTGCGATTCATGAGTAAGAGGTGAGACCGACCCCCCATTTTTTTTTTTTTTCCTTCCCCGTTCGTGTCTGCCGCAGAGACCCCCATGGGTCACGTAATTTTCTCCGGAGGGCAAATCCCTTTTTATCCCGTGTCCAAAAAGTTAGTTTATTTGTTTTTCCGATGTTGTTCGTTGTCTTTTTTTCCCCTATTTTTCTTCCCCTTCGTTTAAAGAAACTTGGGAAAGGTTGCGTTCCCCTTTTTCCTTCTTCTGCTTTTTCATCGCGCATATATTGCGCCTATGCAAGTTCTCCCGCTTGCGTCCCTTTCCCCTCTTATTCCCCCCCGATCAGAGAGAAAGTCGCTGAGGATTAACGTTCTTTTCTTCCCGTCTTCTGTCTCAGGCGAGTGTCCCCTCCCCCCCCCATATACCCCTTACTGTCCCTTCCCCCATTCTCGGCATCAAGGCCAGTCCCCCCCTCGACCTGAATGCTTGTTAAAGTGGCTCTAGCCGTCCTCTTTTTTTCCACCTCCCCACCTTTGATACGGACAGAGAGGAGGTATGCGTTCTTTTTTCTTTCCCCTCTGCAAACCCCAACCAACACCCCCCACTCCCCCCCCCCCCCCCGAGCCCCTTCTTTCCCCTCTTCTTCATCCTGCGAGGCATAAAATCCACGTCTTCTCCTCCTCACCCTCTTTCCTTAGCAAGGAATGCATGGTCGGCCGACCACCCCCCCCCGACTCTAGAAAACAGACAGTCGACCCCTCTTTTTCTCGCGGTTGTCCTAAAACAAAACCTCAGCAGGGTTTATCTTTCATTGCAGTTAAATTAATTGCCTCGCAACCCACATACCCTCACTTCTTTCTCTGGCTATGTACACCGAAAATTCGGCGCACGACCCCTTCTCCCACTGGACTTTTTTTTTTTACTTCAAACCACCCCACCCTTTCCCCTCTAGATCGGCTTCATTCCCTCTTTTTCTCCTGAAACGACGAAACACCAGCCGTTCCCTAGCCACTTATTCCCCCTCGAAGGAGTGTATCTTTGGCCTTTCCCCCCCTTCCCCTCGAAGTCTTATAAAAATGGTCCTTCGCCGGACCCCCCCTCATTTTTTCTGTTTCCCCCCTCTCGCGAAACTCCCCCGAAACCATTCTTTCTTTTCCTCCTACGCCGTTGTTTTTCTCTCCTGTTTTCTTTGTCTTTCCTTCCTTGTCCCGACCAACAACTGCGGGTTGGTTCCGGCGAAGTTCCAATTTTTTCTCCTCTGCCCATGTTTTAATTTGCCCTTTATTCTTTTACATTCACCCTTCCCAGCCGTCCTTCCGGAGAGGAATAGGGCTTGAGTTCGCGGTGGTCGTCTTTGTATCTTTTCTCGGGAAGATTTCGACTACTCTCTTCCTTCTTATTCTCGTTAGCGGGAGAAGATGTCGGTTTCCATCTCCTCGGACCCTCCTTTGCAGTGCTTGGGTGCCCCCGTACTCAATCCCTCTTCCCCCCTCCTTTTAATTTTGGTTATGGAAACCCTTTTCTCACGATGTCCTCCTGTATATGTTTATCGCTTCTTTTCCTATTGTTGGTTTTCCCCTCCACCTTCTTGAAGACACAGGGCCCGAGTGCGGCCGCCTTGGATGTGTGATGCACCCGCTCTCGAGGGCCTTCTCCCCCCTTCTTTTTTTCCTTCAATGGCTCTGCCTTTGGGTTTTTTTGGTTGCCCGCGTTGGTTATTTCCCCCGGGTCCTTACCCCATCTCGTCCGTTATCCTTTTCCTTGTGTCCCCCCCGTCGAGATGACGGCGATCTCCTGCTTCCTTCCTCTTCCCCCTATGGTTTGCCCCTGCACTATTAGATTTTTTTTTTCTCCCCGGGAAGTCAGTTCTTCGTTGAAAAGCTAGGCCTTGATACATCCAGAAGGCTCCCTCGCATCTCCTGTTTTCGGTGACTTGATAGATTAGCGTATCGTCTTTAGAGTATTCCTCTCGCCTTTTTTCTACTGGTAATAGCTGCACAATAATTGATGCTCTTGCGCATAGCCCCTTACATTCCTTCCCCCCCTCTTTCACAAAGGTTCTGGGACCCTTTTCTCTTCCATCGCGCTGGCAAACACAATTGCAACCAGAGACAAAGCGCCCCCCCACCCTTCCATCACGTACCTTGATATAAGAGTTGCGATGGCCCTCCTGTCCGTGAACTGCTGGAGGTCCCATCGCCTTTCCTTGAAATACCTCGGCCTTTCCTCCCCTTTTCCCTGGTCTCCCGGACTGATTGTACCTGCCCTTTCCTCCCCCCGTTTAACCTCCTCATCTCTTCTTTCTTTGAGGAATGGGCGTCCACCTATTTTCCATTTTCTCCCGTTTACTCCTAAACTCATAGAGACTTTCATGATGTTTTCATCAGGAGGGACCAGGTAACGCCTGCCGCCTGCACCCCTCTAATGTAAATCAAAACCAGCCCCAGCCCCCCCCTGAGTCCTTGTTTCGTCTTTCCCGGTCTTTTTGTATCATAAACATCCGTCAATATTTCTCGACGCAGAGACGAGGCCTCCCGACCTTGCTTCAAGATCGACAATATAGTGATCACCCGGACCTCCGCGGAATCCCCCGTGACCGGGCCCCCCCCCCCCTTTGATCACCCCACCCACCCCCCCCCCCTCCTCCACGACGGTTGAGGACGGGACGAACGTGTCACCCCATATCTGCCCGTTTATCATTTTCCCCCATTCCCCCCCCCCCACCGACCCCCCGTCCCCCTACCCCCCCCGATAGGATAACATTCATACCTCCGCCACCCCTCGCTTCCTTTTTCGCCCAAAAAAGCGGATTGGCCGTTGGGTCCCCCCCCCCCCCCCCTTTTTCACCGAAATAGACAGCGACCTGACTAGTAATGAATTTCAGAGTGTTCTTCTAGAGGACCCATTGCATTTTTCCTCTTGTTCAACTTCCTCCTCCCCCCTTTCGCTTTTCCTCCGGGCACCGCTCTGAATAAAGGCACATCTGGTTTGTTCCTTTGCACGTCTTTCGTACTGTACCAGACCTCTTACCCCCCCCACGAACTGTCTTTTTCATTTTAGATTTTCTTTTTCCTTTTTTTTCCCCTCCTTGAGACGAGATAGACGAGATAGACTCGTCTACCCTCTCTCTCCTCCCGACCGGTTCTTCTGGTAAGTCTATAACGGTCACCGCGTGATGTGACTCCAGCCTTTTTTTTCTTGGACTGACACCGCACCCACCCTTTCTTTTCCTCTTTCCTTTTCTATCTCCGTCGAAAAGATAGAACGGCATTTATCTCCTCCTTTTCCTCTTTTGTTTTGATCTAGATCGGGCTTCTTTTAGTCCCTGCGGAGATGGATAGTGAGTGCTCTGATACTCTTGCTTTCGTCTTCAGGTTCTTTTTTTCTCCCCCTTCCGAGGATTCGAGTTAGTACCAGGCCTGGAAAAGGTATAGTCTTCCGTCTTTTCGCCTTCGATCCTCCTTGGAGTCTCATTTAGCCCTGGTGTGTGAGCCTTTCCCCCCTGTGAGTTCCTAGTTTTTCCTCCCTTTTTTTCTTGGATCCTTTTCTCGAACGTAAGGACCTTCCACAAATATGTGAATTGGGTCTCGTGCCCTCTGGCCCCTTCATCTCTGATTCTTCATTGAGGTATTCCGTGAACGTATGTTATCCAACCAGATGGGCCTGTTTTCTCCTCTTTTCTCCAAGTTCCTTTTCCCCGTCCGTACAGCTGTGATGGAGTTAGGCTTTTCAAATTGTCCTTGAACGTTCTATCAGAAGATTTTTGGCTCAGATGTTAGAGCTTTTTCCCCCCCCTTCTCCGGTGACCGACTCGGTTTGAGGTACTTTTTCTTTTGACAGTTAACTGAAATTTCTTGTAAGCCCTTTCCCTGTCGTCCCACAATGCTTGCTTGATCTTTTTTTTTTACTCAGGGAAAGGCCACTTGGTATGAAGAGTAGTGGGCAAAGGGGTTTGCTCTTCTCTTTTTTCATGAGAGGACCTCAATCGAGCCTGCCTGCTAGAGTCGAGAAGATCTTTTGTTATTTGAGTTTTTTCCCGGACTTTCCTAGGAGTAGGAGGTGGCGGGGGATTTAGGATATTGATGACGGGCTTTAGGATTCCCCCCACCTTCTTCTTTTCTCTCATCACCCCCTTTCGGAAGAGATCGATGAGGTTTCTGATTCCCCCAGTAGAGATGCGCAATTTGGGAAGGCCAACTTAATAAGGCGTCCCCCTCTATGACATGCCCCCCTTTTTTTTCTCCCTTCCTTAAGCTTAAGAGAGGACAGCCCGTTTCAGTCCCATTTTTCCTCTGACTTTCCCCTCAAGTCTACTGTCCGAAGGTCTTGTTCCCTCTCCACGCGGATTAGCCGTTTCCCCCTCTTTTATGTTCGTGGGAGATTGTTTTTTTTATTTTGAACCCTTTTCCCTCTCTTTTTTTCATTTTTTCCCTCCCTTGGGAAAGGATCGAAAAGGTTTTACGGCTCTTTTTCCTAGCGCTAATTATTCGCTAGGACAGTAGACCAGATGAGCTCCGTCGCCCTCTTGAGTACAGCTACAGCTCTCCTTTTTCTGTTTGAGATAGCGAACTGCTCTTTAGTGGATGTTCAGGCCAGAGGAAAGAACCTCACGTTACGTCCCCCCTTTTTCTCTATCTTTCCTTTTCCCTTACCCCTCCATGACTGATTTCATGCCTCTCCCGCCCGCCCCCTCTCCGGTGAAACCTTTTTTCAACTCCTTCATTTCTGGTTTTTTCCCTGATTACAAGATGTCAAAAAAACCCCCCCCTTCCCCGAGCCTCTTCTGCGACACCGTCCAGAGAAAGAACTCCGTTTCTTAATTTCCCATCGTTCTTTCCCCTTTCCCCCTCCTTGGTCTTTTCTTTTTTTCCCTGATGGTCATGCCGACCCCAAAGCTGAAGTCGAAACCGCCCCGATCGACCCTCTTGTTCTAGTGGTTGTTCAGTCACCACAAAAATTATTTCGGGTTGCTGTCAGTTTCTCCCTCCTTTTTCCCCCCTCACCCCCGGCACCTGGGCCGGGGTCTTTACCCCGCCTTCCTCCCCCTCGAAACGTTCCTCACCTAAGGGCGGCTTTCTCCCCCCCGCGTTTAATCTACCGAAGAACACGCTCACTCGCCCTTTTTATACTCTCCCTTCTTTTTCTTATGGACAATGGACCACCACTACAGTTCCCCCTCTCGCAGTGATTCTCCAATGGTCCGGAGCGACGTACCCACTCATTTGTCGTTGGTAACACTCTTTTTCCCCTCCCAACAGAAAATCATCTCTCTTTTACGTCAAGAATAAGTTGTCGTTGTGTTAGAGTCTCTTGGCTTTTCTCTGTTTTCCTATCTTTGGTCCAAAGAAAATGAGGAGTTGGTCCGTTTTGCTGCCTTTGTATACCAGCATGGATTCGGTGCGGGTATGTGGAATTTTCTCCTTCCACCTGACGTCTTCGCTTTTCGAATCGGGTGGCGAGTTAGTTCTTTGGTAGTTTTGTTCTTCGCATTTTTGATCTTTTTTCTACCTCCCCGTAGGTGAGGATAGTTTCGCTTTTCTTCTTGTTTTTGTTCATAGCACGTCATTCAAGACATTTTTTTTCGTGATTTTTTGTTTTTTTCTCATTCAGCCAACATTTCCTTTTTCGTACCCCCTAGACCAGATGTTCGCATTTATCTGTCGCGTCCCTTTTTTGGTTCGTCCGTTTACCCTCCGTTAAGGGAGCAGGCCGTATCGGTACGCCCCTTTATGTTTCCTCCCTTTTTCGAGAGGGTTCGATTCGAGTGTGCCGCCTTGGGTTGTTTTGGTCCAGAGGGGTAACACACGGTAAGCCCATCTCCTTTTCTCCCTTCGGAGGTCCCCTTGGTTCTCCTGCTGCGATACGCTGTCCAATAAATTCAGTCTCCGTGTTGCCTGTTTGACGAAGAGAGTTGATCCAGGTTTCGTCCCTTTTTTCTCGGGCCAGCCTTCCTTCTCCCTCTCCGCCTTTTTCCCGAGCATCTCGAGTCCTCTCCCCCCTTTTTTTCCTTCTCGCCTTATGTCTTCGCTCTATAAGCGCTTTTGCAGTTTCTTCCCCTGTCCATCCTTTATGCGTTTCCCCTATCCTCCCCTTTCTTCCTCCTGTCCCACTTTTTCTGTTACAACTTTTTCTCCTAGTGAGTGTCCCAACCCTCCCACCCGACCACGCGCCAACACACCCTCACCCCTTTACTTTTGCCAGATTTAACTTTTTCCGGTGACGATGGACCGCTTTCCACATGCGAGGGGGACGCCTGGCTGCCCTTGTGATTTTCCCTTTGGTTTCTCGGGCTAAGCTGTCACTTACTTTAGACGTTTCACCTTCTCCTCCTCTGTAGTAATAGGGAGTCATGGGAAGTTAACTTAGTGAGCTTACCCACCTTTTTATTAATCCCCTAACCCTTCCGTAGATCTGCCTGATTTCGTTCCATCCTGAGACACTTCTCTCCCCCTCTGACGACTCAGAGCCGTTAACAAGCCCCCGACCTACCTCCCCCTCCCCTTTACTTTCCCTTGCTTTTCCTATCCCAAAACGCCAGTCCCCTTCCCCCGCTATAAAGAGGAGATGCTGTCTCTTTTCCCCTTTTCCCTCCATATTCTAGTGCCCTCCTTTCCCCCCCCCTGGAAGGGAACGGAGTACCCCAACCCCCCCCCTCCCCCTGCCTGTTTGCGAGAAGGTCTGCAGAAGCGAACACTCCCCCTTTTTTTCAACCCCCCTACCCCCTCGCAAACGATCTTCCCCCCCTTTAGCCCCCTTTCTGCTCCGTTTCTTTCCTCTTCGCCAACAAAAAGGAGGATGTCATTGATGCAAGTACCCCCCTCTTTGCTACGCCCTCACCCCCCGCCCTTCTTCGAAGTCCCCGAGTTCGATGTCCGTCCCCTGCCCGCTTTTTCTCCCCACGAGGAGTGCCGTTTTAATAACGCAAGCAGCGCATCGCTGACTTTCTAATTTTTTTTCCTGCTTGCATTTCACTGAACCTTTTTTTTCATTTGCTGGACCTTCTTCTTTACGACCATCTTCACAATTTTCTTCGAGGACCTTCTTGGATCTTGGTGGACGAGGCGAAAACGATCCTGGGAGACCATTGCCTCCCTCCTCCTCTCTTCGCCTCTCCGACAGGTCACAGGCCCTGGTACTTATCAGCCTTTTTTCCTTGGCCGCCACTCCGGGACAGGATGAAACCACTTCAAAAGCGCGTTCCGTAGGAACACATTTCGTCCTTAGTCTGACCAGCTAGCCCCCGGAATCTCTCTATGGATCCTCCCTCAGTTTGTTGTGTGTCTCTTTTCGCCTTTTCTTTCTCTTCGGCGGCCCCCCTATTCCTGCCTTAACTGCCGTGAATTCACGCGCTTTTTTTCGTGTCGACCCGGTTTTCGTCTTGGCAGCAACCAGAAAGAGGCTTTTTTCTTTACCCCCTTCTTCCTTTCTTCAGGTTGCGCCTGATTTCTCTCTTCTTCTCGCAGGCGTAGCAATGTTAATAGTGTGCGCCTCGTCCCCCTTCTCGAGTCAATTTTTTGTTCCATAGGCAGACGTGTTGCGTCTCCGGCGTAAGTCCAGCCTCTGCCCCCCCTGCTGTTCCCTTGAGGCGAGCGTGCACTTTTTTTTATGGCCCCCCCTTCTCATTCCTTCTTTGCGGGTCCTGTGAAGACTAATCCCCGATGCCTTCCCCTTCCCTTCTAAAGCAGGCTCGCATTTCTGTTCTTTTTGGCTTTGAGCAATTTTGTCACGAGGCGAACGGCAGATAAGAAGACGGTGTTTCGCTAGATTGATCGCCTTTTTGACGGGATTTTTTACAGATCCGGTTGCCTGTCCTGTTTTGGTGGTCCCTTTCCTCTCCTTCTTGTCCCCGTAGGCCGTAGCTCAAAATTGGGGCTGCTTTTTTTTTTGTGGTACTTTCCCGGAGGGTCTCCCGCGTCCCGTGCCTTTGTGAATTCTCTCTTGCCCAGATCCGCCGCTTGCTTCCCTCCCGGACGATGATATCCCTTTTGCGCGAAAGATTGAGCTTGTTGATGAGTACTCCTTTTTCCCTTCTTCTGCGTTTCTGCGGTTTGCTTGGGTTTCCCCCCTTTCCGAGAGTAGTACGTCTTTTTTGCTTTCCCCCTGTAAAGTAGGTAGAAGAAATAAGGAATCGTACCTGCGGCTCGGCTTTCCCTTCCTTTCTATGCTTCCACGGGCCGTCACCCTCCCTCCTAGATGACGACAAAGAATTCGACGTGTTTTTTTCACCCTTGAGAAAGGCGTTCAGCTTCCCGCGGACAAGACACTAGTACCTGAATTTTTTATTATTTCCTTCTTCTTTCCCTCTCTTGTAGTTATTTAACGGAGTTGCCATCCCCCTCTTCTAGCAGTGGACACAAGGTAGTTGTATTTGGGTGGGCTCCTTTTCTGTGTCCTGCTTTGGACCATAATTGTCCCTCTGTCCAAATTTTTTCAAGTACCAGTGTGGAAAGGGCTGCGCAAACGTTTGATTTTCCATGCGCAGATTTTTTTCATATTATTTTGGTCTCCTATCCTGAAAGTTCCTTGTTTTCCCCTCTTGCTGACGTCCCAAGCTGAAGCCTCCCGCTTTCTTCGATAGAGCCCGCTTGCTCCCTCTTTTTTAGGATGTATAGGCTTTCTATGTCCCGTACCCCCCTTTTTCAGTGACGTTCAACTGGTTTTTTTTTTACAATCTCTGTCAAAGGAACTTGTCAACCCATCTCCTTGCCCTATGAAGGCTATCCTCCTCTTCCTGTGTTGTAACCCGCGAACTTCCGGCCGCTCTTTTTCCCTCTTGACCTTACCCCGCTGTGCCCCCACAACCCCCAAAATGCCCAGATCCCACTCGGCGCACTTTTTCCCCCTCCTAAGACATCGCGCGCTTTCTCACTCCCCTTTCCGTCTCATCACGGGCCGGAGCCCGTACTTTTCTCTCCCCCCCCCCCCCATTATGTACTGATAAAAAAGATAACGTAGAACCACGTTTTAGGGTTTTTTCCCTTACCCAAAAATTAACGACAGTTGTGGCTGAATGAGTCAATTACTTTCCTCTTCCCCACGCCCCCTGTCGTTTTCTCTTGGTCATTCCCCCCTACATCGTTCGCCCGCGAACTCTCCTCCACTAAGAGGATAGTCGGATCCGGATCTCCCCCACTCAGAACCCACCTCACTCAATCTCAAGATTACTCTCCCCTGAAGGCGTTCTGGACTCATTCCCCTGTTCCACATGACTACGTCCCAACGCCTTCCCCACCCATTTGGCTCTCTTCCCCACACAGTAGTTGTCGTGTTGACAATATCACGCGACAACTCCCCCCCAA
>Ga0179593_1300878_pt1 | contig 12545 bp, 14 predicted proteins | sample CZODoug2_1_08_16_FD_185931 | JGI IMG/M metagenome (GOLD analysis project Ga0179593, IMG submission 185931) | Vadose zone soil fungal communities from Angelo Coast Range Reserve, California, USA - CZODoug2_1_08_16fungal (PacBio error correction) | ecosystem: Environmental > Terrestrial > Soil >... | reverse complement strand
ACACGTTCTCGCAGAGCAGGTGTTTTGATCTATCCCCTCCCTGATAATCCCAGCGGCTTTCCATCATAACGTTCGATCCTTAACGACTCTTTAGATTTTCAAACCCGGGGCTACCGTCTTTTCCGTTACTCCCCCCCCCCCTGCGCGCTTTTGTTTTTCTACGGAGAGGAAGGACCCCATTCCCTCTCACAACCCTTAGCCTCCTACCGTTTCACCATCCCTCGTCCCTTTCCTTTTTTCCCCCCGAGGCTACTTTGAGTGTTCCCTGAAAGCCGCCCCCAACTTTTTTTTTCCTACATAAAGAACGACAATGTTTTTCTGTACGGTTGCCTTTGTTTGAACTCCTCCCCTGGCATGGCCCAGATACCTGGGACTTGAGGAGTTGCGTCCCCAATTCCCCAGTGATGGGCAAATGGTCTTTTTTTACTCCCCAGTTAGCCCTTATGCCGATGGCACCCATATTTCATGTGCAAACCTTTTCATCTTTCCCGGTCACTGTTTTGATGGTCATTCACCTCTGTTTTCTGGTGTGGCTCGATTTGCATCTGAACCCCTCCGCGCGCGTGATACCTCGGCTACCCCTGGAGCATATACGATGGCGAAGAACATTTACTCCTTCCAATGGCGTTTCCCCCTTTGAGGATTTCAATCGAGGTGTTGACTCTAGTTCGCCTTTGAGAATCGCTTCTTCTTGTAATCTCATTCTGGACGTTATTCTTGCGCTAATAAGTGGCTGTCTATCCAAGAAGGTCTCTGCAACCGACAAGTTAGATTTCGAGATATAATACATAGAGCTTCCTCTCCCGGATCCGTTGCGGCAATCTACCCGGGTCCGAACCTTCCTCCTCGCTCCGACGTCCGACCCTCCCCTCCTTCTCGACAAGTTCTGAAACCCACCCCTTTTAACCAATGACTTTGACATTTATGAAGTGTCAAAGTTTTCGACGTGACGCGGCCATCCCACGCGTAACGCTCGCCTTCGACCGACCAATTTTTGCTAAGCTCCCCAAGATAAGACCCTTTCTTCTTTTACATCAAGCTCGTTGCCCTCCTGTTTTCCCCCCCCCCTCCGGAGTGTTTTTTTTGCGATCTGTGGGCCTGAAGTAATTTCCATTGTTCCGGTATATTTTTCAAGTTAACAACCGAGGTTCGACTCAGGAGACAGATTTTTCCCGTATCCGGTCGCATCTTCGGTTTTTCCTACATTCCGCCGCCTCTCGTTTCCCCTTTGACTACTACACCCGCTCGAGATGGTAATTTTCCGCTCCTTGGCTTTGAGGTCCCTCGGAATCGCGTTCCCTGCAGAACTGTCCCTCAGCGCCGTTTAGTCTTTTTCCCACCAAGAGAGTGGTCCCCCCCACTCCAACCGCCAAAGGTAGGCGCCGACCTCCCCCTTTGCCGTCAGACCCTTCCGGGACTATCGATTGCGCGGCAGTGGCTTTTCCCCTCGGGAAGATATGTGCCCTCCCCGGAACCAATTATACCGTTACGTCATTTTTCTGCATTTAATTGACAACAGCGGCTGCCTGCAGCCCTATTCGGTAGTTCACCTGCAGTTTCTTCTTAGGAATTCACGAGCGGCGTAATGACCCCCAAGTTTATCCTTTGGTTCACTTCCTTTCTGCCTTTTTTCCAACAGCAAGTAAATTTTTTTTCTTCCCGCTGTTCCTCGGAAACACCCCTGTTCGCCGGTCCTTTTTGGGCCGGGGGGTTTTTTTTCGCCGGCCGGGGAAGATTGCCTTTCCTCTTAGGCCTCCAGTCTTGTTTTAAGTTTGAAGTCGTGGTTCTTTACAGGTTTGCCAGGGGTGGGGGCCGGTACTGGGTTTTTCTTTGTCGCGGAATGGTCTGGCTGGAGTTGTGTTTGTGTGGCTGCCGCATGTGGGTGCAAGGTAGTTTCCCCCTCTACATAGAATGTTTTTAATCCCTTCGGTTTTTCAGTCACATAAGCGTCTTTCTTTTTCCCCTTCAGAAGGCGCCGACACCAATTCCTCTGACCTCCTGTTTGTCTCGGAGTCTGAGAGTTCCTTCCTCGTTGTAAGCTCCACCCAATCAGACTAGAAGCCTTGATGGCCGCTCCCCTTCTTCCTTGCCCGCAGGATCGACACTGCCCTCCCCTCCTTTTTCAGCGACTAGCGAGCAAGCCATCGGTCCTCAGAAGTAGCTGGCCGAACATGTTCAAGAAAGAGTTCTTCCTCTTGTAGCTTGTCGCAGGTCTTCGCATTTCGGGCGAACGCTACCCTTTTCCGGACTTGACATTAGATTGATGACGGAGTGTCTGCAGGCATGATCTCCCCGTCGTCCCCTTTTCGGCTCGGGCGGGTGTTTCTTCACGATTGAGACGGAAGTTCGCATGTTTTGCTCTTTATCGTCGTGATGCGCGGCGGTCTCCCTTTTAGGCCGAACTGTTCCCCCCCTCCTTCCCGGTTAAGTCCCCTCTCTTTCTCCGCAAGCACCCCCAGTCTCCTTTGGAAGCCCTGAGACCTCGCCCCTTCCACTTGGGCCCCGCAGACCATGACCAGAAGACCATATTGCCCGAATGCTATAGCCGGTACCCTTTTTGAGGAGGTGAGCATTTCTTTTCTTTCCACCATATCTCCTATGTCTATCCCCGTTGTTTTTGTTTAGATCTCTCTGGCTTGTGAGCCACGGGCTAAGATATACTCCGATCCGGGTTATTTTTTTCTTTGCTCCATTTGGTCTTTTCGGGATCTTCCCTGTTCGGTCCTCGGGGTTTTCTCCCCTTTCTCCTGTCAAAGAGAGTTCAAATTTTCCGGGCCGCATCTGTACCTGTTTGGGGGGTTTGGACAGAGGAGTTACCCAGGTCTGAATCTGACGTTGCAATTACGGTCGAGAATCGCGACATGATGGTGTGCATTTCTAAGTTTCTTTCCCGGTTCCCCTCTCTTCTGTTCAGACCTGGTGTTTTACGACCCTTTCTCTTCTTATCATTACTCATTAACCCTTATGTCCCTCCCGAGGCACATCCCGGACTTTTTTTCATTTACGCAGAGGCTTCTTTTTGAAGTGTACCAAATAAACTGTGCTCTCTTCCCTTTCCGACAGGTAAAGATATTCCCTGATGACCTATGTTCGAGAGTGTATCTTCTTCGATTTCACACTGCCTTCCAGCTGGCGTCCATTTTGTATCGTTGGTAATATAGAATTTCCCCTCTTCCATCTGCCCCTGAAGAACGATTCTTTTTGCTCGACGGATGACTCTTGCTTGTCCCATTTAGGTCACCTCCGGCTGTATTCTCTATCGATCGGGTTTCCCTCCGTTTTTTTGCCTTCTGGCGCAACTCGACATTTGGCACAAAAGCGCTTCAGAGAACCCCCCTTTCCGGTGTAACGCTTTTTCTTCACCCCTTATGTTACCTCTCGAAACCCTTAGTCACCCCCTACATCACCCGGACCAGCCCCCCACACCTTTTCCATCCCCCCGTTTGCCGTATACTCCTTTCCTTTCTTTCGCCCTTCCTTTCCCGCCGTCGTCAAAGTTTCGCTTCCCAGTGCCAGTCCCCTGTTGACCCCTTATACCCCCAGCCCGGGCCCGGGTTTTTGGGCCCCCCCGCAATTGTTCGAATCCTGGCGTATTCTGAAAACAATCCATCTACTTTCCCATTGCTTTTTCCGTCTTTGCCCCGAAGGTTCGCGACATTCCCCATCAACCCCCGCCCAAATTGTTCACGGGTCGAAGAAAGCTATTTTGTAGTCTGGTCCCTTTTTGTTGACCCCTTTTTTTTTTTTTTTTCTCTACTCACTACCGCAGTTCTTGTTTTCCCATATTGGTGGAGACCCCCTCCCCCCCCTCCTTCTAAGATCCGCCTTGGTCTTGGTATTCTTGAGTGCTAAGGTGCTGAAAAATCTTTTAGCCCTCGGTGTCGGTGCTGCGCCTCGATCAGCCGTTGTGTTTTTTTTTCTCTGCGCTCGGCTGCGCCGAGTTGTCTTGTTATTTTTGGGCGTTTTTGGCATTCCCGGCTTCCTCTGCCTTTTTGTCGGGTCGTTAGTATTTTGCTAACATCAAGAAGCCGTATTTTTGGGACCCCCCCCATCAGGAGCTGGTTTCTTTTATGAATTTTGAGCGGCGTTATCTTCTATTGATTGGTATCCGGGATGTCTTTGGTTGTTCCCTTCTTGCTAACCCGCATTTGCTTCCTACTCCACTCTGGCCTGATGTGCTCTCCAGATGATCGTTATCTCTAACATCCAACTTTTTTCTCGCTTGCCTAGCGATAAACACACCTCCCCGCTCGTCCATGTTTAAGATGGATTAGTCTCCCCCCGAGAACCCTCAAAAGAGAACCGGGTGAACTTGGCGTTTTTTAGTTGTTTTTTTTTCAGTTCATCGTTTTTTTTTTGTGATTGCCCTAGTTGTTTTATTTTTTTGATTGGTTTTGGGGATTTTACGGTTTGCCCTATTCTTAGTTTTCTTCCGGAAGTGTGCCGAATTTCAATTTTGGTAATTTCTTCGCTTGCCATTCAATTCCGTCATCGTCCCCCCCCTAAATTGACTTTCTAACCTCACCTTGGAGGTTATTGCAGATTCCTCTTTTGCTCCCTCCTTTAGTTCATCGTGTGTTCTAGTCTGCGTGACATGACCACTTTTTCTTTTCTATAAGATTAGACCTGCTCCAAACATTGTCTTCTCTTCCGACTTACTGGGCTTTAAACCTTTTGTCTTGCTTTTCCCGATGTACTCGGTGACTTACGCCCTTTTTGTAAGAGGTCCACCCTTTTTCTCTTCTTACTGTTTTGAGACACTGTCTCTCAAGCTTTTCCGCCATATCCCCTGTAATCTCACTGTCCTTCTACAGGTTCCCCCCTCCTCCCCCTCCACAGCAACACCCTTCAGGAAGAGGTGAAATGGCCTGAATCTTTTTTTTTTTATTTACAAGACTCACCCTATTCCGCAATCTTCCAGTTTTTTTTGTCCCTCCTGATGTAGTACGTTCCCCGCACCTGCAGGACTTCCTTTTGTTCGCTGGCTTGGCGTGGTTGTTTCTTTCATTGATTGCTTGCATTGCGCTACTAGTTCCCGTACGGTTTCCGGGAATGATCTTTGGGCTGCGTAGGCGGGACGGTTTCATGCTTTTTCTGGCGGGCAATTTTTCACTTTCTAGTAGTGGTGACCCCCTTTTGCAGCGCCGAGGTGGAGTACTGTTCGAGGACTTTTCGTTTGTGCCCGATCTTCTACGTTAGTTTGAAGTCGCTCCAAAGGCCCTGCCCCCGCGTTTCTTTTCTTAGGTGTTTTATTTTCTTCGCAAACCCCTTTTTGGAATCCCTGTCGTCCCTGTTTCCTCTCTCTCCTCCTCTTTTTTTTTTTGATGATCTAAGGGTCCCCCTTTCAAAGTTGGAGATTTGCGCTCTCCCGTTCTTTCCCTTTTCTTTGACCCTTCCATCACTTAGCCCCCCCCACGACCGAGAAAGAGCTTTTCCCCCCCGGGAACGTAAAGTTATATCCGCCCCATAGCTTCGCTTTTGATGGCCCAACTAGAATCCGATGGTTTCTTTGTTCTCATCACCATCCTGATGCCTCACAGATCCCCTCGTTTGGCTCCTGGCCCTTACGAGGGAGAATCGCGTCCGCGCCCCCTTTTCTCTCCGGATGCACAGGGCAGCGATTACATTCGCCTGCCTGTTCTCTTTGTCCCGTTTTATCATGTTTTCTGGCCCTGCACTGTCTTTTTTCTGCGCGTAAAGTATAGTGGGTGCATGGTTCCTACCTAAAAAGTCTCCTTTGACCACCGACTTCCGCTTCCCTGAGGGATTTCCCCCAAAATCTATCGAGTGGCCCGGCGAGTTCCCTTTAATTTAATTGTGTAGGAGAGTATAGATTTTTTTTCCATTCCCTGCGTTATGAATTCCCCTTTTTTTCAACGAGAAGATAGATGCGATCGTACATGCTCTTTTCCCCTTCCCATTTTTGCCCGGACTGCGCAGGAGCCTCGGTTCGACTCTCGTTTTGCCCTCCCTTTTTTCTTGCCCTCATGGGTAAGTCCCTATGACCCCCGAATTACTCAGTGTGCATCCCCCCAGCGCCCTGTGAAACAGCCCGTTGAGGCTTAGCTCATATTCTAAGAGGGTGTCTTGTTCGGCGTTTTTTCCCAGGACCCCCCTCAAGGTCTAATCTTTTCCGCGCACTTCTCCCCCGCCTTATGAAGCCAGACCTCACACCATTTTGACCCTCCCATTAACGAGAGACGAAGAACGTCCGCCCGTCCCCCCAGGCCCACGTGAGTCCTTCCCCCTGAGTCAGAACAAGGCCCCCGGAACACGGTATATTTTTCGACGAAGGTTCAAATGAACGCTCCCTCACCCTTTTTCTTTATCGTTGATTTTCCCCCCCCTCCTCACTGCGAACCCGGGCCACGAATGTTTCTGATGATCCCCGATTTCCCTCCCTCGTGGTCATGCCCTCCCCTTCATCCCCTGATGTTTCCTATGAGAACAAGGGTCAACCCAGCCCTCGCCGTTTGTTTCGGTTTCCTGCGACACGGCCACTTCGTCTCTCTCGTGATGGACACCTTTCCTTCTCCCCCATGCTTACGACCCCCTCTTTCCTTGAGTGGTATAATGTTCCGCCCTTTTCTTTTGATTTTTGTTGGGACGTGTGTTTCTCGTCATTCCTTACCCGATCGACGATTTCCCCCCTGCGCCTCCGGTGTCGATCTCAACGTGCTGCCTTTCCCTCAGCAACCCCCCCATTCATCACCTCCAGACGGCTGGTCGCCGCCGTCCATCCTTGTTCCTCTGATCGGCGCAGAAGTGAATTTTCGCCCCTGTGACCAATTTCATTGCCCTGATTCGCCGGAGTGCAGCTTGATTTATTTTTCCGGCCTGCATTGCACAACCACAGAGTGAAGTTCTCGCCTCCCTAGCTTAGTTTCCTCCGATTAAAGGTCCATCCCTTTAGGAGCTCACGAGCCCTTTTTCCACCCGCCTTAATTTGGGATGGTTCTTTTCTGAAAATAGACAAGTATTACTTTTCCCAATTCCAAGTAGGATTGGATTGTTTCAGTAAACTCTTATTTTCTCCCACTCTTTTTGCAGGTCCAGGGTCCGGGAACTTCGGTTGGGGGTGTTTTTTTTTTTTCTTTTTCGGGCTGGACGCGGAGGGCCCTGGTTCCCCTTTGGCTTGGGGTTCGGGACCTGGTTTTATGACTTAGAAATGGTTTTTCCCCCTTTTGCTTTTTCTGGGTTGCCGTTTTGTTCCGTCTTAGGTTTAATGGATGGGTTTATTTTGTGTGCTTTCTGGCGAAGCGTTGCAGTTGGTGGATTTTATCCCCCTCTCTCAAGTATGTAGCGAGGTACAGGCGCCTTCACCACTTCGGTTCCGGCAAAAATAGTTTTGCGTCTTTTTTTCACCGCCAGATGTATCAGTCCATGAGCCATACGATTTGGTAGCTCTGTCCTTTTTTTTGTTAGGATGTTGTTTTTCTCCCGTCGCTTCAGCTCCACCTAACTTTCCTCGGTCATACGGTATGGGTACCCCTTCCCCTATCAAGAATTTTCTTTTCAGACACTGCGAAATGTAGACGAAGTCTCCCACTCTCGCCGTCTAGAAGCCCCCAGATCCTCGGCGATGAGTGCCCCGGGGACTGCGTTTTACTTTTTCTTTTTTTATTGCGTGCGGGTTTCTTATGGTGCCGTGGGGCCGATGTTTTGTCCTCGTTTTTTTTGAAATTCATCCGGAGTTCCGTGTCCCCTTAGAAGGCTCCTCTCGTGAGTTCCTCCCGTTAGGAAACCTCTTTCTTACAGTTGAGGTGATTTTCCTTTCCCCATCAGCCGTTAAGTCCTGTCTATGCTTACTTTCTTTGGTATCGATGTTCGGTATGAGAGGTGAGTTGGCGAGTGCTTCTTCCCCTTATTTTGCAGATCTTTGTGTTGGGTGCCCCCTTTTCCTTGTTTTTTGGCGCCTTTGTTCCCTCCTCCCTTGTCCCCGAGCTTTGTTTACAGGCAGGTGAGAAGCAGTTTGCCTGTTCCCCTTCCCATCCGATGCTCCCGGACCATATCCCCTTAGACGCGCATGGCAAATTTCTTTTGAGAGGAGTCTGTTTGAGCAGGCTTGCACAAAGAAAGATATTCTTTTTCTCCTCCTTGGCTAGAGCTTCCCCTTTTGGGTAAAATCTTCTTCCCCTCTCTCCCTCCCCAAGACTCCGATACCCCGTTTTTTCATGATTCCAACGTGTATTTTCCACTGAAGGAGAGGGGGGTTTCGACCGTGTTTTTTTGACTGCCCTTCGTCCCCCCTGCTGTCAAGCTTCAATGTTTTGGCCTTCGGCTCTGTAATTCGCCCTTTGAGTGGCTGGGCAGTTTCTTTATAAGCTTTTATCCGCACCTCCCAGCTTTAACTGTCTGTCTTCCCGTCCAGAACTTGGCGGACGCGCTGTTCCCTTGAAAGGTATAGAATTCTGAGATGTGTGGGTTGATCCAGGAACTTCGTAGGCTGAGGGCACTCTTTTCCCGTATTTATCCCTCTTTAAGGAAGGAGAGTTTCTCCTTCCCGAAGAGGCATTAATTTATATTTTTTCCCTAAGACACATTATTCCATCTGACCCTTCCTTTATCCCCGGCGTCGACGATAGTTTTTATGAGCTCTACTCTTTTTTCGATGAAAACTTTACCCTTCCTCTAGTGGCGATCATTTTGGACCCTGGGTCTCTTTATCCCCTGTGCATGATTTGGCTAGGCGCTTTTTCTAGAAAGATTAATGAGTAAGGGCGAGCCTTAGACAGAATTCCTTTTTTGTATTTCTCCATAACTTTTTCTTCGGAGAGGGTTGACCCGAGGCTTGGCCAGGGAACAGTTTCCCCTATGCTCGCTAGTATCCTTTTCCTTCGGTTTCCCCCGCTTCTGACCCTTTCACCCCCACTCCAATCAGCCTCTTCCCAGTCCTAACGTCACCAAAACAGGATACATGTTGATAAACCTCCAAGAAAGCGATTCAGTCCAAATCACCGTACAGGATCCGGCCGCACGCTAAGGTCCCCCTCACCCGTACGCAATTCAAGCCGTCTTAAAGGACGAATTTCACCATGCCATCCACCAAAAATCCTTTTCGGGAAGGGTCTCCAATTTTCCTCTCCCCCTGTTCCGAGGAACAAATAGAGTAGGCCCCCTAACACCCTCCTCTACGTTTCTTCTTTAGGCCCGCCGATCCTCTCTCGACACCGAACCATCCCCAACAATTCCCTGGGACATGCCGATTCTCCTTTCTTTAATTTCTTCTTGAATGTCCCCCATAGGTAACTCCGCTCGTGAGTGCAGCCGCTGTTTTCGCTCCCCTAGTCATTAGCATCTGACCACGAGGTCAGGTCTGACTTTTTTTTGCCTTTTGTGAAGGTTTAGTCACGCTTGCTTCAAGTGGTTGAAGTTGCCGAGAACATTCTGATCTCACCGTGTCGGATGTCATAAGCTTGGAAGGTCCTATATCATTTCGGTCGTATTCCTTGGTTGAAATGAACCGCTCTTTGAGTCTTTTTCCCAACGGGGATTTCTTTCCCTGTGAGTAGTATGTCTATTGTTTAGTTTACCGCATAACCTATTTTACCCTTCTGGCCTTGAAAGCCCAGATATTCTCCTTTTTGTCTGTAGGTCAGTTTTTTAGATTTCGTAATTCCTTCCATTTACCGCCGTTTTTTTTATCCTTGCCTCTGTCGGTCACTTACCGGAGCCTGCTATAAACCTGGTTTAACTGGGCATACCGCTCCTCTTTTTGTCCAATTTTACCTTTTTCTGCCATAGTAAAATAGTCCCCAACTCCACGACGTTGCTGACGGTCGAGACCCTTTATTGAAATCCTTTTGCAACAACAATTCCGACTAGCCCGTCCTCTGGTTTGATTTCCTTCCTTACTGGAAGGGATCTGCTTCGAACTTGCCAGAGGCAAGAGTGTAACAGTTGCGGCCAGCAGGGTGTTGTTGTTTCGCCTATGAATTGCAGCTTTTTGACTGTTGATGCTGTAAGTTCCTCGGTTTTACTTGAGTTCTTTTGGTTTCCGATTGGCTTATCTTCTTATTTCGTGAACTCTTCTTTTTTACCTTTGAATCCCGCTTCTTTCCATATTTTTCTTGAAGTGCTCCGACTTTCCATCGATATGCATCTACCCAGGTCCAGGTTTAGTGAATCCTTGAATCTATTTCTCACATTCTGCTGGACCGGACCATAATCGGATTTCCTGGAAGATGCTAAGCTCGTCCCAGTACAACCCCTTTCTCTTTTTAATGTACTCCCTGAAGGGGGATTTACACCTCTTTTCTATGTACTATGTATTCGGCTCCCCCCTTCTAGTGAGTTTCTAGAGGTTTCCAGCCTTCCAGTTTTTGTCTTATGAAAGAGCCACCTCCCCTGAACTTTACAAGTCATGTTGTTCTCGATTTACCTGTGTTCCCTCCATATAGGCTATGTGCCCCCTTCGGGTTCCCCTGCCTACTTTTCTTTCTCCTTTTGTACACAGATTGATCCCTTCCAAGTCGTTCTCAGATGTAGATTATTCCTACGAACTTGTCGTCCGGCGGGTTGTGTTCTGTCCTCTTGTGCCCTTTGAATTTTAGCTCGGCTAGCTTGTCCCTGTACCACTGAGTTCCTCCCCTTCCTTTTGTCAGAGGTGCCTGTCTTTTTGCGGCGGTCCCCACCCTTGCACTTCCCGTCCGCTTCATTTTTCTTGACACTTTTTCCTCCTCCCGCGCTTAAGTGTTTTTTTAACGAGGAAGAGCTTCCTTCTCGAGTTTGTTCGCGATACTCCACTTGGCAGTTCCTCCCTCAAGATTTCCCTTCCGAGGTGTTCGATCTTTTTTTTCAAAAAAGCTAGCATCTTATTGTAAATTTTTGTCATCTTTCACCCCCGTTTTGTTCTCTGAGACGGTAAGCTCACACTCCGTGCCCGACCTTTTTTTCCTCCACGAATGTCATAAGAAACGCCTTCTGGCCTCCGTTATCTTTGACTTCACCAGCACTCAGAGGTTCCAAACCCAGCGTGATTTCGTCAGCTTTCATACGGTTCCCCCTTCCAAAAATAGGAGCATGCAACGGTCAATCTATTTTGACTAGGCCTTTCCCCTCGAATAGATACACCTTTCGGTCACCTCTCTTTCCCCTCCCTCCCGAGCTGTCCTCAAGTGGTCTTCCCCCGTCTCTCAGATCTCCCCAAGCCGACCCCATAGAGTACTTCCTTACCAGTCCCCTCTACATTATCGTCCAGGTGTTTTTCCCCTTACTCAGGAGATTGAAAGTGCACATACTTCTTTGTCCCCATCTCGTGATTGCCCCACTCCCTCCCCTCCCCAAAGTATAAGGCCCCTCTTTTCCCTAGCCCTATGGGTGAACACCCCCCCTGGTATCGATCCGTTATTGTTACCATTTCCCTCCTGGCCGCGGCGTCTCTGATCGTACAAAAGTTCCATTGCCCTCCTGAGTCTGCTACTTTCCCTCCCGCTTTGTCTCGCTGGCAAAAGAGTACACTCCTTTTCAAGTTTTTCCAGCCAATGCCTTTTCAATCCATTTTTTCGACCGAGGTCGGATCTTTTCGTTCATTTGGTTTTCAATGAAGTCATTATGTGCCTCCCTACAGTTTTTTTTCTCTAACCGGTTAATCCTCCTCAAACCGACACCTGTTTCTTCCTGCTGCACCCAGACTTCGATTTTGGACCTCTGGACAGGCGTCTTTTTAGTCCACTATCATATAATAAAAGGCCAAGTCCCTGTCCCAGAAGCTTTCCTCCCTCCAAGTACCCTAAAGACCCCAAGAAAGGAACACCCGGACCCCGAGTTAAACAGACTGCATCACCGTATCGTCCGTCCGGCCCTCCCCTTTCTTTTCCAGCATTGTCAACCATTAGGTTTTCGGCGCCTGACTCCATTTTAAACTCCCCCCCCCGACCGGTTCTAGGGCATTGCCTTCCCAATAATCCACTTTGCGAGGGATGTAAGTTTTTTTCTTTTTTTCTTCAGTGGGGCAATTCCCCAGTACTCGATGGAGACCCAGTCACCAACTGGACGAATGGACTTTGGCCTCCTTTTCAGCCTTTTCAGGAAATCAGTCGAATCCTCTGTTTTTTCCTCCTTTCCCCTGCCCACCAACTGGAACCTCGAACTCTGATTTCATTCGCCGAGATCGGCTCGGATTAGCGATACTGTACGATAGGACCCCAGCACTAGAACTTCCCACAGAAGCCGCCTGCCGAGTCCCACCCCCCTTTTGCCGGTTGGGACACAGCAAGTAAACCCCCGAACGTCTGACTAACACGATTACATAGATTTTCGCAGCACCCTCCATCCCCACTTTAAGCTCTTCGATCGTGGTCGAAGAAGGAGCCCAAAGCGACATAACCGCTTGATATCACAGCGGAACCCCAGTATGTCTCCATGAAGTAGTTTCCTTCTTCGCTTTGCGTTCTACCAGCTGAGGCTAGAAGTACCTATGGTTTCCTCAGGGCTAGCACTCAAGCCTAATTCTTCTATTTCAAGATGTTATTTACAATTCCCCTTCCTTTTCTGTTGGTCTATTTTTCCTACTTCTGACCCAGGACACACCACCGTTTAGACGG
>Ga0179593_1524483_pt1 | contig 12546 bp, 16 predicted proteins | sample CZODoug2_1_08_16_FD_185931 | JGI IMG/M metagenome (GOLD analysis project Ga0179593, IMG submission 185931) | Vadose zone soil fungal communities from Angelo Coast Range Reserve, California, USA - CZODoug2_1_08_16fungal (PacBio error correction) | ecosystem: Environmental > Terrestrial > Soil >... | reverse complement strand
CCTTACTTCCCCCTTTGATCGGAGACGCGTCTTTTACATTCTACGAGCGCTATGTGGAGACGATCATATGTTACCACACATTGTGTCCCGTGGCACATGTTTTACGTTCTTTTTTCCTCTTCTTTTTCTCAGTCCATTCAGCTTTGCACGAACAGTCTCGTCCCCTCTTTTTTTGCGCTTGCCCGTCCCTGCCTTCGTCTTTTTTTTCTGACAGGCTTGGTAAAGAGTTTCACGCTATATAGTGCATTTTCCTCCACATGAGCCCTTGGGGCAGGGTCACAACAGGAGCTTTTTTTCTTTCCTGCCGCCCAGTTTTGGCAGTCCTTTTCGGACAGTCTTTGCTGTCGGTAGTGTTCCTGGATTAACACGTTCCCCACCTCTTCAGCGCCGCTGTCAGTTCATTGTTAACGATCCTCCCTCGCTTCTGCACCGGACTCGGCCGACGCGGCGTTGAACATCCTTCCTTTTTTTTCTATTCCCTCCCGTCTTTCAGTGTGACTCTTCCCTTCGCTTGGTATTTCACGCGTGGACTTGCACCTTTTCTACTGACTCTTCCCCCATGCTTCACGCCTTCTCTTTTACCAGTGCACTTATCACCGGCGTTACCCATCAGGTAGTGTCTCTCTGTCTCTCCCTCCCTTCTTTGACTCAGTGTGGCTCTGCGAACTGTTGCACTAGCCGCATCACACACAGTTTATCTCATGTTCTACTTTCTTTTACTTTTTTGCACTTAATGACTTTTTCTTTTGGTTATGATTGTGTGGATTTCCCACGTTCGCAGCAATGGTTTCTCTTTTTCCCCCCCTTTTAATACCGGGAACAGGCAGGGTCGTCCCCCAAGGCGAAAACCTTTTTGGTTTCGCCCCTTTTTTCCCCTTTCTTTTCCTTTTGTCAGGGACTTTTTTGTTTTTTTTGGGAGCCGGTACACTTTTGATTCCTTTTTTTCTTGTGGCTAAGTCCTCTCCCCTTTTCTTTCCCGTACCTCACCAAAATGCAGACTTTTCTTCCCAGCCTTATTTACAGGGGTGGTTTTTTTCCCCCTCCCCTCATTTCTTGAGATTGGGCGTGTCTCCCCCCCCCCTTGGCAGTTTGATTTTTCCAAACCCACGGACTCCCCCTTCCTTTTTCTATCCAGTTTGGAGCTATTTGGTTCCTTTTTGTTCTTTTCTGCACTGCCCCCCCCTTTCTCGCTTCGGAGCCCCCCAAGCCCCTTTTCCCCCCCCGGAGATTCCTGATGGTTTTTTCCAAGTTTCCCCCTTTGGCAAAAAACTTTTCCCGTGGAGATCTTTCTTTACCCCAAAGCTGCTCAGCAGGTACCCCCCCCCCCAGGACTTCTGTTACCCTTTCCTGAGCTCCATGCCTGCATGCTCTTCCTTTTTTCTGGACCCCTTGTTCGGCCATTTCAGGTCTGTTTTGAGCCCCTTTTTCCTGTACGCGGCCACTTTTTCCGCGGAAGAGCCCATGACTTCGGTTTGGTGTCCGCTCCCCCCCCCCCCCTTTTTGTTTTTTCGCCCCCAAGGAAGGCTTTTGGTCTTCTTCCCGGCGGCGTCTTTCCTATTTTAATTAAGGGCCTCACGCGACGGCCTGTTTTTTCTTTTTCTTTCGCCGATTTCTTTTTTTTTTTGGAAGTTCTGTCTAGAAGCGTGAGAGGATTTTTTCATTCGAATGGTGGCCCCATGAGAAGAGAGAACCCCCCTTTTTGACTCTGAAGGAGTGACTTCGAAAAGAACTCATTCTAACCTCCTTGAAGACCCTCCTCCCCCCTCTGCCGCAAACCAACCCTTTACCCTTTTTTTCCTTCGAGCAGAGTTTTTCCCTTGCAAAAAAAAATTAAAGACCCGCTAGGCCATCCTCCTCCCCCCTTACAATTAATTTTTTTTTTTTTTGTATTTCCCTTTTTCCTAACCGCGGGGCCCCCCCCTCCAGCGCGGCTCCCCTTCAACCCTGGTCCTCGTCGGACCGTAGCGGGAATCTTTTTTGCTACGCGGAAATCCACCACTGTCCGGGGAAGGAAAACGCATGTGATGAGGGGACTCCCAGGAGAGACTTCTGAGTGTTACTCTTTTTTCCTCGTCCATGATTCCTCATCCCTGTCTCGTGAAGAGGCAATTCTTTTATTTCCCCCCCTCTTGTCGGGACGAAGTGCCCCCCCCCCCCCCCCCCCCCCTTTTTTTTCTTTTGGGACTACACGTACGACTTTTTTTCCGATGGGAGCTACGGCCCGGCTTTCCGTCCCGTTTCTCGGAAGACCTCGCCCCAGCGTTCGATTTTTGGCGTGCTCGGTCGGCACCGGACCCCCACACTTTTTCCGGGCCCCCGGCAAACAGATGTGGTTTTCTCTTTTCCACGCATGGCTTTCTCTTTATCCCACATTCAATTCCGGCTGCCGTCCATTTGCCTGCCGAACTGCCCCCTTTTTCCCCTTAAAACATCTATGTCCTCTCACCTGCCCTTCTTTCTATGTGCTTGCGCGGCAACCCCCCTGTCTCCTTGGGCCATCCCGGGTTTTTTCCCCCCCGGGCGTCACTTCCCGGGAACGTCAATGTTCCTCGGCTTGGGTTTCTCTCATCTGATCAAACACCCTTTTGATCTTTCCTCCGACTTCCAGGACTGAAAGAAACATTCCTCCGGCCCGGTTCTCCCTTATAGGGAAGAAGGGATTTTTTCCTTTTCCCCCCTTTTCGGGAAACCGGCGACCCTTCGCAACCTGCCCTTCCCACAGGGGACCTTCACCCGCGTTTTTTTTTTCCCTTTCTTTTTTCCTTAGGTCGGGCTCTCCCGGCGTCTATGTTGGACGGCGGACCGTCTGCCCACTTTTTTTCCCCGGCGACTGAATTCGGGCAACTGAGTGGGCCCTTTCCCCTTCCCCATTGGGTCATAGGTCTACTGCCCTTTTTTTGCCCCGAACTTATCCGCACTTTTCCCATCATGTCTTGCGTAAATTTTTTTTCCCTTTTTTTTTTTTTTTTTTCCCGTTCCCGAGGCAGTCGGCAGAGCTTACCGGGTTCAAAGGGTTCCCAGCACACCCCCCTCCTTTTTGTCCACCAGAAAGGTTTCTTTTGGGACAATTTTCGGACATGTTGATGTTCGGTTTGCCGGGTTGCTGGGCGCGGGTCGAGGGCTGGGCTGGACCACCCCCCTTTTTTTTTTTTCTGGAGCGAGGAAGGCCGACCCTTTTCCCTTCTTATGAACCCCCTCCGTTGTGTCTTCTAAGGGAAGGGCATAGGTCTTCTTTCCTCTTTCCTTTTCCTTTTCACGGCCGGCGACAGGGGCCGGGCCTCCCCTCCAAGTTTTCCAGCCCCTCCACAATGCCGCATTCCCTTTCCCCTTTCTTTTTTGGGCCCAAAATGATCGTTTGTTTTTTTTGCGACCAGCCTTGCCTTCGGCGCTTCTTGTTTCGATGCAAGCCCCCCTCCTTTTGACATGGATTGCAGTAATTGCCTTTGCTCCCTTTCTTTTTTCAGACCCATGTTTCGCACGCCTTGAGTTTTTCTTGGCCAGTAATCTTTTCTCTGTCCTTTTTTTTTTTTTGGCCCCTTGGCGGTTTTTTTTTTCCCGTTCCCCTGACGGAAGGGATGGATTCCCGCGCCCTCCCCTTTGACCGGGAAAACGCTTCTTTGGAAGTCTTGGTGTGGATTTTGGGCGGAGTTTATTTTAGGTAAATTTTTCTCTCGTCACGAAAGTATTCTTTTTTCCTCCTTTTCCTTTCGACAATGTTTTCTGGGAAAGAAAACCCAGAATTAGCTATCGATTTTTTTTCCCCCCCCCAGATTGACTTCTTCCGTCTCCCTTTCCATTGAAGTTCATTCCTTGATTTCCCAGGGCTTGATGGCCGCGGTTGGCTTTTCGGTTTTCTCGGCCGAACATTCCTTCCGGTGAAGGGCTTTTTTGACGAAAACCTTTTCCTTGTTTCGAGGACATAGACCTTCCGTGCCTCCAAGGCGTTAATTGACCCTTTCCCTTTTTTTGCCCGGCGCGAAGTGTATTTTTCCCTGTGTGTCTCTGCCCCCGCCATGCTTAAGGCCCCCTTTTTAGCTGTTTGCATTCGTGTCTTCGCGAGGATTGTTTCTCCTGGGCCCCAGACCCGCAACCCTCCCCCCTCCCGTGGGCGGGTTCTTTTCCCATAGTCCCAAGGCAAGAGGCTTTGTCCCCTCGGACTTTTTTTTTCCGGATTTTCCCAGGATAACTGCATATTCGTACGTGGCCCCTTTCTGCGGACCTCGCGCAGGTCGTGAGGCGACCCCCTTTCTCCCCGTAGCGAAAAGGACGCCAGAAGTTTCCCGTTGCATTCTGTGGCACGGCCAGAGAATCCGCCTCCTTCCGGGTTGCCAAAAGGGCGATATAGGCCTTTTCCCTTCGCTCGAGCAGGTAACCGGTTTTTTTTCCCTTTGAGGATGGCCGTTCCTTCTTTGTTTTGGCGATCTCCCCGTTCCGCTGTCTTCAAAGGGCCTTTTTTTTTTTGGCGTGGCAGATTTGACCGAGCCATTGAAGAAAAGGTACGTCCCGCTTGAAAGCGGCATCGGTGTGGGTTCTTTTTTCTCCCTTCCAGGCCGATTTCGTTTGGCGAAAGGGGACCCTCCCCCTATCTGGGCCTCCAGGGGCTTTTCCCTTCCATCGGCGATTTCGTCGCGTGTGATTTCTGCATGAGACCCCCCCTTTCCCCCCTCGTGGCGGCAAAACGGGTTTGTTGCCCTCCCCCCCCAAAACCGATCATGCCTTTGGGCTTCCCAAATGGCCGAGTACTCCCTTTTTTTTTTGAAAAGGGAGAGTGACCCTTTTTCCGGTGAATGATGCGAATGTCCTTTCTTGGTATCCTGGCAATGGGCTACAGGCCCTTTTTCCCCCCCGCCCGGCCGAGGTCGGCTTTTGTACCGGTTGGGCTTTGGTGATGTCGGAGCGCATTTTCCCCTTTTGTCCCGCCGTTTCTGGCCCCCCCTTTTCTCAACCTGGCCCTGATCAAGGGCTTGGAATCTTTTTTGTATTTTTCAGACTTTCCCGGGCTTCCCTTTCCCCCCCCCTACCCCAAAAGTCCCCCTTCGTCTCAAAATTGTCCCCCCCCCACGATTTTTTCTACTTCCCCCCTTTCATGTTCGACTCCTTCCTTTCCCCCCCCTCGCAAAGACCCCTTAAGACACCCCCTTCTTTCTGCATTTTTGGTTTCCCCCTCTCTGACGTAGGGGACCCCGCATTTCTCAAAGGGGACTTTTTTTTAAGCGTGAAACCCCCCCCCCAAACAGGTTCACGGCCCCCCCCCCCACGTTCAGTTTCAGTTCCATCCCAACAGCCCTGTTCCCCCCTCTTTTTTTCGGGCCTGCTGTTTTTTTTTTTCATTACAGTGCTCCCTTAAAACAAGGGTCTGGGGTGTGTTTTACCGGGGCGCTTTGTTTTTTTCAGGAAGTGCCCCCCCTTGCACCCCATTCACCCTTTCTTAACTTTTCCCTTCGGCGAGGATTAAGCACTGTTTCCCCCGTTCGCAATGACACGGCCAATATTCCTTTTTTTTCCTTCTCCACGCAACGCTGAAGTCCCCCGCGTTCCTGCGAGTTCCCTTGTCCAAGGGCCCTCTTCTAAACAAGATTTTTCGTCAGCCCCTTTCAGATTCACCAGCTTGCGTTTGGACGACTGTCCCCAAAAGGCGGCCTCCTCGAGATACGTTGGCCCTGCCCTCCTTTTTTGCCGGTCGTCGCGCTCGTAACCTTTTTTTTTTTTTTGGGACCCCACTTTTTTCCCCCATTTTTGACCGAATACCCCCCCCCCTTTTCTTATCGGCACGGACTCCCACCCCGGGCCGGGCCTTATTTTTTTTCCCGGCCACTCTTTGTTCTAAATCCCCCGCCGCTGCTTTTCCCCCCTTGTCCGAAGTCGCTGGCCGGGTCCCGTTCAAAAAACCTTTTCTTGGCCCCCCCCAAACGTCAAGCAACTTTCCCCCCCTCCATTTTTGTACTATCTCCCGCTTCCCCCTCCTCCTTCCTTTTTTTGACCGGGAGAGATAGTCCCCCTTTCTCTTTTTTTTTTCCGTTTTTTATACCTTTTTGAAAGGCTTTTTCGCGAGACCATGAGACATTCTTCTTTTCCGGAACTCTTTCGGCGCTTTCCCTCTTACTTTTTTCGGAACCCATTCCCCCACGAAAGATTCCCTTACTAAAAGGCGCCTCCTTTTTTTTTTTTTTTTTTGTCCGATTTAATGAGAGGGGTTTTTCTGCGGCAAATGGAGACCCCCCCCTAGTGTGGTCAGTCCCCCCCCCCAAGTTGAACCTCGAGACGGGGTGACCTTTTTTTTTTCCCCTTCGGTATTTCAGGTGACGTGTCCGGGAACAACAATTTTCTTTTTGTTTCTTTATCAAATCATTCTTTTTTTTCACAAGCGAGGGGTCCCCCCCCCCCCCCCCCCCCCCTTGTTACCAGGGTTATCTGACGATTTTCCTTTCCTTCCCTTTCTAGAGGATTTGCGCATTGCTTGGTTATTCTGCAAGGGCTCCGTTCTCCTCTTGTGGTTCAGGGAGGGGTTAGTGGCGGTTCTCATAAGGGGCGTTTGGCCGTTCCACTACTCACGGTGGTTAACGCACTACCTATGGTCCCTTTCCACAGTTTGACCCGTTGTGCCCCCCCCCCCCTCTTAAATTTAACTGGTGGTTGACAGTGCACTTTTTCTTTCCTCGGCAACGGTTCGCAGTCTTTTTTTCGAGCTGCAATGTCCTTCCCCCTGGTACACCCGAAGGGCTTTTTTTCCCCTTTTTCCCCAATCCCTTTTGCTTTTTTCGCACGGGAAACCCCCCTTTTTTTTTTTCTTTGTACGGGAACTTTTGATTTGGGTTTTCCTTCCCTTAAGGTCCTTTGCGCCCCTTTTCCTCTTTAGGCGCCGGCTACGTCCGTTGCCACTACCCCAAACTTAGCACAAAATTGCAGCCCCTTCTTTACCTGCCATGTTCTCGCATCTGATTTTTGGCGCTCCCCCTTTTTTCGTCGTTTTTTTTTCCCCCTTAATGGTCTCCCTCTTCCCTCTATCCAGTTTGCTTTTTTTTCTGTCTAGGGGAACAAGGTTGTTTGTCTTTCTCCAATATATAGACCCCCCTCTTCGGAGCCAATCCCTTCCCTTTCCCCCCCAAGACTCTTTCTTGGTTTGCCCCACCCACAAAAAACCCCCCTTGGGCCGTCGGGAAAGGGGCTCCCCTTTTTTTTTTTCCTAATGCTCTTCGCACACCCCCGGGATGCAGAAGGGCCGACGCTTGGTTCCCAGTTCACTTCCAACTTTGCAAACTGCATGAGGGCAATGGCCCCTTCTTTTTCATCCTTTTTTGGAACACAAGGTCCATCAGACTCCTTTTCCCCCTCCAGTCGAACTTTTCTCCTCTTTTTTCCTGTACGAGGGAAGGCTCCCCCCCTTCCATTTTGCCACCTCGGTTTTTCTCCACGACTGGTCGCTTTTTTTTTCTTTTTCCCAGTGTGGCAGGCGTTTTTGCGGACCGTCTCTTTTTTTTCCCGGATCTCGCCAGATTCTGTCCTTTCATTGTCTTCGGCCAGATCAATTTTTTTTTTTTCCTGTTGGCCGGTCGACAACGACTGCCTGGGATGTGGCGAAAAACCCCCGTTTTTGGATGTTGCTTTTTTCAAGGCGCATGGTCCCCCCCCTGGTCCTGCAGATTTTCCCTTTTTTTCCAAAATACGCCGCCCCACCCAATCCTGGGCCAACTTTTTTTCCCCCCCTCTCTCCCCCCCCCCCATATTCCAAGATTTTTACCCCCGCTCCACTTTTGACAACGTCTCCTCGAGCGCGCCCTCTAACATCTTCCCCTCTTTTTTTCAGGCGCCTCCGGTTCGGCCATGAGGAGTTTCTTGGTACTTCCTGTCACGTTTTGATTCTCAAGGCGGAGGTGTCCCACTCTCTGTGGGCCGTCTTTTTTTTTTCTTCGGCTTCTGTCTCTTCGGACATGATTTTCTTCTCTGGTGGGACGAGGCCCCAATATGTCAGTTGAAGGAGCATGGTTTTAGTCCTCCCCACCAAGTCGACTATGGTACCTTAGGGGCAGAATGTATTCCTCTTCCCCCCCCCTTCTCCACTCGGGTCGATCCCTTTTTTCTCTCATGGAAGGTGATGGCCCCCGAACCAAGGGACCCCGGGCGGGCTTCTTGCTCCCCCAACAGATGTTTGCCTTTACTTAGCCGGCGAGGCCTTCACCATCAATCTTTCCCCTTTTTCTGAAGTACCCCCCCCCCTTTCAGGTTTTTCTGGCCGAAATCTTTTTTTCTTTTCTCTGTCGCGACCCCCTGTTTTTTCTGGCAACCTTTTTTGGACATCCATCCCCCGCGCACCCGGACCAAGAGCTTCCTCTGGGTCAGAGGGCATGAACGTCAATGTCTACCTTGCCGATCGAAATCTGTTATCAACAACTTGGTTCCTTTAGCGGACAGTACCTGCCCTCCCACCCTTTGGTAGACCCCCCCCTCTGTGAACGCATCGCCTCCAATCAGTCGTCGTTAAAAAGGTTTTTTTTTTTGGCCCGGACACTAGCCACCGCCCCCACCCTTTTTCCCTGACGAAATAAACCGCTTCCTTCGGCGCTCGGAGACCTTCCCCCTTACAGTATATGTGGATTTTTCTTTTTTTTCCCTCCCCCCCAAGGGTAAAGGACAGCGCTCTGAAGTCTGTTTCCCCAATTGTTTTCATTTCCCTGGGGCTGACCGCCTCCCCGGAAATGACCCAGGCCCCCCAATTCGGGCTGGCAATAGTGGGACCGATTTTTTCCGTTAGGCAGACCTTCACCGCTTTGTCGGCCCCCCTCTCATCTTTGGACCCCCCCCCTCCCCTTTTCCCCTTGACGGCATGTGTCCTTCCCCCGGGTGATGGGAGGAGGTGCCTGGGCGGGGCCTGTCGGCCGGCTTTTTTTTTTTTCTTTTCGCGAGGGGAAGGGTGCCGACCTTTTTTTTCTCTCTCGCTTTCATACTAATCCCGTTGTTGTTTTTTGATGCTTTCTTTTTTAGTCGGCCTTCCTAGCATAATCACCGTCCTGTGTGGAAGGAGAACAAGGGCCTAGCAATACTTTGCCCCGCCCGGCCTAGAACAGCCCCATGGCCCTTTGCAGTCGGTCTTGCGGTTTTCCCAAAAATATACGTTGTTTGCGTTTTCCCCCAGGAAGCGGACCCTCCGGGCACCCCCCGATGCTACACCTCTCACTCCACCCCATGACCCCCAGACACCCCCCCCCCTTCCTATCCCCCTCCCACCCCAGCCGGGAGATGCCCTCGTCCCGCCCCAAGAAATGGATTTTTTTCCCTTTTTCATTGCCCGTGAAAGGGAGGTTTCAGACCCCTTGCTTTATGCAAAAAAAATTGCTTTTTTTTTTCTCTGCCGTATAGTAGATGAAGTTGGACCCCCCGATCCGAAAGGAAGTTCACGCCAGCACGAAAACCTTACAGACCCTCCTAACGTTCACGAAGACCCCACCCTTCCACAACGCCGCCTCAGCCCCGACGCCCAGACACTACCTTGCTCCCGTACGCTCCCTGCACCCACGTCCCTTTTGCCATCCCCTGCCCCCCCCCTCTCACCACATGCCAACCCACCTCGCCATCCACTCACCCCACGCCACCTCCTCACCCTCACTTCACTCCCCCGCATCCACGCCGGCAGAAGAGAGATCCCCCCTAGCACCCCTTCTGAATTCCGTGCAAACACTCCAGGGCGGCACGTTTCATCGCCCGCTTCTCCGGGCGGGCCTTTTGGACAGCTTTTTTTTCAGTCATGGTTCATTTTTTTGGAGAGGTTCGGCCGGGCTTCTTTTCCTCCCTTTTTTCTTTTCGCAGACCTCCTGGATGCGTCTCAAATGTTTTATTGGAATTCCGGCTTCCCCTCTTTCACCCCTTCCTCCTTCTTTGGCTCAGAGCCGGATCCCCTTTTTTTCCCTTTCCTTTTTCAAGGGAAGGTTAACCAGCGGGGATGCCGGAGCTGGTATGTTTTCCTTTTCTTTTCCCCCTCTGTCGCGGCCGGTTCCCTAAAACGGCATGCATAGATGTTGAATCCATCCGATTTCTCCCCCTTTAAACGGGTGGGATTTCACGGACAGGAGCGCCTTTTGGATGTTTGTAGCCTTTTTCTACCTTTCTTTTTTCCCTTCCTTTTTTTTACTGCAAAAGCTGTTTTGGGGTTTCTCTAAGGGAAGGGCTTTCCAGAGAAAGTTGGCAAATTTTTCCCCCCCCCCCTTTTTTTCCCGAGGTATTCCGTAGACCCCCTTTTGCCACGCGGCCCCTTCACCCTCCTCCCCTTGCAGACGAAAACTTTTTCCAAGCATATATAATATTGGTCGGCGAACCTCGAGGCAGGTCGAGCGGAACCCCCGCTCTTCTCCTTTTTCCCCCCTCTCTTTGGAGGTCGGACATCGCCCCTTCCCAAGAATCCGGACTGGGCCGGTGTTGCAAGGCTATGTTTTCCCTTCTCTTTCATTTTTTTTCGAGAGAGCTTTCGTACAAGAGTATGTTCTTTCTTCTCTGGGAAGATGGGTTTTGGAGAGGATTTACGAGTTTCCTTCTTCCCTTTTTTCCCCCCGTGCGGTTGAGTCTCCCCCCAGACATTCGTGCGTCCCCCAACTTTTTCTTTTCTCCCCCTTCCCTTGAAATTTCTCACGCGGATTCGGTCTTGCGTCGCAAGTCGATGCGACGGCCCCCCTCCCTCCTTTTTATCTCCTTTTTTTTTTTCGGGGCATCCATCTCCCCCTGTGCAAGACGCGAGACGTCGCGTTTTGAGGGTTCCTTTTCTTTCCCTCCCTTCCCCCCGGGCAAAAGGGACGCCCTTTGACGAAAAACGTTTTTTTTTTTTAACCAAACATATTCCCTTTCTCCTTTCTTTTCCCCCTTTTTTTTTTCTGTAAGCTGAGAAAGGTCCGATAGTGAAGGCTTCTTTTTTCTTCTTTTCCCCTTCCCCCCGATGGGGTACGCTTCATCCTTTCGAAAAAAGTAGCATGAGGCAAATGGGATAGTGGTCCCCCATCAGTACGTCCTCTTTGGGTTACTTTCCTTGGTTGGATGGGGCCCCACATCGCGCACTTCCCTCCCCACCACCCCATAAAAGACCGTACGTTCCCAACACCCTCCAGGAAAACTTCGGTAGTCGGTCCCCCCCTTCTCGCATCGGATTTTTAATATTGGCATTTCTAAACCCCCTTTTTTTTTTCCAATAGCTCCAACTGGTGTCTCCGGATTTATACTCGTGGCGTTGTCTTCTTCTCCACCCTCAGGGAATTCCCGCAACTAGCCACAGATGCCACAGAACCCCCCCCCTGTCCTTTTCCTTTTGGTGCTACGTGTCCTCTCCAACAGAAAACCAATTTTTTCTTTGGGGGTCGTAGGGGGGCACTTTTGACACCCCCCAAAAAGTCCCGTCCCGGCCCCCCCCCTTCCCCTGTTGCGAAACTGCCCAGGTTTCGTCTGGTGATCCTGATGGTTACCGGGAATTTCCCTTTTTCTCCACATTGGCTTCGTCCCTGGTGCGAGCTTTTCTTTTGCATGTCACCCGTAATTTTTTGAAAAACTTTCTTTTTCTTTCCCTTCTTAAGTGCACTGTCACCGATCTCCCCCCCCAGAACACTTCGAGCTTTTTCCCCACCCGCGTTCTCCGAAGCCGGCTTTCCAAGAGACAACTTTCCCCCCTTCTTCCAAGATTTCGTCAACGGAACGTTCCCCCCCTTTTTTCCCCGCTTCGATGATGGATAAAGACCCCCCCTTTTTGGCTTATGAGACCCCCATCGTGGCCACTGCACCTCCTCCCCCTTCGTAGCGATCGTCCCTTTGTGACCCACTAGGACGTTTTGTTTTTTTGCCTGTCATAACAACCAAAAACCCCCCCCCACAATCGCAGGTTTCCCAAGAGGAAAGACCCCCTCTCTCTTTCCCCCTTTTGTCATCATTAGCTTAAGTTTTATACCCCCCCCCCGCCGATCCCCGGACATCACCGGTTGCCGCATCCCTCGCCGGTCAACCCCTGGGATTTAAAACTTCCCCTTCAAAGCCAGTGTACTACTTCCTCCTCCGTGGTTGTTGTTCTTTTTTCCTCCCCGGATTAGTACCACTGTCTTTTCCCCTTTGCTGACGTCGTCCCGGAGCCCCGGGCTTTTTTTTTTTTTTTTTTGATTTCTCTTGGTGTGTTTTCGAACCTCCTCCTTTTTTTTTTTCCCCCCATGCGTTTCCCTTACGTGTCCAATTAGGAGGGCGGTGGTTTTTCTTTTTCCCCCCCGGAACGAAAGCTCCCCTTTTGGCGTTATTTTTTTGCGCCGTGGGCTGAAGGTGTTTTTCCTTTTCTTTTTCTCCCAGGAATAGTGTTTCCCCCCTGTTTTTGGAACGATTGTTTAGACGGACTCCCCCCCGGCGCCTAGGGGGAGGGCAGTGGGACGTTTTCAAACCCCCAAAGTTTAGAGATTTTTTTCATCGCCCAAAAGGGCTTCTTTCCCTCCCCTTCTTTCCAGGGGTTTATATGAAGATATTGTCCCCCTCTGATACCCATGGGATTTTTTTCTTGAGGAAGGATTTAGAGGGGCGCTCATTTTCCCCCGGGGGGGA
>Ga0179593_1368099_pt1 | contig 12546 bp, 13 predicted proteins | sample CZODoug2_1_08_16_FD_185931 | JGI IMG/M metagenome (GOLD analysis project Ga0179593, IMG submission 185931) | Vadose zone soil fungal communities from Angelo Coast Range Reserve, California, USA - CZODoug2_1_08_16fungal (PacBio error correction) | ecosystem: Environmental > Terrestrial > Soil >... | reverse complement strand
TCGGCTTTGTTGATCAACATCAGTTCGGTGCACCTAAGGAGTTTCTTTTTTCCTAAACCTTGCTCGTGACTCACGGTATCCAAGATGTATATCTTAATGATTCCCTTGGTACCCTTGGCCTCCCTCCCCTCAAATTCAGAAATATGTACCACGCCCATCAACAAGAAATGTCTGACCTCCTTTCCCCCTTTTCCCTTTTACAAGTTTTTGGACCCCTTCCGTTACACTGGGCCAAAAGGAAGATGGCTTGGAGGCAGTTCTCGTTCCTGACTCTTCTCTTTCCCCTTTAAAACAACCCTACTTCGTAACAGGCGTTTTCCGTGGAACTACAGAGGTGAACCGTGAGGAAATCCTCTTTCCTTTATTTTCTTTTTTCGGCAGTTCTTCCTTCAATCCCAATTACGGGACGTGCCGAATTATCTTGCGCAAGGACACTAACGAAACCATTTCAGGAATCCGCTCCGGAGTACCCAAGTAGCAGCCTTCGTGTTCTCACCCCTCCCTCGCCCCCCTTCCTCTCGTCCCGATGCACCGCGGCGCAGCGCTCCTATGATTAACTCCTATGTTCCTTCCCTCCCCTCGGGGAAAAGGTTCCCAATCTACGGGTTCACGTAATACCCGCCCGTGTATTCACTCTGTCCTGGATCCAGTGCTGTGCCCTGGGGTCGGGAGGGATAACCAAGGCAGTCCTTATCTTTTTTGGATCCTGTGTGTCTTTTGCGATTTCAGTGTGTATTTTTGGAACCGAAATACAATGGAGAATGCCCTTCAGATCCGGTCCTCCTGACCCACTGGGATTTTCCCTCTTCCTCCTTGGCATCTCAAGGGGTACTTCGGCCCTTGCGTAGCGAGCCCCTGAGGTCCGTTCCAAGATCGAGAACGAAGTTCCAAGTCATTACCTCATCTTTCTGGAAGGTCCCCCCCTCCTCAGATGTCCTCCATGCTCAGATCAAGAGATGAGAGAAAGGCCTGACCCTAGGTGACCTGTTCGATTCCCAAGTTTCGCTCCCTTATTGCTGACCGAGGAAGCTATACACTTTCGCACTCGTATTTTTCCATCCGCGCGTCCTTTATATCTCTCTCTTCTTTTTTGTTGTTTTGATAGATATAAATTGCATCATGTATGATTGAGAAGTGGAGTTTCGACCGTTACGGTATAATCAGAAGTGCCTTGAGCGAACATTGCACCTTCTATCTATTCATCCAAATTTCCACCCTTCGGCTAAGAATCTGCCCTCATCCTCTAAGTTGAGTTTACCGTGCCACAATCCTATTTCTGGACTTTCCCCTTCGTCTCTTATCCCCCTATCGGACTCCGTTTCAGATCTACGACAAAACACCCCCAATTTACATTCGCTTCCCATGACGAACCCTTTCTTCATAGCCTTCCTTCGCGGGAAGCCAGGAGCCAAAATTTCCTTCTTGCCCCCAGGTCCTTTGCTTACACTTCCTCTGGAACCATGACCCGGTATCTGCAAAGGATGCGAGACTGTCAAGTTTTCAACCCCCCCCCCCCGGCCCCCCCTTGCTTCACTGCCTCTTCCCCAGTTGAATAATTTTTTCTTCACGTTAAAAGGATTGATCTCCCAAATTTATACAATATTTCGAGTAAGATCGGAAACGCATTTCCATATTCTCTATCGTTTTTTTTGTTCTCCTTCAGCTAGGTCGATGGATTTGAGTGGATATCACCGGTGCTGACGTTCTGCTCCCCCGTGGAGCTGATCTCTTTGGCTCGTTCTTTCGCACGGCGAAGTTCTTTCAACCTGCAGTAATGATTCCTTCCTTCAGCCAACTCATGGCCTTCCCCCTCGGAAATGCGCGTATGCCCAGAAACTTTCCCTGCCTCATGTTCCCTCCTTTTCCCCCTCAAACCGCCGTGCTACGCATTAGGTTGTTGACCGTTCCAAGAATCCTTTTTCCGTTCCTCCTTCCTTCAATTCAGATGAAAGAAAAATATTACGTTTTGGCCAATATTGGAGGTTTTTCCGAAAGGGAACCCCTCGTGCTCGTCAGCACTTTTAGTTTCTGCGGGGAGCGAGGGATTTCACTTTTTTTCTTCCCCGTTTCTCAACTCCCCGCTTCCCCTAGTTGCTGAAATCAAAGAAAATTGAGTGCGCATATCTTTTTCCACGTGTGGTTCACACGGCAACGATCGTCACACCAAACGCTGTTGTGGCACCGGGGCCGCCCCTGAAGTGTCTTTCCCTTCCTTGATTAACAACCTCTCCGTAACCCACCCCCTGTTCCTTGAATCTCCGTACCAGGATTGTTTTTTCCCTACTGTTCAGCCGGTACCTCCCCAACAATCGGAGCTTTTTTGCCTCTCGCAGGCAAAACTTTTACACCCGTCGGTCTTTCTTTTCGCTCCTTTCAAAACTTCCTTCTTCCAGAGGTCCCGGAGAATTTGCCTCACATTTGCCTGCACAGGACAAGGAAAGGGCGCTTTCCCTTTTTCCCGGGCATACTCAAACTCATTCAGCGCCGGCATTGTTGTCTCTTACACCGCACCACCTCTTGCGCCTTCTGCGCCCCTCTTTCAAAATGGCACTTTTCAATCCCTTATTCAAACAGAACGGGGTAAAGGCAGCTCAATTCCATTCCAACTGCGTTCTCCCCCGGAACTCCACCCCATCCATATTCCCCTCTATGCGAGGCGCAGACGTGATCGTTTTTGGGACTACATCTAAGGGTTCCTTCTGCCTTCCCCCCCGCTTTAATAAACCCCCGCATCCTGAGCTAAGGGCATTTGGATCGATTACAGATCCCGTAACTGCAGTACTTCACTTCTCTGACAGTATTAATAAAATTTGTTTCAGTCGTCTACTGTCCAGGGTTCCCTAACTTCTCATGCTCGCAATTCTTGAGGAGCAACTCATGCGACTGGGGGTCTCTGAAGAATCTTCCACTTTCGTTGTCCCCCCCAATAGCATGACCTTTTCTTATCCTAATAGATGTTTTTTTTTCCAAACATGTGTTTCCAGTGCCCTGACCAATTTCCACTTTCCCCCGCTGTCGGAAAGCTTTTTGTCATTGCACTGTGGATAGCCAGGACTCAGCCTCTTTATTTCTTACTACCCTTCTCCCTCGGCCCACCCCCTTTTCCCCAGGAGACATCCCCTTCTCACGTCCAGACGGCATTTGCTTGCTATGCCCGATTGATGCTTATTGGTTTTGTACACAAATAGTTTTTAACTCCCAAGATTAGTGTCCGGTTTCTGTTAAATCAGTCTTTCTCCATAGGCCTTACCCCTCGGTCCGCGTCGTTATTGATCACATCACCTGTTCGTGCCTTTTCCGCATGCCGGAACACTAGGGAGCTATCCCAATTTGGACCTTCCTTTTCATCCGACTCTCCCCCCCCCCCGGCAATGCCCTGTTTTCATAAAACCCAATGTTCACCGGTCTCCTCGTTCTTGCTGATACTCGTTATCTTTTAGATCTTTAATTCGGGTAGCCCGCCATTCCTCTCCTTAACCTTGTCTCCCTAAGTCAATATCCATGGGAATGTAGAAAAATCGTCACCCCATCAAGTTGTCCCGTAGGTCCACTGCGTGCAGTTACCTAGTCGCCGGCAGTAGATTTAAAACATTTGGTTATCCTGTTCCTTTCTTTCCCCAAAAAGCTTATCTCCCTTTTCCTTGTTTCCAAACTTGGAGGAGTCAGTAGTCTTGATCCATTAAGGAACTCCCTAAGACATGGGCAACCCTGAACTTTTCTTTTCTTTTTTACCTTCTTTCTTCCTGCTGTCACTGTAATAGAGCCGAATGATGTGACCATGACCTCGGGTTGAACAAACCAATTTCTTCCTCGTTTGACATTCTAACTGTTTCAGTTGGCTTCTTTTCCCCCACCAGTTCCCTTCCCCTCTTTCGTTTTCAAAATCATTCCTTATGGACCCAACTTATTTTTTTTTGAAATAATTATCCACTCCCCCCCGATCCGTCTTCTCCTTAGTGGTGCACATATCTCTCTCTTCCTTCAACTTCCCCTTCCACTTTTGTCCTCCGCTGCATAATCTTCTTTTGCCCCAGCCACCTGAGTAAGATTTTGATCTCGGAGTCTTCTCTTCGTCCCCCCCCCTTTCAATGTGAATCTTAATTCATTAGGACTCCCTATCCACCACCCATCCCTCCCCTACTTTCCCCCTTTTTTCCAGTTTTCAACTTTTCCTCCCCCCTATGCCGAGCCCTTTCTTTTCCCTTTCCCCAGGGGCCGTAACCTTAACGCGTCAGCCCAGAGTTCTCCATTTGTTCAGAATCTCCCTCCCCCATTCCGGCACGGCCCAAAACTTTCCTATTGAGTCATTCTCCTTCTGCCCCTCCTGGGCGAAAAATGATGGGAGAACACTTAGAATGTTGATGAAATCGGGTAGATTCCCCTTTTTCCCGTGTGTTCTCCTTTGTAGCCAAGAAGCAACATTACCAAAAACATTCCCCGCTCACTTATTTACCGAACCGCTTGTTTTAACCCCAGGAGATACCCAGTGTTTTAAACAAATGATGGGGACCGCCGCGACCTTTAATCTCTTCAGTTATTCGCGCTTCCCATTCTTCTTCTTGATAAGCATTCGGCTTCCCCGTATGTTATAGCAAGTAGTTCTTTCTTTTCTAAGGGTGCGACAGAGTCAGTTAAATTTCATCTTCTGACATGGTCCTTATCGTTACTGCTTGCTTTTTCTATTAAAGATTTCATCAATTTACCACTGCCTTTTTCCTACAGTCCCCTTTCCTTCCCGGGCCATCTCTCTCTCTCTGTCTTTTTACCCCACAAACAAGTGGTCTGACTAGAATACAACTTTTTCTTCCGCGCGATTGTTCTTTTTTTTTTTTCCTCCTTATTGTAAACAGGCTCATGCCGGTGGCTTTTGTGAGCATGGCTTCAGCCGTCACCCTCGGAATTTTTTTTCTTCTCTCTTCTCGGTATGCTGCTTCTCGATTCCTTTATATTTATTTCTCGAAGAAGTTGTTTTTTGTTGTTTATAGAGGCTTTCCAAGCGCACGGAATAGGCTAGAATTTTCCCCCTCCAACCGTCCTGGCTGACTCAATGATAAAAAGTACCCTTTCATGACGCTGTGTCACACTGTCTATAGTCTCCGAACACCATGTCCTCCTTAGTAATCCTTTCTGTCTCAAGAACTTTTCTCTTTTGTTCTTGATACGGACGGGCTGTGCGGTTCTTACCCCCTTCCTTGTTAATTGCCCTGACCTAGAAAACCCCTTCAACCCTGAGTTTCGGCTTAGTTCCAATGTGCGCCTTTTAATTGCCCGGCATCTCTTCTCCCAGCTCCCTAGACAGTGAAGAGTCATTCGCCCCCGAGCCTCAATTTCTTAGACCTCCCCTTTCCTAGTCTTCCGCTCGGATCTTTCCCCTCGGGAAGGCGTTCCCCTCCGGGTTCTCCATAAGTGGTTTTAAAAGGCCACGGTTCCGCGCCTGGTCCCGGTTGTCTGTATTGCTGATGGTGTTCTCAGAGTTTTTGAAGTTTTCTGACTGTTCTTCTTACCCGTACCTTTTCTTAACAGTCCCCTGGCAACTTTCTGAAGCTCCCATTCTTTCACCTCTTCTGAGTTTATCAGCATTGTCTCCCTACTGAGTTTGTCCTCTCCTAGAGGATACTGACACTTTTTGGCGCTTGAGATTGATTCCAAATTCTACCCTTTTGCAAATCCCTCGGAGACCCTCTCCCCTTCTCCCTTCTTAGCCAATCTTTTTAGAAACTAATGCTAGATCCTCAGCCTTCTTAAATTTGACCCCTTGAAATTTTCCTTAGTGTCGCGTTTTTTCTCCTCCCTTCCCCTTCATGCATCCAGAGTATTATTGTTACGTGGGACGAAGGCTGTCCCACCACACTTCTCTTCTTTTTCCTTCTTCAACTCTGTACTGATCTTTGACTTTTTCCACGAAGCATGCGGTTTTTTTTTCCCTTCATCACTTGCTACGTTCTTTGCAGGCAGGAGAACGTAGAGTTCACCATCTCTTTTGTTTTCACGCGACGGTGGGGTGCTTTTCCCCTCCTCCTTACCTTTGGACACTTTTGTCCCCCCCCCTTTTAGAAGAGCTGTTGAAGGAAGAGTCAGGAGCACACGTATCCAAAAAAGAATTGCACCCTTCCCTCCGTTCTCATTTGGTTCCAACGACGGCAAATTGTTTTACTTCACTTCGCCCCCACGTACGGTCCTTTGAGCCTCCTCTTTTCCCATGGGGATAGTACGGGATCAGTTGCAAAAGACCTCTCCGGCATGCCATTTCGGCGCGGTTTCCCCTGTTCACTTACTCGGTCGTTCCTGCTGACGTTCTCATTTTTGTTTCCACCCCCCCCCTTCAACCTGGTCTGATCCTCTTTTTGCCTCTTCGGAAGTAGACACTTTTCCCCCCCCCCCCCCCTTTTCCTCTAGTTTTTCCCTTCTTCTCTCTATTTTAGCGGTGACCTACGGGAACCCGTGTAAGTTGTTTTTCCTTCTTTGGTATAATGGACAGAGAGCGTTTTCCCTTCCCCCTGTAAGGACTGGAAGGCGGGTCTACAAAGGACCCAACGCATTCCTAGAGATTGAACACTTCTTTTTAATGATGAGTTCCCCCATTCCCGTGAGTTGCTCTTCCTAGTTTGCTCAGTCGTTAGCCGCAAAAACGTTCTTCCTCCCTAATCGGAGCCTTCCTCTTTGCCACGATGGCCCCTCTCTCTTCTTCACGCTCGGCATCTTTTTTGAAAAACTATTTAACCCCCCCTAGCGACGGCAGTTTTTTCTTCCTCAAATCTCGGTAACGAGCGATTTCTTGGAATTGGGCGACTGTATCCCCTTTTTTACACCTGGGTGTCGAATCACCCACCACTCTCTTCTCAAAATCCCTTCTCTTTCCTAGCCCCCCTTTCACGGGAAAACGGTTTTACTTTTCTACGCTCTGTTCTTTTTTGGGTCTTTTTTTCTCCTTCCCCTTTTTTTTCACATCTATGTTCGCGTTAACGGTGAATAGATATTTTTTTCCGGAGTGCACGAGGCATTCCCCTCCTTCCCCACCAGCTTCTTTTCCTTCAATTTGTCGAGCGGTGAACAAGTCAAATTTTTTTGTCCAGTTTTCCCGTTCCTACTGCGTTCCACCCCAGTCATTTTAATAACTAGCTAAGATCGAATTGTCTTCCTCCTCTTTTTCCATTATCTTCCGACTCCGTTGTGTTTTCCCTCCGGCATTTAGGCTTTCCTTTCCACAGTAGATGTAGTTTAACCCCCTAAACTCTTCGTCTGCACCGAGCCAACAAAACTCACCCTTGTTTCCAAGATTTAGGGTGAGTTACCGGGGATTTACCAGATTGGTTATTGCGACGTTAATGACTTTGCTCCTTGGATTTTCCTTCCCCCCGTGGTTCAGCGTTTTTGAGGAAAAGTGCGCCTGATTTGGTTTGCTTTTTTTCGCTACAACCCGTCCAGGCGCTGAAGTCTGTCGCGTTCCCTTTGAAAAATTTTATTGCCGCCCGGAAGTGCATTCCCCCCCCCTTTTTTCCCTGTGAAATTCCCTCCCTCGGTGCAGATTGATAGGCCCTTCAAAAAGGTTTCTTCCCCTCTTTCTCTCCAGACTACTCTTTTCCCCCCCTCTTGCCGTAGCTTCTAGTCCTTTTTTGTTCCTTCACGTTCACGGACTATGACACCCTCCCCTCTACGTAAATCTGTGTAAAGGGCAATTCCTACACGATTTTTCCTATCTCTTTTCAAGCCAAGGCCTTCTGCAAGGTTTCCCACCACTCTGTTGCCTCCTATTTTCGTTTTCTCCCCCTGAATTCTCTTAAGATTCAGTGGGAGGTCTCCACGTGCTACGTTCCCTTTTTCTGATTTCACTCTTCGCCAATTCCTTCCACCTTCCCACCCATCGTCTTTTTTCCCTTCTTACTGTCCGAAAAAACCCTTGCGACGGTCAACGCTCCTTCCTTTTCCTGGACCCTTCATATGACCCGATTGGTCAAAACCGGACTCTTCTTCTGGCGGGGCCTTTCTCTCTATAGGGAAGTAGATTGTAACCGGTTTTACCCCCCCTACTTCGTTTTTTTAGGTTTTCCGTGGAAGACGAGGCACCTTAATTTTCCCGCATTCGTGACTCAGAGTGTTTGTTCTTTTTCTCAGCCAGATTTCACCGTGTCCTCTACGGGAATTTTTTTTTTTCACCACGTTGCCTTGCTCAATCCTTGCATTCCCCCTCAACCCCGGTCCCTCCCGGAGTCTAAACCTTTCGTCCTTGAGGGAGTCTTATCACCTCTCAATCTCCAGCTTGAGGCAAGATTCTCCAGCCTTCTTCCGTCTCCTCTCTTTTAAGATTCTCTCTTCTTCTCCCCGCGATTCTTGGTTCAAATTTTGAGCACGCCAAACCTTTTTTCTTTCTTACCTCCATTTTCCCCTATGCCCGTCTTTCTATTGCCTCTTAACTGAATTTGAAATGGCGTGGATTTATACACAAAAGTTCACTTGCCTCTCATCCGTGTTTCCCCTGTCTCGGGTGAGCTTCAGGTTATCTTCCAAGCCTTAACCTCCCAAACTAAATTCCCTTGGACTGATGCTTCCTAAAGGACCCTCTTCCCTAAGTACTCTCTCATAAAGTGGTTGTGAAGACTTGTGACCTTTCCCTTTCTTTCCTTCTCTGTCCCACCACCTTTTAGTCAGATTCGTAAGTATCTCGAACGAAGTGCCGTCCCCCTCATCCCTCATACTTTTCCCCCCCCCTGCCGACTTCGATTGAAGCACAAGTTATATCGAGATTCCCCTTTCCCTTTGAGGGATTCCCCCTCTCATTCTTCCAGGTTATATCACCTTCTGCTATATCTATTGTTATACGCGTGAAGGACATGTTTCCCCTATTTCCCCTCTCTCCGCATTTTCCTATCTTTTAATACCCCCTCGTGGTTGTTTTTCGATAGCACAAAGTCGCTTAGGGAAACCACGATCAGGTACTGGCACTCTTTGAAAATCCTCTGTTAGCGACCCTTGTTCCAATTCACTGCACCTTAGTCTTCTCTCCGCCCCAATTTACTCTCAGCTTCTTGAAGCGATTTTTTTCCCATCTGAAGGGGCTCCGCTCACCCATTTGATTCCTTGTTTTTTTTAGTTCTTTTTTCTGAATCTACGGAGAGGAACTGTTTTGTTGCCTCGCTATCCAAACCCCATTCAAATTCCCCTCCCCCTCTTGACACTTATGAGTTTCAGAAAGAGGTCAGCGAAGCCCTTAGAGTACCCCATTCCCAACTTGATTGGTTTCCCCAGGACGGAGCTTGCATGAAAATTTAACACGCCACTTCTCTTCCTCTGAAACAAACCTATGACGTTGGGCATGCCGTGGTTACCATCAGAAACCAACGTGCCCCTTTGGACCTGAAGTAAATAGACACGTGCTACTTTCTTTGATCTTTTCTGACCTGTCATTTGTCGCGCAAAAAATTATAACTACCGCGTGTTACTATCTAAACTGATGAATCCCTGATTCGAGTCGAAGAGGGGACTATTTTCCTCATCGATTTAGATTTCTTTTTTTTGAGCTCCCCCACTACGGTCGGAGCATTGTTTCGCTCCTCTTTGAGCTTGCATGGATGGTTTGCGGTTTACGGTAATAAGGTATTGCGCAACGTTTTCACAGTTAGATACCCTTCCCTGTTTAAGATGCTGTTTTCCCCTTGATCGAGACGCAATTTTGCATCGCTCCCTGACCTAGTGAACTAAATGTTCAGTTAGTTTAAAAGTCACACCTCCCGTCTACTCAGTTTTTGTTACCGTCATAATCAGCGGTAAGCCTCTTCTGAGAACAGGCGACAACTCCCCCTCCCATTCTTCCTTTCCCCCCCCCCCCTCTGAAGAGGACTTTTTTTCCCAACTTGATTAGATGAACTGTCCGAAATTTCTTGTTGTGTTCTCTTTCTTCCTTTTGTCGCGGGATACGATGGGTGACGGGGATGCCAAGTGGCTCCCCATATTACATCTCCACTCCGGTGAGAATCTTCTCCAGACCTTGTCTCGAGCAAAGGACGCAAAGTGAGTACCGATTCGTTCTACAACCCCCTAACTGAGTTGATCCCTCGTTCCTTGCCTGCATACGATGTCTTTACCAAAGCTTGAGTACCACAACCAAGGGTCCCCTCTGACGTCCGGACGGTTTTTTTTTGTAATGAGGAAGTTCCGTACCAACCAACATCGGCGTCCTTTTCGTCGGCCGCTTTCAAGGATGTATATGCGCAGATGTTACGACACCCCGTAACCCTCCCCTCCGTCTGGCCCTCCTTATCTTCCGACCCGCAATTCTAAAGCTGTAACTTCCACTTCCTGCGTCTTCCTTTTTTCCAGGCTCGACCCCTTCATCAGCTGCATGTTGTTCTCCTGGTAACCCCCCCCCCCCCGACCACATCTCTAGAATATGAATCCCGAGACAAAGGCACTTCCCCTTTCCTGATCCAAGAACGGTAAGGCAGCAGAGACTTTTCTTTACAATCGGTCGACATTTTTTTTTTTTGACAATCCCCCCCTTCTCATCCCCTTTAACCTATGAGATGCTACGTTTTGCCTTCTTGTGGGACAATACCTCTTTTCCTGTGGAAGGAGGCCACTACTTTTTATTCAAAGACCAGTATCTTTTGACTTTTTGATTCGCTCCTCTTTTCCTCCTTACCGCTATTGAGAGTACAGTCCATCCCCTTTTTGTTACCGCCTGATGATCCCTTTGGAAAACTTTTCACGTTTTTTCAGCAGAGCGTCACGTCTTGGGTCGCCAATAATTTTTTTGTTTTCTCTTTGGCCGCTCTTCCCCCCCCTTTTTCGTTTTTCCAAAAAAAATAGCTAGGACACACTTTTTGCGCCATTGAAAACCCTTTCCTCGTCCTGCCTCCACATCCCCGAGCGTAGTCCAAAGTTTACACAGGTTTCTCCGTGCCCCTGTTTCTACCAGACCTATAGTTAGGTTTGGTAAATAATATTAGTGTTGATCTGAGTAGCCCTTGACCCATTTTCACAGTCGAAAGCCTAAAGACTAGGATACATTTTCTTCGCTTTCTCTCGAAGATGACCGTCCTCTTTTTTTTTTTCCCAACTTTTTTAACGAAAAATTCTCGCTTCTCCCATTTCATTAAATAGGGAAGACAAGATGGAGAAGTACGATTTCTGCTCTCCCAAAATGTTTGGGAGAAATCTGAAAATCTTTAGATTATAAAAAGCTTAAATGGCCCTTTTTTCATCCCCTCACTGAACCTTTACCCTTCGTGTTTAACCTTTATGGAGCCCCTTTCCCCAGTTTTTCGGCACCCCCATCTTGATCCTTGCCATTTTTTTTTGGGAGGGGTACATTTCTTTCGGTGTTTTTTTTTTGTGATATTTTTTGATTTTCTTGCTCTTTAGCATCTTCCATTTCCCCCCTTACCGGCATCTTCCTCGCTGTAAGGTGGCCCCCCTCCGTTAACCCCCTACTTCCCTTTGCCCTCGTTTCACTTGCGCCCCCCGTCTTTCTTCTCACTTCCTTTCCTCTTTTCCCCCATGGCAAAGATGTATAATTTCGATTTCCCTATGATCTCAGTTTTCTTGCAACAAAATGTCTCTCCATTTTTTCCTAACTCAGTTTATCAGGGCCCTCTCCCCCTCCCCCCCCAGCATCCATAACGGCATTCTTTATTTTTCTTTTCCCGGAGGTTCCCTTCCTTACATCCAACATCTTCCGAAGATTTTAAATGAAAGTCCGGGTTAGTCACCTTTTTTCCGTAAAAAATTTTTCCCTTCTGGGTTTTTTTTCCCTGTCCGTTCGTGCAAGTGGTTTCCTTTTTTTTCAACCTTTGATAATGCAAGACCCTTCCGTCAACTTGTAATATCCCACGACCAAAATTTCCCCCCCCTTTATTAATTCCTCCCGTACCTTACGTCGGCACATGAGTTTGTCACCATTCTCCTTCCCCATGCCCTTCCTCCCCCTTCATGAATTCTTCTCCATTCATTCCCGGATCCAGGAAAAATAGGACATTCCGACGGGACTTCCTGAAGTCTGCCCGTTTTCCCTCGGTCGGTCCCAGTCCTCCTATAATCATGCGAGGCTCACAACCCATCACTCCTCCTTCCCTGGCCCCCCTTTTTCCCCTGTCCTTCACTCTCTGCTCTCAGGTTGAGAAACAAATTGTTTTATCACCCTTATTGTCTTCAATTCAAAGTTCTCCCATTTCTTTTCTGCAGTATCACCCCCCAAATTCCGAACTCAAAACCAAGTTTCCTCCTTATTCCTGCTCATTGAATGAGCCCCCCTTCCGTAGGGCTGACCTTTTTTCTCCCCCTTTCCGAATACTTTTCGTGGGTACCCGCTACCCTCTTTCACCGGTTCTTTTATCTCCGGGCCCCTACAACAAAACAATTCCCAAGCTACACCAGCATTCCAACCCCCTCCCCCCCCCCGTGTCACCACGTGAGTTGAAACAGGGGCGTTTCCAAATGTTTGGACTTCATCTCCTTCTCCGTATAACTCTTCCCCCCTATGAAGGTCTTTCTCGCATTTCGGCGGAGCTCTTTTCATCGAACAGTTCTTTCCTTCTCGTTTTCTTTTATGCA
>Ga0179593_1343459_pt1 | contig 12546 bp, 11 predicted proteins | sample CZODoug2_1_08_16_FD_185931 | JGI IMG/M metagenome (GOLD analysis project Ga0179593, IMG submission 185931) | Vadose zone soil fungal communities from Angelo Coast Range Reserve, California, USA - CZODoug2_1_08_16fungal (PacBio error correction) | ecosystem: Environmental > Terrestrial > Soil >... | reverse complement strand
GCGTTTCAGCCTTCCCCCAAGTTCCACCTGAGTTCCCCATTTTTTTCATGTGCCTTTCAGCGTCTCCCGAGCATGAAGAGTACCCAGCCAAGCTATGTTCCACGAGGGTACCACTCCCTTCCCCCCTTTTAGGTAGCCCAGGAACTCGTCCCGCTACTCCAGGCCGGAAACATATATTGAAGTAACGCAGTTGGTCATCCTTCATCTCATCAGCGTTGTACCCCAGAGACGGCTGTCGCCTCCCAGGGCCGCCCGGACTCGGTGTTGTGAGATCATGTCTCCCTTTTCTATCTGGTCCCAAATTCTTCTTAAGAAATGCGCGAAGCGAGATAAATCTCGAAAATTAAAGGAAGGAACGCGGTCTCCCTGCTGGGCACCTCCCTTTTTTGCTTACCGCAATTCCGGAGATGTGATTAATGCTCGCGGCAGAGACGTTTAGGAGTCCCCCCCCTAGGACTGTCTCTTGACCGCCATTGGTGGCCCTACTGTGCCGTCTTTTAAGAGAAGTTCCCCTCTGCGCCTAAGCGACATCCTCCTCTTGGTCGCCATCGTAGCCGATACGCCCTCCTGACTCAAGCGTTTGCCAAGCGATTTGAATGATTCTCATCCTAGTGCTTCCTTGGCTGCAGCTTCCTTTAACGTCATTAGCTTTACTGTCTTCGTTTTTTTCACCCACTACCGGTGTTGTAGGATACCCTAATGTACTGATGGTTCTGCCCCGTCTGCCTAACCAGATCCCTCTTTTTCCGCACCCGGTGACGATCTTCTTCTGAAGTTTTGACCTTCTAAAGCTGGCTCTCTTTTTTTTTCACGTTGTTGCCCCCTTCGTTTCCTGTTTTCCCAACCTTCCCCGAGGGGTACTGCTTGCCACTCGGGCCATTCTCCTGGTTTTTGTTCGAGTGGGTCGTGTAAAGTCGGACTCAAACCCCCCCTTTGATCAATCTAGTAGGAAATATCGTCTTCTTCCTTTTGTATCTCCAACTCCTAGCATGATTTTGGTCCCTCCACTCACAAGTTTCTATGGCTTTGCCGAACGCAATGAGATTACCCTTTTATAAGTTTTTATGCTCTTTCTCCCCATGCCTCCGCTAAAATACTCAGCCAACGGTTAGTACCCCATCTGTTGGTACCCCATCGACGGTTGATATTATCTTTGCAGGATCGGGATCTTTTTTTCCCCAACGCGGTCGCCCGGTGTTCAACACGATTTTGTCATGCCGCCTGGACCGCTCCAACAAGCTGCTTTTCGCTTCTATAGTTTATTCCTGACTTCGCTTTTATCCCCGAGTTGCGACGACCCTACCCACCATGTGACCTCTCTCTCCGATTCCTCCCGCCGAGCGGGCACTATTTGAACTCCCACATTCGCAGAGTTTCTATTCGGAAGAACCCTCTTATTTCAAAGATTCCGCCAGTTTCGTCAGGACGAAGGATGAGGTCGACCATTAGTATAGGGGAGCCCCATTTTTCCCTCCCTTCTAGGGCTTCACGTAGCACGGTAGTTCCGGACTTAGACAGACTGATTCTTTCCTGGTGTCATCGGTTGACGAACTTTCCTAAAAATGATTGGATCCTTCCCCCATCCTTCCGCGGAGATCCCCCTTATTCAAGCCTTGATGGTGAGATTTCATATTATCCCAGCAGAGTCCCCTATTCCTTTCGACTTTGCCCCCCCATTCCGTCTTTTTTTTTACTCTCACGGTAATGTTGCCAATAAAGACCTGCCAAACTGACCATTATTCTTTTGAAAAGTTTTTGTTGTGGAGATTTTCTCGTCAGGTTTTGTATGTGGTCTTTGAACCCGTTATCGCCCCCTTTCCGCATTGGGCTCTTTCGCCCCTCAGTCCCTTCGTTCTTAGGGTGAGAAATTTATCGACACAAAGAGTTCTCCCCCCCTATTACGCTTCCCCCCCGCTGCCTGGTTTTTTTTCCCTTCCTCCAAAGGGTTTTTAGCCCTTTCGTCCCACCGCTCTACAGCCGGACTAGTCACCCAAACCGTCCCAGTGGCTTTCCGGCAGACGGATATAGACATTTTTTCTTCCTAAGGGCTAAAAGGATGAGTCCCCTCCCCCCCCCTGTCGAGTGACGATCCATTCTCCCGGATTCGTTCCAGGTACGAACTTTTCCCCTTGAATCTTTGCATTCGTTTTACAGGCCAGATTGAGTCTGCTGTACCCCTTGGCGATTCACTGCACAGCGCGACTGTTCTGCTATGAGACCTTTGGATCTTGATTGGAGACTAGTTTCCCCCCCTCTCAGAGCTCAAATGAGGCATACTATAGCTGATCAAAACCATCCGAGCGTAATTGGCCTCCCCCGGCGTTCAATCTGCCCTGTTTCTTCTTTGTTTTGCCTTCCCATCCGGCCAGATTAGGGTCGCCCAGCCCATGGTGTCCCTCTTTTTTACTTCGCCCTTGTTTGGGGGTCGGCGTTTTTCTCAAGATCGGCGTAGATAACTGATCTCTTGTGATTTTCCGGCTTCAGCCGCCAATGTCCCCATAAGACGTAGTGGCTTTGGCCTTTGGCTACTCCTCCTGCACCCCTCGTCAATTATCTAAGTATCAGGAGGTCTTACATGATTCCATCACCCTGAAGCAGAACCCCACCCCCCCCTTGAGCCCTTTCTTTCAATGTCCGTACTGCTCGGTCTATTTTTTCCCCCCTGGAAGACGTACCAAGCCTCGACCTCTGCTTTGATAAACAATTTATTAAAGATCCGATAGTAAAATCTGCTCCCCCTCCTTCTCTCAGTCCTAGGAACCTCTTATGCATGTATTTAAAACAGAGTTTTGTTGAACGCCAATCTTGAACACGCCCAGCAAGCCTTTTTCCCCGTCATTTTCTCCAAAGGGCAGCGATCCCTCTCTTTTTTCGCGATTCACTAGCCTGAAGTTTGCCCCCTTGACTTTGGAGGTTTTATTCGGACGATTTCCTATTGCCCCCTCCGGTCCCCTTGTTTCCGTAGTTAACTGCTATTCCACTGAAATTTGCTGATCGGCTGTATTTACCTTGAGACGAAATTTTAGACTGAGGACGCCGACCCCAGACATAGGACTTAGTATCCTCTCCCCTTTCCTCCCTCCTTTGGTTCGGAGCCACCGATATGCTGTCCCCTAGGGGGACTTCAGGAGTTCTTAGATGGATTTTTCCCGAGGATAGTTTAATTTTTCTACGTAAGGAGGTTGCCAAAATCTCCTTCCCGGTTAACCTCGAGTTCCTTTTCCCCCCCCCCCACCCCGACAAGAATACAGATTTACATTATTCCTTCCTCCCTCGCTCGCGGGCATGCGCTTCCTCAAGGAGCGATCTTGCACCTATTTTTTTATGAGGCTGTTCTTTGGCTCTGTTGAACTTCGCTTTCCCTCCACACGCCATTGAGAGCAGAAGCAGTGCGCTGGGCCCCCTGCACTGAGCCCTATGAACGTCCGTCCCAATTTTCCCTTTCCCCCTCGCATTTGATCCCCCTTTCCCTTCCGCCCCTCTCTATTTCATACATAATAAGTCGTTTTTGTAGTTTTCTAGTGAGGGTAATTAAAGGCCTCAACCTTAGTTTTTTGGTCCCTCCTTTTAATCAGGCGTCGTGAATTAAGCCGTCCCAGGGAGTTTCACTCAGATGTTGATCCCCCAGTACATTGCCTTTTCCCTTAAACGCAGCACCTCCCCAGCCGGCCCCTGGAAAATAGAACTTCAACGGTGACTGCCTGTCCGGCGAGAAGAGCCTGGTCCCTCCGTTTCTGAGGCGCCCTTCTAATTTCCACCGTTCGTTTTCTTCTGCTTGTCTGTGGCAGAGCGAGTAAACGCCTCAGCGGGCCCACGTTTCTAGCCCAGGAGAGACTCCTCTTTTCGAATCCAGCGCCACGCCCTCGACAGTAGGACTCTACGAATTCCCAGACAGCGCAGGTCCTGTTCCTCCCATAGAGTCCCTCTCCTTTTTTTCCTGCCTCGCTTTTAGCGGTGCGGAGTCCTCAGGTTGTCCCATGGCAAATTATCGAACTTTTTTACTAGGGTCCTCCTCTGAGAGCACTTTCTCAAGGAAATATGGCACATAGTATCCCGCCCAAATGCGCCGCTTCACCGTCGTTCACTTTTAATTTGTCCAGAAATTTCGAATTTTTCTTCCTCTTTTTCCCCCCTTTTTTTTCTTAGCTGTTGGGAATGTCTTGCCTTTTCACTTCGGTTTCGCGGTCACTAAGAAGGGTATAGGTGCTTCCCGACAGTCCATGGTAAGCCTCTTCCCCTTATATCAAAGCCCTTCTCTCCCCCCTCGTTTCGATCGGCTTCTCAGATTTCTCGTCAATTGAGATATGAATCGGCGACCCACGTGCCCGGCCTTTAAAAAATATTCCCCCCCCTTCCCGGATTGCTTTGCCGAAATCCTTGCCCCCCTGCCCGTTTTTTGCTTCGGTTGCAATTTTCATCCAAAATGGAGCAGATTCAGTTTTTCCAAATTCCGGATCTTCCCCGTGATATCCCCCCCCCCCTCTTTTTCTGATTTTATGTTCGGACTTCACTTCTTTGAATTGCTGATGTCTAGCCGGTTGCACCTTTTTATCTCCCTTATCTACGCAGCCTCAGTCTTTTCTCCCCCCTTCTGTACACCCGTAAGCAGCCACCTCAAGCGTAACAGATTCCTTCCATAGTGCTACCCCGACTTGGGATCCGGGACTCGAAGCCACGTCTCCCCCCTTTGCTTTAAAGATGCACGCCGCTGCCCACGTTAAAGCCACTTTAGAATTTACCTTTATGCCCCCCCACCCTCGTTTCCTTCGCCTGGTAGTACTACCCTTCGCCCACATCCCACCGTTATCGACAGAGGCGAGGAAAGGGTAGTGGTTTTCTGCCTACCGGTGGATAGAAATTTTGTCCATTCGACGCTTCGATATGGTTTTCTAACCCTTTCCCTTATTTTCCGAGATTCCTCCCCATTCTTACGACTTTTCTAGTGCGCCCGTAACTGACTTCCTCTCCATTTTTCCGCAAGACATGACTCCCTTCTCTCTTGCTCGCACCCTGGAAATTAGTTCGAATATCCCAGATCCTCCTTTTGGTGACATGTTGTTCGGAAGCGTTTTAGAAATGCCACCACCCTTTTCTTCGAACCCGGCTTGCGCGAGGCATGAAGTAGCGTTTTTTCAAGACCTTTTTTTTTTTTTCTTCAATTATCCCCCATACATAACGCGCAGGTCGCTCTGTCTTTTTCACCTTCCCTCCCCCTTCGCCGCGAACGCACTGGTATACTACTTCTTGACTTTTCCTCTCTTTTCCTCTCCTCCTTGAGTGTTTTGTTTTGTCTATCTTTCCCTTTTTCTTAGCGTTATGGCAAACTTGCGTGCCAACAATGCCGGCCGGGCTATCGCCCCACGCTGATGGCTGGATACTTGATCGTCCATCAACATCACTGCTCTATACCCTTCATCGCCGCCGGCGCTTGCGGTCTCTCAAAGCGTTGTCGAACATTTCGGCACCAAAAGTCTGGCAGGCCTTACACACCCCCTAATCCTGCGTACCCTCTTAGAGTTCTCCCCCTTCTCGCCATATCCCCCCTCAGTCTTGCGACCAGTGGATGAGGAACCGGACTGAGTGAAGTCTTTACCGCTTCGCCGCCCCTAAAACTTTCTTTATAACACATCCCTTCTTTCCTCCCCGATCGGACCTCTCTTGGGACGTTCGATTCCCCTTATTTTTTAAATAGTCCGTAGCCATACGACCCCGACGTCCTTCTACCGGCCGGCGTCTCTTGTCGTTTCTGTCCAAACTGAGCAGAGATTCCCTCGATCTGAATACACCTTATAGAATTCACAAACCTCCGCGTCGTTTTTCTCTTTAATGGATCTTCTTCACTTCTTCATTGAAGGCGCGGGCTCCTATTCCCCGCTTGCCCATCTGATATGGCGACCCCGGATGGGGAGCCGACAGGTTCCCCCCTTTTTGTTCTTCTGGTTATTCCGGCGTTTCGAACCTTGCGGCCCTTTTGTAGATTTTACGCTGCCGACTCCTCCAATGCCTTCGTCCTCTAGGTGGAAGCGCATCATCATTGCGGTCCCTTGAGCCCCCACATCTATCCGCTTTCTACGGGCAGCTTTTCTTCCCCTGTTTTCTTAGTTTAGAACGACTCTCCCCCCCCACGTCCGGGCCTTATGCAAGCAGAGTCTCGGCTATTTTTCCCAGGCCGCAGTTTTCCCCCCACCCCTGGCCCCGAGGCAATATCCCAGCAGCTTTATTTTACAATCCCCTTCCCTCCGATCGTCACATAGGTAGCGCCGTGACGGGCCTTTATCTTTTCGGTACTCCCATAACTTTTGAAGCCGGATCGTTCTTCCCTAGTTTACGCTGAACCCGTCCAGCTGTTACATCTACAGAGAAGGTAACGCGACTTCACCCACCCAAGGGCCAGTTTCCCAAGCCCCGCTTTTTTAAGTAATTTAGGCTTCCCTGCACCTTTGAATCTTTCTCGCCGTTATGGATGGGGCTAGGAAGAGTTTCGATCTTTAGCCGATCTTCGGTCCTCTTTGTCCCTGGCTCTCCACAAGGATTCGATCTTTTCCCCCTTCCCTCCCAACTGCCCTCCTTCGACTTAGACGCAGGACACCAGGATCTAGGTTGGACCCGGATCCACTCAGATTTTTGGAAACTGCCTCTCCCTTTATGTTGTGGCTTCTTCTTTTGCCCCCTCTCTGTAGTGTATAGAGGATAACGCGGCTTTCGAATTCGAAGGGCCCTTATTCCGCGGTGCCCTCCTCCCCCTCCTACCTTCGTGAATGCGGACGACTATCCGCCGGGTGCGCTTTCGCTCTCACCCCCCTTGTGATTCCTTTCATGTTTCCGTCAGTTCCCTTTTTCCCCCTTTTTGTGGGCCTGGCCTCCCGTCAAGGTCTTGCATGGAACCGCCAATTTTGTACCTCAACGAGGCCTTATGCTTACGCCTTTTTTTACGGCCACCCCTGTCACCCACGGGCTTCAATGGCACTCATTTTTCCTGTATCCTTTTTGCTGTCCCCTCATCTGATATTTCTTTTCCCCCATAATTTTTTGTTGTTAGATAGTCTTTGGGGTAGTCCATGGTCGTAAAAATTAGCCGATGCCATGACGACTTTCCTCTTCTATTATCTCGACTTGTGGAAGGCGGCCAATTTTCCAAGGGCGAGGCCGGATGCATTGCTTTTTTCCCCCCCCTCCCCAGGCTTCCCCCCCTGTAGGAATTGCACATCTCCTCGGAGCACCACCTTTGTAAAACTAGAGCATTCTGTTCTCTCCCTGCTCCGCAGCCCCCTTCTTTTATGCCGTAGTAGCGGAGCCTGCATACGGAGTCGTCAGGCGAGTATTTGATGCTATGCCCCGGAGGCTATCTTGGACCCATGTTTTTAGCCTTACCAACAAGGCCGGCTGGTAGAACTTACGAAGGACCTCGCCTCAACTAGTCGCATCCAGGGAAAAGGTCCAGAAGGCCTTAGTGCCCTTTCGAGGTTGCTTAAGCCTAGTCGAGGCGCCTTGTTTTCCCCCCCTGAGTACTCAGTTAGTGGCCTTCCTTTCCGTAACTTCACCCCCTTGAGCTACGTGGTGACTAGACTGTAGCGTTGAGTTTTTACGCGTGGTCAGATGGCGCACTCTATCCCCCTCCCCCCCAACTTCACCTCTTGCCCTCGGCCGATATTTGAATGTCTCCCCGACCTGTTTTTTTGGGTCACTTAGCTTTTTTGCACGCTCCTTTCTTTTTTTTCCCCAGTTTTTTTCCTTTTTCACCACACGGGAGTCATACGGACGCTTTCTTATCTCTGTCCCATCTCGGGACTGAAAAACTTCATCTTGCTCGACCTTTGACTGCTTCTTGCGGATTGCTAAGGTTTCTCCCAATTGTATTCTATTCGCATGCGTTTTTTCCCCGCGTCCTGTACCAAAAAATCGCGATGGCTCTTTCCTCAAAACAGCTTTTCCAGGTTTTTTCTAGGCTTTTTTTATGTGAGCCACGCTTTCCCTTGACAAAACCCCCCTGAGAAACTGCAGTACGCCCTCATTCTCCCTTCTTCTCTTTTATTTCCAATTGATAGGAAGGTTTAGTTCCGGCCCCAAATACCCCCCCGTCTTCTGGGCATTGGCGGCTCTCCTGAAAAACGTTTTAGCTCCCCCCCCTCTTCTACGTGGCCGCTGTCTTTTTCGAACATTGATCCGTCAAATCCCTTGACCCAGGGAGACATCTGGGACCCCCCCATCCTCCTTCGCTCACCCATACTCCGAGGAATTTATCGGAACGAGACCCCCACCGCGTTTTCGATTTTGTTCCAGATGGAAACTCCTGTGCACTTAAACCCCTTCCCCTTCTGAGGTTTTTTATCCGACTATATTTAGGGCGCACGATTCTGCTCTGCGCAGGACGAACGACCTCCTCCACCCACAGGTCTCCTGGACTGTTTGTCAGATCTTGAGAACGCCTTTCTTGGCGATTTTGTCCTCCCTTTGAGGAATCTCCCCCTTTCCATTTTCTCTTCTTGTTTTCATTAAAAATTATTTTTAACCACTCTCCTTCAGTTTATGGCCGTCCTTGCCTTTCAAGATATTCCCCCCACATACGCAGTTTAGACTCCTCCTTTCGCAGACTTAGTTATATTAGGAGAGGTTTATGAAATTAGTTTCCTTGATAGGGCCCCCCTAGTTGGCTAAGTCCTTAATCCCGGGACGGCCTCTTTCCCAACCTGGACTCCCCTTTCTTCCCCCGTGTCTATGCCAGTTGTGATACAGCCTTTTGCGTTTGAAATTGTTTACTACGCTCTCGTCCGAGGTTTGCTTTCCCATGGCTTTTTTCCCGAGAATTCAAGTTGACATAAACCTCAAATGACAAATTACGAGTCTCTCTCTTCCCCCATACTCCCTTTTGTGTGATCCTGATTCCTCGTCGGTTTCTTGACCCCCTTTATGGCACTTGACGTTCGTCAACCCCATGCCTGACTTGGGACCGAAACAGACCGCGAGTTTCGGGTTTTTTTCTCCATTGAATAGACTCCCCCCCCCTAAAGGCGTTTATAGTCATCGCCCCCCTCCCCTTTTGGGTCTTCCCCCCGCCCCATGGTTTTTTCTCATTTTAGCAACCAGAGATACAGGGTCCTTTAACACACCCCTACTCAGTTTTTCACTGCCCGACGTTCCTTGTTCCCCCTCTCATTCTTGTATACCCAGTGGATGGACCCAGACCACCCTAGGTGACGCTTTTAGCCCAGCTTCGTACTTCAGGCCCCTTGTGGTAGATTCCCATAAGGATTTTTCATGAAGATCGGACTCTGGAACCCCCCCCAGGTACTCTACAGGAGGACATCTGCCCCAGTGCGTTCGGATCTCGCCCCCATCTTACTGGTGTCTTGATCTCTGGTTCGTTTCGTTTCCCACCAAAAGGAGTTGCTAACTCCTTGATGCACCCCTCTCGCCTCTGACCCCCCGCGTCTGTTCGTGTTATGGCAGCTTAGCCCTTGACATTGTCAACCCGGCCCATTCCCCAGTTCGTTCATTCAAGAAATTCCCCATATTTCCGATCACGGATGGGGACCATCCCGTTGCGAATCGCTTTGTTGTTTTCCCTTTTACTTATGCCGGGTTCGAACGATCATCGGCGTAGATCCTATTCTTGGATTTCCTATCTACGACGCCCCCCTTGCCCCGTCTTCGTTATGGAATCCAGCCTTCCCTCCTCCTATTCCATGACACCTTAGATAAGTCAGTCTCCTATTTCTCTTTTCACTTTATTCCTCGGGCTCACATAAGCCCTTGAAAACCGGCGGGCCGTCTCCCTTAGAAAATCCCCTTCCTTTCTATTTTTCCCCTTGATAATCCCCCCCCCAAGGGTAGAAGGCCCTATACCCAACTTTGAATGTTACTCTTTTGAAATTCTTTAAGCATCGATCTTCCATTTGAGCCTCTTAATTTGCTTTTCTTACGCCCCTAGATTCCATTTTTCAGCGAAGCTTCCCGTAACTATTCGTGTACAACCCCCTCCGCTGGAACCCCTTCGGCTCAAGTTAAAGCAGCTTTTCATAAAACCATTACCTTGCGACAAGGTCCTATGAGGCATTCAAATCTCCGGCGATTTTTTCCGCGTGTATATTAGTTTTGGACCTCTAAGAGAGACAATCTTTCTCCCGCCATCCCCTTACTGTAATGATATTCCCACCCTGACCCCCCTTATCTCCTCTGAGGTCAATTCACGGACGCATTCGCCTTTATTCTGACGCCGGACCAAATTCTCCTTTAGAGGTCCTGCCTAGAAGAGAATTGCGTGTCTTAAGATTCGCCTGCTGTCCCCTTTTGGTCTCCGATTGGGATGACATGGGCTTGGTCCGATTTTGATTCCCCCCTATTGTGCTCTTTATCCATCATAATGGTGCCCCCGCAAGAAGTGGTTCCCCTTAAAAGACAATCATCCTGATAATTGACCGTATGTCCCCCCGAGTACCTCTTCCCTGGTCCTGCCTCTTTCTTCTTCCAGGAGCGCTCCCCCGGTGACGAACTATCTTTCCTTAGGTGGACTGGCTGGGGTCCTTCCACCGCCAACTTTCCTCCCGTTGTCCACGACTATGATAATACCGATACTTTCTGGGGACGCACTTCGCGTAACGCTACCCTTCGAACTGTCAATCCCCAGTACTTGTTTACTTTTTTACGACAGGCCCCGCTCTCTCCTTCCTCTCCTCTTTTGTGTTTTCTCTCTATGTTTTTTTCTTTACCAAGTCATAAAACTTTCTCTGAGGTCCCGCCCCCTTAGGTAGGAGTCGTTGCATGAAGCTCCATCGCCACGTCTTCCTGAAAAGATGGCTACCATGCCTTTCCCTGCGGTATAGCAGGCCCCTTACTATCTCCCCCCGCCTTCCAGGAAAAATAGATTATTCGTGTCTCGAAGTGAGCTGCTGAGCGCAAGTACTTGCCTTCCCTCCGGGCGTTCGACGCCTCCCTTTTTCAAGGACGGATAGTTTATGGGGCCGATCGGTCACCCTCAGGCAGCGTTTCCACCCGTTATGACCCCCCCTTCTCCTCCCGAGCGGGGGTTTGATCCATCGGTCGCACAGACCTCGGACCCTCTCTGGCTCGCCTCTCCATCACGCTCAGCTGTGCTTTCGCCAATTTTCCGCGCTTTTTCGTTAAGTAGCAGACTGTGTCCCCCCCTGTTCCCCTTCCCCTGCTTTTTTTTTTTTCCATAAATTGCACAAATCGATGCAGATCCGTTTTCAGACATAGTTTTCTTCAAGGGGGGGAGACGCCATCTTTGAATCTTTCTCCCTCCTCCCCCCTGACTCCCATCGGATAAATGGTGAAACTCAGTAAGTCCCTATTTTCCTTGATGTATACGAGTTGCTTCATGGCACTTGGGCTTCGGCTGGGGTGCCTCCCTTCCAGCTTCCTTTTTATTTAAACACTCCCTAAGTAATAGTTTCTAGATTACCCTCAAGTCGAGGTCTTCCGGATTCCCGCCCTTTCCCCCTCCCGAGCCCCGACCCTCCCTTTTGTGATAGGTGCTTTCAATTTGGCTAGTCAAGCTCTTTTCGGGCCCTACCCGACACCTTTTTTTTTTTTTTCCCCAGGTAGTCATGTAAAAAATCTCATCGCGGTCCTTCTTGTCATCTCCGCCGTTGCGTCGGGTCGTGCTCCCCCTCTTTTTCTCAAGGCTCCGTTCTTAGGAAATCTTCGAAGGACGGAAGGTGATATCCCATTCTTGGTGTTCTATGAGGATTATCACTCATACGTTTTTCCGTAGCGTTTCAAATTGGCGGATGACTCCCCCCAGGAAATCTTTGCTATCCCCTCTCTTAAGAGCGTTCGGCCCCCAACCTGAATACGTACCCCCCCCCGAAGCCTCCCCCCCTGAGAGTATACTTTTTTTCTGGCCCCCCACTCCGGAGCGATCCATAGATGGCAGTGATTCTGATAGTTTTTCTCCACTTCCTGACGTTTTGAGCTTGTCAGGCTGGCCCGACGTGCCCATAACTGGAACGCCGCGGCTTTTGATCATGTTATTCCCCATCTTCTGTCTTCTCCGTTTGCAGCAGCCCCATCGCCCCTACCAAGTGTAGCGACCTGCTCTATCCGTCTGCCTGGCGCTTTTTTACTTTTCCTCTTGGACCCACTCGCAAAAACAGCGTCACCCCTCCTTCCCTGACATCTGGGCTTTCCTCCGGATTGTTCACAGATTTCCAGTTTTTTCCTTCCCTTTGCCTCCTTCCTCCCATGATCGTAAATGAAGAAGTTTGTAGTTTTCCCCCCCCCCTCCCATTCCTTGAACATCGTGATGGGCGCCCTGAGAACTTCGTCCCCGGTATCCCTTCTTGGGTTTTCTTCTTCCTTCTTTGATTAGAAGCCAGGTTTTTTTATACCTCTTTCTACAAACCTTGTGCGCAGACGCAGCCTCACTCCGGCTATGATCTTCCCGCGACTTTTTTTGTTCCGATTCAATTCGAAAATACTCCCCACAAAGAGCATGGTCTCGGGGTTTTCCTTGACTGGCCCCATTCCGGCCTGTCCTTTGCCCTAGTCCCTCAACGTTCCCCCCTGACTCACATTGACCCTTCCGGT
>Ga0179593_1335455_pt1 | contig 12546 bp, 13 predicted proteins | sample CZODoug2_1_08_16_FD_185931 | JGI IMG/M metagenome (GOLD analysis project Ga0179593, IMG submission 185931) | Vadose zone soil fungal communities from Angelo Coast Range Reserve, California, USA - CZODoug2_1_08_16fungal (PacBio error correction) | ecosystem: Environmental > Terrestrial > Soil >... | reverse complement strand
CCCTTGACCTGCCCCCTCTATTATCGCCCGATGAGAAACTTTCGACAAAGTCCTGGTCTCCTCGAACGTCCCCTCAGGAGCGACTCAGTTTCATATCAACCACACCGCGTTTCCCCGCCTAGGCTAGGGTACGCCTTGAGGTTCTTATCTTTTTCTGTTTCCCAGTTGATGGGCTTCCCTTTTCCTCACATCGTACCTAAGAGGTTGTTGGCGGGTATTTGAGCGATTTCTAGCGGTCTCAAGATGATGTTTGATAGCGCAGGCCCTGCTTAATTCTTTTAGTAGTTGTCCGAGTCTTTATTCCTCCCCTTCAAAAGTCCGCGCGAGGTCAGAAGAAAGGGCGGGCTTCGCCGTAGGTTCAGTGAACAAGGCACTAACGAACTCCTTTGGTGCAGAGCGGAAGTGCCTTACACACACGCCGGTTTTCTTCACTTTGATGTGTTTTTCTTACTCCTGGGCGCCCCTCTTCGTTTCGACGTGTCGATGGAGCTAGGGAGCTCGAAGTGGTTCCGAGCCTTCTTTACCCGTAGAACCAGCAAATGGTCGAGATTGTTAGACTTTGAATTCCTCTTTTTCCCTTATTCACCAAGATCCTGTGCGTTTTCGTTCCTCTCAGGTGCGATAGACCCAGTCTAAGCTCGTTAACCTTGTGCGGGTTGTGGGTGTTTTTCCGCAGGAAGCCCCTGTCGTGCAGTTTTGCCCCTCTTCTTTGTTCTTTAGACGTGGTTTTCCCTTTCTGCGTCTAGTAGCCCGTCGAGCTTTATTCCACTTCTTCGAAAGTGCTACCTTTTCTTCTTCCTCCCTTTTTGGAAGTTCAGTGCTGGGTTTCCCATCCGGTTCCTTGTAGAGGAACTTTTGTTTGAAAGCTTGGGGGTGTTCCCTGCCTGCGCTCTTAATCCTTGATTTGCGCTTCTATGTGCCGACATGCGACCCGCCCTTTGCCCTTCGAGCTGTCCCTCGCGATACTGCAGGACAGCGGGATGCGCGCACTCAGGCTGATTATGTCGCTTCCTTGTGCGAAGGTGCCGCTGCCGAAGGTCTTACCTTTTGCGTTTTCTTAGTAAAAAGTGTTGCCCCTTTTGGCCCCTCTTTTTGCAGCGCAATCCCAGCGCATCACATGAAGGTGCGTGGAAAAAAAACCAACTCCGTAAGCCCCACTGAATCTGTCCTGCCGAGATTGCCGACTCTTCTGCTTTTGCTGGGGTAATGGGCTTCTACATGCTTCCCTGATAAACCGTCCTTCTTGCTTGGAACCGGAATCGCATTCGGCCCCCGCGAAACTTTCGAGATGGCCTGTTTTTAACAACTGGTTAGTCCCCCTTGGCGCCTAAATTTTCCCACTATACTTCACCTCAGCACCATTGTACTCGTGTTCCCCTAGTTGAGACTCCTCGGAGCACGAAGAGCTTTCTCTGGCGTGCCCCTCTGACTAGTTCCAGGTTTTCCATTTTGCACCTCGCGGCCGCTCCAGATCACTCTGCGATTGTTGTGTTGTCGCTCTCGCAGAACTTCCCCTAGTCCTCCCCTGCGCCGTCAGATTTCATCACGAAGAAGGGTGGACGCGCGTTGCTGCCCCTCCGCACGAAGTTTTTAAGCGTAGGTCTCTCTTTACTTCAGGTCCGCGCTCCTCTATCTCCTCTTCCTGTGAGTAGAATTTTTTCAGCGCCTGCCCCTGTGCGCTTCCGAAGGGAAGAGTTTTAATCGTCTTGCCGGTTAACAGATAACCCCATTGCCTTGCCGCTTATGAAGCTCCTCATCGCGGATTATGTTGCGTCTTTTACGTTTCCTTCCGGTATTATTTCTCATAACCTTGCAGGGCCCTCGATCAGCTTCCTGAGTATGGGCGTATATGTCTTCCTCCTCGTCAACCTTGAGCTTGACCGGTCGCCGTAGAGCTCCCCCTCAAAATTAAAACACCCCTTTCGGTTAGTAAACGGCTGAGCAGCAGATAAGAGTTTCCCCCGATGCCGGCGCTACAGTCCTGAGGAGATTCAGCCCAACCTCTCCGGTGATGGCTTTCACTACCTTTCCTTTGTTGTTGCGAGCCTACCCTCACTTTTAATTATAGACTCCGTCTTCGCTTAGGACCTCCCCTGAACCCCCCCTGTACTCGGAGCTCCTGCGGAGCATCAGTGAGCTACCGCACTGATGTGCACGGTGGGCGTCCGCAGACCTTGTCACACTCCCACGATCCCTCCGGCTGACGCAGTTCGATGCCTCCATCCGTATCGCCCTAGTTTGATCAGAATGTGTGGCTAGACTGGTCGGCTGTCGGGAACTTGCATTCGACCCGAACCTCCTGTTTACTTTCGCTCCCTCATACGACATTGCTCGAGAGGCGGAGCCTCTATCTTTTCACCGTCGTCGAGATCACCCTGTTCCCCCCCTGCCGGCTTTTTCAGCTCCCCCCTGTGAAGGGACAGAGACGCCATGCGTCTCTGCCTCTCTGCCGCGACCCAATTCTGCCTTTTTTCCCCCTGTTCCGTGTGGTCGATTATTTTTTTTTGACTCCCCGCGGCGCGTGGATGCCGGGGTCGGTTACTGTGATCCTCCAGCGCGTGCTGAGCCTGTCCTCCCTTTCGCTGATTTTTTTCGAGTCAACGATGTCGACCATGCCTCCCCCCTGGTTCCTCCTTGTCCTCCTGAGCTTGTCGTGCGCCAGGTTCGTGCGCGCTCGGTTTGTTGAAGTGCATGGTTTCGTTTTGGGCTGTTTCTTTTGTTTGACCTTTCCTTGCCCTGTTGGGCGGACCTGGTCGCCAAATGTTCCATCTCCTTTCCCCCCCTTCGAATTCCCCGTCGGTTCGACTGTGTGCGATCAGATGTATAATGGGTCGCCTCAGCGCCATTCGTGTGATCTGGCGCTACGGTGAGATCGACACCCTCCCTCCAAGGATGGCAATCGGCGAAGTTTCCCCTTTTTTTTATGTCTTTCCCCCAGTATTCCTTCTGGTATTGCTGTTTTAACTGGGTGGCTTGCACACGTGGTGACCGGGACTTCACTTCTTCAATTCGGACTTTTTCCCACCTTCGACCCCCAGCTCGCGAAATATAAGCCTGCACCTTTAGATCACCAAATCTGTTTCGACTCTCTGCCTTAGCGCTCGATAGGTATGTCGCGGATTTTGGCACACGACTCGATTCCGAGTCTCTTCCCGCCGCAGTTCCCCAAAGGCGCGTTGGTGACGAAGGGCGCCTTTCCCATTTTGAGGCCGCCCCCTGGAAAGCGGGTTCCGCCCATGTCCCCCGCGCTCAAACATTCTAAAGAACGTGGTTTCACGGTATTTCCTTGAAATTCCTCCGCCGCTCTCTTGTTCTAGTTCCCCGCCCGAGGTACACCTGCCACTGCGCCCGATCCCACGATATCCTTTCATTCACCCCCTTGCCCTCGTGTCTCCCCTACGACCCAACCAGCCACGAACCAGGCCTCCCTGCGCTTCGTTTGACTTACTGCTCCGATCCTATCGCCAAAATTCTTCTTGTTCGCATGCTTTTCCGGAAAGAGACTCCCCAGAATAGCCCCCCTATCCAACTGACCCCTTTCCTTGGAGGGACTCTGCGGACCTCGCAATGAGTTGCGCTCCCAGCGTTCCCGCCCTCCTAAGCGCCGATTCCTTCCAGAGTTGGGTGGGTCACAGAACTTGAGTAAACCCCCATCCTTGGACGAAGAGTGAACCGTCTGTGGAAGCACTTTCATTCGATGCCTCCCAACCCGCGGACCGTCTTTTTAGACTTTTTTCTCGGCCAGAGTGCGTCAGCCGCCCCCCATTCGGCATTTCCTTCGGTTCGGGGACTTGCAGCTCGGCCCTCGGTATTATCCTTTTTTTCAGCATCTTCTTACCGCGTCTCCGACTGGTCTCGAAGCGAAATAGCGCCCTTTTCGGGCTTGGAGATGTGGTCCTTCCAGACATCCTACTTTTCCTCCCTACGACAGCCCTTTTTTTCCGTCGTCGTAGGCCTTGCCGAGCGCGCGTTTTAATCCAACGCCGCGCGCCTTTTGCGTTAGTCTTCTCTTGAAGACCCCCAGTTCCGCCCTTTCTTTTCTAGCATATAGCTTTCGTTGGTCTCCCCGCCATAGCCTCCGGACTCTCCTTTCCATCCATATGGTGATATCATCGCCGTCATGAGTGGCGTCGTTGACGCGCCCCCTCCTATCTTCCTCCAATTGAGTCAATCGGCGCTTCTGGCAAGGTCCATTGACTTACCTGAACCATCCTTAGTCCCTGACCGGTTTCCTCCTTACACGCGCGCGCTTGCTTGCGACGTTCCCCTACGTCCCTCTCTCCTTTTTTAGGAAGATGTCGGCGAGTTACCATTTTCCTTTTCACGTGGCTACCTCATCGCCAGCGCCGAAGATGTTTTTTTGGTACATTTTTCGTCGCTCCTCGACAGACGATGAGCGCGCGATTGATGGGGTCCCCAGCTCCCAGACGGTTCCTCCCTATTGTTCGGTGGCCCTCTTTTCCTTCTTGATTGAGCGCGAAGCGCATCCGCAATGGAAGTTCTTCTTTCCCGGAATTGGGGCCCGTCCGCCACTCTCGACCATACTAGCTCGGGTCGTGCTTTTCTTCAGGCCATCTCTACCAGAACATTGTCAAGCGTCTAAAGGTTGTTTTGTTTCTATTTTCCCCGTCGGTGATGTAGATGGAGTGCTAGTCCCCTGGTTTTGTCTCCCGCCTTTAGCACTCCCTTTCTTTGTAAACGTCCATCCCGTCCCATATTGTCTTGCCCTTTCTCTCTGTCCTTTTCGTCGCGGCATTTGTCATGCGCACCACTCTCCTGTGCGATCGTCTGGTCGAGGATTAAATAGCCCAGGCGAAGCTAGAGTCCCTGGGCGTTTTTCTGCTTTCTTGTTTTCTTCTCTAAAGAGCGGTTTTTGAATCAGCGATTCGTTCCCCTGCAGGTCCCCTCGCCTTGGTCTTTTTTTCCCGTACGCTCTCTCGCGTTTAGACAACTCTCTCGCCGATTAGTCTTCGTGAAGAGTGCTTCCTATTTAGCCCCCCTTTGTTTTGAGCGTTCGTTCTTTCGGGAACACCATCCCGAGTTTCTGGTCGTGCAGGAAGGGCCCTGCGCACAGAAGATCACCTAGAGGTTCGGTGTTTCGATTTTGCGAGATCTCCCTGGGCGCGCGTGTTATGTGCCGAACGTTTCCCCATGTTTTTTTGGATGCGAGCTGCGCGCTTGCGCAGTCCAATCTGTGGGATGCGGAGCTCAGAAAGCGGCTCTCGGTTTTCGCTCTACGTGCCGCGCGAACTGGCTTCCCCTTTCCTTGGAGTTGACGTCCCCTCTTACGTTGTGGCCCGCTTTACACGCTTCTCTTTTCCTCTACGAACATAGAATACCCCTTTGGGGAAATTCCTCAGCCCTGCCTTCGTTCGAGTTATGAAGGGGCGGTGTCATTGGGCGATATATTCTACATGCGGCTTATCTTCTAGATAGGGCGAGCCATTATTGCGTCCCCCGAGCCCCCCTCCCCCTGTAGACCCCTAAAACGGTCCGGAGATGGATTAGTGGCGACAAGCTCCCAAGGTTTCAGATTACCTTTATCCCGCTTTTACCCCCCACCTCCCTCCCATCAATGAACTGCGGAACGATGCGCGCTTCTGCGCTGTTTCACTGACCCGTCTGTAGCTTCGTACCTCTTAGTAGAAGAATTGTAGCGGCCTTTGACCCGATTGCGATTCTCCCCTAGGCGAGTTAGTGCCCTGCTTTGTTGCCGAGCTCTCGTCCATCCTTCCATACATTTTAATTCCTCTCGCTTTGGAACTCCGGGAAGATACCGCGCGCTCTTTCTGGCGCTAGGAAGCTCTTTTCCCTTCTCTGAATGGCCTTCGCCGTTGATCCCCTTCCCCACATGTTAGCGCAGCAGGCTGGGCGTTTTCCTAGTTCCTCTAACTGTAACAGCGCCTTTTGGCCAGGCTTAGGCAGCCGTCTATTAGGTATATGGCTCAGTACAAGGAAGGTTATTCGAGTTGTTGAAGAACTAGCCAAAAGCCTTCTCTCTATCCGATTCTTTCTTCCCTTCTCACTCTGTAACCCCTGAAGAGGGTTTTTTAGGTTCTCGTCGAAAACCATTACCTCCCACCTTCGTTTTTTCCTCCTTGATGTCCTATCTCCTCTTCCTTTGTGCATATGGACCTGTTCTCTCACTCTCTCGGCGATATGCCCTCGCCGGTGACGTCACCTATCCTTTCATTCATCCCTGGTTGTGTGGTGATAGAGATGTACTGTTCACGTTTTTCGAGGTATGATTCATTGGCGCGCCCCATTGCCTTTTTTCACATGGTAGAGTTATCTCCCTTCTTCTCCAAAGCTGTGAGCGATAACGTTATGTGCCATTTTTGGCGACACATTCGACCAACGCCTCTGAAAGGTGTTCTGGCCTCCCACCGTATCGCCGTTCTTCCTTCCTGCCGTAGCTGTGGCTCGGAGATTTCTTACGGTCATTGTCTACTAACCTTCCATGGCCTTTAGAAGACCCAATGCATTTCCCGCGATCGAATTTGACGCCTATTCTCCCGGGCATATCGTTCCTTTCGGCTCGTTAACCTCCTCCTGTCTGCTGCGCGACACTTTGAGCGTCATCACCTGCGCCCGCATGGCTCCTCCTTTCCGGTGGAGTCATGAAAATGGAGTCGCTTCTATCCATGTCACGTTGTCGCTTCGGGACTCCCCTCTTTTCCATGCGCTCCATTTCTGTACGGTCTGCGGCGCATGCTATTAGAGGATTTTTGCCGCGCCCCCACCCCCCTCTCTCAGAGTGCCTTATTAGGAAATAGAGGTCCATGCCCCGACTCCCCCCTTCGACCTATGCCGCTTGTCCGTTCCCGGACTGGTTGTGCTCCCCTCTCGATCTTGAGACCAACGCAGGACTTGGTGCGTGCTTTTTTCTTCTATCGGTGTGTTCTTGAGACTGGGGGACTTTTCCTGTTTTAGCCACCTGTGCTCGAGTCCTTAGTTTTCCCCTGGTTGAGTGTTGCTCTCTCCTCCCCCTTCATCGACCCATCAGCGTCCCTCTCGGGGATTGGCCGCAGTCCCTAAAGGAATCTCCATTACAAAGCAACGTTCACGCCCTTCGTCTCTGGTTTTCATATTCCACCCCGATTCATTGGATGAGATGTTTCTCCTTCCCCGTGCTTGTCCAGGCGGCACAAACTGGTTTTCCCTCCCCCCCCTCAGTCAATTTCTCTTTCGGCCTCGGCCTTCGCAAAGATCCCCTATCCAGTCTAGCTCCGCGGCATCCCCCCAACGTGTTACTGTCTTCTTTTCGAAGCGAGCACTCGGTCTTTCCTTAATTTCTTCCACAGAACCGCGCAGACCTCGCGGATCTAGCCGGGCTCACCGTGTGATCCTTTCCTCAGTTGCTAGTATGTTTCCTTGGTACCGGATGGTGAAACGCTTCAAGTGACCCCCCGTGGCCATACTTTGTCCGAATGGCTCCCCGAAGCCGGCACCTGCAGTTTTTTCCCGCGCGCACTTGGGTCCCTTTCCTGGTCCCTGCCCCTTTTCCCCGAGATCCGCCATAATCCCCCCTTCTTGCTCCCCTACTTAAAACCACACAGAAAACCGCACCGGGGCAGTGAGTGATATCGACCCCTTTCTCGAGCCCAGTCTCTCACCTTATTTTTTTTAACGTCGAGAAGAGGCATGACGACTCTACCTACCGCTCTTAACATTTCCCTTCTCCCCTATTGGAGGCGTCGGTCCTGGGGACGGTAGAGTCCTGGCGGTCAATTTTTAGAAGAGTGAGCTCCTACCCGCTCGGCTGCTTCTCGGTTTTGCGCCCGACTTCCTCCCTCCAAAAGACACGGGCCGCTTTGCCAACTTCGTTTCTAATGCTAGCAGTACCCGGCCTTTGCCTTGGGCGCTCACCGCTTTTCCCTGATCAGCAGCCCCGCCTTGGAATGGCCTCTTAGAGATTCGGGGAATGCCAGCTCGGCCCCTACTAGGCTGCCTACTTACCCCGCCTAGAGTTTTTCTGATACCGCCCTCTTAGATTTGCGCGCGAAATTCCTCCACGATCTTCGGGACGCCTTTTTAGTATGGTAGTCACCTTTTGAAAGAATAAGACCTGATAGCTCCGACATCTCTACTGAGAGCGGCGAGATACCGGCGCTCCATCTCTCCCCCTTGGGAATCGGCCTTCGCCGTCTCTCCCCACTGCTGTTGCTGGTCGTAGATACGACCTTCCCGGTGGTCCTCAGTCTCCACCTTGTTCTACTTTTGGCGATTTGGACGCATCTGAATCCCTGTCCTCTCTATTTCCTCCTCCTCCCTTTGTTGTTGTCTCTCTCTATCTAGTTCCTTCCTTTTGACCGAGACGCGCCACCTAGCCCGTACTTAATTATGAGCACAATTCTTCTCTACAGGAAGGTTTTTCTCCCAACTGCGCCCCCCCTCCCCCCTTCTCTCCCGTTGTTGACGATATTCCACACACGCGGCTCTTCTCTGGAGCGCTATCGACCGCCGTCGCCCTGTTACTTGAGCTGTCTTGCTCTGTATAAAGTCTTATTGCTTTTTTTCCTTTTTCCGACATTCCACCTCCTCACGAGACGTTTGGGCTTTTTACTCCTTCTCCGTAGAGAAGCAGATTCTTTTCGCGACTGAACAGCTATTCTGGTCGGTTATTTGCAGAAGTTCCGCCGATGTATTTTAGTGATGTTTCTTCCTCTCGAAGCCGGTTACTTTTCTTAAGGGCGGATTAAGCCGGGGACGAGCCAGCCCCCTCCACGCGCCGCTTTTGCTAGGGTCAATAATCCCAGCATGTCCAGAGTAGGCCCTTGTCCTTTTTCTGTCCACCCGATAGACCCCACCCGCCCGAAATCAGGTTTTCTTTCGTTACCCCTTGCTGTGTGTAACGTGCTTTCCTTGGTTAGCACGTCGCCCAATGCCCAACCAACTTCTTCTTTAGATTTTTTCATGTGCTCGCTGCGGTTTTTGTCTAGGGAGACTGCATTTTTCCAAGATCTTTTGTTGATCTTTGGACCGAAGCAGTCCTTCTCGTTCTTAGCGGCGAAGCGCAGGCCTCCATTTTTGCTTTTTCGTTGTGGAGTCGTCGCCCGCACGCGCGTTGTTTTTCCACAGAGTTCCGACCCCCCCATCTCTCCGGAGGTCCGGCTCAGTTTCTTTTCCCTTTCACCGACGGAGTAGAAGAAAGCTGCCGTAGTTTGCGTCCTTCTTGTCGGACGTGTTTTTCTTCTCTCCAAGTGAGGTCAAAGCCTCTTCCTTTCGAGCAGGAAGATCCCCTCCCCCCAGATTTAACCTCGTGTTGCTGCCGTTTTCTTGTCTCCTGAGGGCTGCGAGGGTAGCTGTCAAGATCGACAGACGAGTTCCCTCTTAGCTCCCGAGACAGGTTTCTCTGAGGGCTCGCGAAGAATGATTCTTTTGATAGGTTATGAGATTTCCTATGCCGCTTCCTCTAAATGGATTCGACGTCTTCACCGTTTCCCCCCAGTTTGTCCCCTTTTCACTCATTGAATCGCACGCCCTCGCCATACCCCCAGAATCTGTGCTGCGTGGTAATGGTCTTCATGCCCTGCCCCTTTTTCTCTCCTAGTCTTGAATCGATTGACGGTGGTGACCTTTTTCATGGGTCTCTTAGTCTCACAGACGTCCAAGATCCACGTCCTTGGCGCTTCTTTTGAAAATTAGGGGGACGAGCCTCATCGCCCAGTAGCCCCCTACGGTTGTACTACTCGTCCGCATGTGTCCTGTTTTTCTGACCCATGGGTAGTCCCCTTTTTCCTTTACCTCTCCAAAGACGCCACCCTCAAGTTTGCACCCCATGACTGCGGCCCCTTTTTTCTGTCTCTCATCTTTCTCGTTAGCCAAGAAACAGACGAGGTCGAGGCGGACACTGTCGGCGACGGCGTTTTCCCCCGTACCTCTGGCCGAGACGATACCTGGTAGAGTTTTTGTGTCTTGCGGTCAGCACGCGATGCCCTCTAGAGCAGCCAGCTCCATCCCGCATTTCCCCTCCCCCGATTTGACTAATAGACCAAGAGTGAGTTTCTCCGCGCGCTCGCCCTGCTTTCTCATTTCTCGTGGATCGCGAATTTGCTTTTTATGCGCTACCTTTTCGGCCGGATTCCGGTAGGCGGTTTGAGCCTAGGTGACCTCCTCTTTAGGATATCTCGAAGACCTCCCTGTTCTTTCTCTTTTTGACAGTAGGCCCCACGATTGAAGTGCAATTGCCGCCGCCCCTATGATCCAAATTTTTGACCTCTTTTCTCGATACGGCTGTACCTTCCCCTCTCCCTTCTCAGCCCGCGGGCGTGGTCGAGTCCTTCTCCAAGCCATGCCATCCAAGTTTTTCCTTGCTACTTTTCTCCTCCATGAAGACCTTTTCGAGCTGGAGCGCCAGCGCGCGTGCCTTCTGCCCTAGAGCCGGTTGATCTCTTTCTTTCCTTCTCCGTTGTTGGTTGATCTCTCTTACTCCCCCGTACAGCTGGCTTTCTTTGCTCCTAGATCGCCAGCAAGGGACTTCCCCCCCCCCCATTGTCTCTTCGACCGGTGCTAGCCGGTGGAGAACGACCTTGTTTTTTTTTTTATGTCTTTCTGCTAGTCCTGCGACCCCCCACCGCGCCCCCCTCCTTGCCTTTTCACTTTCCCCCCCCTCTTTCCTTTTCCATCCGTAGAAGAGCAGCTTCCTTCTGAGTGTGGCATATTCTCCGTTGAGGGGCGCTGATAGAACTTAAATCCCCCCTTTGGTAACCTCCGCTCCCATCTTCCTGTCCACTTGGAGAAGATCTGTCGTCCACTTTCTATCTCCCCCGTCGCTAACGATTCCCCGCCGCAGGCATTTTTTCGTCGCGCTTGAAGAGCATCCCCGACGCCTGTTTTGACCCAGGATGGCGACTGATCGCCCCTGGCACGTTCCTTCTTCCCATGTCCCCTTAGAGATCTTTCTCCTCTACGCGGTTTTCCCCTTGCCGGCGGTTTTACGGCTGGACGGCTCTTATTGGCCCTCTCTGCAGCCCCCCCCCGCAACACAAAGTTCGCTAGTTGTCTAGTCTCGTGAATATGCAGTTCACTAGTTTTCCCGACGGACAAGTCTTTTCGCCGGCCTTTGGACTGCCTCGACCGGTTTTCTCCGCGCGAGCTTCGAATCTTACTTTGTCGCGTGGTGAGATGTGGGTTGATCACGTTTTCCCCCGGGTAGTCACTGGGTTCCCCTAAAAGGATTCTTCGAGCGGCGAAGTTGTACCGCTGATCTCTGCGATTTTGGGTTCTTCGACCCCCCTCAGCAAGTCGTTCTTGGCCCCTCATGTATGCTATTTCAGTAGAACATTCACCCCCCCTCCCCCACCCTTAATCATCGGAGCAACGGCGACGTTCCTGGATCTTTCACGCCGACGATCATGGATTCGCTGGTCGTGCGCTTCAACGGCGGTGCCCCTGCAGTGACAAATTTTTGTGACGCCGAACGGGTGGCCCCCCTCAAAGTCTGAAGCCCCCCCCTTTCTCCCTTCCAGCGGCACCTTCGCCACAGCGAATTTACCTATCTCATCCGCTTCTTTTATTTTGTTGCTGCCTGCGCTCGCTTCTCAGCTCTCAGGCACCCAGGTATTCGACGGTCTTTTGGGTCCAATATACCCGCTGCGAAAGCTTTTATCGATCCGTCGCCAAATAAGTTATTTCAGTTCTCAGGGCCCCCTTCTGCCTCGAACCCTTCCCTAGGATGAGTCCGTAACGACGAGGTCCACCCACATTTCTCATAACGTTTAAATGGAAAGAAGCCGGCATCGCCTTTCTCTAATTAAGCTTTCCCCTGCCCCCTCCAATTCTTCATTGCCTAAAGGCCTTCATGACCACGCCGCTCTTGAGCTCCCTACACAAAACCCCGACTGAACGCCCCAGTTCGATGCTCTTCTATGGCGACTCTCCCTCTAGTTACCACGATCTTTGAAAATTTTTTGGTGATCTTTCATCACGGAATGCCCAGTTCCTCCCGCATCGAGACCTGCCTCGTCCCCGTTTTTTTGGCTAGGAGAATGTTCGCCGATTCTTATTTTTTAGCCCCAACGTATCCCGGACGCGACTTTACCTCCGAGGCGTCGATCTACTGTTGGGCACAGATCAGAGTCTTTCACCAGCCAAGGGACGCCGCCGTGCCCCCCCCCCCTTAGTTTGAATCTGGCAGTAAGCGAGGCCCCCCTGCGCGGCAGAGTCTGTTCCTGAGTCTTCTTCCCCTTCGGAATTTCCTGGCATTTCTCGCGGGGGGCTCTCCCCACTTTTTTCTATTCCCCCACGGCGGACGTCTCACGTTGAATCCTCTTTCCTACCGCCTTCTCTTATCGAAGTATCGACCCATTTTCCACGCTCTTCGTGTTCTTTTTGGTGACTTTCTTCCAAGTGAAGACCTACTGAAGATCCGACAGCTCCGACCAGCTTAGCGGCCCGACTTTTGCAGGAAGCTTTCTCGTGTGGACTATTTCCCCGGCAAACTCACGTTCTCGCAGTTTTTTTGTTGCTCAGTCGTCATGACTAATTTGTGTTTGTTGAATCTAGAGGTGTTGCGCGCGGCCGCCAATCGTTCCCCCCTCCTAT
>Ga0179593_1324489_pt1 | contig 12546 bp, 16 predicted proteins | sample CZODoug2_1_08_16_FD_185931 | JGI IMG/M metagenome (GOLD analysis project Ga0179593, IMG submission 185931) | Vadose zone soil fungal communities from Angelo Coast Range Reserve, California, USA - CZODoug2_1_08_16fungal (PacBio error correction) | ecosystem: Environmental > Terrestrial > Soil >... | reverse complement strand
TTGTGTAGGTGCCCCTTTCCCCTGACCATTTTTGATCCCCCCTACCGCACGCGTTACCCCTTGGGCGTTTTCTCCGTTCTTTGCCTCTGAGTTTAGGGAGGTCATGGTGATCCGCTGTCCCCTTCAGTGGGTTAGACATGCCGGACTTGAAAGCTTTTGATCGTCCTTTTTGCAAAGACCAGAAGGTAGCAACCCCCCTGCGCACGCCGTTAATGTTTTTCCGTCAAGTTGGTTTTTCCGGCCCTTTTCTTCAGACTTTTTTGGTTTGCTGGTGTTTTCGTATGTCGCATTTTGCCATCAGCCCTTGCTCGTTCCGGTCACCGTCAGAATTTTAACCCATCGTGAAGGACCAACTGTAGCTGCCAATTGAACGGGGGCTTCTCCCATCGTTGCGAAACATTATCTTGCGACTAGGCGGTCTAGGACCCCCCATCTATCCCTCCCCCGGTTTCTCACTCTCCTGAGCCCCTGGACCCCCCGCCTTGCGCATTTTTTCTTGGCTTTAGGGAGGCCGCGCGGTAAGTTTTCTGGCCCGGCAGCCGCCCCCTAACCTTGCGGCCCCAGGCGTATTTGGATTTTCCCTTCAAGTTTGGGTCCCCCAATCTTGGCCTTGAGGAATCAAATAATCTCCCCCTCCATCGCCCCGTAACGCCACTACCCTCTGCCCCGAGCCCCATGTAGAGGTTGGCACGGTCGTTCCACCATCCCCCAGTTTCCTCCTGCAAGGCTGCCTCGTGGAACTCTTTGATGTATGGGCTTCTGCGTTACGATTAGATGCCTTTCCGGTTTTCTAGGCTCCTCCTCATCAGCCTTCTAGACCCTACCCCAAAATCTACTTTCGGCGTTTCTTTGCGGCCGTTTTCGCGACGTGTCTAAGAAGCCACTTTGCTTTCTCAGCCAACCGTTACAGTTATTTTGCCTCTGCGTTTTTATGGGCCTGATTGGTTTCGACGCTCCCCCCTCTTGAGTTGAGCATTAGGAGATTTTTTTGTTTTGGTTTTTTGGGGGTGTTGGTTGATGCGGTTTTGCCGATTGCCGCCCAACCGGCTTTCCCCTCTAGGATCCTAGTTTCTGGACCACCCCCCCCCCCCGTTCCCTTCCTTTCCTTACCCTTTTTGCTTTCTCTGAACCCTCGTTCCTCGCCTGACTGCGACGAAGCAGTTTTATTTTGCACCGCCCTTTAGATAGGACCGGACCCAGTCCCCTTGACATTCCACACCAGTCCCGCTCCTCGGTACGTTTTTTCAGGCCTTTTCGACCTTCCTGGTTTGTCCAAGTTTAACAAGTGGTCCCAGGCGTCCCCTCTTTTGACGGTCAAGCTCTATAAGGAGACGGGCCACCCCCGCTATTATGTTGGCCTGTATCGGATTCGTTTGTCACCGTTGAGATCGAGATAATTCGGTTTCTCTTCTCTTTGGGGGAAAAAAAATGTGTTTTTCTCACGACAGGACTCGTAGATCTTTTTGTTGAAAGTTGGAGGATGAGTGCACCGGACCTATGTTGGTCCCGTTTCATTCTTGGATATTCAGGTTTTCTGCTCTTCCGTTGTTCCCTCCCAAATGTCCGTCCCGTATCTTGGACCTGTTTCTGCTATGGGTGACTGACTTTATTTGTCCTGATCAGTTTTCCTTCCCATCTTTGTCGGGGTTCTTTTCCGGGCGGTTCCTCTTTTCTTTTTTGAGACGCGCTTTGTTGACTCCCTTTTTGTTTTCCCCTTTTGTGCCGACAAGAGATCGCTTTTTGATTCCTTTTTCAATGAGTCGAACCTCCCATGGTGACATTTTTCCCCCCTGATTTTACCAAACCTTCCCCTCTCTTTTTTGAAGACTTGCCGGGTGGTCCGACGGTTCCCCAAAAAACACGGTCGGTTCATTCTTTTCGGACTCCCCTGGACCCCCCCCAATGTGGAACGTTGTTGTCCTTTAGTTTTAAGGCCCTGTGTCTCTTCGGTCTTGCGGGCCTTATCCCCCCCCCTAGGATGGGGAAGATTTGCCTTTTGAGCATTTTTTTCCGGCATTTCCGTGCCTTTTGTTTGACGGCCCCTGGAGTTTATGCCCCTTTGCCAGGGATCCCATTGCTTCACCCACCCCCCTCCCATCCGTGGCGAGTAATTTCCACTCCCCAATTGTCTGGGATAACCCCCGCTTTTTTCTTGGGTTTTGAACCTTAGGAGTCTGCTTCTGCCCGCCATGCCGTCCTCCGTTTCATCCCACTTCTTTTTTTTGCCTCAACTGGCGCATGGCTTTCTCGTTTGGTGGGTGTAGTTCTTTAGGATCTGTGTCTGCCATCCTCTATCCACATTCTGGTTTAGAGGCCTTTTCCGGGTGCCAGGACGTCTCCCATTTTTCCTACAGATCTTTTTCCTTAAGACCCCAGTCCCAGTCGTCCCACCCGTCGACAAAACCCTTGATCCTGATTTTTTTCAAACGCGAGGCTTTTGGCTGTCCACTTTCCCTTTTTTTTCCACGTGGCTTCCGCCGTAGAGTCGAACACCCCCATCAGTTTTTCCTTCGTATTTTTTCCCAGGAATTTTTACACCCGCCGTTTCGTTTTCGTTTGCCGGCTTGATAGTCGGCCATTCCCTAGCCTCCCAGTCGCGGCACTTGGATTTGTTGGACCCGCACCAGCGTCCACCTGCCGCCTGGCCACTCCTCCCTTTTTATTTTCTCCCCACGAATGCCTCGTTTTTTTTCGGCATCTCCCACGAAGAGAGCTGCTTTCGGTGACCAGGGCGGCTTCCGAGGGACCAAGTAAAGCACTTGGTCGTTGCCCCCCAAAAGTAAGGCCTTTCTCGTTGGACGACACCGGTGCCATTCAAATCGGTATTTGTGTTGGGGAGCTTCGCTAGGTTTTGGAGGAATGGACTAGGAGTCAGACTTTTTTTGTCTCAGGTCTACGAGGACACGAGGCGAACCCCCCACCATCACCCCTCTTTTCTCCCCTTCGTTCACCCACCCATCAACGTCCCCCCAAGGCGATCATCCCGGCCGCCGGTTAGGATACTTGCTTTTCCCTACGAAGAGGGATATCTCAATATGCGTCCTCAATTGTTCCAGAGTAGGTACCCCCCTAGAGGTCCTTCAGCAGACCCTTTTTCGTACTCAACTACTTTGTGCGGTACGTTACTTTTGTACACGGCTATTAATTTTTTAAGTAGCTTTGTTCTCTTCTTCACGGTCCATTCTCTTGACCTCCGTTTTATTCTTTTTGTATTGCACAGCATGTCACAACCTGTGTTCTTTCCATCCCAAGTTACCTTTGAACCGGTAGCGTGGGTCCGACAACAACGCAAGCCTGGTTGTAGTCATGACGGACCACCACCAGCACGCCCCATCACCCTGTGGATTGTTCCACTTTAGTTAGGGATTTACTCCTTGCGTCACGTGGAGCATGACGAAATTTTGTCGCGCCTCCGACCATTGGCGCTTTTTATGCAGTAATGATCGGGAAGGTTTTCCCATTTTGCGCTTTGAAGATCTTGGTTAACAATACCCCCCTCTTTCGGTTTTTAGGTGGGGATATCTTTTATCCCCCCAAGTACCCACCAACGGCCTTCCGACCTCGTCCTAGCACCCCCCGCGAAGTGGTTCTCTACAAGAACTTTCGCGTCTGACACTGTACTGACATAATTTTGGCGCGTTGGTTAGCCACTTTCTTCCAGAGCTTACAACGCCTTGCCGAGTGCGTTTCGTGTTTTCCGATACGAGGCAATGCCTTCCTCCCAGTTGAGACCAAACCGAGAATCTCGGCGTACAACGAGCTCCGTTTGTATTGTTCTCTCTCAAGTCTCACCCACGTTCCTCGCGGACCCCCAGAGAACGTCCAAGAGAACCCAGCATGTCCCGACCCCCCCGGTTTACCCTTTGATTTGCCGGGAGGTCTCTTACCCAAGCCTTTTTGTTTTTTCGTACGTGGCTTTGGACGAATGATTCGTGACGTCATGTATGCCCCCCCTTTCTTATATCTTGGGATGACGCTTTCCCCCCTCATTCCTCGGGAACCGAATTTGCCAACACCACGCTCTTCCTTTCCTTTAGCATAGGTTGGTTTGAACCCCGGTCAGCGATAACATTTTCCCCCCTGCCATTTGCGTCTTCCCTTGCCTTTCACCGTCAGAGACTGCCTACAACACCGTCCTCCCCCCCCCAGAGCTGCCTCCTCCCCCTTTCAGCGGCAGCAGGGCCGTCCGCCCAGTCACCCCGTTTTTTTCAAAGATAATATTTCCTCTTTCCCCCCTTTACATATACTCGCCACAACCAGGTGGAGTACCTCCCCCTTCAACACCTCCCCGTCAGCGATTACCAAAGACCCGCCCTTTCCCCATCCATTTCCCCCCCCCCCAGGCACTGCCGGATAGTCCACCTGAGAGGCTCCCGAGGCGTTTTTTGCCTCCCCCTTGTTGCCCTGAGTGAAACCTCCCACCGACCCCCGCTGAACCAAGAGTTTAAAGAGCCCTACTCGCTTCCGGACCCCTCTTACTTTTCGTGTTCGGGTGAGTTATCCGTTCTCCCCCCCTTTTGTCCTGTCCGAGCGTCTCTTTTTCTCTTCCAGAAAAGAAACCTGATTAAGTGCTCACCTCTTGTCCCAGCTTGCAGCCCCTCTCGGTTTCTTTTTTTGGCGTTTCAGGGGGTTTGCCTGAGGCAACTTCTTCTCTTTTTTCTCCTTTTCCTTTTACGTTTATTTTTGATGCCCTGATTATGAATTCGGTCTTTTTATCTTCCACCCTTCTTTACCACCTTGCCTTGCCCCGATGCCTTCTTGCAATGTGTGGGAACCCCCCCCATGGGCGAGGTTATCCAATCCACCGTCAGATTTTTTTTCCCTTTGTAAAGTTGCCTCGTCCCAAGGGGTGCTCCCCGATGCTGCGCACTTTCACCAGCTCACGCTTGGAATTCTTTCGGGCATTCTAGATGATTCTCTGTTTCAGTTTTCGTGTGTTTAGGGCAGACGATCTTCTGGGCCACCCCTTACCCTGTACTCCCCCTTTCGGGCCCCCTCGCGGTGACCCCGGGAATTTTTTCTTCAAAAATTTTGTATCCTTACCGTCCCCGTCGCCCCTTCTGGCTTTTGCTCGTTTCGATAGTACCCGCCACCCCCAGCGAAGGACTACACAGGCTTGTCCTAGGTCCCCTGTTGACGCAGTCGTATTTAGGGTCCCGTAGTTACTTGTCTCGTCCGCTGTGCCGTTTGCCTTTTTGCGGCTGAAATGTTGTTTTTTGAGTCGAGCCGGCTCCAGGTCTGGGGCGACGGCCACCCGTCGTTGATTTGGTTTTTTCCGTACCCTTTCAATTTCCACTGGGTCCCCCTCCATGGGCGGCGGCTTTCGGTTCCAAACCCACAACGTTTCGCACGTCATTGCCTACCGTCCCCTTGAGATCTGTTTCTGGAAAGAGGGGCTATAATCACTGCATCCGAGTTTACCCCATCCAATCCCTGTGCATGGCAATTCCGTGTTAAGTTCGTTCGCTCTGGACCCCTTGCCTGGACTGCTTTCTAGGTCAATTGTAGGTCAAGCTCCATTCCAATACCCTCTTCCGTTCTTTGAATGCTTCCTCAACTAGGATTTATCTTTCCTCGTTTCATTAGCTCTCTGTATTTTCTTATGCCCACCCGTTTTGCAACAAAAAGGTTCCTGGTACCTGAACCACCCCAACAAACACCTTACAATAGATACGAGAAGGAATTCTTTTCTTCTTGAGTCTTTAAGAATAGTGTGATTCAGAGAGAACACTTAGCAGTCTATCTTGTTTTGTATTGCACTAGGCATGTTTCGCCTCTCAGCTCTGAGGAGTGAATGCTTCAAGCCCGACATTTTCATCAACCCGGGTTCAGGGTCCTGAACCCCCGACCAGTGGGCTGGTTACGGTTTCAACCTCCGTTCTATTCCCCACTCTTAACGACCGTATATCCCGTTTAAATTTGATTTGTCCCACTCTTTTTGTGCCACCACACGGGGAAAGAAAGGTTTTTTTGTTTTATATTTCCTTCTAGACTACAGCCCGATTTAGGATGGTTAGTCTTCAGAGCATTTAGTCCGTGAGTCATAAGTCAAGTCACTGCTTGATCTGCCTTCCCATTTTTAGATCAGTTAGTGATGCTCAGTTGTCCAATTGGATTCCCATTAGGGCTCCTTCCCATTACCGTCTTCGTGTTGAACGCTTATCCACTTAAGCAAGGGAGTACTGGGGGGTGATCACCCAGGACCACTCATCACACTCTGTTCTTTTCGGTTCCCTTCAAACCGCCAGACTCCTGTCTCCTCTTCTACTGTTTGAAGAAGTCGCGTTCCCCGTCCCCCCCCCGGGGTATTGTCCTCAAAGGTACCCATCCCTTTTACTCGACCTATTCTTTGTCCTTCGCCCCTATTCTACCCTCTTCTCCACGTCTTTTTTTCCGACGCGCCGGCAAATCGACCCCCCGGTTTCTTGCACTCCTTCTGGCGTACCCCGCAAGCCCAATATGCCTCCCGACTGATCTCTGGCCCAAATCTGCCGCCTCGCGTCATCCATTTACCTCCCTGATTTTTGAACATGTCCTCCCAAACCACCGTCAACACCAATGAACACTGAGAGACCCACCCTCTGCCCCCCGCCCCCTCCGCCCCTCCCTTTCCAGCCGCGTGGGGCCCGCGCTTAAAACTCAGCCCCCACGACCCCCCCAGTTTGCCAGCACATATTAGTGCTGTTGTTTTCCTTCTCAGCTCCCTTTGGCCCCGCCAGGCTGCCCGTGCCCCTCTTTTCCCCTGCTCGGCCGGCTTTTTTCAGACCGCCTCGCTAGCCCCATGCCCTGCCTGTTGCGCTCCCGCTTCCTCGGTGCCCATGCTTTATTGCGGTTCTCTGTTCGTGGCTCGTGGTCTACAGCCTGACCAGCGTCAGTTTGGGATCCCTTTTCGGGACCCGTCCCCCCCCCCCCCCCCACGTAGAGATTGGATGACCCTTCTTCAATGTGGGGCCCCCAACCTGGGCACGCGACGTTTTGGACGATGACTAGGGGTCCCCCTTCTTCTCACGGTGACTCGTTGACCCTCTACGCTTTAATTCACCGTATCGCTTCTCCCCACATTGTCTTTGCTGGCTGTATGAAGCAAGCCCCCCCCGAGCTTGTTGGTCAACCACATCGGAAGCACCTCCTTATAACTCGAGATCAACGCACTGACAGGCTCGGCCCGTGCTACGTATTGGGAACCCCTCTTCTTTTGTGGACGCCCACTTTCCTCTTGTCCCCAACGGTGCCGCTCTTTGCGGCCTGTAAAATGACGACTACCTCTTTACTGCAACAATGCTTCTCTATCCCTTTACTGACTTTTGAACCCCCCCTTCCCCTCTCTCCTTTACCCCCCCCCCAAAGGCATATGACCTTGTATATGTATTGCAAGGACCCTTTTACCGGGGGTCCTTCTCTTTGCAACAAGCTCGGGCCTTCATTTTACCAAGATATCTTTTAAAAGATTTCTCTTACATTAGTGTCCACCTTTGCAAAGCGCAGTGTTGCTAAGGGTGTATATCACGGTAGGGTACCAAAAAAGTGGGGGGGCCCTGCTGCCACTCTCAGATGTTTTCGCCTTTTGCCCCCCCCCCCCTGCCAGATCAAGGTCCCCCCCCTTGATGGTGGCCCCCCTTGGACCCTTTTGACCCCCCCCTGAAGCGGTTGTTTACCCCCCACGTCCTTCAAGTAGTGACCAATAAAAGACTAACACAAAAAACATGAGTCAACTTACCCTTTTTCAAATATCTCACCATTCCAGACCCGTACCACTGGCGACCCGTTGCAGTTGTTCTCACCTCGTTGGGTTTTTACTGCGGGCGATCCCCCCTTCCGAGCGTTGTTTTTCTTTTTGGAAACCTGGTTTAATTCCCTACCACCCCACAATGGGAGTCACCTTCCGGCCCATGATTGATCGGCTTTGAGTCGGGACCTTTAGCCGATGGGCATGCATGCCGGTACCCCGGTCCCTCGAAGTCACGATCTCCCCCAATGTCTTGCCTCCCCCACTGCGTCACCCCCCACCCCTTTTTCGGTCACTCTGACTTCCTACGGGGTTCTCCAACACCAACTGCTTCGCAAAATAAGACGCAAGCGGTGGTTCCCACGCCTCCTACAATCAGCGCCCCACCACAGTCGGCTGCCCCCGTCACACATCCCACCGGCCCCCAAGCCTACCCCCAGAAAACCGGGCCGAGAACCTCTTTATAGTTTTCGGGTCCTGCTTTTTGGGGTTGCTTTTTCTCCCAACGTCTGCCCTTCCCTATAGCCTGGTTTACAATTGCGCCGTCTCCGCATGGCTCACGGGCCCTTATTTGCTAAAGCCCCTGTAGGCGTGCCCAGGGTTTTGTTGGACCCACAGCTCGCGACCGGCATTTTTTCGTCCAACAGGTCCCCCCACCGACAGTTTACACACAATGAAAGGAGACCAACAGTTCTGGCAAACCCTGTTGACAAGGTGCCCCTTTTGTGTTCCCTTTCCCATACATCCCGTTTCGACGCCCTGCGTACCAGTTCGTTCAACTTTTTCACCCAGTTCTTCACCAATGTCACCCTTCCCCTCCGCTGAACGAAGTTAGATTTACGCGCTTTCTTTTGTTGGGGTCTTGACCCCCACCTCTTAGAGTCTCCTTCTTCGTCCCTTAGGGCCGCCGCGGCCCCCCGATCCTCACTCCCCCCTTGACCTTAACCGTGTGTGTCCGTCATTCTCCTCCTCGTGTCGGGAGTCTCTTTCATTTGTTTGAGGCGGGCAACCCCCACAATATCCCTCTCTTCCAGTTTGCGACCTACTCCCTGCGCCCCTACCCACTCCCCCCCCCTTTCCTCCCCCTTTTTACACCCCCCCATGAACTACCCCGCTACTATAGTCGAATCCCCCCTCCCATCCCCCCCCCTCGGGTGAAGTCACCTTCTCAGATCTTTTCCCCCTCTGGGCATCTCCATTCCGTTATGAATGGAGAAAGCCCCTCATTTGGACCCTGTGAACATATTATGAGGACATTACATCCACATTTGTTCTTGAAACCCACCGTATGATTTCTCATTCCCCCCACTACAAAATATGTCCCCTTTCCTTCCTCCACACCCCACCTATGTACATTCAACAATCCTAGAAAACTTTATCAAGTGTCCTTTTTTGCTATACCTCGGCACCCGCAATATAGGAGACCCATCGAGCGTAAGGCGCGCACAGGTTTCCCTTGGTTCTCCCTCTTTTGGAAAGGGCCTTTTCTTTATAGTTATAACGTGGTGATCCCGCAACCTCGCCCGTGACGGTTTACTCCTCCGCTTGATTTATCGTCACGTATACCTTTTTCAACCCCCCCCTAAATACCGCACCTTCTGTCCCCCGCCCCCTTATTTTAGAGACAAAAAAGCGGTCCTCCCTCCCCCCTCACAGCGTTTCACCGTTTTTCTCTCCCTTTCGGGTTCCCAAGCATTGTTCTAGCACACTTGTAGTTTTTTCCCTCCCCCCTCCCATCTAATTGCCCCCCCCCCCTCCGGTGGTCACTTTATTTTCCCCTTCTTTCTCCCCTGCTTGATTTTGAAAGCTCCGTCTCCCCCGGCGCTAGTGCAATTCCACCCCCCCCCTCGTTCCCCCATCCCCTTCAGGCCGTGGTCTCCCCAACCGAAAAGAACTCTATATCCAGGCGTCTCAAATCTCCTCTCTTTCCCTTTCACACCCCCTTTTTCCCCATTAACACACTTCTACCATTCCCCCCAACTCCCGAAGGAGTCTGGAAGGACCTTGGTCATAGTATGTGGCAGATGGGGGGATGGCACGTCTAGAGTGTGTATTTGCCACATAGTACCCCCTTGAGGTAAACTGCTTTGTCCTCGATCAATACACCCCCCCTGAGGCGACTGGTGTGTAGGGAAGGGTTTTGTCCGGCACCTACCATTGGTCCTCCTTTTTTTGTTTCTGCGGCATGACTGTCCTCCGCTTCTTCCGATCCCCCCCCCCTTCACCGTTCAAGGTTGTTACCATCCCCGTAACGTTTTTCTTTGTTTCTTCATGTACCAACCCTTCCCTTTTTTTCCCCGGTCGAGACGCCCCCTGGCCGTCAGTTTATTTTCCCTGCTTTCTTTTGCAGACCAGTTTTCTGCCGGTTTCTTTCCGATCACACGAACTCTCATAGCGCTTTTGTTTGCCTTTTTTTCTATTGGATTTGCGCTTGATCTTTGAGCGACACCGCTTTGTCGCACCTTCCCCCGTCCCTCTCGACCCCTGCCGAACGACCTCAGCACTTGTTCCTCTACCCTTACTGTTTGATCCTTTCGTTTACCGGGTCCTTTGACCGTGTTCTTGGGTTTTTTTTTTTTTTCTTCTTGCCTTGCCAGGACATCCTCGCTTCGATTTTTCCTTTTTGCGTCCTCCACCGGCCCCGTCGCCGGTCGTGTATCGCCTCACACCTCCCCTAGCCCCCCCATCCTCCCCACCATTCCGTCGGTCGCCGCGTTCTTCGAAAAAATCTTTTCTGGTTTTTTACGTCTGTACGCTCCTCAGGCCCCCCGGCAACCATGTGGTCCTCCCCCCTGGACGGGACCCGTCGATTCTACCGTGTATACGTTTTGAGTCCTTCTCGGATCTCTTTTCTCTTGGGCCACTTTTTTTTGTTGGATGGGATCTGCTCCGTCTATACGGCGTGTTCGCTATGTTTTTCTACAAACCCCATGTTTTTTTAGTTGTCCTTTTCCTTTTCCTCTTACTCCTCCTTTGTTGTTGTTTCTTGATCTCGTTTCTTGGGACTTTTCCCGTTGTGTGTCCGTCGGGTTTGCGCCTAGATCCAAAGCTTTTTCTTTTTTTTCCGGGTGCTTTTTAGCAGCACCGCGTAAACCCCCAGCCCCACTTCTAAATAGCTTCAAGACTTATTATGTCCCCCCCTACATCACGTTAAGGTCCGGTGAGTGTCTGTGAAGATGTTTCACTGCTTCATTCCGGTTTTTTCGCGAACTTTTCCTGAAATCAGCTTCCTGTTGCTTTCGCCCCCCCCCAGCCCCTAAAAAAACGTTTCTCGTCCACCCGCCGGATTGTACCCACAAGTGAGGCTGGGTCTCTCTTGTTTTTTTTCCTCTCCCCGACCCATTGGGGCGGTTTGCGTCGTCAGTGATTTTCTGTGTGTGGGGTTTAGAAGCCGTATCCTCCTGAGTTTTTTTCCTCAAGGCCCCCGTCTAGAGTACCCCCCCGTCTTTGCCCCAGAAACTTGTTTCCATTTGGTCCCCCTTTTGACCCGGCCCCCCGCGCGCAGTTGGTCTGGGTCTCCCTGCTGCTTCTCTTTTCTTTTCTGCCGGGGTCACTGGGACACCAGCGCGTCTCCTCCCCCTGTCTCCCGCTTGGACAATCCACCTTTGGCGCGGTCTTTTGGCTTGGGTTTACGGCCTGAGTAGGGGCTCGGGTTCCTGCCCCAGGGGAACCCCTCTGCCGGGGCCCCCCCCATTCGTCCCGTTTCGGTACATTTGCTGCTGCCTGAGCCCTTGTGTTACCTCTACAACAAAGACCACCCCAGCACATTCGTTTTTTCCTGTTCCTTCCCCCAACCGCATTTTCTTCGCCGACCCGGCAGGCTGTACCCTCGGTTGTCCTGAATTTCACCTGCGCTTTTTCCCATTTCTCTTGCTCACGTTCTCCCCCCCCCTGCAGTTGCTGTCTGTGGATCGTCGAATTCTTTTCACGGGGGCGTCGTCGAACTTCCTTTTTCCGTCTCCTCCTTACTTCGATCCCGCCTTTTTTTTCCCCCGAGCTTCCGCTGCCCGTCCTCCACAAACCCCCGCCAACCCCCCCGTTCCGTGGTTTCCGGGTGTGGAACGTGAGTTTTCCGTCTTTCCCCCCTCGCTTCCATGTGTTTTTAGAAGACCACGGGTTCCGACGGTCCGCCTCCGGTTTTCATGTGGCCATTGCGGTTTTGGGGTCTTCCTAATTATTCTTCCGGGATTTTTCCCGGATATTGGCGGTTTTTTTCGCCCCCGCTCCTGGCATTTTTAGCTGGATTCCCGATCTCTTGTTTTTGACGTGCTTGCACGACCGGGCCCCCATGATCATCTAGAGATATCCCCCCCAACTTGATATTGCCTTCCGCTTGACTTCTGAGCAGTTGGCCCCCTCCCCTCCACCCTTGGGCGCGCGAGTCATCGGTCTCCTTGTCCACGACTACCCCCCGCCCTTCTGTCTTTTCCCCCTTTCCGCCCCCTTGCCACCCCTGCTCGCCCCCCCCTCCTGGCTCAGCCTCATGCCTTTTTTTCCCCCGCTTGTCGTGACCGGTTTACCCACTTTTTATTTGTTGTGTTCTCTCGGCGCGTCCCTCCTCCATCCCCCCCCCCCGGTTGACTGTCGACTTCACACGACCGGTTGTCGTGGTTCGCTCGTGTTTCCACGTTCGCGAAGATAAGATGTCTTTTTTCCAACACCCTCTCGCCCCTTATTTAAGCTCCTCTTATCGTCCTAGCGCAGACGAAACGCTCCTGGTGTTTTTTCTTTTTGGACTCCACTTCTCGCAGCCTGGATTTCCTATTCCTCTTTTGCGGACCCCGCCAAAGCCGTAACGGCGTAAGATGTTTCCTGACGAT
>Ga0179593_1663425_pt1 | contig 12547 bp, 15 predicted proteins | sample CZODoug2_1_08_16_FD_185931 | JGI IMG/M metagenome (GOLD analysis project Ga0179593, IMG submission 185931) | Vadose zone soil fungal communities from Angelo Coast Range Reserve, California, USA - CZODoug2_1_08_16fungal (PacBio error correction) | ecosystem: Environmental > Terrestrial > Soil >... | reverse complement strand
GAGAGTTGGGGTTTTTCCCTTTAGTTTAATTGCTCGGAGTGCGTCGGACGTGTGGCCCTCCCCCCACCCAATTTCTGACGGAAGATCGTTTTGCCCCTATTTCCCCCCCCCCGGGATGTTTAGCAAACAGTTAGCTTGATTCCTTTTGGTCTTCTTCGGTGGTTTTAACATTGGTCACTCTCGCCACGAGACCTTTTTGTCTTTTACTTTTTCGACCGTTCGAATTCGAGGAGTATTGCGGGATTTCGATCATTCTACCAGCATGACCTCGTGATATACGCTCAGGCCGACCCTCGTTCCTTTTTCTTAGGACCCCTTCATTCCGTTCTTTCCTTGCTTTCTTCCTCTTGTGCGCTCCCCCGGCTTTTCTCTCCGCCCCCCCAGCCTTCCTTTCACTTAACAGCGTCTCCGTTTCCCCCCCCTTTCCTGTTCCTCTTTTTGCTTTTTCTATATGGGACGCTTCTCGACATCTGTTCGTCTCCCCCCCTCACTCTCCGATTTAATCCCCACATCAGCGGAAAATCTTATAAAGAGAACCTTCTGGCCTATTTTTCCGTTTGTGATGGAGTTCGGACCCCCCCTCTCCATGGCGATAAGGATCCTCCGTGGATCCTTTACGCCCCGTAAGAACTTCCGCCGGAGAATTCTTTGTCCATCCCTTTTTCCCCCAAGAAGAATCTTTTCTAACTTTTTCTTAACTTCTCTTGTTCCTCCCCCCCCCCCCCCCGATGTCAGTCGAGGAGAAAGCTGATCTCAATGACCATTTCAAGTGATCTTTCCCCCCCCCTTTTCCCCCCTTCTCAAATTTCAAGAATTTCCCTCAGTTTTTTTTTTTTCGGTGCCCACTCAAGACATGTTTTCTGTGTGTGGATGATTTGGTGGAGAATAGTGCAACCTCCATAAGCCTCCCCCCCCCCCCCCGAAATCCATCATTAAAACAGACTTTCCGCTATCTAACGGAACTGCTTCGCCATCTTCTCCAAAGTGAATGAGATGACCCTCCCCCCGCTCCCTCCCCCATACCTTCCTCCACCCCCCCCCCCTCTTCCGTCTGGAAATAGTCTCCCCTCTCATGTCTCCCCCTTCTTTTTTTTTTTAGTTTTATCCCTAAATTTGCGCCGTAGTGAAGGCCCATACGGAGATGACGTGATTGTGCGATTCGAGTCCCCCCGACTTCCAGACTCCCCCCCCCCCAGTACTTCAGCCCTCAGAGGTCGATGAGACGTATCTTTGTTCTCCGAGCGTCCCAGTAAGAGATTGAGACATTTGACCATTTGTCATCCAAGAATTATTTCCCCCCCTCCCCCTTCTTTTTTACCTCCGTTTCCCTAGGACTCACTTAGGAAATAGACGTGAAAATAGACTCGAGCGTAACGACTCTTGTGTCGCCTACCTTCTACTCTCTTTCTTTTTTTTCTTCCTTTTTCGAATATAACAGGACTGCCTAGAAATAGGGCTGTTCAATCCACTGGCCCAGATTTTCCCCTTGCTCTTCCCTCCATTTCCCCCTTTTTTTAGGATGAATCCTAAGCCGGCACTTGACTCTAGCAACGAATGATGCATCATTTCTCCTGGCTCTCCCCTGCTTTGCGATCCCAGTCTCCCTTTTTGAAGTCTCCCTCCATGCTCTGTCTGCGCAATTCTCACTCCTGTGATGAGTTCAGTTCAAAACGCGTTAAGTGATTCCGCGGTCTTTTTTGCTCCACTACAAGTCTTCTTTCCCCTATGTCGTCTTCAGACCTCCCCTTGTTCCCCTCCCCTTGTGCCCCCCCACTAAGCAGTTTTTATTGATTTCAGTTGAGCCTTGGCCATTTATGAATGTTCCCATTGAGGCGTGTGTTTTTTTTGGGACCCGTCCCCGCTCCTCAGTTTCTTTTTTCTCAGCCTTCTGTCACCTAAGGCGAGCAGCTAGATTTTCTTGGAAGATGCACCATTTCTCTCATATTCCTCCCTCCGGATTTCTTTTTTCCCTTACAGAGCCTATATCCCTCCTTTTTTTCCCAGGCTATTGTAACCATTATATAAGGGCAGTTGACCGTTTCTTCAGGGAAATGCCGCCAATTTCTTGTTCCCGTGTCTCAATGCTCTCCGACCCACCCCCAGGTCCTTTTCTCTTCCTTGTTTTTCCATTTCCCTATGCTTATGTCTAAAGTTTACTTAGCCGGAGAGCCCTGTTGTCGACCTCCCCCCCCCGTCCAGGTGGCTTGGCCTTTTCCAGTGACTCCTTGCCCCCCCCCTTCGTCTTCCCCTTCCTCTCGACGATCTCTATTCAGGCAGTTCTGAAGCCGCCACGAATAGCGTTTTCTCCCTTCCTTGGCATCCTTTTCCCCCCATCGTTATATTTTCTCCACAAGGCCCTCTTTTCCTGAGTGTGTTCCTGATTTGCTGAGCCAGTGACGTGAATGATGCACCGGAACCTTAGAACCTTCCCTCCCCCCCTCCCTCTTTGTCCTAGTCCCTGTTCCTCTTTTTTTTCTCTCTTTTTCCTTCCCCCTCTTTTTGATTTTTCTTTTCCCTGAGGCTCCCTTTTCCCCCGCCGTTCAACGCGAGGGGGGGATGGTCCGAGATCCGGTTCCGTCTGGACCTCCTGCAACGGACGCTTCCCTCCCTACTTCTCCCTCCTGCACTTTCAGTCTATACAGGCTGTTCTTAAATGGGGACTCCCTTCCTATCTTGCTCCTTCACTTCTCTTTGTTTCCCTTCTGACCGAACCTCCTTTAATGTCCTCTCCCTCTTCCGCCTTTTCTGTGGTTTTCGAACTGGTTTCTTGCAGAATTCTTTTTGGTAAAACCTTTCCTGAAAAAGGACACATCCACGGGGCGCTAGCTAGTCGTTTTAACCCCCCCCCCCCCCCCCCCCACCCCCCCACCACCCCCCCCCCCCCCTCTTCTCGTTTTCCCTTTCATCCTCATTTTCTTGACAGAAGAAATTTGCCGTTGTCAGCTACGAAGACCCCCAAGGAACCGCCCTTTTGGTCCCCCCCTCTCTGTACTTCCCTTGTTTTCCCCACCTCCCATCCATTTTTTCTTTTTCCGACCCGGCGGAGTAGGTTTTGCAAAGTTTAGAAGATCCGCTTCTCCCCTTTGCTGCAATCCCCCGCTCCCTCGCTCCTTCAGAGTTTTATGCATCCTGTTCGATCGCGTCGCGCCGTGGCGAACGGTGACGATCTATTCTCTTCTCTGACCTGCAGCTCTTCAACCTTCTCCCCACATCGTACCCCCCCCCCTCTTTGGCCTCTTACCTCAGGCCCAGTCCTTCTCACGGTGTCATAGAATTACTTCCCGGCTCGTTGTTTGCCTTAGCGTTCAACAAGGTCGGTCCCCCTTTTTTTTCCCTTTCCCCCTCCGTTTTTTCCTTCCTTCAATCGCTTTTTGACCGTTAATGATTTTTTGGGGCTGGATAAGAGAGAAACCACTGAACTGTTCCTGTCCCTACCTGATGAGATCTTTCCGCTAGAGACCTTTTCCTTCTTCTAGATGTTTTCCAGGAATCTCTCAATAGTTCAAGCATCTGACGGGATAGGCCCCTTGCCCGAATTATGCTTTCAGTCCCTCCCTTGCCCGGAGCGACTAAAGTCCCCCCCCCCTCGTCTTTTGTTTTTTCAGCTTTTTTTCTGGTCACGGTACTTCACAACGATTCAGTAAAACCCGTCTCGTTTCTTCCCCCCCCACGAACCCCAGTTCTTCGCTCTTCTATTTCAGTTTTTTTCCCTTTTTTGTTTCTTTCCGTTTGAGAACCGACAATTGACCTTATTTTGTGCCAATTTTCCGCGCCCCTCTTCTCTTCTTCGTGAACCCAATAGCTTTTTCTGTTCCTCGACGGAGGCAATGGAACGGTAGTTCGAAGGTAGACCCCTTTAAAGGCATCGCCATCTTTTAACTATTCTGACCCCTTTTTTCCTCCCATGAACTCCCTTCTCAATGCATGACGTGAGGCTTTTCGACAGAGTCCCTACTTTCTTAAGTTTTTTGTGGGCGTCCCTTCTTCCTCCTCCCCATGGTCCCCCTCTTAAGCCTTGATTCAGATGGACTCTGTCGTATCACGTTAGAGATAGAGTACTCTTTCGGGGAGGATTCCTCTTTTCCCCCCCCCCCCTTTCTTCGATTGGAGTTTTAGGTTCGTCCAGCGGAATGGTTATGCCCCCAACGCCGGCCCACACGCTCATCTTCTTGTTTCAACCCCCCCGTCTTCCCCTTTTGGGCGCCGGCCTTTTTTTGTGTTCGACGGGAACACTTTTTGTTGACTAACTTCTCCGTTTTTTTGCTCCCTTCTCACTCGCCATGGACCCTTCTTTCCTGGGCAGTTTTTCCCGGGTCCTCACAAGATCCCCAGTGACCCTACTTTTTAATTTCAAGTACCCCCTTTCCCCTTTCCTGCCTACTTTTTATTGGACCCCCCCCGGTCACGATCTTCTCCGGAGCCAGGAAGATCCTGGTCCGAACTCACCCCTTGCCCTCTTAATATCGGCCAAGGCAAGTTTTCCTGCCCTCTCTTCATTCTCTTTCTTCTATCGGTCACACAAGATAGAGAGTTCTCATAGCTGATCCTCCCCAAGACTTGATAATGCCCTGTTTTTCTTTTTTCCTTCCTTTTTATTTTTTTGTCAAGCTGCTCCTTTCACATAACTCCTTTCATCTCCAGCCGAAGAGAAATACCCTTTCAGGAGCCCCGCCTTCTTAACCTCTCCTAAACCAGCCTTCCTTTCCGCCCCTGAGAGTCTGTTTCAGAGGTATGATCGGGAGTCCAAGCCACAGCAGCCCTTTTTGAGCATATTCGACTCTATAGCTTTTCCGCATTTTTCAGAAGACACCCCCCCTTTACTCGGTTTGTCCTTCGACCCCCTCGACCCTTTTCCCTAATACCCCATCACTTGTGCGTACCGACCCCGGCCCTTTATTGGTCACATTTTTCCCCCCATATCATACCCAGGACTTGTTTTTACCTTTTTTCTATTTCCCCTTCCCGACGTGCCACTCTGCATTTTCCTACCTTTTGGGAAGAATAAGATAATAGATCCCCCCACCTATACAACTCTTCAAGTCTTACTCTCTATCTTTTAACCTACTTCCTTTTTTTTGTTATATCTTCTCCCTCCTTCCCCGGTCTCCCTTTTTTTTTCGAGGATCTTGGAGGATGAAAAAGGTCGGGTTTTTCTTGGCTTTAGTCTTTATTCCCCTTTTTTTACATCCCCTTAGAACCCCTCTTGATCCTTTCGATAGTGTTGACCCGTTCTTTTTAACACAGCCATTTGGGTCGTGGTGTCCTCCTTGATGTTTTCTGATTACGGTGGGTTTATTTCACTTTCCCTTGTTCCCTGTTCTCCCCCGAGACCTTGTTTGTCTGTTCTGGTTTTTTGGACTACGAATCTGTCCTTCGATGTCTCTTGCTTTGTGTGCCAGTCTTTGCCTGACAAGAAAGAGTGCTGATCTCCCCCCGCCTCCCCCCTTCCCTACGCTTTGCGTGTAGGTCTCGGCGGCGCCTTTCGGTCTTCGCATGATCTTTTACTTCTGTTCTCGATGTGCCCCCTCTTCCTCTGCGTTCTCTCCCCCCAACATGACAAAGAACCAAATACGTTATCACTGCGCATTTTAGCCCCTTTTTCGTTATCCTCCCCGTTCCTCCATCTGCGCCCCCCCTCGACCTAGTACGCAATTCAGTCCTTATTCCCCCGACGAACTGTCCTGGCTATCCTTCCCCTGTTTTTTCGTTCCTCTCCGTTAGACTATCCTTTGATGCGGGAGCGTTCAACGCAGCCTTCGGGCCCCCCCAAGCTTGGTTTCAGTCCGCCCATCCGTTTCCTCCATCTTCCCCGTCTCTTTTTTAGACCCCCTTGACGCATCAGGAAACTAGATTAATTGCTTCGATATTAAGCCTTCCCAACTCCTCCGTGTGATCTCAACAAGTGAAACCAGTCGCACATCTGAGTCCCTTATAGCTTTCCTGTGACCACCGCCCCCCTCTTCTCGTGTGACGGCGGTTTATTTTTCTTTGGAACACAGGCTTTCCCTCCAGTAGACCATCCATAAACTGCCACGTGCGCCCCTCACCCCCCCTGACGCTACCGGCCCTTTCCCCCTCTTTCCGCTCCCGATCCTTTTGCCTTACGTTCATGTTTTTCTTCCCTCCCGCTTTCCCCCCTCCTCCTGTCGCCCTCGCTGACCTCGTCGCTCCCTTCCCTCTTTCCTTTCCCTTTTTCCCTTTCCCTTTGATGATCTCCTTCTAATTTAGGGGCCGCATTCTTTTAAGACCCCGATGCGTGGGATTCCCTCTCCCCCGCCCCCCGGGACATTTCTCCTCCCCGATTTCCCCTCCCCAGATCTTCGATTCTTTTCCTTCGTAAGACGAGCCTTCGCCTAATGGGGAATCCTTATCCTGATACCACTAAACTGCCACCATTCCTACCGACTCCCTAGACTTCCCCGGATTGAAGACTAAGACGGATAGGTGTCCTTCACTCGGCCCCTCCTTTACCCTTAACCTTTCTTCGGGATGTAAACTTCCACCTCCGTTCGAGTGGACCTTTTCTCTAATCTAGATCATCTGTCCTCCCTCTCTGGACCCCAGTGGACGCATAGCGTTAAGATGCTCCCTCAGAATGTTAAGATTCAGTCACCTGATGAACTTTCCCATACTTCCTCCCGCCGATCCCAGATCCACTCAATGTGAGGCGATAAGTTCTGCAGTTCCCCTCTTCATGGATGTTCCCGGTTCCCCCTAATTCTCTCTTTTCCTCCCCGACTTTCCGAGTCCCCAGAGCGTGACCTTGTGGCCCCTCCACCCCCCTTTCCCAAGAACGTTTCTGAATTCCTCTTCTTGTCGTCCTCCCTCAGTCCTTTTCCCATTCAGGGACGCTGACCGGAAGAGTTAAGTCGTCCTGAAGCTCTGTCCCTCCCCACTCTCAAGGGACTAGTAACATTAGTTGAGAGAGATATTTCAGGCGGCCTGCCCCCTAAAATATAGAATTCTTTAAAGTAAGCTTCCTGATCTTCCTCTTAATTTGAGTTTTTTTTTCTCCCTAATTTCTGATCTTGATCACTTTCACTCTTTTTTTCTCTCTTTCCTTGTTTCGGGCCCCCTTTCATACTTTCCCCTTGCTGTTGGTCCCCCCTTTTCGAAGCAGCTCGCCCATAACTTTAAGGTTGAATTGTAGCCTTCTTAGCTGACAATGCCCAACTCTTTGCACGATGGTGATGCTCCCTTTTTCCTTCGCTTTTCCTTGTGTGTTTCCCTTCAAATGCGCCACGGTGGATGTGCGGGTTAAGGACAGGGTGCCCTCCTGCTGGAAATGCACCCCCCTTTATTTCCTTCCGAAATTGCCTCCTCTGTCTCTCATTTTTTTTCTCACTTTTTCTGCAGTCCCTCCCATAGTCCTCTTTGATCCCCTCCCTTTCTCCCCTCCCCCGTGTCTTTTCTGCACCAAAGGCCGATGTAGACCATCTCCGTGGCGAGTTGTTGTCCCAGCGCGCGCAAAGACCCCCTCCGTCACCCCACTCTTTCCCGAGTCCTTTTTTCATCTATTTCTCTCCGTTTGGTGTGTGAGAGAGCCTTTCCCCCCCCCTTTTCTAAGACAGAGATAAGTCTTCCCCCGCCGTCGGATTTTATTCCCCCTTTTTTATCTCTCTTTCCACGTCTTTTTTAAGCGCAGTCCAAATCGCCAATTTTGAGAAGACGTTCTCGCCTTTGTGTGATGCCCTCCCTCATGTCTTGTGACAATTCTCCTTTCCATTCTCTGCTCTTAAGTCTTTTATCGTTACAGAACTGAATGACCTGAGAAGCTCTAGCCCCCCTTTTTGGGTCCGACTTTGGGGTCCTGCCCGAAGCGTTCAACTTCCCCCTGAACCCCCACCCCTTGGGGGCGCTGGGAAATGGGAGGAGAACACTTTCTTCCGCCGGGCGCTTGTCACTTTCATTTCACCTTTTTTTGAGATTTTCTTCAGAGAATTCAATACAGCGCCAAGGACAGGAAAAGTTTATTTTTTTTTTTTTCTTTTATAATTTCCTCCCTGTTCCCTGGCACCAGGGCTTTCCTGAAAGGAAGGAAATCTGGAGATATTTTAAGTGCGAAGATCCTTTCTTTTCCATCTAGGTCCCCCCCTTCTGCCCCCTGGCTATCAACTTGAAGATTTTTTGAAATAGGAAGAATTCTCCTCACGCTCTCCCCCGACCTTCCCTTTTTTCTTGTACCGGTCGTTCCTATCTCTCCTTAGGATTCCTTCTTTCAATATCCTGCAGCGTCACCCCTGGGAAGGAAGGGCCTCCCCCGGGCCGGAGCACCTCAGACTTATAAAAGGACTTCCTCACGAGCCCCCCCCTGTTGGTTTACCCGAAATGCCGAGTGAACGAACTGTCCCGCGATGGCATGAGTTGCTAGGCCCCTGGTCCATCAATGAACCTTCTGCCGAACTTGCTTCCCCCTCTTTGCGCTTTTTTTTTTCAGGCAGCTGCTCTTTCAGGACAGCGGCGACTTCCATTTTTTTCATCATCGGAAGTGGGCTTTTTTTTTTTCACTCCCCTCTCTTACCCCCCCAAATTTGTGCGATGCCTCATAAAGGACAACACGATTAGGTCTCCCCCTTTGTTATTCTTTCCCCTTGCCTCTCCAGTTTCCGTTAGTCCCCTCCATCCCTTTCCCTTCCCCCCACGGATCGTTCGTTGAGACCGGCCCTGGACCCCTGATCTTTCACTTTTACGAACTTCTTCTTTTGGCCGTTGCTTTTCACAGCCTTCTTGGTCCCCCCTTTCTTGCGCATTTTGATCTGACGCTTTGAGCCAAGATCGTCTCCTTGCCTTCCTTCTCTCCCTTTTTCAATGGCACTTCTTGCCTCTTCCATCACTTTCGGCTTCTCCTTGTCCCCGTTCTGAAGCAATTGAGATCTCAGCAGCCTGCTACTATCCCCTGAAGGAGCCTCTTGTAACCGATATAATACTTCCTTTGTTGGGGCCTTTGTTCGGTCGTGAACAGGACGTTCAGGATCAGGACTCATGCGCTGGCCGATGCTTTGTTTTCTTAGAATGCTAAGTCTTGGTGAGGATTTATTTCTTATTTTGTATTCCCTTCGGGTAGTCCCCCAGCGACTGGTTACCCCCCGGAACGAACTCAACACGAGCATGTTTTTTCTGTTTCCCAGAAGAAGAGGAAAATTTTCAAGGCGATTTGTGTTATCCAGTTACCATGTTTCCTTTTTTCCGTATCACGCTTTATTTTTTCCTCCTCCCCCCCTTACATCGATGGAACTGGGCAGTAGCAGGGATTCTAACAAGACTCTTTCACAGCTGTCCCTGGAAAGGATCCGGTTTTTTCTGGTCGGCTTGAGTTTTACCTACAGATGCAGCTTCTCCAGTTTACCGTGGCTAACTAAAGAAACCGTTTCCTTTGAACACTTCCCCTTTCTCCTTTACCCCGTCTGCCTTTGCCCTTCCGTGGCATTATCGTAAGGTAACATTATGGATTGTAGCTCTTTCATCGTGAAAGCTTTTCCTTCATGAGCCCCCACTTGCTTTTTGAGTTTTCTCTACTTTTCAGGTAGCCGAAAAACTCCGGCTGCACTTATCACGCTCAATTGTAATCAACGAAGAGGCACCCTAATGCCCTAAATCCTGACTCTTCGGCATTGAAGAAGCTCACCCGTCATCTTTGTTTTCCTTGTCATCCGACACCATACGCTCCCTCATATCCGAGCTCCGAGAAGGCATACACAAAAAACGTCCTTAGTTCATTCGTGCACACTTTTACTTTCCAGAAGACCCCCCCCCCCCCTTCCTTTTCACCCTTTTCCCCTTTTTGCCCCCTCCGGGACCCAGCAAGTGGGGCACCGTTAAAAAGACCTTTTCCACTTACCTTCAGGTGAATTTTTCTTCCGGGGTTCCACCTAATCCTCCTCCCCAAAACCTTTTTTTTCCTAGAATATCCCCGAGCAACTATACACAGAGAAGCTTACTCAAATCTTCCTTTTCCCCTAATTTGAGAGAGCTTGATCCTATGCTCCCCTTTTTTCTTTCTATGGGGATCTTATGCGTGCACCCAAATGTTAGGTCCCGCGGAGTGTTCCCGTGGCAATAGGTCCCGTAACCCCCCTTCTTTTTCTTCTTTGTTTTTTTTTTTTTGAACATCAAAGGGCTGGGTCGAGACAGAAAGTGATGGGTTTTCTGAGGGTTTTTCTTTCACCTTGTCCCTCCCCACGAAAAAAGCCTTTTGGGGGACTTAGTCGGGCCACTCTGTCCTTCCTCTATTCCCTCGTATGGTGAGGCGGATGACAGATAATGCCCTGAAATCTTCCCCATGTGTGAACCGCTTGATCTTTCTCCCCCGTTTTTCCTTCCTAGGTCTGCGGGTCCCATAGGAATTGATACGGAATGCGGTAGGTGATCAGTTCTGTCTGTATCCATTTCTCCTTTCCCCCCCCGCTGCCCTTTCCTTACGCCAACCAAATACGGAAGACAGAGCGCAGTCGCCTTCTTGCTCCCTCTTCTATGATGCCGAGTCCTCCACCTGCGTCTTTGTACCTTTCACGGAAAGCCCGAGGCTACGTCAATCTCGCGTTCATCGCCCCCGCGTGCCTACGCCCCTTTTTGAGTTCGTACTCTTCTTCCGGGACGTGGAAGCTTTTCGGATTTTCACCTCTCGTTCCCCGTTGATGAAAGGGGCAACTTTAAATGAAACCGGATTCTTTATATGGGTTCTCTCCCCTTTTTCCGACTCTCCCCCTTTTTGAAGGTGGCGAGGGAGGACAACTTCGCGCCAGAACCCAGTTTCTTACCAAAGGCCCAGTTCCGTCGACACAATCTTTGCCGCCCCTGCCTGAGGTTTTTTTTCAACCCACCGAAGGAGAGGGGGGCTGGGGCTCGGAGTTGTTACTGCGAACCAGGGATGCCCGGACCCTCCCCACCCCACCCCCCACACCACCCCCCCTCCCCCCCCCCTCCCCTCCCACCCCCCAACCCCCCCCACCAACACCCCCCCCCCCCCCCCCCCCCCCCCCCCCCCCCCCCAATTTAAGATATGAAGAGAGAATTCATCAAGTCACAGGCCCCTCCTCACACACCCCTCGATACCCGACCCGCTGCCATCTGGCCAGTCATCCGTCCTGAGCCACGTACTGTCCTCCTTTTTTCCCCACTCCCCAAAGAGATCTCTGCCCCCGGTACTGTTTTCTTCTTTAACTCTCCCCCAGTCTATTACAGGAGATAATTGCTTCCAAGGGGATCGTTTTTTTTCATCGCGTTCGTGATTTCCTTGTGACTCCTTAAAGTTTCCATGCCAGCGTTTCTTAGGCGTGATCTATCTTCTTCGGAGAGTCTGCAATCAGATCCCTTTCTCAACCTGGGCATCTTGAAGGATACCCTTTTCCACACCTAACGGCCCTCAGGGCTAGGTCGTGAGGTGAACCTACCTCGACATCAGGGCCCCGCCTCACGCTCTCTGTGGTGATACTCGGTTTTTTTCCCTCCCCTTTACCGGGGACCATCTAGTTCGACCCCCCGAGACGCCGCGTTCTAGAGGCATCGATCCTTAGGTCCTCTCCCTTTAACTTCTCCCCCCTGACGCATTGGCCAGGAGATGATTAGTGAACCTCCTGTGCGGGGACTTGCCGCTTTCATTCGACACGCCCCTCTCTCCCCGATCGCCCTTTTCTTGTCAGTTACACAACCCCAGTCAGTGATGTTTCGGATCCGGTTCTCATCCAATCTTTTTCTTTTCCTCTCCTGAATGGGAAGGCACCCTCGAGGGCAGACTTTCTTTTTCCTGCACCCCCAAAGGAGCGTTGAGGAAATTCGATACGTGTGCGTGGAATTTTCTTTGCCTTCCTCTTGTAAGCTTTTTGCCGTAATGAAGAGATGTCTCCAGGGAAGCGAATAGCCCTTTCCCGTTCTCGCCCAGTATCAGGCGGCATATGCAAAAATAATCCATTTTAGCCTGCCCTCACTCTCGCTCCTAGCAAGATTGGAGAATTCTCTTCTCCAATTTGTTACTATATAAGAGGGAAGGATTCTCGGAAAGACAGGTTGCACTCTTTACACCAAACCGGACAAACATCCATCGGACCCCCCCCTAATTACACCCGGTTGCTGCTCTTCGGAGTACAGACCACGCTCCTAGGAATCCCCCTACTTTGGATTCAATAAGCACTGCCCCCGATTTTGTGTGTTTTTTTTGTATGTCTCTCTTCTCAGTGGAACTGCCCGGCCCAACGCCCTCCGGGCTTCCCCGACACGGACTCTCTCGAAAAACGAGTTTGCTGGGGTGGAGACTATCTACTCACGAAATAACTGAATTAACAAGAGCCAATGTGAGTCATTTGGCCAGGAGCATTCATAATGATCTGAACAAACATCTTATTGACAGCCGGCTGTCCCCCTTTCTTGTTCTTCAGAGCCCCCTCCAAAGTAATGACCCCCATAATGAGTACATTTCTTCGAACCAGCAGTGTCCGGACCATGAACACCGGTGGGTATTCCTTCTTTTCTGCAGCCCCCCCTAAGTGAAGATTTTCCCCGGAAAAGCTGAATTCCCCCCCTCTTATTCGGTGTGCGTTACCGTTCCTCATTT
>Ga0179593_1494683_pt1 | contig 12547 bp, 11 predicted proteins | sample CZODoug2_1_08_16_FD_185931 | JGI IMG/M metagenome (GOLD analysis project Ga0179593, IMG submission 185931) | Vadose zone soil fungal communities from Angelo Coast Range Reserve, California, USA - CZODoug2_1_08_16fungal (PacBio error correction) | ecosystem: Environmental > Terrestrial > Soil >... | reverse complement strand
ATCGGCAAGAGAAGTGACGTCTGATTTCTTCTAGACTGGTAGAACATTCTTTCTCCTGAAAGAAAGAGTCTCCGCAACCCTTCCCAACGAATTCCCTTTCCGCCTTGGTCACCAAGGGTGACCGGCCCTTTTACCACCAGGACCCTTTGCTATGTCATCCCCCTCGTACGTTCCTCAGTTAAGTGGCTCTGTTCCTCTAGACCCAATTACCAGGCCTGCTTAATCCCCCACACTGCGATCTGGAGCTCGTCCTCCTCTTTACCCTCGAATTTTCTCCGTCCCCAATCAAACCCCTGTGTTCCTCCTCTGAACGGGCAAGCGGTTGACCCGACCCCTGAGTAAGGGTGGCAAAGGGATGTTCCCCCGATAACGCCCCTCATGGACTTATATACTCAGCGACCCGACCGCCGCCACTCCCTTTCCCGGTTTTTACGCCTCTCTTTTCCTCCCAATGTGGGCACTCTATGCAAAGTAGATGACCCGGACGGCGAACCTCCATTCGCGCCGCCAGCTTCGGTGCCCCTGCCCCTTCCGAAGTTGAGTCTTCTCTCTTGTAGCCACCCCTTCTTTGAAGTTGACCTTTCCTAGTCCTAGTGAAGTGCCAGAAAGTTCCTGAGACTTCATCGATAGAAAATCGTACCCCTTTTAGACCTTCAGAAGCGCTGTCCTTCTCTGTCTGAATGGAATTCCTCTCTTTTCTTGTCTGAATCGACGTTTCACACACGACTACTGCTGGTGCGCCCTCTATTGAGGGACTCTTTCTCGCATTGCTTCTTTCCTTCTTCCCTTACCTTTTTGACAGGCCTCTTTGCTGCCTCTTTCCCTCTGGAGTTTCCTCTGCTCCCCTCCTTGCCAACCCCCCAAGAAGGTTCTTGTGATAGACGTACCTCATGGCCGTCATTCTCAAGTCGCAACACCCCCCTCCGAGTCAACCACCCTTTCCTGGTAGCGCCTTATGCCAAAACGTTACAGAACCGCATGGAATGACGAATTGCCCCCCGACCCTTGGTTTCGCTTTAGTTTCTGTGCGGTCCCCTTCCCCCCTTCCATTCGGTTCTACTACTCCACGTCCCCGTCCGAGTCGGGAAGTCTCAGATACACTGAAGGCCCTCCTTGCACGGGACGTCGTCCGCCCAGTGTTCACTCTTCTTTTGACAGCCGGCGATGCCCCACCAAGACGATTGGGTAAATTTTCTAGCCACATCCTGCACTTTCCCCCAAAGTTTATGGTACTTCCCCCCCTAAGTTTTTTTTTTTTACCCAAATGTTCCCACCTTCCCTGAGATGTCTTTCCCTCTAGTGCCAATCTGGCTGAGGACCCGCTCTCCGCCTGGGGCTCCGTCAAAAGGACATGCTATTTGTCTCCCACTTGTCACGAAGAATTTTCTCCCTTTCTCCGCAGTTACACCATTCTTTTCTTCAAACCCGGTTTGCAGACCCACAACGAACAGCAACGTGCACGACCCTTTGACCCCGTTAATTTTGGGGTCTTCCCCCCCCAAAGTGATGAAGTTGGCCCCCCCCCCTTCGGTTCAGGGGCCAAGGACCTCCCCGCGGCCCACCCATTCCTCTGACTGGGATTCCCCTTTCAAAGAAAGGAATTAAAGAACGGCCTATTGGTCGCCTTCCATGGACCAAAGTGACCCCTTAGTCCGGAGTATTTTTTTCCCTTTCCCACGACGTCCTTTTAAAAGTCTTGATTTCCTCCCGGCCCCATTGTATCAAGATGTCAATTTTCCAGGAGGACAATCACCTTTAGATTCCCTTTTTCCACGTTCTCCTTCCCTCTGATAAGAATCTTTTTTGTTGATGTACTTTGGATTAGACGCGGTTTCTCGTTGAGCCCCCCGTGTGTCACGCTGCTGAGGTACTTCCATAGTGTGATCCTTAGGCTGTGCCCCCAACGTCCTGCCTGGGTCTGGTTCTGCCCTGCATGTCCCCCCCGTTCTTTTCCCCTCTCCGGCATCCTTCCGCTTTGGTTCCTCCGTTGCTGGCTAATTGGAATGCTCTTTTAGGACCCCCCTTCGTGGATGCTCTGGGAAGACGGCGTCTAGCGCCCCCTGCCTGCAGGAGAGAGTTTCGCCTTGATTCCGTTGTTTATGATTCGCGTTCCCCCCCCTTTCTGAGCGGCTTGAAGTGTCATTTCTTCCCCTTCTAGTAGGTTTCTGAGGGCCTGCCGGCCAATGCTTACACCTTATTTAAGTACTGTCCTTCGGTAGAGTTTCCCGGTCAAGTATATGGACTCTTTCGTGAATGATTCAGTGTCCCTTGTTGAATTCAGCCCCCCTTCTTTCTCTAGGTCGTTTCCTTCGCTCGGATTTTGGCCTTCTGTGATAACAAACCCATGTTTCCACAAAGATGACAGGTAATCAGTTTTCCGACATTGAATAGTGTTCTGGATCCAGTCTTTTCCTCAGGGACGCGAGGTTTTCTTCCTGGTAGACTTGATGCCCCTACTCTCTTCCCTCCCTGAATCAAGCATTGTTAAGCCCTGTTAGCCTTTTTTGTTCTCCCTTATTCCTGGATGTGCTTCCTCTGGTTTAAGCCCCCCCTCCTCTTTACAGCAAGACCTATCTCCTTTCCGGCTTGTTATCCCCTCTATTTCCCCTTTTTTTTTTTGAATTCTAGGAAATCATTTCATGAGAGAGGCGATGGAGATTGTTTTAGATAGATACCAAGGGTCTCTCCCCCTTCCATTGGCTTTCAGGTTACAAGTTATTGTGTGCCCTTGCCGTTGATTATCTGGAGGGACTTCTTCTGTTCTTCATGAGCCCAGCTGTCCATGACTTACAGGGGTCTCTCATCGACCCCTGTTCCCCCTTTCTTTACCACCGAGGATTACAACCGCATTGGTTTGTTGGTAACCATGTTTTTTCTAACCCCACGGCCTTTTGCTCTCTGCCCCCCTTTGACTTGTCCACTCCCCCTCGATATCCTCCCCTTTGACCTTCATCTTTGATAAGCCCTTGTGTTAATCCTAGTTCCGTACTCTACACCTCTTCCCCCCCTCCACGTTTTTCCCTCGTTCTACGCTGTTGCTGCCAGGGCCACTTCGCCTTTTTCTGATGCCTTCACGAAGCCCACCGCTCCGAGACCTATCAACCTTTCTAGCCCCGCCTTCTGGTGCTAGTGCTCCTCCGTTCCTTCCCCCTCAATCCGACTGTCAATCGCCTCCACCCTGTCGTCCCAACCCCATTTTTTCCGAACCCCAATATTCTTATTTAGAGAAGGAGAGGTAGTTTTTCAGAGCAGTCAGTCCCCCAGACCAAACTGTGCCGATGTGGCCCATTCTTGCAGTGGATCCCCCTAGGCCTGTTACCCTATCCCGCAGTCCCCGAAACGCTTGTCACCTCTCTGGCTTCTACCGCTCCCACAGAATGGATACATAAATTCCCCTTGAGAAGTTCTTCGTCTATTTTCCCCCCTGCTCAATTGGACCGGGACCAGCTACCACAAGTTTCCGGATTGGGACCTCCTTTTTGACCCTACTGTCAGATGTCTGTGAGTTTCGGGCCGCAATTGGACAATTTTTTCCCCGTTAGCCCCCCCTTCTCCCCCCCGGGTAGTGTTTAAGAGCCTGTGCGTAACTTCCCTTCCAGCCTTGACCGTTTCGTTGTTGCCCCCAGGCCTTATAAAGGTCGCAGCGTCACCCTAGTTACGCCATGGAAACTCCCACCCTCTTTTCTTTCAACTGCGTCCTGGCGGGAGCGTTGCTGTTCTTGGGTCGTGGTGCGACCACACTCCGTGGTTGGACAGTCGGAGCCTGTAAGGATTCGGTCCCTTGCTCCCAATGGGAGAGTTCAATTGTTCCCAGAGCAACATGAGATCTTTTGAGCGGCTTTTGCCCTCGGCCTTCCGGACCGCCGCGCTATGAGGTGGTCTCCTTTTTCAGTTCGCCTCCCTTGGCGATTGGAGCGGTACACTCAGTTCCGTAGCTTTCTTTTTAACCTATGTGCTGGCCTGTCCCCATAGAGAGTGGCCGCGAAGATGTCCCTCCTCTCCCGGCTCTTATTGATTTTTTCTGGTGTAATTTGAGAGGATCTGAACCGTTTTTTTCGTTTCTTGGTTTAGTAGCCCCGCACGTCGGGTTCTTCCTCCCCCAACATCTTTTTCCTCCACAAACCTGTCCTTCCTTGCGAGTGCATTCCCCGGTGGACACCGGTGTTGTAAATTTCTCTACCAGGGACCGGGTTGTTTGCAGCTCGTGTTTGGTTGAGTTCACCTTGAGCCGGGTCTGGCAGAAGATTGGTACCTCGTCCCTATGCGGGGTTTGGGGGGTTGAATTCTGGCTAGGGCTGGCCTAGACTCCCCCCCCCTGTCCCCCTCTTCGGTTGAGAGGGGCGGACACGGGCAGTGAGCAATGCGTCGCCACTCTTACCTCTCACTCGATTGCGGAAAAAAGACCGTCCGTCGATTGTGAGTTTGATTCAGCCCCCTTCTGACCCGATCCCTTAACGCGCCGGCCGCGTTTCTTGCAGGTAGAATCCTTCCTGATGGTGATAGTCGTTGGATTGCTTTTCATTTTTTTCTTTATTGCAGTACGGCTTCAGGTGCCTAGCCCTGGCGCCCCTTCTTTTTCCCTTTTTGACGGATTCAAGCTCCCCCTCCAAAATATGCCCGTTTAGTTGTCATGTGAAGCTGAGTCTCCCTTCCTATCTGGAGTTTTCAGCACTTTCCCGGTTGCAAATCCTACTGTCATTATGTCAAGGAACCGTTGGAATTTTGTCCTGATCGGGGGGGCCAGGTGAACGCTTTGGACGGGTGGGTCGCTCTGGGATTTCATGCACTCTTTTTTTCTTTCGCCAACCGCCAGGTTGCAGTCCCGTAAGCCGTTCATTGTCTTCGGAGGCCTTTTTTCAGTGGACAAGTTTTCTTAGTTTGATGATGACTTCCCTGGGGAGTTGTTTTCTCTACGATTCTCCTATCAGAGGTTGTGAAGACTATGACTTTCTCAGATCTTTTGGAGGAGGAATGCGGCCGGTTTCCGCGGGGCTCTCTCCAACATTTCGCCCACCTTTCACTGGGTGTGAACGTCCTCTTTGCGAGACGGAGTTCTAGATGTAGGGTGCGCGAGTTCCATAGTGACCCCCGGAGGGAAGCTGTTAAATCTCTTGTTTGACTCTCCTGAAGCCTGTATGCTTTCCTCTTTGGAGACACCTGTAAGAGCGTGCATCTGCAGCTTTTTCCGACTCCCCACTTCCTGTTTTCCGCTTTGATATCTTTACTTTAACACGTGTTGTGGAGTATCTATAGCGGGAAGGAATTTTCGTTCTCTCCCTGCCGATGTCCTTTTCACTTTTTTTTCTGTTTTTTTTTGAAGCGGACAGCGTTTCTTCTATGTTCCTTTACAGAAAGACTCTCCGCAGTTGGTCACTACAGTTTCCGGCTCGCGCCTCCCCTATGACCCCAATCGGTTGACAAGAACGCTGATTTGAAGTATAAGTTACGCTCTGCTCAATTTGTCCTATAAGACGCCAGTGAACAGGCCTGTCCATTTCCTAACTCCCAATTTCTTTTTACAGCAACCCCCCCTTTCTCCCTGAGCGCCTCTTCTTCAGACCTCACCTCCCTGGCTCTTTGGTCCTTAGAACCGGAGGGGGTGACATGCTGATACCTGAAAAAGTGTCGTCCCCCCGTCGGTGGAACCCTTGCTCCCCTCCCTGCCTGATTCCTCAGTCGCGACCCGCCCCCTCGAGAGTTCACCGGTAGACCCCCGCGCTGGTCCGCCCTGAAACTGTGCCGGGCCTAGTGAAAAGTAGCTCAAGCTCCGGCTGACCCTCATGCTACGCCGCGCCTCATAGTCGTGCGCTTTTTTACCGTCTATCTGAGCGATCGCGTCGCAAAACGCCGCGAAGTTTGCGTGAAGGCGCTCACCCAGCAGCCGGAGTCCAGACTAGAGAAGACATCAGCCTCGTCCAGCGGCGCCATGACAGAGCGGCCCTTTCGCGTTTTTTTTTTACTAGCTCGTTAGCAGTTTCTTGAATTATTTTACCCCTCGACATCTGATGGTCTCCCCACTCTCTTGGCTCTTATAGGTTCGACGCTCTCTCAATTGTAAGAACTATCGCGCCTTCCTCCTTTTGCTGACCTCTTTTCCTTTTTTGGTCAGAGGTTAGACGAGCCGCATTTTTCCAACACCCCCCCCCTGCCTGCATGTCTATGTTTTCGAAAGGGTGACCCCCCCCGTTAATCCTATTCCATCTCCGGGCAAGGTTCTGTCGCCACCCAAAAGCAGAGCTTCACAACCCTTTCTCATTGCTTTGACCTATGGACAACACATTTCCACTGACACGTCTTCTGCGCAACCCTGTTTTCGAGGAAATAGGTCGTTTACGGCCTCACCGAATTTCTGTGTTAACAAAATAAAACCCAATACTAAAAACAAAAACCCTTGAAAGTCGTGGACCAGTCCTCCTCAATTCTCTAGACCTCTACGTGTCTCTCCAGTGCCCGGTCGATGGGACCCTCTTGACGAGTCAAGCCCGCCCCTATGGTTCCCTTCCGCTCAAACTTTTTCTCTTACGTTCCAACAGTTCTGACCGAAACCCCAACGCCCCTTTCGGCGCAGGCCCCTCTAAACCCATAAATTTCTCTCGGTCGCGTACTTGAGCCTTTGATTTTACAAATCAGAGAATATAGCGTGCTCGGCCAATGACCTGGCATGGGTCCGCACCGGTAACTCAGATCAGGGTCTCCTTTCCGACTTTACCCCACGTATTCAAACCACACGGACTATACAACACCCCTGAAACAGTTAAACGAGCCTTTGCCGATGAAACAGTTCCCCCCATTTCCCCCCCCCCCCCCCATATCCCTTTGGCTTTCCAACCATTTATTTCTTTTCTAGTGTTTTGGTTTTCTTCTCTAATGGAACCAAGTCCCGTGCAAGCCTTGGACACCTTCCTGCTCTCCACTGACTTTGGATTTTACCTCTCCCCTTTCACCAGTTCCCTTGAGACCTCCATCCCCCTTCTCAAGCTGTCCCAGGAAGATGGGTCCCCACGCCTTTTTTTTGTCGTTCCCTCTTCCCCTTTTTCTGAGATGGTCCACCTTCGGCAACTCACTTAAGAATCGTTTTCATCCTTGGCCCTCTGATTACCAGGATGTGGGAGCGTTGGGATTGGAAGGCGTCTTTGCCCTACGGTGTGAGGCCAGCATCTTTCTTTTCTTTTATACCTCGGCATGATGCCCTAGGAACCTTGGTGGTTCCTTTCATCTGAACCCGAAGGTCGCGAATACTTCCGAGTGGCTTTTGGCGTCCGAGGTGGAGGTTGCGTCATCTCTGACCTCTGATGCTCTTCATACGTATTTCCGAGCCACCTTTTCCTGCCCTTGCGAGAAAATCTTGCTCGAGTTTTATCTTAGCCGGTAAAGGCGCGCGGCGGCAGGTTAAGGCATAGGGAGGATGGTCCCGGAACCCACCATCTGATCGGGATTGAATTGACACTGCTTCTCTGTTTCCAGGACGCCCGCCTCATGATATCCAGTTCTCTCCGATTGACCTTCGGACGTTAAGTCTCTCTTTTCTTTGGTCGTATTGAGTGCTAGTAATTTCTCTGTTTCTCCCCAACATGGTCCCCCCGCTGCTGGTAATCATTGTCAGAAATGGAAAGCTTGAGGGCCCCTGGACTTCAGGTACCGCGAGGTGCATACCTCCGCGATTATGAAATCCTTCTCCACAAGACGACGCTTTTTTCAGACCTGGTCCTGACAGCAATGCCTGCCCTGGCCCTGTGAGCTCTGCCAGGTAAGCGTATAGTTCATGCAAGAAGAGACTTGGAGGTTCCTAGAATCTTTCCTTCCTTCCTCTCATTTGTGTTGTTGAGCTCTCTATCGTGGCCTAGGACATTTTTGTGATTGTCTTTTTCTCTCCAGGCGATATCCTTTTTTTTCTGCCAAAGGCCATTTTGCTTAGTCTTCCTTCTTCAAACCTGACTTTTCTGTGCTGGCGAGCTCTGTGTTTTGAACTCTGGATGTTGCAAGGAGAGCCTAGGTGTTCTTGACGTAAAGGGTATCCCCCAAGTACCATTTCTTTCCACATGTTTCACCCCCTCCTCTTGTGGTTTGTTCCATGTTTGGATAACAAAAACGGCGGTCTTCACGAGGTAAACTGTCATCCTGTGTTTTTCTTACCTTCCTCCAGGGCCCCATCCAGCTAGTCGGTAATAGCAACCCATTCCTAGAATTCCTGTCCCCCCAACAATCAGTGTCCCTAGTTATCCTAATGTTCATGCAGGATCCCTCTTCCTTGCCCGAGGGCCCTTCGAGCTCGCAGGGGCAAACCTCTGAAGACCCAAGTTATCCAAGATGGCTCCCTCGTCCATGATTCAGGTGGCGACGCTTCCGCCCCCTTTCGCCCTCCTACTTCCACCCCGTCATCCCCCTCGTCGAGCCTTGGCGCCCACTTCGTTAATGTTTATTCCTCTGGCGATTGCACGGTGGACAGAGCACCATACCCCATTCTGGGCCGATGTTTGGTCCCACATTCTTGGCTTGATCAACCCTTCCGATTCTAGATCAAGCATTTCCCACCCGCAGTGCAAGAGCCGACGTCCTAATCCGAATCACAATCCTGTTCCTAGGCTTATTCCTTTTACTTTCCGATTTTTCGTGACTTTTGACTGATCCCGTGTTCGGACATTAGCCAAGTGTGGCCAGTCGGGGTAAAGTTGGACCCCTTCTTCTGTTCCTTTTCATCGGCGTCGGCGCTCATTGTTGCAATGGTGCTTCCCCGGCGTCCGTGGTCATGAGCAGGTGAGTAGTTAGACCCGCCCGGTTCTTTCCGTGTCTTGCCGAAGTCCTTATAAGTCTACCTGAGTACCACCTCGTGAAAACTACATCGCAGTTGGACGCCATTTACCCTGTTTTCTTTCCCTGGTTGCGTGGATTTTTCCTTTGTGGCATCTGCCGTTTGTTGATCCCTTGGTTTGCACCTTTTGGGCCCCATGCTCCTGATCTTAGTTACCCCCATGCGCTTCTTTTTACATTTTTTCCCGCTCCAAGCGATCTTCTCTCGGTGGGCCTCGCCGATTAGTCCATCCCCCGCCCCGGAAGGTACGAAACCTTGTGCCCGTCTTTTCGGAGCTTTTTTGATGACGGACCCTTTCCCTTTTTTTTGCACTGGCCGTAGTAACCGGCTGTTAGCTGCTTGCCCCTCGGCATGTTCCAGCAGACTGGTCAAAATAGAAGACTTTTCCTTCTTCGAGACGCCTTTCTCTGTTGTTCATGAGCGGACTTCTTTGGCGCTTTAAGTGGGAGTAGCTACCCCATCCAGTCCGGGTTGAGGTGCCCCCCCCCTCCCCACGATTACTTTCGACACCCCTTTCTGCCGCAGGCGCCTGACGTTCTTGTGCACAGTGTTTTTTAACCTTCGGAAAAGGGAACTGGGTTTTCTTTTAGGAGTTTTTGTTTTCCCTACATGCACCTTGATCCCGGTCATATTTTTTAGTACTTGCGCGTTTCCTACCCTCCATAGGCGTTGGTTTGTGGTTTCTTGATAATGGGCACTCTCTCTCCTCTTCACGATCCTTTCGAGAGGGATGCCTGACACTTAGATTTTCTTTATCTAGTAACTATAAATCTTTCGACCTGCCTTCCCCGTAGATTGTTCCCCCTCCATCAGCCTTTCCGCACTATCTCTAAGGGAGACACTCCTTGTCAAGTGATGATTCGGATTTTTTTTTATTTCGCCGCTTTCCGATTGTGCTGTATATGGGCTCTGCCTCCCGTGCTTGGTAGAAGTCCGCTTCTATTGCACTCGAAATTTATTTTGAACTTTCTTTTTGAGTGCTCCTTCAGCCCGAATAATGCATTTTATTTTTCCCCACCCACCCCCACCCCCCCCCCCCCCCTTGACCTAGCGCTTATAGATGCTCGCAGGAGGTAGAAGTGACAGTTGCCATTCTACCTGGAATAGTTACCTGACCATTTTTCATTTATTACCATCTCGGGTGGCTGTTATCGGTTTGTGGTTTTTTTCCTTATATGGTCTGCACAAATGCCCTTTTCTGTTTTCTTTTATGAGTTCAACGTCTTTTCCCCCTGCCTTACATGGGTTATGAGGTCCATGGTTTGGTTATGGATATGAGTCTTTTCCCCGAGACCTTGTCCTTTTCTCTTTTCTAGATTCTTTTTGAGTCCTGATGACGTTCGTAACCCATCCCTTGTTTTTGGAGTTCTTCCGCAGGAAGGATTTCTTTGGGCTTTCCCTTCTTTTCATTGAGCCACATAGAAAGGGCGTGGAGAACACTTCTTTTTTCAGATGACTTGTTTTGTTTCTGAGCAGCCGGCCCCTTTTGCGTCCCCCTCTTCGACGCGAGCTTCTCACACGCTGTCTGCGGCGCAAGAGGCGACATTCCTTCGAGCAGTCCTATCTTCTTTCCTGTTTCCAGAGTTATCTATCTACTCTTGTTTTTGTCTGAGAGATCTCTTTCACCGGAAGTGGCTTCCCTTGATAGTTCCTCCCGCCATCAAAAAAAAACCTGTCGCCCAGGCTGGCCCTTTCCGAAAGTTTTATATTGGCAATCGTGAACCTCTTTTCCTTGCAATCTTTTTTTTTTTCGTCTCCCGACCGCTTCCCCCCTCTCTCTCCCCTGACGATGATGGACGTCTCCCCCTGAGTTTAAATCTGTCCCTCTTTTTCCAGCTGCCTTCTGAATTCCTAACCAACGTTTTTTTCCGTATGAATTTGCTCCGTTTTTTGAATTATATACGACACCCGATTGCTGTGCCTCAGGTCCTCCTTTCCCTCCTCGATCAATGACCCAGATTCCTTCCCCTTTTCCCCGGTAAACTCGGTCCAGACAGCATTTCTTGCGCCAACAGTCCCGTTCCCGAACCCGCCCCGATTCCCTTGACGCCCCATTTCTCTGTATTCCTGCCCCCCCCCCCCTGGCCGTCCCTTCCCGTTAGATCTGGCCCCGCTTTGACAAATCTCCGCGCCGAGGCTATTCCCCTTTTTCCCCCACAAGCTTTCGTCAGATTTTGATGGATCATGAGTACATGCCTGCTCTGGTTTTGAGTGCCAGGTCTTCCCCCCCTTTTTCCGACTTCTGACCAGAAAGTTTGCCCTTTCCTAGAAATCTTCCAGCGGTCCTCCTGAAAGACATCTCGATCTTCCCCGGTCTTCTGAACAGTTCGCCGGGGGATGAACGATTTTCCCCTATCCTTTTTTTCACCTGGTTTTTCTGTGCCGCCCCCTTGACTCCCGAGTGAACGCATTGCTCTTCCTGTCTCATCGCGACGTTTTTCCCCCCGTGTGACTGAACGTATTCCAGCTGAGTCCGACACACCCAACGTGTCCGTCCTAAGGGGTGTACGGTGAAATACTTATTTCTTACCCCGGGCTCAATTTGCCCTTTCGACTAGCAACCCCGTAATGGCTTCCAACCCTGTCCAGTACTTCTTCAATTGTCCTTCTCCCCGTTCAGAATGGTTGTAGAGGAACTAGTGGAGGGCTTTCGTGGCACTTTGCTAACGTGCGCCCCGTTTCCACGGCCGATCCCTCAATTTTCGAAAAGCCCGAATTCCGTCTTCTCTCCCTTTAAAGCTCGATTGGCTGCCGCGGATTTTTAACCTACGGACGCGCGATGCACCCGGAAGACCACATCTGTCATGAAATTCACCCCTTGGCTCTGAATCAACTATACTTTCGGCGCCGTTTAACCTGTTCGTTTTCCCCCATAGCCCATGTTTAGCGGTTTGGTCCGAGCCTTCAGTGGTTTCCACCCGACGTCGATAATGTGGCCCATGACGAATGTGCCAGTACTTTCAGAATAATTTGATAACTCTCCGCCGTGCACACAGTTTTTTTCCCCTTAAAAACCCGGCACCTTCCCAACAAGAACATCCCACTTTGCTCCCTTTTTTCTGGTTCAAACACCTTTCTGTAATGAGGTGCTCTCTTGTCCGCTGCGACTGGTCGGCCGGCAACCACCAGCCTTTCCCCTTCTAATGTGGCAACTCCCTGTTCCCTAAGGACGGGTGTTTCGACTCTTTCCCTGTGCCTTTTAAAGGATGCCTACCTCCTTCTCAATGCTGACCCCCCGTCCTCAGGGTCCAAAGCTTGCTTTTCCCTCATAAAAACTTGGAACTAGCTTTTTCCATAACTTTCTAAAGCTCAGCCGATGTTCGCACTTCCGATGATCTCCCTTCTTGTGGGATCGGATGAGGACTTCTGAGTTCCCTTCCCGTTATGCGACAGGGTTCTGCCCGATGATGGGTCCCCTTGAATTTTCCCTAAATCCCTTCTTCCCAATTTCCGATGTTTTCGGCTGAATGCTAGGTAAAGTAAACCCCCTTCGGAGGGCCTTCCCTTTCCCTCGCTGGAGCCGGGCGACACTCGTTTGGATCGTAGACTTTCCCCTTCCTGGATCGATAGCCTTATGTCCGACCCTTCTGAACCCCGGAGTTCGCATCTTGAGTATGAGGGTGATGTGCTCCTTTTCCCTAGCCTAAAGGGGGACCTCCAAGTCAGAGGATTCGTTTCTGCAGTCAACCGTAGTTATGGAGTCGCAGCGGTTGACCTTATGTTATGGGGAAACGGTTA
>Ga0179593_1425338_pt1 | contig 12547 bp, 9 predicted proteins | sample CZODoug2_1_08_16_FD_185931 | JGI IMG/M metagenome (GOLD analysis project Ga0179593, IMG submission 185931) | Vadose zone soil fungal communities from Angelo Coast Range Reserve, California, USA - CZODoug2_1_08_16fungal (PacBio error correction) | ecosystem: Environmental > Terrestrial > Soil >... | reverse complement strand
TACGTGTTCATCTTTTCCTTCTACTTGATCCGAGATCTTTTTTGAAACGGCGTGACCTGGTGTAGTCCTTCTTCTTATCCGATTTCCTCGGAGTCCCCTTCACTTTACCCGGATTGTTTTCTCCCCCCCTTCCCTTTTCATAACCCCTTGTCTTTTTTCCTTCCGGTCTTGTTGCTGATAATTAGCGAAAGTTTAAGGTTAAAGTTTTCATTTCCTTTCTCCTTGTGCGTTCTTCAGGCTTATTACAGTGATTCTTAGGGTCTCCTAGTAGTGGAAAGCCGGCTATTGTGCTATAAACTTCTTTGAAACGAAGACCGAGATCGCAATTATCTTTCTCCGCGCTTTTTTTCACCTTTTCACCCTTATTGTTGATTCTCCCCCTTCTTGGATTCCTTTCGTCACCAGAGATCGACCACTTAGTTGATACTTCGCTTACCCCCCCCATTTGGTCTTTCTGCTACGTCTCACCCAACCCAAGTGGATCCTCTGCCTCCGTTAAGGTGAACTGTTAGAAAACCCTGAACACGGTTCCGAGTCAGCCCCCCACGTTTGTGTCGCCTCGCGGCATAATCCAAAACCAAGTTCTCTGAAGACCTGATCGAGGATGATTGCCTTGTCGTGTCTTGGCGAGCGTCGGCAAGATCTCCTCTTAGTCCCATTTTTGGCAATGGGAATCCCTTCCATCGGTGTTTTTTTTGGGAGCACTCTCTTATCAAGGGGAGCCGTTTTGTTAGGAAACTGAATGTGTTGGTGAGCGCACCCCCTCCCCCCTTATTGCCGACCCTTTCGGTGGCTTTTCTTTTCTTTTCGGATTGTGTTCCTTGATCTTTATTCCCCCAGAACAGTTTTTGTCACAGACGGGAATCCGTTCTCGAGCCTGGTATCCTGGCTGCTAGCCTGGTTTGTTTTGCCCTGATTGTACAGACTTTTCAAGCCACCTGTAACCCCACCACCACGCTTCCCGGACGATTCACCGCTTCCCCCCAACTAAGGTTCAAAGCCATTCCCCTTCCCATCACCCGTTCCTATCTCTTTTCCACCCACCATCTAAAGCAGACTATCCTCTCACCCCATTCGGTTAAGGAACTGCACCCTCCCCCCCCGCTTTTCCCCCAACCCACTTTTTATGCGGCTGCCACCCCCAAGCATAAACTTTTTGCGTCTAATTCTTTATCTTTTTTTTTTGCCTTAGTTTAAAAAGGCTCTATCTCTTTCTGACCCCTGACCTGCCTTTTCATGCTTCTGGAATGTCGTCTTTCTCCCGACGATCTGAACTCCCTTTTCGTCTTTGGAGTTACCCCGGTCGCTTCTGGATTTTTTTTAATTCCATGGCTTGATGCCCTGATCTTGCTTGAGTATGCCTTTCCCTCTCACTCTAATCCATGCTGCATCTCCCCATAATGATCACCTTGTGCCCCAGAGTATCAAAATTTTTTACTATTCCTTCCGCATGGGGAATCCTTCTGTACATTCAAGTAGGATGGTCTCTGCCATCTGGTTGGTCGCGGATCGCTTGATTTTTCCTCTTACCTCTTCTTTCTGTCCCCCAAACATGCGACCGGTCCAAGCAAAAGCTGATTTGCTTTCATCCATCTTCTACACTTCTTCCTCAACGCGCCGTTGTCCCCTTTTAATGAGGTTTCTTCCTGCGATAGCTTTCCTTCCTACGCCCCCCATTTCCAGATCTCCTCTAAGTGCCGCGTTTAACCACTGGACCCGTGGTTTTATCGGCACCGTTCTTGTGGTCGTCTAATGTTCCACTTCTTTTTCCCACTCTGTCATAAGAGACCCCCTATTACGATCATTTTTTTGTTTCCTTAGTCGCCGTCCCCGCTCCACATCCAGGGTTCGTTCGATACATCCTCCGTTGTTTTTTTTTGCCTTCTCTCCCCTTTCGGTGGAGAGGTAGGGTCCACTTACTTGCGTACTGGTTCATCCGACGATCTTTCATATTGGGTCGGGCTACCTCTTTTTCCAGCTCCATTTTCTCTTCGCACTAATTTTTTTTGAGACCTTTTTCCTTTTCGCTCCTTTTACAACGGATTAAGTTCTCTCTATGGACATGGGTGTTGGGCCTCACCTCGGGTCACCCTTCCTTCCCCGACGTAAGCCCGGGGGAAACCGTTTTTCAACTTGGCCCGTCTTGTCTTTGCCCGCAGCCACGACTTTTCCTTTTTCCTTCTCTTGTGCGTCGGGTATACCCTCTCCATTTATGAAGCTGTGCGTTCCAATACGACCATTCAAGAGCCCCCCCTAAGCTGGAGCTTTCCTAATCCTCGTGGACGAGTCGAACCAGACGGCTGCCCCCCGATGTGGGCCGACTTCTGATTCTGCTTCCGGCTAATAAAGGATCGATGATTTCTATCAGAAGGGGGTCCCCTTTTTTTCCGGTTCCCCGGAATACAGCTGGCTTCTTTTTCAGACTGAGTATGCCCAGGAACGGACGTCACGTTATCTGTCTTTCCGGGCCGGTGTTTTGAAATTTTTCCTTCTCTCTCCCTTAGGGAAGATCGGCGGGCCGTAAGACCCTTGCTCTATCTTGCCCTCCTTCCTTCTCTTGTTTTCCTCAGCCTCTTTGCTCTCCAAACACCCCCTAATGCGAGAATGAAGCCTAAATGGATTCTTTTTTTTTAAAGCACTCTCTCGTCGTCCCCTGTGGCCATACCTTTGAGACCGGTTCTCTTGAAGTCCCAGGAGACTTACCTTGTGTTCAGTAAGAAGTGAGGCTCCCCTGTGTGGCTGCTTATAGGTTTTCCCTGATACCAGCATGGAGTTGGTCCCCTGGACTCTTTTGCCTCGGCCTTTCCTCTTTTCGTCGTTCTGTTTTTTTGGTCGTGATTTTTCGTCTCCCACGTTGTCCGTTATGCAACCCTTTTAGCGTTCGCATTAGGCGGTATCTGCGTTACGATTCGTGCGGTTCCCCCGTTCACTTGATTTACGTACTGGGGGGTCAGCCAATGCCCTCCTGAAATACGTAAACCTTTGAGCCCCGTTTTTGCAGAATTCAGTTGACGCCCCCATCCGTGCAGCACCTTCTGGACCAAAACTCCCGCAAACCCCCCCCTTTAAACGTATTCCTTCTCTACAACCCACCATCCAAGGTACAGAGGTACATTTACCACCCCTCGCTTTTGCCCCTTAATCCTCCAGAACCTGGATCCGACTCACCACTGACCTCAACCCCTTTGATATCATCCCCCTATCCTCCTTCGTTTTGATGTTAACTGCCCCCCTCTTGAACTTTTCGTGTATCTCCGCAACCCCCCTCTTTCCGACTTTGTCTCCCTTCCCCCTTAATAAGTCTCTACGATAAATGGGTGGTTAGCCTCAATGGTCAAGCGCCCGGCTCGGGTCTCACCCCTTTAAAACACAGTTGCTTTGCCCCTCCCACACCCCAGGATTCCTTATCCACTCAATACGTCCAACTTGAACCTCACCATTGACTCTCTTAAATTTCGGATCTTCCCTTGCGGTCATGTACAGTGAAGTGATTGACTCTTTTTTTATAAGTTCGTTCCAATCCTTCCAATCATCAACCTGGTTTTCACCTTACCATTTTACCCTCATTTAAATTTGCTTTACCCTCTTAGGTGCCTGAAGTTATCCTTCTAGTAGCCCCCTCCCACCCCCCTTCTACACAGAACCAGGGTTTTGAACCCGGGAGTTCCCACCCCCCCATAAATGTTTAATTACCTGTGACACTTGTGGCCTTCTATCCTGGCCTGGATCCCTAGACCTTTTTTCAACCTATCCGCTATGCACCCCCACGCCTTTTTATGTACCGCGGCGAACGACTCTATCCGGTCCCCCGGTAGTAGTTTGGACTTTCACATTCTGTGACCTCCCCCGCGCCACGGTCCTGATCATTTTTCTCCTACCCCCACTCTCTTTCCTTTTTTCCCCTCCTGAAATAGGTGATAGATTTTCCAGCCGCCTTCATGTATAGATTTCACATTTCCCCACTTTCCGTACCTGTCCCCCGTTCTTAAGTAAAGACTCCTTCCCCCCCCCCTCCGACCCTGAAGATCAACCCCCTTGTAGCTCGTAACTCCGACTTAGTCACTCAGAGCACTACTCTCCTCCATTGTTTTTCTCTTTTGAAAGCCCTTCCCCCTGATAAGTCCTCTTGAAGTTTCCGACTTCAGGATGGACTGATCCTTCCCCAATGGTGTGGAGATTTTTTCTTTGGCGACAACGTACGCGACTCGCATTTCGGACCGCAGTTTTTCCTTCCCCTTGGAACCTGGCCTTAGCGTCCTGATGGTAGAATCATACTGGCAGTATGTCCGATAGAAGCTTTTATGTCAGTCTCCCCGGCTTCCCCTATTGAGCCGGTTTGTGTTTTTCCTAGTAAAAACACGTCTCTACCGACAGGAACGCCCCCTTCTGCCCCTTTTGACTGTCCCGCTCCTTTTGACCCTGAGCTTTTGTCCTCTTAGCGCGACGTTTGGTTGACCAATTGACATGCCCCATGTGAGTCCCGGCCCCCTCCTTCGGTGAACCTCTAAAGTCCTTCCCCCTTATGTCTTTTTGGTCCCAGTAAAGAACCCCCTGGGAACGTGTCGTCCTGGCGGGCGGATTTGAACTCTTTCCCCAGCCCCATATTTTCCTTTTCTTTCCGACGAGTTAGCGTTTGAGTATCTTCCGTGACTTTCACACTTCTTTTCTCTTGCCTTCAACCGCCGGTCCCTCCCAACGTTGTACTTTTGCCATGATCCCTTAAGCATACGATTCCTTCCTTTGCGGCCTTAGTTGGCCGTCGAAAGGTTCCCTTAGGCTTTCGAGTTACTGCCCCTTTTTGAGGGGCACGGATTTCCCCCCTCTTGGTAACGAGTTTCGAGGCGCGCGTTTCTCGCGACCCCGTTGCTGCAGTTATTTCGGTTACGGTCCCTCCACAGTAATCGCCCCATCCTGTGCGCGGTCCTTACCACCACCTTACGTAGTCCGGTCTTGCATTACATCCCCCAAACCCTTTATAGTATGTTGCCAGGGCACTCGGTGCTTTTGGTTTACCGTAGAGTCCTTGTTCTTTTTCCAGATCAGCTGGTTTTTGGGATTCCCCGGGCGACCTCTTGATTGTGTTTCGCGCTCCTTTTCTGTTTCACGTTTATTTTCACAGCCGGTTGCGGATGCGTTCCTGTTCCCTGCGCCATTTTTCTCAGTTTTTCTTGTACCTTTCCTTTTTTCACCTTAGACCCCTTGTTTCCTTCGTCCTCTTCAGCAGCCTTTCCCTAACTGGCGAAACTCTCTGTTCTCCGGCGCCCTTTTTTTCTCGGACCTGAGCACAGCCCCAAAGTTCACCAGCTTTTACGGGATCTCCCTTTTTAAGGGGTTTCCTAAGGATTCACTCCCAGTCATCCACTCCTTCCCATCGGGGATTCTATTAAACGCCAACTCTGTACCTTTTCTTCCCGGTAGTCTCATTCTCCCCTAGTACCCCTTTCGTTTCAATCAGATTTTTGCCCCCCCCCCCATTCTTTTCCCTCCTTTTCTTGACCCACTTCCCCTACACGGCATTCTCCGTTGTTGGACCACTTTTTTCACCCTAGTTTTCGATCTCCCCAATAGATACTGAGCGGTCGATGCGCCTTTCCCCCCCTCCTCCCCTCTTTTCCACGGGAAATTGGCGTCTCAGTGGGACTCACGATTAGCCTTCTGACGTTTTCCTCCATTTTCGCTGACCCAGATTCCCTCCAACCATTATGAATTGTTCTCTGCATTTCCCTGGATTTCCCCTTATTCTATAAGAGTCTTAACTCTCCAGCTTATCTAAGTTTCTGCCGATCCTCTCCAGTGTGGTTCTTTCAGTTTAGTCCTCTCAAGTTCAGGGGAGGCCCATTTAGTGGGTTGCGGTCGTGCTTTTCTCATACTCTTTTTCGTATGGCATACCTCGGCGGCCCCCCTCCACGAGAATCCCCCCCTTGTGATCCTTGTCCCCTCCGGCTCCCCTCACAATTTTCCCATCCGCCGATTAATGTGGGTACCCTTTGTATCGAATGCACTTACTGCGCCCAACCCTGTCCTCGATTCTCTCTCCCTGCTCCCAATTTCTTAGGGTTTTCTCCCTTCAGGTCCTTTTTTGCGTTCTTTCAACGTTGGGTCAACTTTGACAACGTAGTCAATCCGACCAATATTCGTAGCAAGAGTCTCTTGTCTCCTCCACCAGTTCCTCTGGGGACCCGATTCCTGCCTTCTTCTCTTTTTCTCCCCCGTTGGTTTTTTTTGTTTGATAGATCCCCCTTCTTGGTATTTATTCCGGCTTTGGTGATCGTGAACCCGATTCCCCCTCCTATTTGGTAGTCTTCCCCTAAAGACGAAACGGTGAGTCTTCAACAGAACCTGTGACCTTGTCGTTACACCCTTAAGTGTTTAGAGGGAACCCTTCCCCCTGATTCCCCAGTCCGATTGCGAGGACAAGCTGGTTGCGCGGGCAGGTCAACTTTCGAGAGTAAACGTAAGGTCAACCTCTTGGAACCCTTCTCAGAGATTTAAACGTTGCTACTAGCTTCGTTTCCGATTTTTTGTTTGTCGCCTGCGGTGCCGTAGCTTGGTTTATGTCCGCGAACCTTTCTTCTTTAAAGCCCTTCGACCCCCACACGACCTTCTGAGTCTTTCACTAAAATTTCGCGTCTGCCCCGAATTTCTGCCTATGCGGGCTATTTTTGTTTTTAAATAATCCCCTTCTGATCGATTCTTTTCTCTCTCCCCTCGTTTGCAAGGTAGATATTCTTCATGCATAACGTTTTTTTTTGTGCGCGGTAGACAGCGTATGCCAGTGCAATAACTGCCTCTCGACCAGTTTGTTGTTACCTGCTCCCCTCAGCCCCCGAAGACACCCCCTAGGTAGATGTTAGTTAGTCAAGACATGCTCAGATGCCGCGGGCTTGGGGGCCCTACTTCTCCTTCCTTCTTGACCCACCGTTGCGAATCGCCCACATTTTTTATTCCGTTAGTGTGGCACGAATAGTCGTACTCATTGTGTACGGAGTGAAACCCGCATTCACCCGTTCCGGGTGCTTTTCCTTCATTTTGTGTCTGACGTTCCCTTTTGTCTTTTGATCTCTTTTTTTCGCGTCTTCCGGACGAGTTAACTGGTGATTGGTGGGACAGCTGAAGTTCCACTTATAGTTCCACTTTCGACGCTTGGTTTGTCCTTTGGTTTTCCTCGTGTCTTAACGGTTCTTAGTTTTTAAACCCCCGGCGGGTTCTCCTTCTGGCAAGGTTGATATTCGTTTCCCCCGAGTAGGATTGTACGGTTTGATTTGTCGCCAGGGCCTTGGGAACAGCCGATTAACTCACGTCCCGAAGCCTTCTTTTACTCCTCCTCCCCCTTCTTGTGAACCCTCAAAAGTTGACCTTCAACGAACTCATGGAAACACACACGCCTTTTCCCTCCGTTCCAACATTTCCCGTGGCGTAAAGATATGTTTTCACTCCGGATCCTCCCGCCCCCCTGCCTTCACTTTCCTATTATCATCGATTCCTTCTTCAGAAAGTTGTGCTGTCACTGGCCAGTACCCCGCTAGGCAAAATACGGGGGTCCTGTCGCGGCACCCCTTTGCTGTTTTTCAAAAGGCCCCTCTTTCCCATCAGATTCCACCAATGTTTTTTTTTTTATCCTCTCAGAACTCCCTTTTACAGTTACGACGTAGTACTCTTTAAACATCTCTCCTGCCTCTCCCAAAACCTTCTCCTCCCTCTAAGGGTACCGTGTACTCCCTAACCAGCCCTTTGACCTACTCTTTTTCGGAGAGTTTTCTTGAGGTCGATGTTTCCCCCTGCCCTGATTTTTCCCCCTGGTCCTTCATTCTCCCCCAATGCACATCTTTATCACTTTTTGCACTATCCCTCGAGAAGCTTAGGGAGGGGCCCTCCTATCTATTTGATCCTCCCCCTTCGCAGGACCCGACATTTCACTGACAACCCCCTTGGTGGGACTACTCCTGTAAAGTTGTTTAATTGCGAATCAAGTCCTCCAAACAGGTCTCCCCCTATGTAAACAGCTCTCTTCCCTCGCTAAAAAGCGAAGTGACCCTGACGCGTCCTCATTTTTGACCCACGATGTCGTTTCCATTACAAATGGTCCTGAGCCGGATAGAACTCTGCCCGACTTCTCATTTCCCTTTTGACATCACTCCTTTCTCTTCCCGAATGCTGAAGCCGCAGCTAAGGCAGTTTGAGAGCGTTACCCCCTGAGTTTACTCCCCTGAGTCTCGTACCTGTTCTTTCTCCCTGAAGCAGCATCCTCTTTCCAGAGCAACAACCTTACGGCCCGTTGGGGGTCATCGTGTGGACCAGCCCGCATTTCGATATCGATGGTCATATATTTTTTCACTCGTGTGGTTTTCGCTCGATCTCCCAAGAGAATCTTCATTGTCTTTCCTATCTTTTCCTCGCCTCGACGACGCTGGCGGTCTATTGGGCATATTCGACCCCTACTCTTCCTTCCTCCCCCTGGCCAGGATAAGTTTATGTATCTCGACCCACTTCGGAGGTTGTCCGAACTCACCGGCTTGGCTTCCGGCCGAGAATTTTTCCCTCCTCGAAATTCCGTCTCCCCTTCAGCGGTGCGAGGCTTTTTTTCACAATTCTGGACAAGACTATTTGTCCTTCTAGTTACCGACTCGGAAGACTACTTTTCCATTCGTGTCGTTCGCGTCGCTCACGAGGTCCAATAGTGGCGGACTGAGCTCTTGATCGTCTACCGGCCCCCAAATCGTTCCCTCCCCCCCTTATGAGGGTTCCCTTTCCATTAGGAAAAACGTTGAGGGTTACTGGCTCAAGATTTCGCTCCCTTAGGTTTCCCGTACTCTTTTTTGAGTCCAATTCCTGATCGTTCTTCGGTAAATTTCTTAACCTTCGGCTCGATGTTTAGTTCAGGAACGACCGGAAATTTTTTTTTTTTCGGGAGCTATGATTGAAACATTGACCCAGATCAGCAAGTCGGCTCCGGCTTGGCCGAGGGTCTTGCACGGTGCCTTTTTTTGACTTTTTCTTTCCCCCCTGCTGTGATTCCCTTCTTTCCAGTTCTTTTTTAAAGAGCTTTAGAACAGGCAGGCCTCGTGTCCGTGAAATGTCTTATAGACTTAGAGAACCAAAAAAGTAATCCTCTTATTCACTGCCACAAAGTTGCGGTTTTCCCCTTTAGAGTCGAGACGGTGCGCCGCCCCCCCCAAACCCCTCTCTTCTTTCCCTCGTAGCCCCGTTCGCATAAATACACCAATTGACAGATAGGACGAGAATGCCCGTTGCGGTTTTTCATTGGTGCGTTTTCTGCTCCTGTCCCCAGTGAGTCTTCCTTCTCTAGAATTGCCTTGGGGGCCGCCTTTTCGCTTTTTTGTGATCCTTTTTTCCCGTAAATTTTTCGTCCCTTTTGCTCCGATGAGTAGGAAAAAGTTGTCTGACTTTCCCATTGTGGAGGATTCTGCTTTCTTTATGTACCGGCTAGGTCACGGTGCCCCTCGGCTTTGACCCTCCCGAATTCCTTTCTCCACGAGATTTTTTCCATGAATACGTTTGAACCATCGACGGTTACTTCTGCCTGATTCCACGCGCCATGAAAGGCCAAATCGACCCAAAACCCGGCTTCTCACCCGCTCTGAACTACGTCTTGGAAAATAAGGTCCTTTCACCCGCCAGTAAAACAATCCATTGTATTACGATCCCACCCTCGCCATGGCTCCTTGACTGATCCCCTGTAGTATCAGGACTTACCCCCCCTTCAATAAAAAGGGTTTTGTAATTGGACCACCCCATGCTTTCGCATCTGCTTTCCCCCCCCATTGAATCCCTTCCCTTCTCATTAGTCTCTACTCCTTTTGGTAACCATTTCGCTCTCCCGAGATGGCCCGCGGACATCTATTTAGATGTCGTACTGGGCCCCCGGCCGATCTGACCGCACCTTTTTAGTCGCGGTGTAAGCTCCTCCGAGCCGGCGCCGTTTCAAGTCATTTCCCTTCTGTGAATAAGATTATCCCTTTGACACCTCGTATTCAGAATCGACGCCCCCTTTCTCGCCATCCTGTTTTTTCTTTATCCCGCTCCTCGCCTACTTATGCCCCGCATAGAAGCAAGTTTTTTTCCTGTCTGTAATGGCTAGGATTTCCCTCATTTCTGGGTGAGTTGCTTTTGCACCCATTTCATACAGCCTGGTGACATAACCACCTGATTGAAACTCGCGACCCTTCTCCCCCAGTAGTTGTCTCTGCCTTTACGCTCGCACTTTACCCACTTTGTTTCCACGCGGTACCCACGTTCCTTCAGTAACCCGAGTTCTGCCTCGCAAACAAACTGCTCTTCATCTGGATGTCCCCTTTTTCTAGACCCCTCTTTGAATTGGTTCTTAAACCCTGAAGTAGTTGTGCTTTCCACTTGACCAGTAATTCGACCCCTATTCGCTCGATCTTTTCAATTCCAAGAACATGAGTCCTACAGATTCCCCTCCCCTGGTTTTATATATCTTTCACTCATCTTTTTGTTGAGATCACCCTTTGTAATGGGAGATGTATCTCCAATTAGCGACGACGTGTCGACGGACCCCCTACTTCTTACCCTTCCAATTGGGTGGGGGGGGTTCTTAACAATTGTTCCAGCGGTTCCCTTTTAGTCCGGCCTCCCCTGGCCGTGGGAGACCCAACCATTTTCTTCCGGTACGATCAGCGTCTGATGGCAAGCTTGTTGGCGCGGCGCAAACTCGGGTACTGTATCAAGTAAGGGTAAAATTTTGTTCATGATACTTTCCCTTCACCTTGGCTCTGACTGGGGTGAACGAAGCTCCCCCCTCTTTACGGTCGGCGCAGCGTCGCTTGGTATTACGATTTGATGCTGGCGTTCCCCCACTTCACTCCCTCTCCCAATCTTTTTTTTTCTCCATACTCAGCGTAACCTCTGAGCTGCGACTCCCTGGATGAAGAGTTAGAGAGCTGCAGACCGCACAAGTCTTTATGACCTATTTTTCCTTGTCAGTTCTCTTCTCTTCCAGTCCTCCTCTTTTGCCCTCGTAGGAAAGGTCTTTCGTATCATCTCAGGCCCTGGGACTTACACCGGCGAAGCCGTTTCTTAGTTGGTCTCATGGGTTTTCTTTTTCCTCCGACGCCCAGGTACTCCTCGGTCTGGCCAGTACGACCTATCATAGCTTCCTGATAGATGGTCCGCCAGCAGATGACGAGTCCCCCCTCAGTCGACGAAGAGACGCAATTTATCTTTTTCCAAATCATCGGCGTTCACCCCCTAATTGTGGCCAATCCCTTCTTAAAGAAATGTGTCAACGGTGAGTCTGTTTTGAACTACAGGCCGGTCTGGTTGATCTCCGGACGCCCCCTTTGCTTTGATGGATGTGACCCCTCCCTTCTCTGGAAAAGCGTCTTTGGCAACTGTTCGTCGGACGTTGGTTCCTTGGCTTTCTGGGCGTGTTTTCGATCAGGGCTGCCGTAGACCTAGCGCATTTATTTTGTAATACCCCATTTCTGTTTGACCCCCCTTTGCTTTTGCACCCTCCCTTCCCTGGACCAGCCTTGAAATCTCACTAGCTTTGGTTCTAATCCCGTCCTTTTTTTGCCTAATCCATCCCCGGTTTTTTCACGAAAGAAGACGGAAGGATTTTATCCCACCGCGCCCGGCGTCCCGAGTATTAAAACCCTTCTTATCTGACCGTTACTACGTATGATGATTCAATGCCGGCCTGCCCGTCTGCCGCCGGTCGACTTTATTTTCCCTCGAGGCGTCTTCGGAACTTCCTTTTTGACCCCGTCTACTCTCCCCAACCTCGACTTTTGGGTCTTGCGACCCCTCTGGTGATTTGCGACCGCACAGGCTTTCCATGATCTTCCTTTTGTATAGATTTTTTTGCTCGTCATGATGCCCGCGCCGCCTGTTTCCAATACGGGAAGTGAACCACAACTCACTCTACGTGCCTCACAACTGACTGACATCGTGCAACTCACCCAAAGCTTTCCCCGCCGGCCATCTTCTGGCTTTCCGTCTATTTCTTTCCTCATTGATCTGCACATTCTCTTCCGACACACTCCTAGTTTTCCCCTTTGAAAGACCTCTCCCCCCTTCCCCTCGGCCTCCAAGGACCTTTTCGGGGGCCCCCAGACCCCGTTAGCGATATTAGTGCCCCAACCCCTCCTTCCCCTGTGGGTCCTTGCCCCCTATAGGTTTTTTTTAAGTGACGTTCTTGACCAATTTGGCCCCTGAGTATGATCTGTTTCAGTAAACATTTTCCCTCGTTCTCCCCTCTACTGCAGCGCCCCCAGCCCTGACTAGTTACCGCGTCGGTCTAGATAAGTCCCCAAGATGTAGGAAAGTTCCCCCCTTTTTTTTACCCCTATCCCTTCCAGTTAAGAGGCCTCCCAGAAGTCTTTGACCCTCCCCTTATCGTTCACGGCCACTCGGTGCCTTTTCTTCGACCTCTTATGCCTCTTCTCCCTTCACCCCTCCCCTTCCCCTTGGGAATCAGGAGTCGCGTACTTCACGAATGCCCGTTCTCGACCACCCCTACTTCGCGTATAGAAGCGAACTACTTCCCTTCCTAGAGTCTGGTCTC
>Ga0179593_1640144_pt1 | contig 12548 bp, 11 predicted proteins | sample CZODoug2_1_08_16_FD_185931 | JGI IMG/M metagenome (GOLD analysis project Ga0179593, IMG submission 185931) | Vadose zone soil fungal communities from Angelo Coast Range Reserve, California, USA - CZODoug2_1_08_16fungal (PacBio error correction) | ecosystem: Environmental > Terrestrial > Soil >... | reverse complement strand
TCCCCGAGACAGGAAAAAGCTCTAGGTTCGTTTATCGGAGTAAGCCTTAGAAGGGCCTAACGACACTCGACGCCTGCTGGCCCTCCCCTTAGCAGGAAATTCCCCTTCCCAGTAGGAAGACGATGCTGAGAGAAGAAGAAAGGCCTTTTGTGTTTAGAGGGCGAGCAAGTCTTTCCGTTTTCCGGCGAGCGTGCTAGGGGGGAACCCTAGGAGCTAGGTGCCTTTAAGCTCTGCCCCGATGGCACACATTTCCGGAGACCCCTTAGCATCCTTCTCCAAGCTGTTTCGAGTCAGGGGCCCCAGGTAGACTTCTCTTCCCCGGACAGGTTCCCTGTAGACTTTCCGGCTGATCCTTTTCCTACTGGCGAGGGTTTGTGAGTTGCTTTTTTTCCCTCCTTTTTTTTTCAAATCGTTTGTGAAAAGCAGGACCCCCTTTTCATTTTGGTCTTTCGGGGTCTCCCCCCAAATTTTTCTGAAGCCTTTCCTGAATATAGTCCCCTCTCTGTGGTTTTTTGAGACAGATTTTCAGAAAGACTGGATCCGAAGTTCCCCCCCCTTATTCCGAGGAAAACTTTCCCTATTAAAAAACGTTTCCTATTTGGGGACTCTTCTGCCTCTAGGAAGCCAGGAAGGCCCTTTCCAGTTCTCTTCTGCGCCGGTCACCCCCTAAGGAATTCCGAATAGTACACGTATCTCCTCCAATTCTTTTTATCCCACCGGGCTTGAACCCCCTTTTTAGGTAGAGCTTCCTCACTCGGCTCCGGGCTTTTGAATAAGAGAATCCCTTAAATCAAGGAAGCCTCGCGCTTGCAAGTTCTAAGAATATCAGAAGAAGGATCGAATCAGCGAGCTTTCTTCCTCCGAAAATCCCCGAAAGAAGGTAGGAATTTCATTGCCCATCCTCTTGCATTACAGCTTTCCGGCCAGAAGAGACCCAAGAGAGGGAGACCCTGTGCCCGTTCGCTCTTTCTGAGCATTCTCGGAGAAGCGAGGATGAAGAGAGCAGCTCCCATGAATTTTTTTTCGTACGATGATTGCCGGGAGAAGCTCCTCGTAGCTAAGAGCCGGCCTTCCCTTTTTTTTAGAGAGGCTTAGAATCCCAGGGATTTTCTTTTGATTCGGCTGGACATCTTATCCCCAGGAGGCTCAATGCTGTTGAGGAGGGGGAGAACCTCGCCCTGAAGCCCTCTACTTCCTCCCTTCCCTACGTGTAGATGCCTGAGGACAGTCGATGGGGAAACACGTGAACTTTAGGTGCTTCCGGCCACGCCCTCGAAGCAGAACTCTCGGAAAGAGGTTTCCCCTAGTGACAGATTCTTGAATGAAAAGGCCAGAGAAGAGGGAACTCTCTTTAAGGCCCGCACCTAACTATACCAGTACGGCCTTGCCTTCCGAGCCAAATCTTCCCCCAAAAAAGCTTCGACGACTCCCCTAAACTCCAGTAGAGGAAAGTTTCTTTGTTGGTATGTAGATACCTTGTAGCGCCTCACTTCCCCTGCCTCTCTCTGCATTGCTTTGAAGACTTTGTCTGAAGAGAGATTTTGTGCGAAACCGTTCCTTTAGCGGAAGAGTGCATCCTCTCCCCCCCAATTGCACGGTCAGTAGACTTTTCGTTAACAGGCATTGGTCCCCCTTTTTCCCCGCTTCCCTGAAGCCCCCCCAATAAGACGGAACTGGAATTTCCCGGATTCCAGAATGGGAAGGCCCCCCTGAAACCCCCCCCGATGGATCCTTTTAATTCCACCACCCCTTGATCGCTTATGAAGGCGGGGAAGTTCCGCATCCCTTTTAGATTTAACCAGGATACTATTCTCCCTGAACTCCCTTATTTTCGATGCCTAATTGTGGTGTTCCGTGGAGCCCCAACGTCCTGTGCTGATTGTCCGCCTCCAAGGTCTTTTTTTAAACTTTAAAGGAACTTTCCGACCTGCCAACTCAGTACAAGGTCTTCTTGTAATGCCCATAAGAAGCTTGGTCTTCCAACGCCGTTGATATCTTCCTCGAATCATCCTCTTGCTTCGATCGGACGCAGAAACTACTGACCAAAGGGCCCTACCAAGGGAGGAGAGGCATCGAAGGAAGAGACTTCCACTCCCTGACACCCCGGGACACTTAGGCTCCCACCCCCAGACGATCTGCGCCCGGAGACCCCCCGAAAGAAGTCCTCATCAAAAGAAAATTTCCTCGAAGACCTCCTCAGATCCCATCCCGTGGAATTGCTAAGGAGGCTCTTGAGAGAATTCATGGAAATTCTAAAAGCGCTTTTCCGGAAATTGGCCAACAAGAATTCCCTTTCAAGCAGTCCCTCAAACGGTTCCTTCCCTGAGTAGGGACCCTCGAGAAGATCATCCAGCTCCTTCCTCCCTCACCGGATTTCCCAATTATAGAGGTTTTTGAAAAATCATCCCCCATAGCCCATCGACCATAAATAGTTCCCCTTCCGGAGTAGGAGGTGACTCTCGCGGCAGATATAGAAGCTTTTTTTTTAGCTTACAGTCCATTTCCGCAAAGTCTCCTCTATGGGCCGAGAGCTGAAGACTCCCTTTAAGAATCTGGGGGGGGGGGTCCGTGCCTCTAGGGAACGTAGGTTGTAAATGGCTTTTTTTCCTTCGGTCTGAAAGAGATTGGGCAGACGGATCTTCCAGAAGTATCCTGGTCCCTGCGTCGTTTATTGCCACGATGGTTTCTAGACCTCCGCTTAGACTTTTTCCCACGCAAGGTTGTTGAGGATTCGGCCCCCTCCCCCCCCCCCGATGACTGTCTTTTACGAAGCAGACTTCGATGATGTTTCCAGGCAAGGCTGGTTTAGAAAAGTTCTAACCCGACGCTGTGATCGTTTGCAACATGCCCAAAAGAAGACGTTTTGCAGCCCATACTTTACCCCTGATTTCTCACTAGGAGTTTTCCCCTCAAGTCTTCCTCTCGGAAGGATTGAGGCGTCCTACTGAAGACCCTCCAGACTTAGAAACCTGATTGACTTCCGATAGAAAGAACTCCCCTCTCCCGGGAGACTCGAAGGGAGTTTGTCAGTCTGCGGCGCCATAGGCCCCCGCCGACCTCCCGAAAGGAAGATAGAGTTAGCACCTCCCGTTTCCCACAGATTGGCCCCAGGAGAGTTCGGAACTTTGTCTCTCAGTGCGGACGATACTTCATCAGTGGCCGCGCCTTTTTTCCTTGCGACAAGATTCTAACCCAAAGCCGGCAGAAAAGGAACTCACCAAATGTAATGAGACTGCAAACCCGACTCTATTCTCAGGATTTTCAGAAACTTTATATATCTCAGTCTGTACACTTCCCTTCGCTGAATGCCCCATTCAGAAGCCTCGAGAAGGAGAAGGCTTGAAGAATAACGAAATTTGTCCGACTGTCCCCCAGAGTTGGAAAGGAGGAACCGAGTGAAGGTCATCTTCTCTAGTGAATTTGGAATCGTGGTTAAAAGCCCCCCTTTCCGTTCCCCCCCTAGACTCCCACGCCCCCCTTAGCTTCTTTAAAAGAGTCGCAGGGAAATGTAGGGCTTTTCACCCACCCCAAAGCGCCCGTGATTCCTGACTTTTCCAAGAGGGCACCCAGGGATTTCGTGAACGGCCTCCTTGTCTCAGCGAAACAATATAAAGAGGAATCGACCCCAACCGACTGAATCCGGTCCCTCACTGGACAGAGTTGAGTTTTTTTTTTTGATGGGGTTCTTGCGCTCACGGCTTGACCTTTTTCCCCTTCGTACTTGCCTTTGCTGGAAAGCCGGAAGGCATCGGTCCGTTTGACCTCTTTCTAACCTAGCACTCTATAGGAACCCGGAATTTTCCCACGTTTAGACTGATTCGAGTCTCTTTTGGAAGGAACCCCAGAGGTCCGGCCCCTGGAAAAATTCGTCCTCCACTCATCGAAACTCCCCCCTGATAGTAGAGCTTAGGAAGACCTTCCCATAGATCAAGGTTGGGGGACCCCTCACAAGGAGTGATAGACCCCATGAGACGTTTTCCTCTCCCATGGATCTGCGATGACAAGGATCCCACTTTTTCGCCCCACTTGATCGACAGACCCCCCCTTCCTGATGTTTTTTCTTAACCCACGTACCTGCTAAGATGTCGAGGGCCTGAAGACTCTTTCTTGAGACCCGGAGCGCCCGCTTCATTCGAAAGTAGGAAAACTTCATTTCTTTTCAGGAGTCCTACCGTACATCACCCCTTGCTGTGGTCCCAGGGGCCCTCCTTCGGGAGGAGGAGAGTTGGCGTCTTTGGGGTGGTTTTCCTCTCCAAAGATCCTTCAAGGCTTCCCCATCCGAAGGAATTCGCCACTGCCTTCGGCCGAATGCTCGCGGGGAGGACGGTTCTAGCTTAGACCGTCCGGAGATTTTCCTTAAACGGAGTGAAGCTGAGGAGGGTTTTTCGCCCTTCCTCCTTTTTTGTTTTAGCCAGGAGGGGAACCGCTTTGACCTCGCCTGTGCCGCCCGGTTCGGTCCAGTTTCCGGGGGAGATTTCTGCGGTAGATCCGGTTTTCCTATCCCTTTTTTTTATCCGTAGATCCGTCTTATTTCCCGTGTGCCGGACGGTGTCTCTTCGAGAGGAAGGCTTGCAGAAGGCGGGCTTTCAGCAGGATTCTTGATTCCCTTTCCCGCGGGATAAGGTTCTCTTTTTGAGCAACCTGTTCGGTTTTGTTCTGATCTCTCCCCCCCCCTTTTCCCTTGTGGGGTGTTGAGATCTTTTCTGCGACTCAATCCAGATTCCGGAAAAAAGGATCCTTACAAGTACCCGTCTGGCCACCGCCTTCCCCCCCCCCCCCCTCTTTTGCGGACGTCCCCGGAAAGCTCGGAACCCGTCCGGAAGAGCCTTTTCTTCGCCGATCGCCGCCCCCCCCCTCTTTCCGGGCCGGATCAAGAATAGTTTTTATCTAAACCATCCACCGTCCTTCCCGAACCTTTCCTGAAAGGAGATTCGAGAGGAAGGTCCCCGATGCCGCCTGGCTCCTCCCCCCTCTAGAGTGAAGCTCCGAGGATGTCCACCAAAACCCTGAAATTTGCCCCTCTAAAGAAGGTCTCTGCGAGCCCGTATGTGCTTCGTACACAAGAGCCCAACCGCAGGTTTCCTTTAAGGAGGACTCCGACCCATTGAAGACAGCGTCTTTCGAAGCTCTTTCGACTTCAGTTAGGACCCCGACTGTGCCGGGCTTTTCCCCCAAGAGGCGTTCCTAAGGAGCTAGGAAAACTCGCGTCTTCCTCCTCCCCCCCCCCCCCATAATGACCTTCGGAGGGAGCTTTTTCGATTTCGAAGCTCTCAGCTGAGTTCAGATCTAAATTGCGTTCCCTCCTTTTTAAGTTGTCTCCTGTAGACAGAAGTTGATGGGAAGGTGATAGTTTTCTGCTTCCGGTTGTCGTCCCCCCCTCCCGATTGAAGAACATGCGATGTTGGGAAGTTTCTATCTAGTTCTCCAGCTAGGGTATGGGAATTCACGACCCCCCCCCCCCCGAGCCCAGGCTGCAGCAGGGTTAATAGGAGTGAATCACCCCCCTTCTTTCTCAGACTCTCGTGACAGATGAATTTTCTCCCAGAAAGAAGACTTTGACCACCGTCCCGCAGCCCCCCGCAAGTCTTTTCAACAAAAGACTTTTCCCCCGCCAACTCTGTACCATTCTTCCCCTATTTAGTCTTTTTTGTATGTAGATTAAGCATCCGAAGTGTGTAGATGCTTTTTTTTCCCAGAGATACTTTCCATGTGAGGCCCTATTCCTCAGTAAGTCCTCCTCTTTTTTTTCGAGGAAACTTTTTTTTAGCGCAGCGCCAAGAGCCTTCCTCAGCTTTCCCATCGGGGTCCTTTTACCGATTAAATTGAAGAACTCCCCTGGACCCCCCTTAAGGGTGTGAATACCCCTTTCCAAGACTGGCAGGAAGGAGCCTTGAGCGGAGGACTTGAGTAGCCAGGAAGGAATAGTTCGTGTTTCTGCACGGAATTTTTAGGGGGAAGCCTTCCTCGAGCCAGAGGTCCCGATCCTCTTTAATCTGGCTCCGATGATATTGTTTTTCTCTAGTTTCTTCTCAAGTAAAGCTTTTTGATGTAAGACTTTACCGGTAAGGCCCAACTTCGGTAAGGTCCCGTGAATTTCCCTTACGAAATGGAAAATCAAGGGAGTTTTGACCTCTAGAGTGAATCGTGTTCCCCCGATTCTACCTCGAACCCCCAGGAGATATCCTTTACCCCAGCAAAACTCCCTTTCACTGAACTTCGCTGAGAAATGAGATGGCCCCCCCCACTTGTCTCAGCCTCCCTATCGATGAAGTCCTTAAGGAAGGCCCCCCACTACTTCATCAGGCGATTCCCTTTTCCCCCACGTATTTGTGGGTCCGAACGGAGGCCCGCCTGAGGTTCCCCCTCGTGAAGCATCCGGCTGTATTCTTGGCGACCCCCCCCCCACGCAGTTCCTTTTTCAATTACTAAAAAGGTTCTCCTCCGTAGCATCCTCCTTCCCGATACAATAATACCCAAAAAGGTCGGCAAAACTGTATAGGTTGAGTTCTAAAAAAATCCCCCAGAGCCCAACCCCAGACTATCGACCGCTGCTGCATCTGGCTGCGAAACCCTTTTTTTTTAGAAGTATCCCTGCCCCTCCATAATGTGGTCCGATCTCCTTGATATGTATCCTCTTTTCTCCCACCTAATAAGGGGGGTTCGAGCTTCCAAAGAATTTCTTCCCCTGGATGTACCGAAAAGCGAATCTCCATTGTCGCCCGAGAACCTCACAGGCATCATAACCAGCCAATACTGCTGAAGCACTCCTGTCCGGACGTTCGAGTGTCTTCATCCTTTAGAGGCCTCCCAGAGATGTCCCAAGACTTTCCCCTTCGCCAAACAGAATCCCTCTTCCCAGAGATTCAGGGGAGCCTCCTCCCGAAAGCCCTGCCCCAAAAGGCGGTCCCCTGCGTTCTCTTAAAAGAGAGCTTAGATTCTTCTTAGAAGAAGACTCCCCCCGTTGATCGGTCAGGCAGTGCATTTTCCAATCGCCGCGTTCTTTTAGACAAAGGGTCCCCTCGGAGAAGGCACCTTGGTCATAGAGTCCGTGCCGTGAAGGAGGAGAAACTTTACTTCATTTTGAACAACTTCCAATGATCCCCGCAAGTCGACGGACCAATTGGGGGAGCTTCCAGAGGTTTTCTTTCTTAGCCCTTCGGAGTTCCTCCTCTCCCATTTGCCGCAGCGCCTTTTCTTGCCGGTTACATGTTTCGAATATCCGCGCGTTTTCGTAGATTCGACGATAGGTTCATTCCCCTGAGAATGATTTTTTCTCCTGACAAAGCCACTTCTCCTCTTATTAGATTTCTTTCGGAAATGCTTCCTCCTGAGCACGAAGGTTTCTCTTTTTTCCCCCGAGGACCCCCCTAGTGTCCCCAAGGTTTTTCACCTTCCAAAAAAATTCCTCGTATAATCTTCCAATCTTGACGTTTTATCTTCCCCCCTTCGCATAGATCTTTTGATCTCCTTTTTCCACGGCCCCCTTTCGTGACGAGCCGCGGCTTATGAGCCGGCCAGTTCTTTACAAGCACAGAAAACTTCAGCGAGTCGCCAACTTCCAGGGTGGAAGCCCCTGACATTCACTCAATTTCTGGTTTGCACGGAGGGCTCTTTTTTTCCTCCCTCACCAGACCGTTTTCCCATAGCGGTCGGTTCCGGAAAAGTCTTCTTCACAAGGAACGTTCCCCCCCCACTTATTAGGAAATGACCTCCCCCATGGCTCATGGATCTTCCTAGAGAAATTTTCCCCTTTTATCGAAAAAAAAATTTCTGGCTCCAGGCTCGCGACAACGCGGGCCCCAGGGGCCCGTGAATTTCCTTCCGCATCCTCCCCCAAAGGAAAGCTCCGTTCCCTACCGACAACCCCCGACATGTCAAGACGGGACCCCTCGAACCCTTTTCTTTCTTAAGTCGGTCGTCCGGTTGCTTTTTTGTTCTTGCGAGTTTTTTCGTCTGTCCCCTTCCCCTTGAAGTTAGTTTTGATGGAAGCGGACTGTCCTCCTGCAACCCCTAGTAGAGCAACCTATTTAGAAGGCCCTCTCCGATGGGCGGATAGTTGTCCCTGCAAGAGCTTTTTTCCTCCCCGGGCCCAGGAAGACTCATTCCCTCAGCTGATAGTACCCTCCCTAACAGGAAACCTTCAGAGAAGCTTATCGTATCAAGGACCCCCCTAAGAATTCCTCATCCCCCCTCTCACTCAGGAACAGAAAATGACTTTCAGGACCCTTTTCGAATCAATAAGGTAAAGATCTTCCCTAAGAGGCCGCTGTCTTTCTCTAAAATCATACTCTCTCCCAAATACCAAGCCCTCCAGTGCTAGATGGAGACTTTTAGCAGAATTGAAGCTCCCCATTACATCCAGTGAGATCTGTAACACGAGGGAAGATTGAGCTACCCTTCAGAATTTTGACGGAAGGCCATCGCCCCCCCAACGTCTGAATTCTTGGTCAATGAAGAAGTCCCTCCCGGTTCTATTTCGCCTGCATTCCTTATATGATATCGCCATTGAAGAAATAGAAGGTTCTTTCAGCTGCATCTAAGAGCCTCCAACAAATGATATACCTTTTTTTCAGAGATCCCATTCCTAGGAGTCTTTTCCCGAGCTCTCCCCGGAAAGAACTATAGGTCAAAGAATTCTTATGGTTGGGCTTATAAGCAAAGTCCCACCTATGCAGGTCTCCAAGGGAGACTTTTTTCCTGAGATCTGACTCTTTTACTCTTTGTCAGGACTTTTGATGAAGAGCATTCTACCCCCAAAAACCCCCCCCCCTCGTGAAGACTTTGGACACCCTCTTCTTTCTGATCCACAGTTCTTGTTTCCTGCGGCGGCTTGATACCTTTTTTCTGTGATCTGGCTGAATCCTTTTCCTTTTTTTTCCCCTGTTGGGTGTTGACTCTCTTCCTCATACCGAAAGGTTGATCTCCCCCATCCTCCGCGGACAATGGACAGACCCCCTCTCTTGTGCAAAAGTCCTGCCTTCCCTTTGGGACGAATGACGGACCTTCCCCTCAGATTTAAGAGCCGGCACTTTCCTTGATAGCTTTCCACACCTCTCTTCCGGGCAGATCCCAATGCCACGTTACGACCAATAAAATTTTTCCCCCCCTCCCCTTGATTGCACTGCGATTTCGAGTAAGGCCCTCTTTGAATGATAGGACTTAGAATAAGTTCCCTCCCTGCGCCCCCTGAGAGATTGCAGTTAATAAGTGAACTTCCTTCTTGCCCTAAGATCGATTCTTTCCCCCGGCGACCCAGCGCGCTTTCCCCCTTTGCCCCCCAAGAGGCCTTCTTTACCCGAAGAAAGTCCCACCGGATGGAGAATCTCGACCCTAGTTCTCGTTGCCCCCTTTTAATAAATTTCCTCAGGGACTTGCTTGCCACACGCTTGGAGCCTCCTTCCCCCCCGCATGGAAGGGCGGTTTCTGATGCTGGTGGAGGCGACCTTTTTCCCTCGACTTTAAGCCCCCGGCTTTTCTAGAGATGCTTCCTTTTCGTTTGACTTGGTCGAGCACTCTTGATTTCGGCTTCTCCCTCGAAGTGCTTCCGACAGGCTTTTTTCTTTTCTTATAGCTTGCCGTCCTTTCTGAAGTGGTAAAGGAAGTATCTCTCTTCTTCGGCAATCCCCGCATCAGGATTCCCGCGGCTTCTCCCACCTCGCTGTTGCGCCCCCCCCGCCTTAAGACGCTTCCCCCTCCTCCCTCCTCAAGTCCTGTGCCTTTTAGCCGCAGAGAACCCTTTCTTCCGCCACAAAAGCGCCTACGCACTCCACTCTTCCTCTCCTCTATTTAGACTTCGGTTGTTTGTCTTCCTATTAGAGTGACTTGTGTCGCTCTTCTCCCTTGCTAAGCCTGTGAGGGGAAATCTTCTTCCGGAATCCGCTTTTTTTTTTTTTCCAACGTGTTAAAGTTCCTCCTCTCAAATCAAAGACGACCTTCTATTAAGATTTTACAAGTGCCTTGTTCCGCGGTGGACCCGATCCCCCCTCGTGACAGCCAGAAACCCTTCCCTTCTGTCCTGTATGGATAAGAATTGGCAGCAGGCATTCTGGATTCCGGCCTCCCTTTTTTCTCCCCCTTCCCTAGCGAGCTGTCTTCCCTTGGGCCGTGTAGATTCCTCCTCTGCTCTAGGAAGTAGCTTTTTTAGGGAATTGTGTTGTCCTTTCGCCCGTAACGCTGTGGTTTCTGCGTTTCGAAATTTTTCCTTTTTTGCCCGACAGAATTAATAAGTTCCGATGCCCAGAAAGGGAGTTGTCCTTCCCCTTCTTCTAAAGCAATCGTGTTCTCCCTTCCTCTATCTCTAAATATCCTTCCCTTTTGGGGGCTTTTTCTCTTAAGAAGAAAAACTCCTTTCCCTTTTTTCCCTGAGGACGCTGCGCCGTCCCCCTTCTTGTGGATATAGGCGCCTTTCCTCCTTTTTTCTTGGCTTCAGGTCACTACCAACGAATTTCCTGAGGCAAGTATTGGTTCCCCTCCGGAGGCTCGGTGGCCTCTTTTTTAGCGAATTTAAGAGTCCGTATGGGGTTTGATGAGAGGCAATTTTTTCCCCCCACGCATTTTTCCTCCTTCCTCTTGTAGACGAAACAGCTCCCGGCCGCTACCTCGCACAACCCTTTTCCTCTCCTGATTGGTCGGAGTCGAAAACATCGTTGGAAAGCTCCACATTCTTCCTTCCTCCCTTTGCTGAGGGAACCTCTTTTTTCCGTAACTAGAAGCGCTCCCCCCCCTCTCAGTTCCTGAAAAGAATGCTGGTCTTTTTCCCTAATAAGAAGTTGTTGTTTTTCTGATCCACTCTTCGGACAGCATTTCTTGAATGTCAGGCGCTTCGAGGTCGGACGCCGCTCCCCCTTCCGTAGCTTTTGCATATTTTCGTCGGCGCGCTCTCCCCTTCCAGCGGAAGAGCTATAGTTGGAGAGGATTGTCTTTTACCCCTTTCCCTCGAGGAGATTGGCGGCGCCCTCTCTCCAACGTTTTCTATGACCTTTTCCCTTGAGGAATGCGGGGTGGTTTAGCAACTCCGATGATCGCTTTTTTCCCTTTTCTCACCGAGCCGCCCTTTTCTCTTCCCCCCAATAATTGACCATTATCCGACCTCTGTGATGAGGAATTAGGACCCCCCGCAGATAGCATCGTCGTTCCCCTCTCCCAGCACGCCGCTCATTCTCAGCAGTGAAATTCTATTATAAAGACGCTCTTCTCTTCTAAGATCGCTCTTTTTCCTCCCCCTCTTGCGATTCTTGCTCTCTTTTGGTTAACGCCCTGGATGCTCTCGGGCGGCCTTTTCCTCATTTGCCGCTTCTTTTCGCGCGCTTCCCCCGCCCAACACCCACTTTCAAGGAACGACCTCCCCCATGCCGCCGACAGCCCCCCCCTCCTAATTTGCGGCTTTTCTATAGCTAGTTTTCCCTCCCCCGAATTAAACGTTCCCAGCCGTGCCTGACAGCGCATCTCGCCGGCCAGTGCGGAAGCCCAGCCCCTAAAATTTGACGCCTGTCCCTTCCAAATTCTTGGTGAAGCCCATTTTTCCTCTGCGTTGTTCTGGCTTCACCGATTTTTGCACTGGGAAAATCTTTCCGGAGATGATGATTAACGCTATCCTTTTCACAAAGTTTTCTCCCCCCACCCCCCCTCCTGATCGGACAAAAGCTTGCCTTTCCGATAGCGCTTTGTGAAAGGCGTACCGCTCCCCTCCCCCCCTCCCTCTCAATCGTACTCTCCCTCCTGGACGCAACCGCGGGAAGGACCCTTTTGTCGGGGAGGGGGTGGTCCCTTCCCCCGGAGGGCGGATGGACAGGTTCCTTTTTCGTTGAGCGGCGTCCGGCCTCCTTTTTTTTCGCACGCGGTTATGTTCTTCACGCGGAATCCTCTTCTTTTTTCAGCCTGATGGAGCGGCTGTGTCCCTTTTCCTTTAAGACTACGGCCGGGGCCCGCATTCCCTCCCCCTCTTTTCCCCTCTGATCGTCGCGCCCACGCTCTTCCGCCTGATCAAGGCCAAAGCACTTTTTTCGTGATAGGACCTGCCTTTTCTTTTCGGCGACGCCCCCATGTTTTATCCGGCGCTGAACTGAGACTCTCCCCTCCCCTACAAAGGAATCCTTTTTCATGCTGGCGCGGCGCTTCTTTTCAAAGCGCGGGTTTCTGACTTCCATGCGCCGCTTGAAGCTCCCTCCCGGCAAAAGCTCCTGAAATAGAGGTCGTTTTTTTCTAAGCTGTGATTCTTTTGCTGTTTTCACTGCCTCCGGCATCGGTTTTTCGGTGGCGCGCGGGTCTCCTACCGCCAGGAGGATTGGAGAAAGTTCCCACCGCGCGCTTTCTTCCTCATCCCGTTTCCTTAGCAAGGCGAATCGTTCTTCCCCCCTCGCAGGGCTCCGGGGAGTGGGTCTCTTTTTCTCTTCGATAAGGCCCGGGCGAATCTTTTATTCTTGCTGACTATGGCGCTTCTGCCTTCCTTTTCCCTGAGCTATTCAGGAATCGCTACCAATTTCAAGCAGGATTTCTTGATTCAAGGGCGGGCGGCGGGCGATCCCCTTTTCTTTTTTCTTGACTTCCCT
>Ga0179593_1394213_pt1 | contig 12548 bp, 15 predicted proteins | sample CZODoug2_1_08_16_FD_185931 | JGI IMG/M metagenome (GOLD analysis project Ga0179593, IMG submission 185931) | Vadose zone soil fungal communities from Angelo Coast Range Reserve, California, USA - CZODoug2_1_08_16fungal (PacBio error correction) | ecosystem: Environmental > Terrestrial > Soil >... | reverse complement strand
TCCTGTCTCCCCAGCAGCCCAACCTGCCTCGCTTCTCAGGTTCTCTCAAGAGACACCCGATGCATTTTTATTTCAGCAACCAAATGTCTTGGCCCAGATGGATTTATCGACCCCTTTCTCCTCCTAAGATGAGACTTTTTATGATGCCGTCGACGGATCGCTGAATTCCCCCTCTTTCTTCCCTTTTTTGATCTCCCTCTGACTCAATAGGGAAATTTACCGCAGGCCCGCCCCCCCTTTTTTTGTCCGCTTTGTACCCTTTTCCCTCACAATAATTCTTCGCTGGGGTGGCATTCGCCCACCCCCCCCAGTTTCGATCTTCCCCTCAAGTGGCCGTTGCGAGTAAGAAGGGACCCTTTTCTTTTCCGCTGTCCCCTTTCCCTTTTTCCACCTTCAAACTTTCTCCGTAAAGTGTGAGACCTCTTCCCTTCTCCTTTCGCTTGACCCATAGTAATCATTGTCGATCCCCGTACGCCTCGGTCCCTTCATCTCTCCCTTCCTGGTCGAACCACGGCGATCCTATTTCATTCTATAAAACTATTTGGAATTCGGCGGACCTGCCAACGTTGGGTTCCCCGTGGGCAACAACTCTTTTGATCTTCCAGGACCTTCCTTCCTGCTAGGGAATCAGCGCGGACCATTTTATGCTCCCCCCCTCAATTCCGGCTCATTCGGGTTGAGCCTTCACACCACCCCCCTTGTCAGCTTTTCTCTGGCCTGAATGACAATCCCCGATAAGTAAGCAGGCCTTCCTCCTTTTGGCGGGTCCTTCTCTTTCCTATGTCCAAGACACCCCCACAGATCTCGGTAGTATTTCGTGATCCTCGCTCGTTTTGAGCCTTTTCGACGACTCCTCTTTCATGCAAGTGCTTGAGTTAGACAGTTCCGCTTCTCTTTTTTCTCCTATTTAAGTCATACACCGCTCGGCTCGTCCGTGCTCCTCTTCCCAAAGTTCGTCCTGATGCCCTCCCCCCCTGCCCCCTATTGGTATGCCATCTCTACACGACGATTTCTCTTGATTTTCTCTCTTTCTTGTGTTGGGCTTCCCCTTTTTCCTCCCAGGAGTTAGGGATTCCAATTGACTGTTGTTCTCCAAGTTTACACTCCCTTTTCTTTTTTCTTATTCCTAATACATTCGAGATTCTCACGGCCCTTTTGTTGTAGAGTTTTTTTCTTTTTGACAGCAGTACGATTGAATCTTCACGGGCGACGTCTCTCTGCTCCTTTTGTCTTTTCTTGACGCTCCTTTGTTACGGACCCTGCCAGATCAGTTTGTTTTTTTCCTTCCCCTGCGGTCTCCTCCCCCACTCTTCTCCCCCCTAAACTGAGGCCTTGGTTTTCCCCCACCTTTTGCTCTTTTTATCTTCTCTGTCTGTTTTCAATCATGGATAATACCATTCCAGATTCGATCTTTTCAACTCCCTTGCCTCTCTTTCCCCTTTTCCCCAGACCGCACAGTTTAGACCGAAGTAGTGAATTGGCTAGGTGTTCCTTTCATCTTCTTCTTTTTCATAGGTTTCCATAATGAGCCACGTCTGCCACCAGGTACCTTTCTCCCTCCCCCCCGACTAGGCGGTTTGCATACCCCACACACAGTCGGCTTATAGACAATTTCCGTTCTCCCGGAGGGGATATCCCCTCAGTGAGACATTTGCGTTGTCCAGCCTCCCTTCGCTCCCCTTCCTTTCCGTTCGTTTTTGCACGTGCGAGGGCCAGGGGCTACTGAGCCTTCTTATGTTTGTATCGCCCCTTTTTCCAGGCATTGAATGTTTTTTACAAAACGCTTGGTGCCATTCAAACTGCTGACTCCTCCCCCCTTCAAACGCTTTCGTTAAAGCAACCCTATCTGTTTGACAGTAGCGCCTACTCCCCCCTTAAGATGCAAGGCTTCGCCAAGATCGTCCCTTCCCTCTCCTTCTCCAGGACCTTTGACTTCTTCAGAACCGATCTTCGACTGCTTTGGCTTCCATCCCGCCCCGACACATCTCGGAAGGAGAGCGATTGTTTTTCTTTCCCGGTGCTCCTTCCCGGCCGATGACGGTTTACGCCTCAACCTGTCTTCCCTTGACCTCTCTTCCGTAGGTTCACCTTCGTTAGCGAAAAATTAAACCAATTACCTTTTCCCTCTTTCCCCCTTCGAACTTTTTTATGGTTGTCGACAACCTATTTTGGAAACCTCCGTGACCTCAGGCTTTTACTCGGTCTTTACCAATCCGACGTCGATGTTATCGCTCACCCCCTCCCTTCCTTTCATAAGGTTTCTCGTTTTAGCCAGCGGCGCGCCAAAGGGCAAGATGATCTTCTTTCTCCCCACTCGCCGGATCGAGCTTTCTTGCACCCCGCATGTGGAATCGGCCCCTCTCTGCGTTCCCCCCCCTTCTTCCTTGAGAACAGCGCCCACGTTTACAGGCCGGAAAGCGAACCCCTCTTTTCATGGGAGATTCAAGAATTTCGCATGGCCAGCGTTGTGTCCGACCTTAAGAACCTTTTCACTTTTTTTCCACCCCATAGGAGTGTGGCGTCCCCAGCCATTAGCACGCTTTTCCCCTCCCCCCCCGTCTTCCACGAGCGATCATTACGGGTATTGGTCGGACAGTCCCCCGAAATGCGCTTCCACCGTGCTTGCCATCTCCACCTTCTCCCATTGCTACCCCCTTCAATATTCGTTTTTACAGGCCGCTTTTGATCCGTCCTTTCCCTACAAACGTGCAGTTTTGCCGTGACTTTTTTCTTACCGCATCTGCTAGCTTGCCTCGGACACATCACGACGCGACTGTTCTGTTCTCCGTTTTTCCCTCCTCTCTCGACAAAGGACCCGGCTTCAATCCAACAGCTCGCTTCCGCCCCCCCGATGGTCCAGTTTTTCCTCGCAACTTAAAGGCGTCCAGACCTCCCTTCTCCCCCCCTCCCCCACACAGAAAGTGAGGCGCCTCGCCGCCATGGCCCCCCTTTTGGTGCCTTCTCTCTTTCTCGCCCAAGTCTCCCGCCCGATATATGGGTTCTGCCGGCTCAACCTCTTTGACCCCGGCTTCCCTTCCACCCTAGAGCGCTTTTTTGTCCAACGCGTGCGCCAAGTGTGGCAACCCTACACTCCCTTATCTTTTTCTGTGAATCTTTTTTCTTCAGCCCACGCCATGTGGAGTTTGAGGATTTACAAGCATCAGTCCTGCAGTCCCCCTTCGAGTTGCCCAGGCTTCCTCCTCCTTCACGTTTGTTCCCCGTTTACAAACTTATCGGTTTCCCTTTTTTCGTTCCTTTGGAGTGAAAGAACAAGGCCGCCGGCCCAGTTATGCCCTTTTTTTTTTCCACCCTTCCTTTTCTTCCCCCCGCTTCACGGCCCCCCAATTCGTCGTCACTTTAAATTTCGCTACCTCCTGAAAAAACGTCCCGATTCCAATGCTGAGGGAGACCGGACGCCCTGCTCTAATCAACCTTTTTCCCCCTTCCCCCGGAGAACCCCGTACGCCTGTGGTTTTCTGTTGAGGGAGTGCTCTTTTGCTCTAACTTCCCCGCACTCCGCGTGTTGCAGCGCGGTATCCGCTATGGTGTACTTTTTCCCCTCGAAAGAACGGAGTTTTTTTTTTTTGGATTCTTTTTTTCAAACTGTATCCCTTCCCTTCCCCGAGTCTTTCTCTCCCGGAGCTACACGACCTTCCCCCAACCACTTCAGTGCCAATGTTTCCCCCCTTCAATTTCTAATGGGAGCCCAAATGCCCTCTTTTTTACAGGTCAGGCGGTTCCTATTTCCCCCCTATCACGGCAACTCACTCATGGAAAGTGTGCAATCGATGGTAGTTTCATCCCCGCCTCCTTCGCCTCCATTCCTTTGCAGACACTTTTAGCAAGGGACACTTCTCTTCTTGTGGTCGTTTCCAGGCATTCCACACAAACAAGTTCATTTTTTATGTCGATCGCCCAATACGGACTACCTTTCGAGAAACTATCTTCCTCTTTTCTTTATGATGGAGACGCCTATCCTGAGGATTGCCTAGTCTTTCCGCCTTCCCTTGTCGGTACTTGTTCTTTTCTTCCCGTACGAGATCAGAGTCTTGAGTGTGCCTCAGCTTTGATATAATTTTCATTTTTGGCTGTTTACGCTTCTTTTCCGACGGCTTTTCCCAGCGAACACCCAATTGCCTTGACTCACCCCTTCTCCTGGACTGTGCTTGCATCGCCACCCTCGCCTTCGGGCGATGCGATCTCCCTCTCGTTACCAAATTTTACTCTTCACTCCTGTCACCTCATGTGCGGTTGGCCTTCTCCAGCCTGTACCTTTCCCCTTTGAGAAAGTGGCCACAGCCGTTATTTTCTTTAACCCCCCCATCGCGGACGTGGAATCTTTCTCCCTTTTTTCTTTTCATAGATCAAAATCTTTTGTGTTCCCTTTATTAAGCGTCTTTTTGTCCCTGGTTCTCCACGGTGTTCTTCCTGCATGTTCTTTTTCCCTCTTTTCCCCTCCCAGATGCGCTCTGCTTTCTGAATTGTCCCCTTGTCTGTTCCTCTAGGCGGAGATAGCATTTTGTCTCTTTTTTCTCTTCTCCCCTAAGCCGCGGTTCCTTTTTTGGCCCTTTTTACTTTCTTTCGCACGAAGGAATCTTCACCTATCTTCCTCCCCTCCAGCCCTCTTCGACTTTACTCCCGAGTTATCACACGATGTCATCCCTCCCTTCCCCCTGATTCTCTGCGGAAGCGATACAATCCTCTGCAGGCTGAACGCGGTCCCCCCCCCCCCCTCCTATCTGAGGCTTGTTCGCCATCTCAGGCATATTCCCTGCCCCCCCTGGACTCTGGCATTATCGCCTTTCACGGTCTGTTTTATCGTCACCGTGAACTGTTTTTGGTGCGCCATCTGAGAACGACTCTCTCAACTTGAAGTGTCAAAGCAGATAACGGCTTGCTTCTCTCACTGTTATCTGATGCGGAGGGTCTGGCCGTTCTCTCCATTTTTTTTCTGTTTTAAATTCGGTAGTGCGTTGATGCGCATTTCACATCCTCCTTTGTCTTTGGCATGTTGGGTCGCCCCATTCCCTTCACCAGATTTCCGTGGTTTCCTTTTCCATGGCCTTCTTTGTTCTGTTTGGAAGGTCGTGGTATTGTTAAATTTCCTCACGTTAGAGACTTATCGGTATGATGCGAGCATTTTCCACACGAGCTTCTTTTCCTCTCTTCACCAAAAGTAACATGAGTTCTTCCCTTTATGCTCGGGCGTCTTTCGGATTCTCCCCGCTCCGATAATCTCTTCCCCACCCAAATTTCCTTTTCGGCAGTTTTTTAGCTCTCCTATTGGCCCATTTCTTTCTTTCTTTCGTTCAGACTCAGTGGGTCATAGGGTGTTTCCGGTTTTTCCCTTGGTTGGACATATTTTTGATTCTGCCATTGTCTTTTCCTCTTCACCCCGATCGTGTAGTGCATGAAACGGCTTCTTCCGGCGCCTGTCGTCAATGCACATCCCCCCGAAAAGAAACCCCCTCATTGTCGTCCGGACAATCCGGTTTTCCTCTTATTTCGGACTAGTTCCCCTGATTATTCGACTGGTTTTTTCATAAAAGACTCTTTCCCCCGGATTTTTCGATACCTTTAACTCCCTTTTTCGAGTTATTGGGGCCCACATACGTCCCTCCCTCGTTGTACGCGGAGTCGATTTTGGTGCCGTGGCCAGTCATTTTCTCTTAAGTTTCCTTTCTGTCCCAATGTTCGTAGCGGCTTTGTTTTTAGTTTGTTTCTAAAGAGATACTGGCACAGACGCATTCACCTGGTTTCTGCCGTCCTCCCTCCTTGTTTGGTAGGGTCGTTTCCCCCGGATCATTGATTCCTCCTTGAATTTCTTCTTTCGTTCCTTTTCCCATCCCTCAGGTTCTTTAAAGAGCATTTGGTTCCAGGGACCTTCTCAGGACGGCCTCTGAGATCTGATCTTCCAAAAAGGCGTCGTAACATTCCCTTTTCTCTTTTTTCGAGATTTGGCGGGACTTGAGTGCTCGTTTTTTTGATGCATCCCATGCCACAGGGCGCCGCAATCTTTTCTTTCCCCCGTCTTAACTTTCGACGGGTCTCCAGCATTTACGGTCGCGGAGGGTTGGCCCGATCCTTCACGGTGGGTTATCTGGCTGGGTTCTTGTTATCCAAGAACCGCCTCTCTCTCAGTTTTTTCGGACGCAGTTGGAAGTAGTTTTTCCGTTCTGCCTTGTTTTTTTGGAGTCAGCGGCCCTCCGTCCTGCTTCTTTTTTTTTCCAAAATCTTCCGGGATGTAGTTTGCTTCCTTGACACCCAACGTTTCCATTCTTTCTAACCTAGTTAACATCGCCCGTTCACTCCCTCCCGTTCCTTACCCTCTTCCTCCCCGTTCCAGTCTTCCTTTTAATCAGTTGAGCGGCGACATTGTTCCTTGTTTCCTGCTTTTTTTTTTTGCTCCACAGCGGTTTGTTTCAAGATTCCCTCCTAGTTTTAGACCTAGATCAGCTCAAACTGGGCTCCCTAGGTTCTTTCCACCTTTGCCAAAAAAACCGTTCTGCCCGTTTTTCGGATTTTTGACGCCCTCACCCAGTCCCCGCACCCCCCGTCGTCTTGTTCGGACCGTGTCCTTTTTGCAGTCTGCTTTTCCCTCGGATGCCCCGCCTTTGGTTACAGGATAAACGTTTTTCCTACATGGCTTACTCCCGTGGCACAGGTGTATACGAAATTTTGTGTTTTTTCCCCCCCTTTGCGCGAAGCGTGCGAGTACTCCTTTCCCCACCATTGCAATCCCTTTTCGGTTTTTTGATTAATCGCCGATTTTCTTTGGTCCGGCCGTCAAAGGGACCGGTTTTTCCGCCGCCGGCTCTCTTTCGCGGTTTCCTCCCTGCCCCCTCCCCATTTTCTGGGAACAGCGGTGATGGTAACTCTTCCCTTTTCGCTCTCCTTCGTTCGGAGGCCCTTTTTGATCGCGAATCCCGTTATTGGCGGTGCGTCTGAACTTCACCAACCCGCTTTTCGGGTTGCATTTGCGCCAAGATCGGTTTCTTTTCTTTTTCTTCACTGTCACCAAAGGATTTTGCACAGTAGAAGGGCCCCAATTGTTCCTATTCCATGAAGGAAGTTATCCCTTTCTTACCATTCCACCTCCCCTTGGCCGGAATTGAAAAGAACGTCCATCTTTTTCTCCGCTGTTTAACAGTCTGAACGCCGTATCCAATGGCGGTGATCAAACGCTCCCCCCTTGCAAATTTTCTCGGATTTTCTTGTGGGGATGCCCTTTCTTATTTGTTTTCTCGACCACCTCCCCTAATTCTTGGTTAGGCAGGTTGTTTTCCGGTAAAATTAAATACGCCCCAGTGAATCGTAGACACCTCTCCATATCCCTGAATTCTAGGTCTCTCCTTGTTTGCGGTCTGGAAGCGGACTCGTCCAGGTCCCCGGAGCGTTTGAGCTCGAATCTCTGTCCTCGGCTTCCCCCCCCAGTCATCACCTAGATACGATCACCACGAGACCCCACCAAACTTTGTCGTTCGCAATTCCTCAGGGTAGGGCGATCTTGCGCTCCCTTTTCTCACGGGTCACTTTTTCCCCCACCACACTAATCTGGCAGGGTGCTGAAAAAACGTACGCGCCGCATCACAACTGTGTCCCGTGCCCTCCCCTATTCGACCGTTTTCTGATCGTCGTCGGGGCCCCATCCTCACCCATCCAGTTTCCCCAACACGAGAGGAACAAGTTCGATTCAGAAGTGATTGTCCCCTTCAACCAACCCTCTTCTTTCCAATTTTTGGTAGTCATAGTAATGTCTTTCCCTGCCTGGGCTGCAGCCTGTCTGCCCCGCGCGTAGCTCCTTTCCTTCCTTTTTCAATCGATGGACTTGGAGGCATATTGGGATTTTTTTTATCCGGCGAAACTTCCTATGTGACTTTTCCTTTAGAGCGCTGAGCGGTGTATTCCTCCCACCCTTCTCAACGATAAGTCCTGCCTTCCCGCGGAAAGGCATTTTTTAGCGTAAGCTGTGTCTTCAAACCCAGAAGAAAAAATCTCTCTCCGAGAGTCCACAGACTAATTCTGTTAGGGGTTACCCATGTTTGACGGGTTGCATTCCCTTTTTTTTCCTCGGGTGGAGTCAGCTGCCTACTTTTTCTCAGTTTTTCTGTCATTCAAGCTTTTCGTGGTGTTTGTTCGCTACCACCAGATTCCTGATGGACGGCCGGATGAGATGTCAATCGCGGAGCCTCTATCTTTACCTTAATTTATGACGATCATCTTGTGCCCCCCTTTCTCCCACCGGGCTTTATCATCACGCTTCTTTTGGCTTAATGAGGAGAGAGTCAAATACTTTCATTGACCAGAGCCATGCCTTTGCTTCTCAGTTAACTCTTCCTTCCCCTCTTAGGTTGAGAACATGAGCGTATTTTTGCTCTGGCACGGCAGGATAGGGGGCACGAGGGTGCCTTCCCTTTTCTTGGGGGTTTTGACCGTTTTCCCCGCATGTCATGGCCCAGAACAAGAAGTTTGGTTTCCCCTTTTTATCTCAAGCTTCCCTTTCTGGTGCGATCTCTAATGCTGGGAGATAAGGAAAACGCCCTTCTCCTCTCTTTTATTATTTTTGGACGGTCCTGAGGGGGCGGGTCTAAGTTTTCCTGCTTTAAGATCTCATCGTTTTCCCGCTTAGGCAGCGCGTTTGCCTTCATAGATCTCTTCCTTTATTCATCGCAGCTCGTAGCGACGACCCCCGGTTCGATCGGTTCCTTGCCTTTTTCCAAACCCCCTGTTGCCCAAATGAAGATTTGGGAGCTGGCGACATGCTTTTTTCCGCTCGCGCATTTGATATGATGGTAGAAGTGTTCCTCTTCTTGTATAATTTTTTTTGTTTCTCTCGTCTCACACCTCCAATGCGCGAGCCGTCCGGTTGATCGAAAGAGAAACTTTCTCCGTTTCACCTTGGTGAGATGCCAGCCGATCGCCGCTTTCTCCCGTCAAGATTTGAATGCTTCTTCCTTTCTCCGATTTTCTCGTGCCTTCCTTCGCGGCCTAAGCGGTTGCGCATTAGATTCTTTCACGTGCCATCCTTTCCCACTTCTTCGCCCCTAGGACTCCGCGTGCCGCGACTTTCCCCCATCCCTTTCCCTTTTCTTTGGTGGGGGTGGCCTCTTGACAAATTAACAGATTGATCTCCCTGAAATTGGGCATGGTAGAGCAATTCAGGTGACCCCACCTCTGCGTTCTTTTTCCGAGACCCTTCTGGGGTAAATTAACCTCGACGTTCCAGTGCACGGGCGTCCCTCCTCCCCCCTTCTCTCCCCCGTGTTTCGTACGTCATGGTCGATCACGAGTTCTTACCCTCTCTTCCCTCCCTCTTCCCCCACCTTCCTTCTTCCTTCCTTCAACCCCCCTAGGATGGAATCGCTTCTGTCTTTCCCCACTACAATGCGGCTGATCTTGTACACTTGCTGTCCCCGATGTCCACCCGCTTCCTCCGTCCTTCTGGCAGGTTCCATTCTCCTTGCCCCCTCGCGAGGCCGTGCTCGTTCCGTCCGTTTCTAAGTCTGGTCTGCTGACCACCCCCCCCCCCCGCGATTTCATCATGCCACCCCTCCCCGCTTGACGGATTCCGCGACCTCCACTCCTGGGATGTTTTCTTCCTTTCCGGTGGAAGGCCTCTTCAACTCCCCTCCTCTGGTATCTGCGTCGATTATAACTAGCGTGCGTTTTGGCTCCCCTGTTCCTCTGACTTTTGTATGTTTAGGGCAGCAGTCTGCCCGCGATTTTTGGCTCCGGGTCTGCCTGCTTCCAAGCTCATGGTCTTGCATTTTAGGCAAGTTCGCGTCCAATCCAAGATGCATCCCCTCCTGTTTCTCCCCCTTGCCTTCTTTTTCCGGAGCGGAGCTCGCGATGTTTGGGGGACTCAAGGTTCCAGCCTCAGTCCCCCTTCCCGGATCCTCCAATTTCCTGATTGCGACCTGGACCGACCGATTTTTTTCTCCTCCCTCAATTAGAAGATTCGACTGTCCTCTCGATGTTGTCCCGCGACGTGTTATTTGATTCTGGGCCTCGCGCCGTCCTCACCAAAGTTTTTTTTCCTTCTCTTGCGGATTTTCCCTGTTGTACTGTTGTTCATTTTTTTTCAAATGACCAGATTTTAGTTTTTTCTTTCCCGTGTGCGCCAGTTTGAGAACCTCTCTCTCCAACCCCTTAGCTCTCGCACTCCAACTTGTTTTTTTTAAGGATGACGAGTCCTCGTCCTTCATTCTCATTCCAGATTCGATATTTTAAGGCAAACCCCCCCCTGGTCCCTGCTCTTTCCTCGCCCGGGGCACGCTGCGGGACCAGTCGTGATATTTTCCCTCTTTTCCTTCGAATCGTCGTTCTTCTTGTAAGTGGTGAAAATATGCCCAAGTTCACCCCCCGCCTGATTCCAGTGGGCCCCTCCCCGCCGTTTGTTCGCCCCACACGCACACGTAGGAGAAGCCATTCGCCCCGGGCCAGGCGGGGATCTCAACGCACGGTGAGACTCTTTCTCCCTCCGTCCCGAGTCTCTCCCCTGGCGATGTTTCGGTATCGGCACGTGTGTGGCCAGGGTGCGAAATGTGTCATGGGATTCCCCCCTTTTCCGCGCCGACTGCACACAACGCTGTTTGACGTTCAGCAACCTCTCCCTGCCCCCTTCTGCTTGGCGCAAATCTAGCTTTTTTCCTTCTCCCCCTCAGTCACGTCCGTTTTTTGATCGCAAGAAGTGTAATAACAGTCCCTATTCTCTAGATCGGACCTGCTTCTTTTTCCAGACACCTTCCTTAGATTTTCTCTTTCCGCCCTAGACAGGTCCTGCGGCGCAGTTTCTTCCGGCCCACGGGACGGCGCAACTCGGATCTTCTCTTGAAGGCGTGACCCTGCCTAAACAGGGATTGCCGGTTTCAATATCTTCTGTTGCCCCCCCTTCCGTCTGAATTTCCATTTCCACAATGTCGCAGTTTCACTGTTTCACTTTCTCAACCCGGGTATGCCTGTCGAAACCTATGGAAAACTCATCTTTACTGTCAGGACTTCGACTCGTATTCACCGCCGGTCCGTTATGTTAGAGGCTACCCCCCCCTTCTCCCCGACTTGGTCTATCTTCGCATCGCGGTTTTGACCTATTTCCCTTTCTCCCTGTTCTACTCTGAATTATTTTTTTAACGCGCGGACTCGATAGATTTCCCCCCCCCGCCCCCTGGGTGCTCTTTTTCCATAACCTGCCGCTCTGACCTTTCCCCCCCCATTTGCTTTCCCAGTATCTCGTGCCCGAAGTTTATTTGAACGCTACCCCCCCTTGATTTCACACGGTGCGCTTGGCAACTTTATCTTTTTTCCCACGACCTTTCCCCTCCGTTTTGGACGATAAGCTCTTCAGTTCCCAGGTGGCCAACAATCGGCTTTCTGGGCCAAGTAGGCCCTCCCCCCCTCTCCCTCTCCCCCTAAAGGAGGGCAAAGCCCCTGCTCCATATTACGGTTTCGGACTTCACCCATGCCCATTTCTCCTACCACCGTGTTGCCTTCAGCCTCCCAATTTCTCCCTCCCTCTCTTTCGACCCGGGCGTCGGCGGGAATACTTTCGCTTCCCCTCCAAAGTTGCCAGGGGCCCTGTGAAATTTCTTTTTCCTTCCGCCTAGCTCTGGTCTTCCTTTTTAAACATCTCGACACTCACGGACGAGTTTGAGAGGGTCGATTCCTCTGTGGTTTTTCCGCCCGCTCTGACCAGGAGCTGCCCCTTGCATTCCCAACCTGCGATAGAAGAAAGATCTTCTCTTTCCTACTGACCTCTACCCCATGAGAAGAACATCTTTCACCATCCCCCTCCACTCTCCCTCCGTCCTCGCGCTTTTAATTTTTTTCTGTGGTGGAGGTTTCTCGGTCTCCACCCCAGAGACCGCCCCTCTAAGCTCAGTTCCCTTCCCCCCTTCTTCAAAACCTTCATTCCCCCTGCCGCCAAACGCCGAGCGTTCCTTCTTTCAACAAGACTTGGTAACGGGTGGCCAGAACGTGACTTTTTTTTGGTCTCTTCTTTGATCGCCCCAATCCCGGCGGATTGCTGTTCTTTCGTGATTAAAGCCTCGTCTAAAGCTTTTTTCATGCCCCTAGTGCGTTCTTCCCTCCGCCACTCACGGCGTGTATCCGACCACCACTCTTCTTTCCCTTTCTTTGCAAGTGGCGTAACTTGCACAGGGCTTCCAGTGTCCCGCCCTGTCCTGCACCTTTTTATTCCTCTTCCCACCGGACACATTTCCGTTGAATATGTCGCGACCGACTCCAAAACACCTGAAACTCTTCCCCTGATGTCAGAACGGCCTTTCCCCCCTATGCTCACCAACCCCCCCACCTGTGGTAGATCAGAATGCGAAAGCGATGTGGTTTTTATGATTAATTACCCTTCTCCCGATCTACCTCCCCCGGAAGCCTTTTAGTCTCCCCCCCTTTCCCGCGTCTGTTTTTTTACCCTTTGGGGGATTACGCAAGAGTCGCTGGTTCGACCCCCGTCGCGCCACCCCTGAAACGATACGCGGATTTTTGATCAACGACCTTCCCCCCCCACACCTCGGACAACTGTAGTCCCACTT
>Ga0179593_1323744_pt1 | contig 12548 bp, 17 predicted proteins | sample CZODoug2_1_08_16_FD_185931 | JGI IMG/M metagenome (GOLD analysis project Ga0179593, IMG submission 185931) | Vadose zone soil fungal communities from Angelo Coast Range Reserve, California, USA - CZODoug2_1_08_16fungal (PacBio error correction) | ecosystem: Environmental > Terrestrial > Soil >... | reverse complement strand
TCTTCCAAACCGTCTTTTTCCCCCCCCAGATCTGAAATCCCGCTAATTTGTGCCTTTTCTGCCCTTTTTTTTTTGCTTTTTTGATTTTCGAGCGATTGATGGATTTTTCCCCACTAACCCCTAGTTGCAATGTCGAAGGAGGTTCATTTTTTCTTTTTGGGTATTCCGGGTTTCCTCGGGCTGCCTGCAAGGACAGCGGTTCACTACCCGTTTTTCTCGTTTTGTTTTTGGCCTTTTTCTACGCCGTCCGCGGTTCCCTGTGCCTGGGGAACCCTCAACAACCACAAGCCCAATATTTGTTCTGCTGCTGGGATATCGGATACTGCACCGTCTTTCTTCCACTGAGAAAACCGCCTTGGTCCCAGGTCCCATTGTATTGTTTCTCTTTTCCTACGGGCTTCTGTCCTTCTGCCTCCTTAACAGTACATTTCCTCCCGGGTTATCGGGTTTTTAACGGCTCCTGTCCTCCCTTAGGCGCCTTCTTTCCCCACCATGGCCGACACTCCTCTTTTCATTTTTTTTCCCAGCTCTCCGGTACCCCCCCACGGCACCCATCACTTTCCGAAAGCTTTTAATTTCCCCCCTCGCTTTCGTTTCTCAATTTTTGTGCTTTGGCCCTGTTATCCTCAACCGTTATTTTTCCCCTCGGTGGTTCGGATCACACTTCCTGTTCCTCTGTTTCCGGGTTGAACGCACCCTGTTTTTTACGCCGGAAAACTTGCCCACCTCCTTTTTCAAGCAGCAGAGCTGCTTCCGCTCCTTGTTCCCCCCCCCCCTATACATGCGGCCTTACTTTTTTCCTTCCTCCGCGTCCGGTCCCGGGTCCCCCCCCTTCTTTTCGTTTGCACTTCCGGCGGTCGTTTTGCCAAACTTTCGCCAGAAACACCCCCACTCTGGCGTTCGCCGTGATTTGATTACCCAGTCTCCTAAGCTCTCCCAAACCCCCACCTCACCCCTTTTTTTCCCCCCCTGAACAATTCCGTTTGTCCGCAAATACACTTTCCCCCCCTTTCCAGTCCTTTGATAGACCTCCCCCACACTCTCATCCTTGAAACACCGTATCCCACCCATGCCCGGCACAAATCAACCCCTTTTCCTTTCAACTGCTACACATAGTCCCTTCCATTGGTTCCCCCAATTTTCTTTTAAACACCTGACTCATATGTTAAAAATTTTGTCAGGCTTTCCCCCCTTCATTTCCCCCCGGACTGTTGGGTCCCAGGCAAGTAAGTGCCGACCGTGTCTTTTCGATTTGGGGTGTGGGGGCAAGACTTCCCATTCTCAACCACTCTGGTGTTGGAAAAACCCGCCCCCAACCCACCCTGTGTAAACACCCTCTCCCGTGACCAAACCCCCAGCTCCTCTCAACATCAACCACCCTTCCCCCCTACCCCCCCCGCCTTCTTTTGTTTGGAAGGTCGTGCCCGTCCTTCCCCGTTGAGAGCGCTTTTAATCCCCCCTCTTACTGACTCTCCACCTGAGCTCAACCTTGTTTCCATTCCGACTGGTTGCAGCGCCCGATTCCTTGCCCCATTTTTTTGCAAAAAACCCCAAACTTACCCCCCGAGTTTTTTCCCCCATGTCCTTCCCTTTTCCCACCCTTCTGGTTGGGGATTCCAGCGTTTGCCCCCCTTCTTATGGACCACGCGATCCCGCGGTGCCAATCTTTTCGTATTCCACGTAGGTTTGTTTTGCCCCGTTCTTCCCTACCCGTCCCTTCTAAACCCCCCCTCCTCCCCCTTCCGAGGTGCCCCTGTGTCCAGAATCTTTTACCTCACACAACTGAAAAACGAGGACCTCCCCTCACCCCCAGTTTTTTTCCAAAGCTTCCCTTTTTTTTTTCTGCGTCTTTCTTTTCCCAACCAGTGACCCATCGGATTTTTTCCTTCTACTTTACCCCCCCCAGCTTCTGCATGGTTTCTTTTTTTCAAGCTTTTCCCCCCTTGGAAACACCAACTGGGGCCCTTCCCCCCCTTTTAGGCCACCAGAGGTGGTCCGTCAGTTTTATGAAAATCCTTGACATTCCCCCTGTCCTTTGATACTTCTCATCTCCCCAAGTTACCCGTTTTTGCAGTCCCAACCCCCCCCTTCGAGGTCAACTGTGGCTTTTTTGAAAACCCACTCCCCCACCCTCCTCCTTAGGCCCCCACTGCCAACCTTCTTCCATACGATATTGTAACTGGCCTTTGTGTTGTGCCCCCCTCCTTCCCCCCCCAGGTTTTTCCCGGAACCAGGGTTCCATCCTTTTAATTTCACCTTGGAGTAGGGATCTTCCATCCCCTCCGCGACTTTTCCGTTTGCCTTTTTTTCCTCAGGGTCCTTTTTTATTTACCTCTCCTGATCTTTCCTTAGCCCCGATATCTCCTTCATCCTACCGTTGTTTGTTGTTTTTGCTCTGATCTTTGTTCTAAACCCATCGGGGAGAGTTGTTAATGCTCCCCAATTCCTTTCTTTCCCTGCAAGGTTTTTTGGACATTATTTATCTAAGCCCCAATGGTTAATTCTATTTCTGTTTTTTTTTTTTAATTTTTGTGTTGCCGACTCCTTGTTGTCGTGGTGAACTCATCTTCTGAACCCCTTTTTACAACACATTCTGCTAGTTCCCTGTCGTAATTTATCAGTTTTTCAGTTTTGGCTTCGTTTCTTTTTTGGACGTTTTCCCATTCCCCAAGTGATTGGTCACCCCGCCCGAACCCTAGTGTGGTTTTTGTCTTTCATTCATTTCCACTTTTCGGCTCGCACGTAATTCGTTAAGCCTGACAATTTGCTTTTTCCCTGATCACCTTTCTTTCCCCTCTTTGGCTTCGTCCCTTTTTTTGATGGAAACAGTTGATTCACCCGTACCCTCTTCTGTTAGGACCACTCTTGCCTTTGCATAAATTTTGCTGGTCGTCTTGGTGCTTTGTTATCCTTTTTATTGTTCTGTTTGAACTTCATCCTAACCCCCTGTCTTTTACAACACCATTGGCCCGAGTTCTTTTCTGTTGAGGTTTTTAAGCATAGTTGTTGTTGTCGGTTTGTTCCTTAATTCTGAGCACCCCCCCCCTTCACATCAATTTTTGGAACCTCTTTATTGGTTTTGAGTGTATGCTTTTTCTGCCATTGGCAATAAGTGTCACAGTCCCACCCCGCCTTTTGTATTAGTCTTTAAATTATAAAGTTTAGATTTTCTTCATCTTTTTTTTTGTAACCTCTTCCGGACCCATTTCCTCTTGTTTAGTGGTTTTGTGTTAAAATTTTGTGTCTGCCTTTTTTGGATTCGCTTCCTTAGCCCTTTGAGGTCCCACCCTCTTTTGGGATTAGACAGTTTTTTTTGTGTTTGATTAATCTTTCCTCGTCTCTGTTAAGTTGTTTAAGGTCGCCCAAGCCAGTTTACTGGTAGTTCTTGGTTTTGGGGGGTTTTTCTTTGGGCTTTTCCTTTGGGTTTCCTGGTGTTCTTTGTTTTTTTTTTTTTTTTTTTTTCAGTTTTCATTTTTTTTTGCAGCCCTTTTCCCCAAACTACCAGTTATGCTGGAGGTTTCCGATTGGGTTAACCCTTTTTCTTCACTTCCTTCCAACATTTTTTGTCCCCCCCTTTTGTCTTCTCTTTTGGCCCCACCCAGTCATTTGGGACTGGGGCCCCCTTTTCCTGCTTGCAACACGGTTTTCATTCCCTTTCGTTCCTTTTTATCCGTATTCCCCCATCATTTCTTGACTTCGTCCCACCCTCTTTGTTTTTTTGGGAAGCCCCCTCGGACACATTTTGTATTTGGGCGTTGCTACGTTTTCTTCTGGGGGTCTTGTTTCTATTTTGGTCTTTTTCCAAACGGGCTTTTGCACTGTATCTGGTTTCCTTTTCGTTTTTTTTGGTTCTTACTGAACTTTTCTGGTTTCTTCTTTTGGTGCTGTTTTTGTGCTTTTTTTTTTTTCATAAGTTGCTTAGTATGACTTTCATTCTTTTCCCCCATTCCACGTTTTTCCCCTGGCCGTCTGTTTTTTCGTCTTCGTGCCCATTTGAAAACGTCCCCTTCCCCTTGCCACTTAGACCTCGGTTCGTTCCTGTGTATCCGGTTGGAGACTTAAGACACATTTCGCATTTCCCAATACCCGACTTTTTCCCTTGTCCCCCCACAACGATCTACCCTCTGGTTCCCTTTCCACAGGTCTGCAAGTTTCGGCCTTTCCCATTCACATTTTTCGTGTCCGAAGCCCCAGGTACTTCCCCTGAATGAGTTTTTATGTACCCTGAGTCCCCTGCCCGCCTCTGCCCTTTTACTCACTCCGTGCCCAAGCCTTTTCCCTAACGCGCATTCGGTCAAACCAATTTGGACCTCTCTTGGTTACTTGTTTTTTTCCCCCCCCTTTTTCTCTGAAGAAAAATGCCCCACTCTACGCTTTTTCCGTAGGGTTCTGTTGGGTCAATGATGCCGTCCCTCCCTTTCAGGTACCGCCCCCTCCCACAGTGTCTACTTCGATTTGGGGCTTCCGGTTTCCTTTACGCATGAGCAAGTGTACGTTTCACTGTTCTTTTTTTTCAACCAGGAACCCCCCCCCCTGTTTGTTTTTTTTGACACTTTTCTTTTCGATGTTTGGAGACCAGCTGTTTTTTTTCCCCTCATTCTCGTAGGTGATAATTTATCTAAGATAGTACTACTTTTGCTTTTTTTTTTTCTTGTTCGCCCCCTCTAATTCGCCGATTTTTGGTTTTCAGATCCCACCCAACAACCGGCTTCCCCACACCTTTGTTTAGGGACCGCTCCTCCTGTTTCAACGCCCCCCCAGGTCGGGCCCCCTTTTCTCAGTTTTCCCCCCCCCCCTCACCCCCTAACGTCCTTTTCGAATGGCCCCCCCCCTCGTTTTTTCCCATGCATATCATCATCTCTCCTGCCACACACCACACGGAACGTCGACTCCCCCCTTTTAGAAGACGTATTTTCTGCCTCCGGACAGAACTTTCTTGTTTCTTCTTTTCTCTCCTCCGTTTTTTTTTTTCCCATTTCTCAACCTGAATTCTTTTTTCCATCTCTCCTCCCCTCGCACGTTCTGCCAATTTGGACCAAGTTCTCATTTTTTTTCTTTTTTTTTTATTCTCATGAGGTCATCTTCCAAACCCCTCTTTTCCTTTGTGTACCGCGTTCCTTTTATTTCTTACGGGTTCCGAATGTTGTCGTGTTCCTGATTTTTCATCTTCCTGGTTGGCTCGTTTTGTTTGTCAGTTCGTGAGGCCCCCCTGCCGGAATACATTGGGTCCCTGGATTTTCTCGAAACCAAGGCAAGTTTTTCACGTTATCTGAGTAGGATAATTCCCTCAGCGCTTTTAATTGCCAACTGGTCCACGCGGACAACCTTCCCTCTTCTTAGTGCAACCAGCCATTTTCTTTTGTTATCAATTTCTTCCTTTCTTAGTTCCTCCCTTTCCCTTATTTTTGAAGCCCTAATCGAGTTTTCCCGTCGTTCTTATGGGCTTTTTGTAACCTCTTTCTGATTCGGGGCAGGTCCTTGATCATCCCCATCAGCCGAACAACGTTTTTTTCTGCCGTTTCAGGCTTGAATTTTCTTTCCTTTGACCCAGATCACAAACGGACCCCTGTTTTCTCTTTTTCCCCCCTAATTTGACCCCCTCCTTCCGCGTTTTTCCCGATTTCTTGTTGTGTAAGGAGGGTGATTGACACTTCAGTTATGCGGCTTTTGCGTCTTCCCATCACTGTTCCTACATGGGCATTTCGGCACCCTCCACCCTGCATCCTTGGTACGCCCTCCACTCACTTAAGGCCAGAGATAGATTCTCTATCTGTTTTTCCCCATCTCTCAGTGTGGTTCCTTCCTCCCTTCTTTCTACCTTTTTTTTTCCGTGGGGTTCCCTTTTCCACCTTGTCGAGTTGGTCCCTTTTGGCTTTTGGTTGCCACATGTCCCCCTATCCTAACAACAACCACAATCATGGTTTTCCCTGCTTGCCAAGATTCCCAATTTTCTCCTCATGTACCCCCCCAGCCCACCCCCCCTCCAAACGTCGCCACAAGTCGTTCGCCCCCCCCAACTTCCCCCGATCCTTTCGCCCTTTGTTCGTCACCCCCAACATATCACCTGGAACCCCCCCTCGACAACTATTTTCCTTCCACCCCCCTGTTTTCTCCCCGGTGCTTTCCACTTCCTCTTGTTGCTGAATTTTCATCTTTGAGTCGTCCAAGGACCTTTAGTGATGGAAAAACCACAACCTTTTTTTTCGTCCCGGCCAGTCCCCTTGGTCATTTTGTTTGTTCATTCCCCCAAGACTTCCCCCGCCACGAGTCCACGCATGGAAGGGGATTTTACCCCCTCTCGAACACATTTTGTGGCCCAAAAAACGTCTTCCACCACCACCTTCTTACCCTCTCACTTTGTCCCACCCACCGCCCGTCTCTCCTTTTTCCAAAGAACCCTCCAATTGACACCCCCAGCTTGCATCCCCCCCTTTCTTCGGGTGAGTGGACCCCACTCCCCGTTTCTTCTGACTGAATATTTTGTTTCCCTCCACCATGCACCGCGAAGACACTTTCCTTTTCTCACCGGAAGCACCCGAGCATCTGCCCCCCACAACCCATTGCAAAAGAACCACACCCTCCAACCCCCCCTGAGTTCCGTACTGCACCACTATGGGCACCCCCTCTGCCCCCCCCCCCTTTTAATTTCCGCGAATCCCGTTGGCGCTTTGTTGCTCGACAGTATGTTCCCCAAAGGCGTTCGCGCATCCCTAAAACCAATTACACACCTTCATGTGAAGTTTAGGTTGCTGCGTTTACCTCCGACCACCGCCACACAAATGACCCTCAGTCCCCCCCCCCTGTCAATCAGAACCCACCTGGCACTTCCTCTCCTTTGGTTCCTGGGCTTTCTATCTGGGTTTTCAACCATGTCACCCCCGGTCTCCTTGACCGTACACAGCACTGTTACCTGATGCGGGGCCCCCCCGTTGTTTTACCCGAGGGGTTTCCTTTTAAAACCTCCACCTGGGCCTTTCCACCATGGCGAAGGTTTCCAGGGCTGGGTGACTCCCCTTGTGAGAATTCCTTGTATCATTGCTTCCCCTTTCATTACTGCCTCCATCTCCTATGTCAACTGAGTGCATGTTGTCAACAACCAGCTTCGTATGTTAAGGTCTGTGTCACCCCCACCCCCTTTTCCCCCCGTGTGCCGTTTAGTCACAAACCAACCCCATTAGGGAGTCATCCTTCTTTCTCCTTTTTTTTTTTCGTACACTTGATTTTTTACATGGTCCCCCCCATTCTTTGCTAACCAATTTTTGTCCACCCCCCCCTTGTACACCCCCCCCCACTCATTTTGTCGGGCCTTCCTTCGTCCTCGCAGTGTCCGTCGGGGGATGTTTTTTTCTTTATTCCCCTTCTTCTATGTTTATCTCGTTTAAAACCTTTCTCTCTTTGTCCTCCCCCCCCCCCCTACCGGTTTTTTTGTTGTGAGATTTTCATGATCTATTTTCCAACATTAGCTTTCTTTCTTTGAGTGTCCCAGACCACATTGCCCCCCGTTCTTCTGCACTGTCAACCCCCTGTTCCCCTCGGCTTCTTTGAGAGGCCCGGCCCCCCCCCCCCGGCACGTCCATTCTATGTGTCTTTTTCTTTTTACACCCTTTTGGCCGACCCCCCACTCTGTTGAGCACTGTTCCATGACACTTCTTCTTTTTTCGGATCTTTGCGTTACTTTAATTTTTTTTTGGTCATTTTTGTTAGGCGTGGGTTTGTTTACCTGTCCGTGGTCACCCCTCCTTTCCAACCAAGTTTGTTTTTTTTGCTGTCCCCACCTCTTACATTTTTTTTTTTTTCCGTGTTTTGATCCTGGAAGCTTATTGTATCATGATTTCTTCCCCTTCTCCCCACCCGTTTTTTGCCTTTCCCGCAGTGGTTTGCTGGAAATTTTCTTTTCCTCCCCCCGATTAGGTGGTACTACCCCCCCGCCCCGCATGCTTTCCTTTTTTTCTTTTTTTCTGATGACACTTCTCTGGTTTGCCCCCCCCCAGGCCTACATACATGAAAAACTGTCAGAGGGCTTGTTTTCTGTTTTTGTTTTCGTCTTCTCTGTCTTTTTCCTTTGAAGTTCCGTAAATTTTCGACCCTACCTTCAATGGTTCCATTTTTTTTTTATTTTTAGAATTTGCGTTCTTTTTTATTGGACGCCCTGGCCCCCCCCCTTCCTGTTTTTTTTTCCGAACAACACTTCGCGGGTATTTCCCCAGTGTAAACAATAATCCCGTTTTGCGCTTGGTTGGAACAGTTTTTTTCACGTTCCCATGGGCTGTTTTTCTTCTTGGGTTTGTTTTCCAATTCATTTTTGCCGATTCGTGTGTTCCAGTTTATCTGTTTCCTTTCATTTCCAAGTTGTTTTGGGTGTGTTATCCTAGTGGTTTTCTGGCCTGATTTGATTCTTTATTTTTCTTCCTCCCTTTTCTGTAATTTGGTTTTTACGCCCAAAGTCATATCTGTGTATTGCGGGTTTTTATGGTCTGTTTTTTTTGCGCGATTCCGGGATTTGCTCTTGTGTTCAGCATGTTTTTTTGCAAGTTTTTTTCCACCCCCACCTCCAAGGCGCTGTCTTTTTTTTTCGATTTTCAAGGTTCCTCCACTTCTATTGACACCCTTTCCTTCTATTTTTCTGTCCACCCCCCCCATTTCCCCCCTTTTGGACGGCCGGGGACGGCTTTTGCAATTTTTCCTTTTCCACTATGAGTCCCCTTGTCCGGTGACTCCCCAGATTGTGTCCCACCATTCGTCCCAACGACTCTTTGTGAAGTCCCCCTTGCGAAACCTTTTTTTTTCCCTTTGGCTTGATAGTTTTTTCCTGGTTTCCTGGTGTCACTTTTATTATTTGAAGTTCGCTTTCCCCATTGTTTTGAAAGTTTGACCCCGTTTACGTTGGTGTCGGCACCTGAAACTTTTTCCGGGATCGTTGGCTTTCTTTTGTTTCTAGCTTAGTACCGACCTTCATTCTTCATCCCGGGCTCCCCCCCTTGTTTTTTTCTTTTTTTTTCTTCGGCACATAAACCGCGGGTGTGTCTCCAAACCGTTTGACTACGGAAGTTCTTTGCTCCTTGCAGCTGGAAGACTTCCAGCCCAAAAGTCACCTATGGCACCCCCCTTCCTCTTCAAATCTATATCTCCTCTAGTGATTAAGTTTCGTGGCCTCTGTTCCCATGTGTTCTGGTTCCCCCTTTGTTCGTGGCCGCCGTCACATGCCCAAACTTGGTCCCGGTCATTTTTGATGTTTTCCCCCAGAACCATCCCGCGCCCCATTTCTTAATCACCCCTAAAATTTCCGGCCCTCCCTTGACGCTCTGTTCAACCTTTTTTTTTCCAAATAGAACCCCCTTTTTTTGTTAGTTACTCTGGTCCCAGACCTTTTTTTTTTTTCCAACTTTCCCCCCCCTTTCCTGTTGTCGTTTTCTGATTGGGTTTCATGGCTTCCCCTTGCTTCAGCAAAGCGTTTTTTTCTCCCCCTGCGTCCCGCTGGACCGGACACGATTATTGGCTCACTTTGTCCAGGCCTCCTGACAGAACCCTGACCTTTAGAAACAAAAAAATTTGTTGTTGGCCTTTGTCCCCGTTTTTTTTTCAGGTGTATACCCCCCCCCCCTCCAGTGGCACCTTATATCCTTATTTTTTCGAACCCCCCCCCCCGCTCTCAGCTCGATTTTCTTTTTTTTCCGTCCCCCCTTGTCGCCTTTCTGCGTGCTCCAGTCCTTCAACAACCCGTGATTCAACCTTTGCCCATAGTGACCCCCTTCTTCCAAACCTCTTGCCGAAGCCTCGTTCCCTCTGCCCAACCATCCCCCCCCCCCCCATCCACGGCAGTCTGTTCGACCTTTTGGCAACACCTCCCGGTTTGGACCTCTTGACACCCTCTCCGCGCCATCCCCCCCCCCCCCCGTTTGCACATTTTTTACTTTTTCCAATTACTTTTGCAGTGGACGTCGATTTGCCCCTCTAATGTCTAGGTCCCTCTCTCTCTTTTTTCCTTTCCCTCCTGTTTGTTTTGTCTATTTTTCTTTTCCTGGATGGACCCACCTTCCTTCTTCAATGTGACGTCTTGCTCTTTTCCTCGTGCCTTTTGCCTTTGTTTGCGCCGTTTCCTCTGCGTCCCCTCCTCCCAAAACCGATTGCATCGTTTTTTTTTCCCGCGTTCATTTTTTTTTTTTTTGCTGTTTTCAAGGTCCGACTGTGTCGTTGCCCTTTTTTTAAGGCGCCGCAACCCCACCGGTTGCTCCCGTTTGTGTTTTTCGCCGTTGACTCCCTGCAGAAGCGGTAACATCCCCGCGTGCTACCCACGACCCAACAACCCCCTGGCAATTATTTAGAGCTGAGAGCCTGTATTGTAGCTTTCTTTCCCCCACGGATTATTTTTCACGGGCCTGACCTCACCGGTCCCCGGCAAAACAGTCAACTTTGGTCTGTTCTCCTTTTTTCCCATAACTTCCATTTCGGTTTGAGGCCCTGGCAACCTCTTTGAGTACCCGCCGATGCCGATTTTTGGTTCCGGCCTTCCTTCAAACCGCCCTTTTGAGGCGGCACTTTTCCTCCCCCCCCCCCTCAATCCAGACCCCCTATTTGCCTTCCACGCGATGTATGGTCAACCACCAGCTAACCTCAACACGGTTTTATTTCCCAACACCCTGAATTTGACCCTCTTTTCTCGTGCTACTTGTCGTGTGACATTTTCCCCTTGCTGCTGAATTGATTTTTCCTTTCTTTGTTGCCGTATTACATGTCCGTGACCCCACATCTGTGGTTTTTTTTTGAAAGTTACCCCCCTGTTCCCTTCCCCCCTTTGTACTTCCGTACCTGCCCGTCCCCCCCATGTAAGGCCCTCCCTTTCGAGAGACGGGATTGTCCCTCTAGTTTGTGGTGCCTCATTATTTACCTTCGTGCCCCCCGTGTTTGTGGTGTTTTGTGTTTCCTTTGTTTGGTGTATTTTTTTTTTGTTTTTTTTTGCCCCCCGGGTTACCTCCTTTTCCCCTTCCGGCTTCCTTTCCCGGCGTTTGCGGCGGTGCCCACCCCTGGGGCAACCCCCCCCATAAGGCGTAGGCCTTGCTTTTTAAGAATTTCCCTTCTACTACGCCTTAACCCCTCCCCCACCCCGAACCCCCCGTTGGAGCCACAATTTCAGTTGCTTTCCCCCCAACTCCCCCATTCCAGATCCCCCCTTTTTCCTGCCCCCCCCTTTTTTTGATATTTCACTCCCCCCCAAAATGGACTTCACCAGGAACTCGGACACATTTGCCCCAACATTTACCCCTTTCTGCAGTCACCACCTCGGTTGTTGTTACTGTTTTTCCAACAATTCTTTGTTTCGTCACTCACCCCGGAGTGGCCCCATAATCTTCCCAGTGCCTTCCCCCACCATGCAAAGGGGGTTTCCCCTCAAGATTCCACCTGTGCCATTGCTTTTCCCTTTTTTTTGACCGCGTCCCCCTTTGACCCTTGACCCAACATCCAGTTTTTGGCCTGGTAGTTTTTCAAACCGCTGCCCCAAAAACCCCCCTGCGTAACCGCTCCAGGGTCAAACCCTCCCAGTTACCTCCGACCGACCCCCCCCCATCACAATGAAGTGACCCCCCCTTTCCCCCTCCTTCCGTCTCCTGACCCCCACTGCCGGTTTTTTTTTGAGCGAGGTAAATCATCACCCTTATGCAACCCGCGCCTCTTTCCACCGTATTGTTCCCTCCCGTTTTGAAGCCGTCCCCCACGAGCAGCCACCCGATCCCGGCCCCCCATGACCCCAACACAGAAACAAGAGTTTTCCCCGCCTCGTAACCCCCCCCCCTTTCCCCCAAACCCGCGAGGTTGCCCCCCCCCCCCAGTTCTCACCTTAACCCATTCACCTAATTTTTGAATCCGCCGAGATCAAGTTAGGTTCCCCCCCCCCAACTTTTCGTTCCGCCACCCTGACCACTCAACCCCCCCCTAAATCCTCATGTTAGTTGCTGCATAATTCTTTCAGCACACTAAGAAAACCCCGTTTCTTCTCACATCATGCAACCCCACATGTCCAGTTCTCCAGTGGCATGCGTTAGTAGGGCCTTTGGCCCCCCCAGCACCCTATAAGTTTTTTCAGACGACCATGCAACCCTTTAACCTCTGCGGCGTGTTTCTGCCCCGACCGGGCGTCCCCGGTTGACATCCCCGGCCCCCCAGTTCCCTTTTTTTTCGGGAGAACTTGCCCAAGTGTGTCGTTGTACACATGGAGTCAAAATCCTATCACTGGCTTCCATTGCATACGTGCGTCCCTCTCACCCTGCTTTCCCCCGTCTTCAGCCCAACCCACTTCCAACTGCTTTTTCACCCCCTCTTCCCCCTTCCCGTAGGCCCCCCCCCCCAACACTTTACCCTTATACCGCCCTCCCGACTTTCCATATCATTGGTCCGGTGCGCTACACAGCTGTTCCTTGTCACCCTGGGTCCCCCTCCAATCTCCTTCCATTGCTTGGCGCTTTTTTCCCCAAGTCCGCGCTTTTCCGTGGCAGCCAGGGCATGTTTTCCCCCCTTCTTCCAGTGCTTTTGTTATTGTTCCCCCGTAGACTTTT
>Ga0179593_1696152_pt1 | contig 12549 bp, 13 predicted proteins | sample CZODoug2_1_08_16_FD_185931 | JGI IMG/M metagenome (GOLD analysis project Ga0179593, IMG submission 185931) | Vadose zone soil fungal communities from Angelo Coast Range Reserve, California, USA - CZODoug2_1_08_16fungal (PacBio error correction) | ecosystem: Environmental > Terrestrial > Soil >... | reverse complement strand
TCCCTTGGAAAGAGAAGTTCCCTTCCGCTACAGAATTTTTTTTTCTGCACCCCACGGACCTCTCCGCAAGCCCGCGACTCTCTGAGAAGTGTTGGAAGCAATATGCTCCCCTCAGCGAACCTTCCCCTTCGCACGAAGGAAAAATAGCATCTCCCCCCCCTGATCTTTTTCCTCAAAAAGAAGAACCCCGAAGAAAGACCGCCCCCCAAGCGTAACAAACAAAGCCCTCAAAAGAATAACATACTCTGAGTCCTATTAGTTTCGCAGCTAACGGAGATTCTCCCTACCCCGCGGGCTAAGCCGAGCAAGAACTCTTTGTTCAGCGAAAGCTGTTGAAACTACTCGGCGTCCGCGTTTTCGTAGTAGCCTCTATAGACACGACCCCTAGACTAGGCTTCCCTCCCTCTGAAGGGAAACCCCCAACCTCTCTTTTCTCTTTTTTTTAGGCATCATCGACACCTCCCCCCCCTGACCGAACCTACAGTGCCCTAAGCAGAAGACTACCTAGGTTATGACCCCCCACTTCGAGTCCCCTCCTGCCCTAGCCTAAGAGAAACACTCAAATACTGACGAGACGCACCTCCCCCAGAGCAAGAATTCCCCCCCGAGTATAGATTCTGGACCCCCCCAAAACGTCTCTGGACGCATTTCCAGCATAAGCTAGTGATAAGCCGCTTTGCAAGACCTCCAAAGCCGTAGATCCGTTTTCAAACTACCAAAGGTCCATCCCCCTTCCCCACCGTTTACCCTTCTGAACCCTTTGAGGACCCCCCGGAGACGTGCGCGCAGTCAACATCTCCCGCTCTTTCCGATATTTCTCGTGTAGATAGATCCATCACACAACCTCTCCCGGACGGACCGATTCATACATTTCTGGTTACCGCCCAGCCTGAAAAAGGGAGCCCACCCACAGCTCCCGCTTTCCCCAATGGTAATAAATAAGTCGCAGCAACGTTACCCCTTTTTTCAGACTTTCAGTTCCACCTCGGGCGGCCACCTCTTTTGCAGCACCGACTCGGCCTCAAGGCCTCTGGCCCGTTTTTTTTTGGATTGGTAAGAGCGTCCCGCAATACAGCCAGCCCCCGACCAGCATCTTGTCGAACCCCCGGGGTCGACGAGCCACACTTTTTTTTTTTTTTTCGGGACTTGTCCTGAAAACCAACGAACCCTCAGCCCCTCCTCATAACACCTGGTTCCCGCCTTTCGTTTTCATCGAAAAAGGCCCCTTCCGAAGTTTTCCACAAGAAGATAATCTGTGTCTCCCTTTTCGGGCACCGACGGCAAAAGTCTCTTTTGCCAATAAGCATGACGGCCCCCCATGCTCCCTCTTTTTCCACCACCTCCCTCCCTTTCCAGATTCCTTTCCCCCTCAAAGCCGCTAGTGAAATCCTCGATTTTCTCTGGGACATAGAGTGGTGGCCGCCTCGCGTAACTCGAAAAGCGAGGTTACAAAGTTCTCAATGATGAACAACCGTCCTTAAACGACAGAGAGTTTCTCTTCCTGCAGTAACGGCTCAATGGTTCCTCCCTGCAAGAGCGAACATTTTTTTCTGTGCCCCACCGAAATAGATAATATCCGGACCCTTTTGCCGGCAGAATGACGTTTTTCCCCCCTTTCGCATGAGGTCCGCTGACCATGATTCACCACGTATTTTTCCGGCACTACTTTCCTCTTTTTCTTGTTCATTTGCCGTCATGGAAGGAAAGGTAGCTCTGGCCAGAGATGCTTTCGGTGGCCCTCTTCTGCCAGCAGAAACGCGCGACCGCCATCCCATCACCGTTGTTCCTCTTGGTTTTTCTTATGATTTCCCCCCACCTGACGGCCCCCCACATAGATAGACTAAGCGCCCCCGAGTTAGGAAACCAGCAGTTAAAGGCTAATCTCCCCCCCCCGTCGCCCCATAGAACAGACATCCCTACACCCCCCTTTCCGACAACATTTTCCTTTCCTGTTTTTTTTCGACGCTGACTTGTTGTGAGGACAGAATAGCCCCCCGAAGGTGGTCGCAATTTTTTCTGAGACCGTACCACCTTGTCTTCTTAAGGTCGCCTTTCCTCTTTCTAGCAGGGAACTTTTTCTGAATATATCTCTTCCTCTCGATTGTTAGGTGAGAGTGAGATTTCTTCAGCAATTTTTTCTTTTTTTTCCCCCCTCCCCCCCACCAGACCCGGACAGCCGTTTCCCCGGAGAATCGACCCCCCCCCCCCGTGTCTCCACAACTTTCTTGAGTTTTTTTTTTTCTCCCCTAACAGCGAACAATTCCCCACGGTTCTCGCCGTATGAAAGGGGGTAGAAGAGTCCTTGCCCTTCGATGAGAAGAGTGTCCCTCCCTTCCCTCTGAGAAACCCGCAAGCACGGCCCCTTCCTCTTTATCTCATTGTTCCCAGCTTTCCGGAGTGATGAGCCCCCCTTTGTTAGAGAGACAAAAACGACCTTCGTCTTCCGAGGTGATCGGCATCTTCCCTTTTACTGCCGTCAGAGTGGAGTTTGGGCGGACCTTTTTCTCTCTTCCTCCAGATCTTTTTGATCAGCGGCGAGCTCTCTTCCAAAGCCCGCGCTTTCGGAGCCCCCACTCCCACCGCATTTTACGCCCGCGGCCTGCCTTTTCTCTGAGACCTTTTTCTGTGGCACACGCACGCAGACGCCGGCCGCGCCATCTCTGTTTTGTGCCTTCTTCTTTACGACCGCGAAGCATGTGCTCAGAAAAACCCTTTTACAGGTCCTCGCCCCACAGCCCCGCTGGATTTTTTTTATTTTTTAATCCCTTCCGCCCTGTGGACCAGCCTGTGTCATGACATCCCGAGATACTTCCATAGGAGACAAAAAGAATCCTCTTTTCCCCCTCGCCACGTAATCACAATGCGCCTGATTTTTGAATAATAGACTTCTTTCTTTTTTATCACTTTGACCCCTTATGCAGGCCTCCCGAATAAACGCCCCTAAGAAGCAGATGAGTTCGGTCCCCCCCCAAACTATGCAATCTGATTTTTACATGCTCGGAGCGGGCTCGTTCATAGCTGACTGTTCCCACTGCAGGATCGGTATACTTTTTATCTTATGCCTGGATGCATGCCTGCCGGTCGTGCCTCTTTTTTTTTTGACACTACGTGACTTCTTGCCGTCCAGCGCCCTTCGTCGGACCGAGTTTTTTTCCTGAGCGCGTTGGCACGTTTTCCCCTCCTGCCTCGACCTCGCCTCAGCGTCTCCTATTCGGCTTCCCTTTTGATATCCCCCTCCTCAACGGCTCCTGTCGTCTGTACGCCAGCTTTACCCGGCCTATCGAACTGATTGCCTTCCCCCCCCCTTTTGTACGCGACTTTTCAGCATGTCGTTTTTCCGGTTCTCGCCCCGCCCCTTCGATTGTACAGCTCTCCCAGTGACGTGGCCGAAGGATGAAGCTCCTTTTTCCCTCCCCCATCGACCTAGGATCCCATTTTTCCGTTTATATGGTGACGACTGCTCCTGGTAAGAGCAGCCCGTTACCTTTCCTTTTTTTTTTTCGCACCAGGGCCGTGGTTTTTTTTTGGCACCTTTTCTCCAAGCCGTCCCCTCGCCTGCCCTCGACGACCATGCCTGGCTTTGCTATGGCGACGACTCTTCTTTGTACCCCGCATCGTCCTCCTAGAGGTACGAGCTTTTCCTAACAGACCCATCGAAGCTTTTCCTACTCCGACGTGTGTTGGACCCACCTCCTCCTTCCCCTTTGAGTAGCTGGTCCTGATGCCCCTGCCCCAGGAACCACAGCTTCCGCAACCGCACGGCCCCTTTTCTTGATGCGTACCCCCATTTACATTTCTGAAGACCTTTTTTTTAACCAGTCGTACCGACCAAGGGCGCGCGTCCCGAATCCCGAGTTTTGCTGACCCCTTTTGAGACGAAGCCTTTTTTACATTCTGAGGAGCAACGACGTTCTCTCTCGGTGAATGCTCGCGCGTACGAACTGGCTTCCCCCGAGTTCTTAGGCATGTTGCAGGATGTCATCCTAAGCAGAATTTCGCAACGGATAGGTTCCTTCTTCCCGGCATTCACTAAAAAAGTTTGAACCGCCAGTTGTGCATTTTTTCAACTCCCCTTTGCCGCATAACCGCTCTAGCGCGACTCCTTTCCGCATCGGGAATCCTTCCCTTCCCATCTATACTTTTTTTTCCTCCCTTTTGTTGTTTTCTTTTTTCGTTTTTCCAATTGGCCCCCCCCAGACGGACGGCCGAGCAAGAAAAGGAGCGTCCGAAGTACGACCATGGGTTAGAAGCCCCGGGGGTCCCGTCCCCCCCATGACCAACCGCCCCACAAACCCCCCCCCCCCACCCACCCGAGCCACCGCTCTCTGTCCCAACAACCTTCGCCTCCCTTGCAGCCATTCAACCCGTTGCCTTGCGGGCATCCCCCGGATCCGCTACGTGTTCGTCGAATGAACCAGGCCGAACCGTTTCCCGAGATTCCTGCCCCCCTTAGCCTCATGCCCTCAGAAAGTCCCCCTCCAACCCCGCCGAATTTACGACTACCCCGAGCCCCCCCCAGTAAACATAGCCCCGCGGCACCCCCCGTTCCGTACCCACGATGTTACCCTCCCAAGCAGAAGTACGAGCTGGTTTTTATTTCTACACCCTCTACCCTACTTCCTTTGATACTGCCAGGGTCCAGCGCGGAACAGGAGTCTCTTCTATAGTATACGCCCTCACCCTCTTCCCGGAAGTTTCCCCCCTTAACCTTCTTCTCGAGGCGGACCGAAAGACATCCCCTGCAGAAGTTCCTTTTCTAGTTTGCCAACGCACAGTCCCTTTTCCCCCACCGCCGTAATGCTAATCAACCGAACGGAGAGCTACCTCGTTAGCCCCCGCCATGAAATTATTAGCCTCGTGACCCACCTTCGTCCCAAATCGTGCCCGCCGTGCTAGCGACGCCCTGACTCCCTCCGCTCCGCCTCGAGACTTTTTTCACACCAAGAACCGCCTCAAGCAAATTCACCACCATTTCTTTTCCAGTCCTACAAGATGCACCCGCGGTGCCAGCTCTATGACTCCTCCCCCCGATTGTGCTAGGTTCTTCGTAGCTCATACCGCATTTTCCCCAAGTTTTTCTTTTCCCCATCTCTAAGTTGACGCCTTGGGATGAAGCGCGAACTCGAACAGGGCGACCAGAACCGTCTTCCCCAAACCTTTTCCCTCAGTTTACTTCTAGGAATACCCCGGAGACATGAGCGACGGTCCGCCTATGTTCCACCACGTTCCTTTTTAGCCAACCTTTGAGTCGCATAGTCCTGAACGGGGATCATGAAGGCAGGTAGATCCTCCGTTAATTTCTTTTACTTTCCCCCCCCCGCGTTGTCCTCCGACGGGAACGTTTTGGTCAGACGGACCACTTTTTTCTTCACGTAGTCCTTCGGTAGAACACCCCACGTAACGGCCCGCACATACCCGAAAGTAGCACGATCAGCGCTTTTTTTGCCACCGATCCCCTCTCCCCTTCTCCCCCCAAGGTCTTCCACAACAACTTTTGCGTCCGCATTGGTTTTTAAAGTCTTGAAGCAACGCGGCACCACCCGGAATTTCACTTCCGCATATAGTTTCTTTTTTCCCTATTCTCGCCAGCATTCATTCTACAACGCCACTGTCGACAGTCTCCTGTAAACAACTTTCCCTTTTCCTCCCCCCCCCCCCTTTCTGAATGGACGGCCTTTGCTGAGGACAGCAGTCTCTGCTTTATGACCCATGCCGTGCGCACGACAAGACCCCCTTTTCTCCCCAGCGTGGCAGGCCTGATAGCCCCCCCCCCCTCCCAGCAAATCTCTACGCAGGAGGCTTTTGAGCAGGAGTTACTAAGGAGACGTGCTGTTTACAGATTTCCCCCTCATACGCAGAGTAGAACCGTCCCGCGCCGGTAAAACCCCGAACAGGACTTTGTGGCCTGACCTTCATGTCGACTCCCCTGAAAGAAGACCCCCCGGTGGACTCGCAGTGCGAAGATGTGAGTGAATCTTCCCGCGACACGTCTTTTTTTTGTCGAGAACTAGTTCGCCAGGCGCGCTGTAAACGATAACCAGACACCAGGACCTTCCGTACTTTTTTTCCCCGCAACAGCCCGCAAAACTCCCCCCGCTAGCTCCTTCCCCCGTCGCGAGCCAGAGATGATCTCAACCGCCCTACCGCCCTATAACCCTTTCGGTCTTTGACGCAGAAACCGCTTTTTCTCCTCTTCGGACGCCTTTAGGTCTTGATCCGGGTAGACTCGACCACAGACGAGTTGTGCGACTTTTTTCTATACTCTCTTCGGACCTTTCCAGCGATGCGGATTTCGAGGAAAAGACGCCTCCCTTGCGAACGATCTCGTCGCCATCATCATACTCTTTTCCCTCTCTTTTTTTAGAGATTCTCCTTACGCAACCGTTCCCATTGCTTCGAGAGTGATTATTCGACCTATAAGACACAACCCCCAGAGCTTTTCCACAGTCGCACCCCTGCGAGGTCGCCAAAAAACGGCGCACTCTCCTGATCCTCAAAAAAACCCCCCCCCCCTGGTAAACTCCTCCGATAAACTGACATGGGGTTGGACCCTTTTTGTGGCCCGGTTGACGAATGACGACAGGCCCCTTAACCTCCGTCCGAGTGAGCTTTTCTTTTTTCCTTTTACTGGGCAAAGAGCCAGTCGCCACACAACTCCGTGTTCCCGTTGATCGAGTCATGCGGTCCGATGCCGAGTTTCTCCAGTTTCCCCGCCAGCAGCCTGACCGACTCCCTGCCTGGCGGATGCTCGCCCTTTCCCCCGTCCCGGAGGCCATCCCCCACCTCCTGAATCGCCACACCCTTACTGAGTCGTTTCCAGTTGGTGTACTTTGACGCGCCGATGCCGGTTTTTTATAGATCCCTACGTGCCTAACTTACCCCCGTGTGCTTTCACCCCCCCTCTTCGTGCGATAGCTATCTACCATTTCCCTTCAGCCGCGCGCTTCTTCTCCCTTGTTGGTCAGAGCCAGCGTTGCAATGAGACCGCCGCTTTTTTCGTGACCTCCTCAAGCTCTCTTCCACTTCGAGCGCCACATTTGTCTTTAAAGGCCCCCCCCTTTCTGATTAGCGTTCACCTGGAATATAAGACTTTCTTCAAGGTGCGCTTTCGGCACTTCTTCCCTTCGATGCGTTGAGTCCGCGTTGCCGTGCCTAAACATCGTCCCCCCTACCGAACTCACTAGATCTTTTTTTATGAACCTTTGTCCTTTGTGACACGTCCCTTCTCTCGAGTACCGCTTTTTACTGCGCACGGACCTAGGTATTTTTTTTTTTTTGCAAAATGTGGGATGCCCTGCCCCTCCTTCCCGTTTAGAAGAGAAAGGGCACGCCGGAACCCCCTAAATCCTCTTTTTTTAAAGGTTTTTTTCGCCTCGCATCGCGAGCGCCCTCCTACGCCTGACGAAGGAATTAGAGTGCCCGAAAAGAGCCCCTCTCACAGGAGAAGAATAGAAGCGTACTATATCTCACTTGCGAAATTTCCCCTCCCTCTGACCATGCAGAGACATGCTCCCTTCTTCCTTCGAGCTTAAGATAAGCCCCCAAAAGCATTCCCAAGCGTCCTTTTATGAACAGATACTCATAAATAACACAGCGAAAAAGCCAGCGAGGAATGTCTTGCACTCTTCTTTAGACACGCACAACTATGAAATAGTAGGTCGCCCTTCAAGAGGGAATGAGGAAATTGTTACTGGAAGAGGAACCTCCTTCCCCAATGAGAAGGAGGGCCCCCATACTCCCCACGACCTTCGCTGTTATCAAGGAGCAAGAACTTAAATTTTTTCTTATGAGAAGTACTTTCCAAAAACTTCCCTGTCAGCAGTTGGGGTACGACTCTTTGTTTCGCTCCTGTCAACACTCCTCTCCTGTTCCTAAACCCTGTTTTATCTCGACGTCGCCCTCTCTATGCAAATGGCTTCCCCGCCGGCAGCAGACAGCAAGCCTTTCCTACGAGATGGATTTTGCCTAGCCCCCCCGACCAAGGTCCCCTTCCTTCCAACGAATCCCCCAGAGTTCTGCCAAAGCAAAACCTGGGGAGTTTGTTTGGTCGTTGGCGTTTTTGTTTTTTTTCTTTTTTTTTTGTTTTTTTTGCTTTCCTTTCCTTTCAAAAGCTTACGAGAAAGTCTTTAAATGACGCTACGATCCCTGCTCTTCCTTCTTAGTCCGGAGTTTAGTGATAGTAAAATGGCAAAGCCGTACCCAGTGTGTTTTTTTTCCAGGAAGAGCTGGTGATGGGAAGACCTTCATGTATTTCCCCCCTTCCTGGTGACCCTTCCCAGATGGCGCTGCTCCAAAACCCCCCCCCCCCCCCCCCCCCCCCCCCCACCCCCCGCCATCTTCACAGTCAAAATTTCCTACCCCCAAAACCCCAACCGAAACGGCACATCACCACATGGCAGCCAATTAGAAGAATGGTCCCCCCCCCCCTTCCTTCACGGAAGATGTCTCACATTTTTCTCCAATACTCTCCTACTTCTTCCCTGTTGTTCGTTGTTTTTGATTTTCAAGCAGGATGTCTGCATGACACCCCCCCCTCTAGGACCGCCCGACTTACCTTTTTTTCATAGTTGACTGACCGGCCATCGGAAGGGCCTCCGGCCCGGACTCCCCCCCTCCCAGTTTTTCGCGCCGTGTCTTTTTACCAGATTTCCCCTTCGCCTTGCCCCCCCCCTAGTAGCTCAGCTATGACCCTCCTTCCTGCCCCGCAACAGTCCCCTCCCCTTACGCGGCCCCCGCGGCCAGTTTCACCCAGCCTCGACTTCGCGCCTGCGGCACCTTTCACGGCAGTCTCTTCCACACCTGCGGCTACGCCCTTTTTCCGCAAACATACTCCCTCGGCAAAGCCCCGACTGCTCTCTGACCCTAGAGTACGCTCAGGCAATTGGGTTGACGTACAGGATTATCTCCGCCAACGAAAACTCTCTTTTCGAAAGCGGCCCCCCCCCGACCAATTAGTGGCCTTCACCGTTTTTCATTCTTTCTAACGCGACCCCCTTTTGCACACACTCGTCCGCCTTTCTGTCAGAGACAAAAAGAGCCTCTTCCAGGAAGTCCCCCCCTTCTCCTAAGAGGCCCCCGATTTAACAACGATCTTTTCCCCCATCTCCCTGAGGTCCCCCCCTATTGCCCAGTGATTTCTGTTCGCCGGTTAGCCGCCGACCTCTTTTCTCCCTTTTTTTTCCAAGGATGAGGAGCGCCAGCCCTTCCATCTTGCCTTCTTTTGCCGACCATTTTTCTTTCCGCCCGCAGGCGCCGCTCCGTGTTAGAATTTGTATTTTAAGAATAATACTACAGGCGCCCTTTTGGTCTGAAAGACATATACAGCGCCTGCTGGGCGCCCGACTTACCCCCCCGAAAGTCCTCCCTCTGTCATCATCAGTTCGCAGCCGTGCAGCGACGACGCCTTGTGACCAACTCAGTCGTAGACTTGGCCCCAGCGTTTTTGACAGGCCGAAGGTTCTCGCGTTTGAGTAGCCCCTTCCCCTTCCCCCTGCGTTCTCCAAGTAGAGTCTCGACCTTGGTTCTGTAACACAGACACAGCCCACTTTCTCAGAAGCCGTCCCGTTTTCATTCTCTTGCCAAAAACAACGCCGTTTTCTCCCCCCCCCCACGTGCCCCGTCCCTTCCCCCGCCATCCCGAGCCGAGCCTTTCAGATATAAAGATCAGTCTTTGTACCGCGGCCCGGTTGCCCCCCCCCGCGCAACCCGAGAAATGCCCCCCCATCTTTCTCCATCCTTGTATCCGCCGACATACGCAATTTTTTTTCTAACGTGAACGCCACCTCCGTGCCTGACCTGACGTTTTGTCATCGGTCCGTGTGCTTCTCCCATTTCTAGAGTCCCTCCCGAAACGCTTTTCTCCAGCTGGAAGCCCCCCTGAAATAGCACAACCGAAAAAAAGCTCTCTCGGCAGAAGATTTCCTCTTCTCTTTTGCGATGATGAAGAATGGATCCTTCACTTAATAGTACCCCTTTTTTTTGAAAACGTCTGATCCAACAGGACCGTCTGTAAAGGAAAAGGTTCGCCAGAATAAAATGACCTCCCCTCCCCCCAGAAGAGAAAGGAACAGTATTCCGGCCTCTTGCAGCGCAGACCTCGATTCTTATGTCGAAAGCAGTAAGCTAGGAGACGAGAAGGCCTATACGCAAAGAACGACACGCTTCCCCCCTCCCCCCGATCACAGGCAGAAATGCAATAGTATTCTCTAGACCCCGTCCGATTCAAACTTTTTTTTTTCCCCCACCCATTATCGCCCCCTCGAGCGGCCCCTTTTGAAGAAGACTCTCGAAAGGTCATAAGTAAACTCCCCTCTCTCCCCTTTCTTCCCCCCCTTTAGGAATACCGGAGGAAAGCCGCTTTCCTTACGCATTTTCGCCTTTTGCCTCCGGGTCGTACTCCCCGAGAAGGAACGTGCAGTCGACTATTTGGCGAATCTCCCGCGAAAGGAACGCCCTTTTTCCCTACTTCAGATGCCAGGGCCCTTTTTTTTAGGAGGACGCCGTTCGACGTTCTCCTCCTTCTCTTTATCCCTATACGTTGTGTTTTTTAGTGAACTATAACACCCTATCCCCTTTCATAATGTAGGCTAGCCCCTTCCCCGGATCTCCCAGCAGGCATGATAGTAGCTTTCTTCCACCACCAGTAGAACACCACACCTTTTTACGACCTCCCTCTCACGAGGAATCCTCCCGGTAATAGCCGTACCGAAGGGTGACAGAATTTCGGTATAAGGGTATTCCCTTCTTCTCCCTTGTGACCCGATGAGCGTTTTTTATTTTCCCCTCTGGGACCCTTCTGGGATAAGCGGTGCTCTGCTATGTGAAAGCTGTTGGGGACGCGTAACCCTACCCCTCCGATCCTCAGTCCCACGGGCGCAGCGTTTTTTTTTGTCAGATCTTCGGACCCGTTCCAACCGCCAGCCCGCCTCGCCCTTTCATCCCTTAACACGCGCTCCCCCCCCCCCCCCTCCATCGCCATCCTGTTAGAGCGCCCGTACGGGTAGATCCTCCCTCTTCGACCACGCCGACGCTCAGTGCTTTTTATCCTTTCTAGATCAGCGTGTCATTCAAGAACGTGTTTCCGCGTGAGCCTTTTGCCTCCTTCCCACGCACACACTAGTGTCCTTCCCTCTTTGATTTCTTGTTTCTTGTCAGCAGCCCCACAACTGAAATAAGGAATCCCTTTGCGTGTGAGTTGACCCCACTCCTAGGTCATCGTTGAACCGATCCGTTCGCACCTTTTTCGTGGCGTCTCACTTTTTTTTCCCGACTGACGCCGCGCCTTGCGGAGCAATGCGCGATCGTTCCTTTTCCTTCCGGCAACCCACCCCCCCCCCTCTGCAGCGAGTTGTCCTTTTTCTTCCGTACCGACCATGCCCCCCTTTTAAGCTTGCATAGTCTTTTTCGCGTTGAAGAAAGCGGTTTTGCTTTTTCCCCGTGTGGGTATTTTTTTTTTTTTCCCTGCTGTCGAGAACCGCGATGGTGGCGAAGTCCCGTCCACCGTGTGCGGCCATTCCCTTCCGTCTTTTTTCTCTCCCTTGCCTGTGTACGCGAGCGCTACCTCCTTGCTCGAGAAAGAACGAATTAGGCCATTCCTTATGGTGCCTAAACCCCTCCCCCTCCCCTTTTAGGTGCACCCGCGACGCCGTTAGAAGCCACCCGTTCGAACATGCGGAGTGTAAGGCCAAATTTTTTGAAACCCCTGCCGGAAAAAGGACCTTCGACTTCTCTGCGTATAGACCCCCCTCACCTTTTTCAATGTTAGAGGCAAACCCCCGCGTAGTCTCGACGACCCCCCTCATCCGTTCGGCTCTTGAGAAAGAGAGAGATGCACCAAATGCTGAAGAGAACTTGTGAATCTACGAAAACCTTTTCTCTCTTTCTGAGACGGTCTTAATGTTGTACCCCCTAGAGCGCAAGAGAACGGACTGAGGTCACTATCCCCTCCGACGAAGAATTTTCATCCCGGATGAAGGTGACAGAAGCACATCCCTATCACCCTCTCCCTTCTCCCCTTTCCTTGGTTAAAGAGATTTTTTCCTTTGAAGAAAGAATAGGATCAGTTTTTAAGAATGACAGAAATAGGAAAAATCTTTTTTTACCTCCCCCGCGTTCGAAGTTGTGACTTATAAACATCATAAAGTTATCGAGCAGGAGGCTTTCCTTTTGTTTCCGAAAAACTGAAGCCTAGTAACCACTCTGTTTTTTTTCCTCCCTTCTTTTTCGCGATGCACGCCCGATCAAGAGCTTCTCCGTAAGTTTCTCTGCAGCCTAGAAGATCTTCCGATGTTCAGAGGACCCTACGCCTCCCGACCCAACTTTTTCAAGAGAAGAAATTTACTTTTTTCGTCGCCCTCGGAGAGCTTTCGCAGACGCTCCGAAGCTCTTCGTCGTCGGAAGACTGAGCCTCCTAGTCTAGACAGCTCCACCTTTTTTCGGAGTGGACAATTACACGACAACCCACGCGCAGCGCGCTCCTTCGGCCCCCTTTCAAATGGTCCCCTTTTCATCAACCAAGATACTCGGGAGCGAATTTTGATAGGCCTACCC
>Ga0179593_1486550_pt1 | contig 12549 bp, 16 predicted proteins | sample CZODoug2_1_08_16_FD_185931 | JGI IMG/M metagenome (GOLD analysis project Ga0179593, IMG submission 185931) | Vadose zone soil fungal communities from Angelo Coast Range Reserve, California, USA - CZODoug2_1_08_16fungal (PacBio error correction) | ecosystem: Environmental > Terrestrial > Soil >... | reverse complement strand
AAGGTGGGATGGCCCTGGAACCTGACGCCTTCAGCCCAAGGTATCGCTTTTTTCCTTGTTTGTCGGGTTCTGTTCACTACCGATGTTGTCCTCCGGACATTGGTTTTCCCGCTTTTTTGGTGTCTTTTCCTTCTGGTCGACGGTACTTTCTTACGTTGTTGGGCACCCCAATAGGATTTTTTTTCCCCCAACTGCCGTACCCGCTCCGAAGGACTTGCGTTAATTTTTGATAGTGTCTTTTCTCTTACCCCTTTTCCCCTTTTTTTTGCGAGTTGTACTCCCCCACAGCTTCCTCCACCCAATAGTAATGGCTTTTTCAACTCTGTCGCTTTTTTTTTGCCCTCGTCACTGAAATCCTTACCCCTTTTTTCTGATATCTTTTCACGTGATTTTCTTATTCTTTTTCCCCTTTTTCTTTTTTTCCTTCCCCCCCTCATGGTTTCCCCCCTGTTTCGTTTTAACCAAACTTTTGTCGCCCACCCCCCTCCGAACCAAAACTGATAGGTTGAGTCCCCCCTCAAATTCTCGCCCTAGTTGGTCCCCCGCCGGGTGGAGTCTTCCAAAATCCAAAAGCCCCCCTCTTAGGTTTTTGTGCGCCATTTTTTGTTCCCACCCCCTGAACCACTCTTCTTTTTAAGCCTATCCGCAAGGTAGTCCGCCAAAGACCTCAGAAGTTGATCCTTCGATTATTTCCAGCTTGGGACTTCCCCTTTTTTCCCATGTAATTTTTCCCCCGTTTAATCCGATGTGTCATACGGGGGGTCAAGTACCAACCCTGCTCTCCGTTTTTAAGTGCCTTTCCTCCTCCCCTGTCAGTTTTCTTCCTAAACTCCCACATGAAACTTCGATAGGCTGTTTGAGGTTTCGAGTCCTTTTAATTAGTCTTTGATAAGTTGCCTTTTTTTCGTTTGAGTTCAGAGGACTAGTCACAGACATCTTAAACTTTCTTTTTTCAAAAGAAAGCACCGACTTCTCACACGTCCCAGTTTACCCGTTTCTTCTGATTTTTGTTGGTGTGTCCCCGGTCATCTGCCACGTTCTTACCACCCCATTTTCCCTTTGAATCATTTTATTTTAAGGTCTCCTTTTCATTTTTCCATTGGTTCCTTTCTGCCCCCGTTTTTGGCCAGATAGTATTTTTCAGATCGGTGCTGGCTTTTTCTATAGAGAGTTTTCCTCCGGGGGAACACATCCCCACCCCCCAGAAGAGACTTTTTTATGGGATGGTTCGTCTGTTTCTGAAACTTTTGATGACTGGGTCTTATCCCTTCTATTGTAGTAGTCACAACCTTGTTCAAATCCCCCCCCTGTCCCTTCACCCCGTAGATATTCTCCCCTGATTCACCTGAGAGAGTCCTTTTTACCCTATCTGGTTTTTCTTTCCCTTTTAGAGTGACTTCCTTCCCCCCCACGTCGTTGTTTGTTCGAGCATCTTCGGAAGACCTCCTCTATTAGACCCCTTTTCCCGTGTTTATATTTCAAAATTCCCCCTTCCGACCGTGATTTATGACTCCTGCTTGTGTGAATGTTGTTTTTCCTTTGACTGCCTCTTCTGGTCCAACTTGTTTTTTTTCGTTTTCCCCTGGGTTAGTTCCCCCAAGGATATTCCCGTTTTGGCAAGATGTTTACGTTCTTTTTTTTTTCCCTGCAACCAACCCCTTTCGCATGAGAAGTTGAGACTTTTTTTTTCCAACCCACAGCTTCGCCCCGGGGCGGACTGACTAACCTAAGCCGCTTGCCTTCTTTTTGAGGAGGCTTCTCCTTTTTTCCCGTTTGTTTTTGTCCCGTAGGCCCTTTCTCTGACCTTCTTTGTAACCCCCCTTATCTGATTGAACCAAAGCCCCCGCGGAGGAAGGGTTTTCCTCAGCATGGCCCCAAAAGGCTTCTGGGATTTTTGGCCGCACTTACCGAACATCCCCTCAGTATGACCAAAAGGCTCAGACACGGTGTGTCTCTTTCCCCCCCAAGGGAACTTTGTACCCTTTCCGTTCGGACCCCACGTTTCCCAGAATTCAACCTTCGTACTTTCCTTTTTTGGACCTTTCTCCGGTTTCTCAACAGGGAGTTGATCAACCTTTTCCATACCGCCATCCGCTCAAGTTTTCCCCATCTTGTGTACTGCTTTCCCCCTCTCCCGGAAGGCCGGGCGGTGCCGCCAACTACGAGACCTGTTGCCACTTCGGTATGGTTCACCGTCCTTTTTCTTGAGAGTCTTAGTGTAGAATTTTTCCTTTTTCTCTTAATATTTTCAGGTACCACCGAATAACTTTCAGAAATGTTGCATCCCCGAGTAAGCGCATTTCCATTGACTAAGGATATTCGCTTCACCGCCCAACTCGATTGTTTGGTTCCCTGTTCTTCGGTCCCCTTTCCCGGGAGAATCAGCCATTTCTCGAACTTTGCGTCTATGCACCCTTCCCCCCCCTCCCCCGGTGTTTGGCCTCCCTCCGCCCTTGTAGATGATCCTGGGCCTGTCGTGCCCAGTACTCTTCTCTTTGAATCATATTCTGTTGTTTTGAGAGATTCTTCCTCGGTTGAGAAATCTTTCCCGTTTTTTTTTTTTGTAGCAGTCAGTAGTGCTTCTTTTACGGGTTTTCGTTGTCAAGCGTGTCCTTTTTTCTCGGATTTGGGTATATGCAGCTGTTTTTTCCCGTCTCCGCACATCCCCGATTGTCGGATCCGATATCGTTCCGTTGACCTCTCCTTTTTTCCCAATGTTTCCCCTTTTTTTTCCCCTATTCAAGGGATCCCCGCCAACCCCCCTTTTTTTACCACTTCCTGCAGAGCCTGAGGCGTACATTTGGTCTTTACCAGTATTCCCTTTTCACCCCCTCGGTACGTACCGCCGGTTTTTTCCCCGCAACCTGCAAGCGTTACTACTCCTCTTTCTACACCACACTTTGCCTTGGTTTCTTTTTATGAATTTTTTGGCCACACTTTCCCTTTTTTTTCCCAAGTTTTTTTTTCTTTTCCACTAGTGCGGCCTTACTTCCTATTGCCTCGTCCCTAATGGTCGTGCGACATATGTTATGTTCTGGTGTGGGATCCCACATGTATTGCTTTTTTCTTCCTTTGCCCAGAACGTGCTGGTTTCTGTCTTCCCCTTTTTCGGAAACTCCTCGCCCTTATCGGGCTGCCGGTTCCCTCTGAGTCTCTCCTCCACTGAAATCTTTTGAGTGCCCACCCTTTTTTTTACTTTTGCTTTCCCCTGATGGTGGAAACCGTACCCCCTTCTCCTTCCATCAACTTCTCCCCCCCCCCCAATAAGCTGATGTCTTTGGGGAAGTGTGGGTGGGTTCCAACTGTCCCAAGCTGTATGACCTGACCCTGTTTCCTGCTTTCGAGTGTTTTGGAAGGCTCTCCTTTTCTTTTCCCCTTCGTTTTCGCCTGCGTTTTTTTTTGCCTAGGATTTACAGGTGGACTCCAGTGGAAGATTCCCCCCTCTTCATTGTGCTTTCCCCCAAAGACCAACCCGGTTCGAAATGCCCCCCCCCCCCTTTTAATCCTATTCTTGCTCCCTGTCATTTAAAGCGTGACCCCCTTGCCTACGGTTTCTCTTGGATTTTTTCTGGAAATTCCTGGAGTTTTCCTGATCAAACTTTCTTTACAACACCTTTTTTTTCCCCCACCCTTGCACCTTTTCCCCCTTTCGAAGGAGGACTTTTTTTCTCCCGTAACTTTCCCTAATGTGGTTGTTCTCTTTTACGATGCTTTCTCTTGCCTGTTCCCCCCTCCACCATAAAACCTGTCCCCCCTTCCAAACTTGACCACGTTTCTTTTTTGTTGATTTTGTCCGGCGGGGACTCGCTGTAGTAGCGCTTGACTATCTATTCTTTGGCCCTTTTCCCCCTCCACAACATAACCCCAAGTCCTTTCCTAACCCCTCTGTGAGTCCTCCATTAGCTCTTTGGAGTGAATAAACCCCCCCACATCCCCCTGCACCTGTACTTTTTTCCTCCTTTCCGTTTGCGTTGCCTTTTTTTTAGTTTTCTTACTGTCCCTCGTAACATCTTTGCTAGTTTCGTGTCCACTTTGAACGGGAATAGTTTGACTAATTAGTCAGGTACTTTTCTCATTCTCGACCGATTAGGATGTCTCCATTCAGGTTGCCTTCTTTTCTTTGTTCAAGGCCTCAATTGGTCTCCCAACATAAGTTGTTGTTGTCTAATATCTCCAATAGTTCGGTTTAACCCGCTTCCCCTTTTCTTTAGACTCCAAGGCCCTTATGTCATCCAAAAAATTTTTTCCATGCGTTTTCTTTTGTCTATATTGACGTTCTTTGATGCAGTTTTTTCCCCCTGTACGTCCACCCCATCTCCCACCCTGCGTTTTTTCATTTGTCCCCCTCCTTCCGGTTGGTGAATCCTCGTTTTGTTTTGACTTCCTCGGGGGATTTTTTTCGTTTTGTTAAGGCTTCTGTGCTGGCCGTGAGGAGTCTACCGTTGGTCAACTTTCCAACCCCTCCCCCCTGGTTCTTTTTCAGTAGCAACCTTTCCACCTACCCCAATCCCGTCACTCTAAGAAATTGTTTTAGACCCTCTACTCTGATTTAAGTCCCCATCCTTCTTCTTTCACCCCGAGTTGTGGAAAATAAGGCTCTCCTCACCCCGTACTTCCCCGTCCCCAGCAGGCGTGCCAGGAGCATTGTTCACTCACCCCCTCTTTTTCCTCCACGGCTAGGAGGAACCTTCACAACCTTCTTTGGCTTTCAACTAATGCTTGACCACAGAATGTCCAAACACCCCACCCCCTGTCTTACGACCAATGTACTTGGATGGACAGTGAATGCCCTACCCCCCTTAAGTGAGACCTTGTTGATTTTCCTTACAGTGCGTTTTCCTTTATAAATCCCTTGGTCTCCTTAATATTTTCCTTTTTTTCACCACTCCCTTGTTGTTTTTACATATTTGGTGTGTCTCAGCCCCTGTAAAATCCAATGTGCCGTCCCTTCCTCCACAGTACTCACAGTTAGTGTTGGGTACCCCTTTACCCTCCCTTGTTTTTTCCCCTCTTGAGACCGTTTTCCGACAACGGATTGTGTATCATCTTGCTTGCGCATTTCGGTTTTTGAGGTACTACGTCTCCCTCTTTTTGTTTCAGGCCAATCTCTGTTTCGTTTCCCCTGCCGTCCACCGCCTACTCGCGATGCTTTTTGCGTTTTTTGTTCTCCATTGCACCTACCCCTTTTTCCGGGTGAGTACGAAGTCCGGCCAAAATACCTTTCAAGACTTAATTGCATTTGCCAACCCGTTTCATTTCCTCGGGGAAATCTAAAACACTCACGTTTACCTTTACCTTTTTGTCTCTTTGCCCATGCCCTGACACTCCCCTTTGTTGGTTTGAACACCCTGTTCTTCAATTTTTTTGCTCGCATTGCACCACTGCAGCTCTTTTGATTCACCCTCATGAAGCCCACCCCCCCCCCCCACGTTTTCTTTTTCCCACCCCATTTGCCCCCCCCGTTGTCTCCTTCACCACAAATCAACTTGCCCCACTTGATTGTCTCCCTTGGAAAAAATTGACCCAAAAGTTTGAGAAGGTTCCCCCCTCCGCAATCTTTCCGCCCCACAAATGCCTTGGAGTTAGACTTCGATTTCCCCCCCCCCATTGCCGTTCTTTTCTTTTTATAAATGTCCCCCCCCACCTCGTACCGCTGTAGTTTCCATCTAGTGAATCAACCCCACTGTGGTGTCTTGAGTTCAAGACCCCGTCCATGTTTCCCGCTGACGGCCAACTGACCCCAACATTTCTCCGTCTGGTTCGGTCGAGTACTGCCCTTGGAATTTTTTCCTTTTCCCTTAATTTGATGGAGTTATGTTCTTTGCTGTACTCTGGTCGTCCGGGGCCCAACGATGTTTTTTCTTTTCCAACTTTTTTTTTAACCCTCTTAAAACCGGCAGGCTAACTTGCCCATGTCTTCGTACCCCCTTTTCCCCCTTAGTTGGTGACCCCTTTTCCAAGCATGCCCTGTTTCCTTCCTTCGTTACTGGTAAATGTGTTTTCCTACCCCATTTTTGGGTTTTCTTTATGCAACGATTTGGGCTGTTTTGGTCAAATCCGAGCCGATCCCTCTTTTTTCATTCGATCCCCTATTGATGATACCTACTCGTTCGGGGGTCTATTGCCCAATCAACCACTGGACCCGTATTGGCAGTTTTGTATTTTTATTTTACCTTAGAGACCAACCCATTGTCCCAGCCACTCTTTCGATTCGATCGTCTAAGGCTCCGCTAAGCCCCGAGTTTGTACGCCGTACCTTATCGGTTCTTGCTTCGTGTGAATTTTCAGTTTTTTTTTGGATTTTTTTGGTTCGTTTTCTCAATTAGGATAAGCGTCCTCCCACTTACAGTGTTCTTCCCCCGCATTCCCATGGTTTTCAACAAAATGGTCTTACCGTTCCCGTCTATTTACCGCTCCCCCCAGTTGTTTTTTTTCAATTTAGTGTTTCTCCTTTTGTAATTCAACTTCCCCCTTTTTCTTGCCCCTGTCTGTAAACGTTTTGATTGCGTTTTGCACCCCTCTTCCAAACCACCAACGCATGCAACCCTTTTCCCACGCCAGCTCACCTTACAAACCCTTTTTCTGCGAGCTGCCTGGACGGCTTTAAAGATCTCCCGGTTGGGAAGCGCAACACTCCCCCCGTCACCAAGCCTCTTCTTAATTGTGTTGGAGTTCTAGTTGATGATCGTCCCGGTCCTTTCTTCCCTAGAATTCCATCCATTTTTGCCCTTCCCCCACCCCTAGTACCGGTAATTGCCCCCACAATGATTATCTGAGCTTACCCTGAGGTTCTAAACTTTTGCCTCCAGACATGTCAACAAAGCTTTGATCCCTCGCCCCTCTGGTCCAGATTTTGGGTTTTTCAACCCCTTTACGGAACCCTATTCCGTTTCCTTCCCCCAAGGCAACCCGTTTTCCCTTGTGGCTGGATTCCCTCCCTGAGTAACCTTTTTTCCAAGTCAGTTTCCCACCCAATTGTTCCCGCTTTGTTCCCCTTTCCACTTCTTTCAAGGGCCTCCCACACCTCTTGCCCTTTTTTCTCGGAAGTCCGATCAAGTTTTTTTCCTCCAAGTTGCCGGTTGTTCGGTTCATCTTCCCGTCATACTGTCAACGGCCGCTTCCGGGTCATTTTTTTTCCTGCGTTTCTTGCCTCCCTCTCCCTTCCCCATTTTTTTGGAAAAATTTTTGTTCTCGTACACTGTGCCTTTGTCACACCACGCCCCTTAATGGCTCATAGTCTGCCTTGGTTCTTTTCCCCGTCTATTCTCGTCCCTTGCCAACCACCCTTGTCATACATGTCGGCGGAAGTCCCGTTTAATCGTAACATTAGTAGTCAACTCAACACCGTTTTTGCTTTCGTCGATTTTCCCTGATTTTATCTTGCTGACTTTCTCCTTCCCCCTCGCGGACCGTCTTCCCCCAAATATCTCCCGGCTTTTCCGTGTTGCTTCACGGACCTTCGATATCTCTTCTGGCCACCGTACCTACTCTTTCCTCCTCCCTTTTGTTGATCTATCGTTTTCCAGGGGGCTTCCTCTACACGGGCCTAGGTGGTGTTCCTTCCGTTTGCTTTTTTGATTTTTCGTTTGCCAGTGCGTCCCTGTTCGGAGTTCCCTCCTCTCCTGGTTTTTGCAGTATTGCGCGTCCAAAAGACATCCGATGGTTTTTTCTCCCACATATCTTCTTACCTACTCTAGGCCAGGTCTGCCCTTTTTTGTTGACATGAAATATAATTATAGAATACCCTCCCTTAGTGCGAAGCGTTTCTCCCCGTCCCTTGACATAAGTGTCAACCCCCTGCAAAGGCTTTTCCGGAAGGTCAGGGACCCCCGTTTTTTCACATTGAAGGCTTTGTTCATACCTTTCTATGGGCAGTCCCCACTTGGACCTTCATTGTTTCCATGTCTTTTCCCCCCCTTTGACCCCCCCTCCCCTTCTCATCCAAGGGCGTTTTGATGGTAATCAGACACTTTTTCGGCGTTCCTTTCTTGTTTCTCCCACTTTGTTCTTTTTTTTTCCTAAGGTGCTGGCCCCCCAACCTTGCGATTCCTTTTCAACCGAAAGTGTGGCGGGGTCTCCTTCGTAAATTTCGTAAAACAACCTTCTCCCTTTGTCATGGAGGCTGCGCCACTGACTTCTCCAGTGAAAGGCGATTGTTTCAATTACGCCGTTTTCAACCTCCTGGCTTATGGATCGTACCCCCCCTTTTAGTAGTCTTTTCACTCCTACACCCATAATTTTGTGCTTCCCGTTTTGGGGGATCTTTTTTCCGCCACTTGCGTTCTTTCTTTCAAGGGGGCTCACGACCCTTTTTTTGTTGGTCAAGATCTTCTTTTTCTCCCTTTTTTCCAGACTTTCGTCCAGGTTTTTACAAGATGTCATTCACCAAAGTCTTTTTTCATTCTTGGTCCCGTTACCATTAGCTTCTTACCCAGTTTTTTATTTCCGACACGACTTCCCGTTTATGATCGGCTCCGTTCCGTACCAGTTTTGGTTGTCATAACCCCCGTGTGCTTCCTGTCTTCGACCCTTAAGTTAGTTTTTCCACTTTGAGGGCGGATCCATCTCCCCCCCAAAAGGCGTACCCTTTTCCGTCTTTCGTCTTCCGCTCCAACATCTTTGGACCTCGTTGAAGTTGACCCTATCCCCTCTTGGTGTCTCTGAACATTTTGCTTTTACTACCTCACCAATCTTCCAACAGACCCACCTGCATTACTTTCTTTTTGTTGCCTTGGTCCGTTGTGAGTACATCGCTCGTTTTTTGGAATTGCTAGTCGTTTGTCTTGAATCCCCCCTCGGTGCCCCCGGTTCCCCGCTGCCACTTCTCCCCCCTCATACACGCCTATTTTTAGGCTCATTCCCGTACGTTCCGTTTGTGCGCTGCTTGGCCACTTCCAACTTTTGAAAAGTTTCTCGTGTTTCTTTTGACTTTTTTTGACCCTTCCCCCGGTCGCATCTTGCTCTTTCCCCCGTGTTTCCTCACTTGACGACTGCAAAGCACCCCCCTTCTTTACGCAATTTTAACAATGCAGTCCCTTCCCCGACCGACATCCCTCTAGAAGCGCCGTTTAGTTTTTTCGTCCTTCTCCTCTTTGTCCCACACCCTGGTTCTGTGATTGCCTTTCCCCCCCCCCCCACAACCATCGCCTTTTGGGGTTGAGTTTGCCTAGATAACACGTCGGTTTACAGTCTTCCCCCCCTTTTATCATGTCCCCTAATCCAACAGGCCTTGTTCATCACTCCCTTCCAACCATTTCCCCCGTGACCTTGACTTAGCGTTTCCACTGAATAATTCACCTTTTTTGTTCAGTTGTTACCCCCCCTGTCTGCTACAAGGAATCTCCCTGCGTGTGAGGTGGCCTGCCCGGTTAGACCTCGTTTTTTTTCTTGAATTTCTTTTTCGTTTTTTCTTGTGGACTTTCTACATACCTTTTTTTTTTCCCTGTCCGGCCCTGTCCCGTTTGGACTGTTTGCGCAACACATGTTTTGCACACTTTTGTCTTTTACCCTACCCCCCCCTTCTTTTTTCCCCACTACCTGACCGATGTAGAGTCTTTCGAGTTCCCCGCGACGACTCGCTTTTCCCCTCCATTTTTCCTATGTTACTTTCCCCGCTTGGGGTCACACTGTCATCCCATAACACTGACTTCACAATAAAGGGTGAAGGATCTATTCCCTTCCGGTCCCCTCCCGAACCCCAAACCCCTTCTATTTTTTCCCCCCCCCAACTGCCTGATATGGAGTTAACCTCCCCCCCTTTTGTCGCTTTGACCCCCCCCCCCCTGTTTTTTAGAAACCCTGTCTCGAAGGGCCCACATTTTACGTGTTGTGCAGTTGACTGTCGTACCTACCCCCACCCGAACCGTCTGTCCCCCCTTGCTTCTTGTTCGACTTATTTACTGTTTGCTCATCACCGCTCCCGAGATTTTTCCTCCTTCCCCTTTGTTTGTTGAGAAGTCTTTTTTAGGAGTTTGATTGTGCCCAACACACTCCCTGTGACGATTCCTTCCTTCCAGACGTTGTGGGCGGGTCGCGTTCCCGACACTGTCACCAGTAGTTGCCACCCCACTTTTCTCCCCCCTCCAGATGGTCAATTCTTTTTTCTGACCCAGGTTGTTGTGACGTACTACGATTTATCTCATTCATGGCCCAATCTCATTGTTTATTTTTGACCCCATGACTCCGCCTTTTCCACAGATCGCCTTTTTGCGATTTTTCCCCAATTTCTGAGATACCCTCACTTTCACCTCCAGTCGGTGTTTCACGAGTCAGTCCCCTGTAAAAAGTACGGAAACCTAGTCCTTCCTTGTTTCCCATAGATAGCTTTCTGCTGGGGGGTGTCCACCCTCGTTTCAAAGCCACCCTTCTACAGTTTTTAAGGACCTGACCTTGGGCTGCTTTGTTTTTTTCTTACCTCTTTATATGATTACAGGACACTCCCTGGTTTTCTTGCGTTTGCACAAACCCCAGGTTCTCCCAAGAAAGACAGTGCCCTGGAATCTTTTGTCGTCCACACTATGTGCGGAACCCCCCCTTTTCCACGTTTTTTCCCAACCCCTCTGCGCCCCCCACCTGTTTATTCCCAATCACCGCCCGATTCCGCTTGATGCCTCCCTTTTTGTAAACTGGACCAACTGGTTTTCTTCTGCAAGTTACATTCTTTTCCTCCCCAATTCCTGAGTCGCCAAATTCTCCCGCCTTTGCTGACAGATTCACCCACAAGCTTTTTTTTGACCTTTGCTCCACAATGTCCCCTCGAGGCGTCTTTTTCCTTCTTTTCTTTGGGGCCGACCCCCCTTCCAACCCCACCAACGTTATCGATTTAGTCTGTGTGTTGTTCTCTGACGTACCAGTTGGCCATCCCCATTTTACACCACGTAACCTTTCCTCTTTTGTTGCGGGGTGTCGAGAGCACTGTCCCTTTTTTGTCCCCTTGCGTCCGCCAGCGCCAAGTGTTTGTTTTGTGCGTCTTAGTACCCCTCTTCTATGCCCTCGTATTAACACCACTCTTTGCCATTTTTCGTCGTCCCTTTTTCCACCCCTGTCCCCGACTTTTTTTTACCTTCATTGTTAGTCCCTTCTTAGGTTTGTTCTGGATGTGTTCCCACAAAGTATGGCTCTCCCCCCTTTCCCCCTCGTAGTTTCGATTTTTTTTCGATTAATCCCCCCGGGTTTAGTTTAGCTTTTTCATGTTCGCGTTTTAAGTGACCGGTTCTTTCGTTTAGTGGGTGGACCCCATTTCGAGATCGATCGCTGCCAGTCTTACCTTTCCCCTTGATCGAGGCAACTGTCCCCCTTCCCCCAATCCCCCTTTCATGGCAAGGGGTTTTTTTTTGCTGAAGTTGGGATTATTTATTTTTGAACCTTCCATCCCATTGCCCCGGTCCGCGAGCTTTCCTAGATTGACTTTGAGCTCAGGTTTTCAGATTTACGGAGGCGTTGATCTTCGATGGGTAAGGGGATTCCCCCACCTTTTTTTACCCGTGTTTCCTTTTCTCATGCCTTCTGCTCAAATGTCTACTCCCCCAAAGTCCACTGATCGAATCCAAGTCAGGACGCTCCACCAAAGGTAATACGACTTTTTTTTTTCTTCTCTATTTCTTTTCCTTTGGTGATCCTCTTCAGGTTTTTTTTTCCTTTACTGATACCAGGTGTTTTCCATTTACCCTCCCCGGTTTAATTTTCCGGCACTTTTTTCTTCCCCCTGTGTCTGTTCCTTGCTTTTCCCCTTTGACTTGTCGACCAACCCGGCCCAATTTTCCCTGTTCTTCGCAAATTTTTTTGCTCACCATGCCAACAAATTGCATTTAGGTTGGTTTGGTTCTTTTTTTGTTTGTTTTTCCCCACGCAACAACCCTTTCGCCCCCACCGTGGGATATACACTCCCCCCCTCCGGTTTCCCTCTTGGACTCCATTGTTTTTTTTTGATCGTAGTCTCTCTTTCCTTTTAAAGTAGTCACAGCCGCACCCCCCTGGAATTTTTTGGTAACTCACCCCTATCGGTAACCCATTGACCCTCCTGGCCCTCTTTCCGTAGACTCCAAGTCACATTGGCAACAGGCTCCTGGGGTTACCCTCCAATGTTAACGTCTTTTTCCCTCCGCTTTTCTTTTGAACACAAAAAGGGTCGAGAAAGGTTTTGGGGAAACCCCATTCAACGTTTTCTTTTCCCAGGTTCTCCCCCCCAAGAAAATTATTGTTGGACTTCTGCCCTATTTATCTTCCTGGCCCCTCCGATTGGTTCTTTTCGGGGCTCCCACCATTTGAATATCCCCCTAATCCAGCAAGAGGTCCCTTTTTTTTGCACCCCCCCCCAGCGGAAGGTACCTTACCCTCGTCCCGTCAGTTTGTCGTCCCCGGCTGGTTTGCTTGACCCACGCCTCCCTTGAAACCCGTGTAGAGAAAAAACGGGAGGGTGCCCCCTTCCCCCCCCAGGTTTCCTTTTGCTTGATCGCCGCTGCAGTTGAGTCAGTTTCGAACTGATGATGGGTCCCTGTTGTAACCCCCTGAAAAAATTCATTCAAAGCGGGTTACTTGATTTATTTCATG